>WBZS01001808.1_pt1 | contig 15480 bp, 14 predicted proteins | sample 5204201 | NCBI WGS metagenome assembly WBZS01 (sample SAMN12344357, study PRJNA552823) | activated sludge metagenome | biome: Activated sludge suspended growth; feature: Nitrification reactor; material: Wastewater; isolation source: activated sludge from nitrification reactor of wastewater...
GTTGCGCCAGCAGGTGGTGCAGTACCGTTCAATGGTGCCGAGGGCGCGCTCGGAGATTTCCTGGCACGCCGCCAGATTGCCCGGCATCGCCGCGATCGCCGTGCCCAGGACCATCGCCATCAAATAGGGCTGCTTTTTTCGCATGTGTACATCCATCCACTATGGCGAGTGATGCGTAATCCTCCAACCATTATAAGGACGAAGGCATCGGCGAATCTCGCCGAGTTTTTGTTGAAATTCAGAGCATAGGGGCTTAAGGTGCGATTTTCGCAGATCGAATCCTTGGTCCCTGGGAGAATCACCATGAGCGAATGGACACGGCGCGGTTTCTTGGCTGGCACCGGCGCGTTGGCGCTTGGAAGCTCCGCATCCGCGCAGGACGCTCCACGGCCAGCCACCGCCGCCGGCCCGCAACCCCGTTTTCGTTTAGGAACCGTTACTTACAACATCGCTGCCACGTGGGATCTCCCGACCTTGTTGCGAGTGTGTCGTTCCGTGGGCTTGGCTGCAGTCGAATTGCGCACGACGCATCGGCACGGCGTCGAGCCGACCCTGGGAAGCGATGCTCGGCGTGAAGTTCGCCAACGGTTCGCGGACGCCGGCGTGGAAATCTGGGGTGCAGGAACTGTCTGCGAATTTCATTCCCCGGACATGGCCGTGGTTCGGCGTAATATCGACACGTGCCGGGATTTCATTTCGTTGGTTCGCGACCTGGGTGGCAAAGGCGTCAAGGTTCGTCCCAATGCGCTGCCCAACGGCGTGCCCGTCGAGAGGACGCTTGAACAGATTGGCCGCGCCCTGACCGAGTGTGGCCGAATGGCGGACGATGCCGGCGTGGAAATCTGGGTGGAGGTGCATGGCCCAGGCACCAGCGAACCTCGCCACGTTCGCACCATCATGGAGCACGCAAATCATCCGCGTGTGGGCATCACCTGGAATTCGAATCCGACCGACGTCGTGAATGGATCGATCGCCGACTCCTTCGCGATGTTGCGGCGCTGGATCAAATCGTGCCACATCAACGAACTTCATAGTGGCTACCCTTATCGAGAGTTGTTTAGGCTTCTTCGCGAGGCAAATTACGACCGCGTTACCTTGGCGGAAATCCAAGGGATGCCCGAGGTCGCCCAAGGCGAGCGACTGATGCGATACTATAAAGCGTTGTGGACCGAACTGTGCCGACCCGCGTAACTCGGTTCGGCAAGCGGTAAAATCTACGGGCCGGCGTCACGGCCTTTGCGGGTGGAATTGCCTTCATGAACACGCTTCAAATCGTTCTGTTCGGATTGCCCTCGGCGGGGAAGTCGTCTCTTCTGGGCGCCTTGAGCCTCGCCGCTCAAAGTCAGAGCGATACCCTTCAAGTAAAACTTGAAGACCCGACGGGAAAACTGAGCGAGCTTCAGAAGGCGACCTATGGGAGTCGGCCACCGGAAACGAAAGACGAAGTCGTGTCGCTTCCGCTTCGCATGAAAGGGGACGACGGAGAAGTCGAGCTGACGATTTTCGATTGTGATGGCCGCGTGGCGGAGGCGTATGTTTCGCAGGGCCGATCCCTAAGCGACCGAGCGCCGTTGGCCCAGGCACTCCTGGGTGCGGACGCCGTCGTTTTCGCCGCGGACGCTTCGGTGCCGGAAAATCGACTGGAAATCGACTTCAAACATTTCCACCAATTTTTAACCTTGCTCGAACAGACACGTGGGTTGAACACCGACTTTGCCGGGCTGCCGGTGTTTCTGGTGCTCACGAAATGCGATTTGCTCGCCGAGGCCAACGCAGGGTTTTCGCAGTGGGTGGAAACCCTAGAGGAAAAGAAGCGGCAGGTGGGACAACATTTCCGCGAGTTCTTGGCCAGGCAAGGGGATTCGGGCGGGTTCGGCGAAATCGAAATGCGCATTCACGCCACGGCGGTCAAACGGCCCGGCTTCGTCCTTCAACCCGGTGAACTCGCGAAATCCTCGCATCGACACGCCAACAAAGTAATCCCCTATGGCGTCGCGGAGTTGTTTCGCCAGGCACTCGCGGAAGCCACCGAATTTCGTGAAGATCGGCGTTTGTCGACCCATCAACTTTTCTTTACCACCATGGCGCTCATCACGCTGGTAAGTTTCCTTGGCTTTCTCGCGTTTTGGATGGCGACCACCCAACCGGACCCAGGAGTGAAACGGCTCGAAGAGGCGCTAAGACAAGCTGTTCCGAATCTCAACGCGCCGCCTCAGGATCGGTTACGGGGTTCGCTCGACGCCCGCATCCATCAGCTTCGCCACCTGCAAGACGATCCGGACTTTCCGAAGCTCTCCTCGAGCCGGCGGGAAGAGATTCGGCAGGCATTGGCCGAGATGGAAGCATATCGCCAATTGCAGCAACAACTCCAACTCAGCGTGAAACTGCCCTATCTCGCGAAGGACGAAGCGGAACTCAAGGGCTTCCAGACCGCGCTGACGGAGTTTCGTTTTCCGGAAAGCTACACCGAGACGTGGAAAGAAACGCGATTGGCCAAACGTGTCGAGACGATTCGCCAGGAATACGCCGACTTGGATCGGAATCTCGCGGATGAAAAAGCATGGTTACAAGGACGGATTCGCGAAGGAAAAGACTTGATCATCCAGGCGAACAAACTGGATAACAAGATCTTGGCAGGCGAAAAATTGTCGGCCAACGAATTCAACGCGTGGAATCATGACTTAAGTCGATTCCTCACGCAACCGGGACGCATGCATCCCGATCAAAATCTTTCGGGCGTGAGCAAATTCATCTATGAAAGCTTTTCGATGTTTCAGCCGATCCGTGCCCTGCACAAGGATTGGGAAGGCCTGAAACGCGACCTTCGCTCGGCCCAGGCGAAGCTGGAAAAACGCAAGAACGGCAGCGGCGAATGAGCCAGGCAATTCACTTCGTTTTTGGTGGTGCCTGCTGGCGCCGATGCGTGGGATCGAAGAGGCGAAACACCGTGTCGTAGTTCGGGCTGAACGTGACCGGATCGTAAAGCTTGCCCTGGTCGTCCGCTAAGTTCCCGCCGATCGAGTAAACCCGTAATTCATTTTCCATTCGGCGAAAGCGTAGAGGCTTTCCATCGTAGGGATCTTCTAAGACGTTGGGTAGCAGCTTTTCTTTCACGAGATCGTCGATCGACGTCGGCCAATCGCCATGTTTGAGGCGGTATCGTTCCGCGGCCAATGCCGCCACCGTGATGCGAACCGACGCCAAATATTTGGCGGCTTGGCTGGGAATCACTTGGAATTTGGGTGCCATCAATTTTCCAACGACGTTCAACGACTGCGAATAATTCTCCGATTGTTTCGCGGGATCAAGAAATACTTCGGCCAATGTATGTCGGTTCTTAGCCTTTTCACGTTCGAGCCATTCCATGTATTCGGCGTAGTTTTGATGAAAGTAGGCGCTCGGCACGAAATCATGCACCGCCACCTCAATGGATCCACCGCCCTTTCTGATCATCTGGTTCCTTAAAGAGCCATTGCAATAAGCTTCGTAGATCTTGGCCATGAAGGCGCGATGGCTTCGGAAGAAAAACTCGCGGAGATCATCGTCGACCAACGGTGTTACCGTCGCTTGCAAATCCGCGAGCGATGCCTCGGATGGGTCGCTCTTGGCGAGCACGGCTTCCACCGTCTGCATGAAGATCTCCATATGGTGCACCGCCGGGCCAACCATGACGTCGTACTCTTGGCGATAGATTCGGGTGGTTTTGAGAAATGCTCTGAGGTGTGTACACGCCTCGGTTCCTTCCTGCCCTTCGGCATGGCCAAGGGCCGCCATTCGCACAGCCATCATCACCTTCCACACCGGACGTATTCGCAGGAAGCGAGTCTCTTCGATCCATTCCGTGGAAACGGGGAATCGACCCCGCGTGAAGTCTTTGAGGCGAATCGCTTCTTGCAGCAATTCACGGTTGGCATGCATCCATTCACGCAGCTCGTCATTTTTTTCAGGGTCGAGAGTTGGAATAAGGTCGAGCGTGCCATACGGGTCCGGAACATCTCCAAGCCGATACTTCTTCTCGATTTGTGCGGCGAAAATGGCCGAATTCTCCTCGTCGGGAATAACTTCGCCTTCTTTACAAAGATCTTCAAAGCGCCAGGGAAAGGCGGTGGCATCGAGGTGAGCGTGCAAATGAGCGACGCGCGAGTTTTGTAGCCTATGAAACACGAAATAGCCACCGACTAGCAGCACGGCCAACCCGATCGAACCCCACCCAAGCCACCAGCGCCAAGTCCGATGCGTTCGATCTCGGCGAAGCTCGATTGGAATCGGCGAATTATGCGGGGCATTCAAAGCCATGTTTTGCATTCCTTTTTCGCACCCGGAGCAAGCGCGAGTGCCCGCGACGAACACTGCGACGGCTTTCCTCATTAACGATCAGGTTTGGAAGGTTATGCCCATCCAGCGGTGAAACGCTCGCAATATCCTTCGGCGAATAAGACGGGGCTTAGGGATGCACGGACGGGTCGCCACAATCCGTAGAGGTCGCATTTTTGGAAATGCTTTCCCAAAATTCCGTGAAATGGGCAAAGCTTTTCCGGTCGTAGGGCCGAGCTGCGGGCTATAGTTTCGAAAATGGCGTAAATCGCCTCAAGTAAGCGAGATCCGCCGTCATCTCTCGGTCGAGGCCGTGCCATGCGAATTGCCGAATATCTTACGGAAAACCGCGTGCCGTTCGAAAGGTTGCTCCACCCACCCGCGTTCACCGCCACCAAGTTGGCGAAGTACCTTCGCGTTTCGGGCCGCCATGTCGTGAAGAGCATTTTGCTGATGGGCCCGGCGGGTCCGATTCTCGCCGTCTTGCCCGCCACGCGAAAAATCGATCTGAAACGCCTGGATGAACAGTTTGGTGGCCCGGTTCGCCTCGCTCGCTCGGTGGAAATGGAAACGCTATTTGGCGACTGCGAACCAGGTACCCTCGTTCCCTTCGGAAAGCTTTACGGCATCCCCACCCTCCTCGATGCGTTCGTCCCCGCGGACGCACAAATCATTTTCGAGGCTCAGTTCCATGCCATCGCGATCCGGATGGCCTGCCAAGATTATCTTAACGTGGAACAACCGATGCGCCTCGCCTTCGCGAGCGACACCCCCAGTTTCGAAACGCAACCCATCGCGGGATAGTCAAAAGAATCCCAATTTTCAAAAAACAAGTTCCAGTCAGATTCCAAATTCCAAACTGAAAGATCCCCAACGAACATCACCGCTGGGGACTTTCCGGCGTTCGCTTTTGACCGATGCCTGCTCCGCCATCCGTGCATCCTGGTACGTTTCCTATCGATTCATGTCATTCGTGGCGATGTCGCCTTAAGGTTGGCTGTCGTGCCCGGGCTTGCTCCGGTATTATGGAAGGTTGAAGGCTTCTAAAAAGGAGGCATTGAAAGTGAATATGAATTGCCTAGAAGGAAAGGTCGTTCAGGGCCGAATCGAGCTTTGCGCCGGTGGTTCGTTGCCGGAGGGCGCAATCGTGACCGTGCAATTGAAAAACGGCGAGGGCTCTTGTTCCACGGACCCGGACACGGAAGTCGATCAAGAACTCATCGGTGCGGGGCTAATGACCTTCGGACGAGCTGCGACGGAACCAGGTGAGTTCGCGTTATTCGAACCCATCAAAATTCAAGGCGAGCCGATATCAAAATCCATTCTCGAAGAGAGACGATAGGTGCCGTCGTACTTTTTTGACTCCAGTGCGATTGTCAAACGCTACGTCACCGAGATTGGCACCGACTGGGTGAGGGAAATTCTGGCGCCAAAACCAGGCAAACGAATTTACATCGCGAGAATTACGGTGGTTGAAGTGATCGCCGCGATATTTCGGCGCATGAAAACAGGAAGTCTCACGACCGAGGACGCGTTGAAAGCCAAGGCGCAATTCGAGCAAGACCTACCGGAATTTCGAATCGTTGAGGTCGGAGCACAAACCCTCCAAGCCGCGATTCACGTCATCGTGAAGCACCAATTACGAGCCTATGATTCGATTCAATTTGGTGCCGCCGCCGTGGTGAAGGCCTATCGCGACGCGAAAAAGAAGACGACGCCGCTGGTGTTTGTGGCGTCCGACCAAGTCTTGTTGACGGTCGCCAAACTGGAAGGCATGGCGGTCGAAGACCCACAGGCTCATCCATAACGGAGTCTAATGCATTATCACCAAAAGATTTTGCGGCCGTCCGAGCCTGAGCGTCTAGCGAGGGGACGCGTGGGCCCTCGCTTGGCGCTCAAGCTCGGCAACGCATGATCCAAAATCTGGGCCGTGAAAGAGCAGTATCACATCAAAGACGGGATCCGTGTTTTTCCCGTCTCTGGAATTACCCATTCGGCGGTTTATTTCAACGATTCCAGTGGGCGTAAGCGGACGGCGTTGATGGAGGGAATGATGCCGCCGAGAGCGCCCATGAGGACGGAAAAGATCATCCCCATGACGATGGTGGGGAAGTCGACGGCCATGCGGATGACGACCGTTTTTCCGCCCCCGCCGCCACTCGACATGATGCTGGTGGCGGTGAGTCCATCAGCCAAGAGATAGGCGACGAAGACGCCCAATCCGCCTCCCACGATCGCGATGACCAGCGATTCGAACTGGAACGTGGTAAGGATCTGCCAACGCCCGTAGCCCATTAATCGCAGCACGCCGACGTCTTTTGTTCGTTGGCTGATGGCGGCGAACATCGTGTTCATGACGCCCAGCATACCGCCGATGGCCATGATACTGGCGACGAAATAGATCGCGTACGTGAAGGCGGTGCTGGTTTCGGTCATTTTCGCGTAGTAGTCGCGTTCGGGCATGGCGCTCAGGTTTCGTTCGCTGCGGAAATTCTTTAGTGCCTCGGCTGCCGCCTTCGCCAAATCCGCGCTGCCGGTGCGGACGACGTAGGTGGAATAGGAATCACGACGGCCAAAGTTTTCTTGCACGGCGCGATCGCGTGCCCAGATTTCCGAAGCGTAGGAAGAGTTCGCTGCCTTCATGATGCCGGCGACGACCCAACGGCGCGGGCCGATCTCGACGATGTCGCCGACGCCCAGGATGTCTTTGCCCTGATCGGCGCCGAGCGTTTTCGCCACGCCGTTGCCGACGACGATTTCGGGGGCCGTGTCGACCACGGTTTTGCCATCCACGACTCGTGGAATTTCGCGTACACCGCTCGGACTAGGCCAATTCCCGCCCACATCGAGTTCGATACCGTGCAGCATCGCGGCCACGTCGAGTTTGTCGATGCCACGCATTTGCACGAATCGGCGTTTTCGGCCATTCGGTTCCGGATTTGGAATGGCCACGGTGCCGATGACGAAAACCTCTTGCGCCACCAGGGGCGATTTGCCGTCGCTCGACTTTTCGATCAACCCCTGAATTTCTCCAGGCAAAAGTTCGATGCTGAACGCCGGAAGGTTGCTGAACGCTTCGTCGGTCGCACCATCCGACAGGACCATCACGTTGCCCGGATGACCGGTCGAGGCGGTCATGTTGCGCATGCCATTGGTGAACGCGAGCATCACCGTCATCAAGGCGGTCACCATGAAAAACGCGAAGGCCGTGACGGCGGTGGTCAACCAACGCACCTGAAGGTTGCGAAAGTTGTACTTGATCGGCACCTTCTTGATGGGGAGGAAAGAGATGAGCAACGGCAAGATCGCCAACAAAAGGATCGAGACAACGAGTGCGAATCCACCCGCCGCGTCCGGGTGATCCACGATCCAATTGAAAAACTCAGAACGAAAACGCATGCAGCACCTTTTGACTGACGCGGCAGGGCCGCACTGAACCAAGCTCCAAGAAGCCAAGATTCAAACAGGAACCCATCCCAAAAAAACAACCAATGGGAATCGTTCGATGTTGGTTGATTGGACCTTGATTTACGTTTGGGCGAATGCGAATGACGATCTACTAGAAACCCAGCTTGTCGTTTCGCACACGCAGAATCCCATGGAAACGCCGTGAACCACGAACCTCAGCAAGAATTCGACCAGGCGCAAAACGTGCGAGCCGAGTGCTTGGTCGTTTTTCGCTTGCCTTTCGCCTTACGTCACCTTCGAGAAGACTTCGGACACTTTGACTTCGCGCGCGGTCCAGGCGGGCAGGATGCTGCCGGCGAACGCAGTGCCGGCTCCCATCGCCAAGCCCCACAAGATCGCTTCCTCGGGGATGCGAAACACGGGGAAGAAGGCAATGCGAAACGGAATCCCGCCGAAGCGTAGATTGAAGAACAAGAACGCTCCCGCGGCGGCCACCAAACCGCTGAGCGTGCCGACGAACAACGCTTCGCCCAGAATAAGCTGCAAAATCTGATTCGGTCGAAAGCCGAGCACCTTCATGACCGCCATTTCGGTTCGCCGTTCGCGCACGGTGATGCTGATGGCATTCGCGGTGACGAGCGTCATGATCACCAGGATGGCGGGAACGAGGAGGTATTTCATGCCCCAAAGCAAATCTTTGTAGGCGTCCAGAAACGAACTGATGCCGGACGACGCCGACTCGACCTTCACGGGTCGATCGCCAAACTGCGGCGCGGTTTCAATGAGCCCGCCCACTTTGTCGAACGTTTCACGATCGGGAACACGGAGCCAAATCAAGTTCAAGCGTTTCATATCCAGGGGATGGGCCACGCCTTTTTCACGGCGATAGCGTTCGAAGGCGTTATTGAAGTAGGAGATATTCATCACCGCGCTGGAATTGTAACGCCCATCGGGCAGCACACCGACGACTTCGAAATCGAGATCGATGTCTTTGTAGTTGATACTCGTGAGCTTGAAACGCTCGCCCACGCGCTTGTTGATCTGGGCGAGTTTTTCGGAACCGAGCAGACATCCGTTCGGCGTGGATTTCAATTTTTCGACCAAGGTGGGGTCGAGGTTTTCCAGGTCATCCATCATGGGGATGATGGCATCGGGATCCATGGCGAAGAAGAAGACGAGGTTTTCGATGGAGCGTTTGGCGGGATCCATGGTGCCGCCGTAAAAGGACCAAGTCATGAAATCGGTGGGCCGATACAACGGATTGCCATCGGGCCCGCGAAGCTTTTCCAGATAACTCGACGAGCGAGGATTCAGGTAATCGCCATGCGTCATCGGCAGTTGGCTGGGAATCTGCCAACGTTCCGTGATGATCAGCTTGAAATCCTTGGCCTTTTCCGTGGTGGCCAGGTCGATGAAATATACGATCGTCCAGATCATGGTGATCATGAGCACGAGCACCATGGTGGCCAGGGCCGTCAACGACGTGCGAACGATATGGCGTCTTAGGTTTTTGATGCCCAATAAAAACAGCCGATAGTTGGTGGCAAGAAAGAACACACCAAACCCGATGACCGCCAGGGCGACCACGGCGGCTCCTACCGAAACCGGATTCCGAAGAAAGACAAAGAACGGATGATCCATGGTTTGCCTCCTTCGCTAATGGGCTTTTTCTTGGAAGTGGGTGGATGCCGATCCGGGTTGTCCAGGTTGGATATTCGTCGATCCGGGGCTTGTCATTGACCCGTGGGCGGCGGTGGGCGATTCCACGAGCTTTCCTTTATCCAGGAACACGCCACGCTGAGCACGGGCGGCAGCACGGGGATCGTGCGTCACTAGCACGATGGTCTTACGCAAGCCATGTTGCAGTTCCGTCATCAGGTCGAGAATCTCTTCCGCGGAACGCGCGTCCAAGTCGCCCGTCGGTTCGTCCGCGACGATCAACGTTGGATCGGTGACGATCGCCCGGGCAATGCCCACACGCTGTTGTTGACCACCGGATAACTGTCCAGGACGGTGCGACAAACGATTGGACAACCCCACTAGATCCAGGGCATTCAAAACCTGTTTCTTGCGCTCGGACGAACTGAGCGGTAGCAGCAACAAAGGCAATTCGACATTCTCGTAGGCCGACAACACCGGAAGTAGGTGGTAGAACTGAAAGACGAAGCCGATGTTGCGAGTTCGCCAGGTCGCGAGTTCCGCTTCGGACATGCGCGAGACCACGGCATCGCCAATGCGGACTTCGCCCTCGTTGGGCTTATCGAGTCCCGCCATCAGGTTCAGGAGCGTCGTTTTTCCGGACCCCGACGGTCCCATGATGCTCAAGAACTCCCCCTCTTTGACGTCAAGTTGAAGGTCCTTGAGCACGGTGAGCGTTTCGCCGCCTCGTGAAAACTGCTTCGTGACGTGGCGAATTTCCAAAATCGATCGGGCGTTCGCAAGCATGCGGTACTCGTTGAGAGAAAACGGGATTGAGCCTATTTAATATTTCGCAAGCGATTCTTGTCTATTCCTTGCTTTCGACTTTGGCGGAGGTGCCATAGAAGGTGACCACGGCTCCCATGTCGGGGCGGAGGAATTTACCCTGCTCGCCACGCGGAACTTCGAGCCGAACCCGCACCGGCACCGCCGACTTGGCGCGGTCCGCCATCGGCATGATCCGATCCACTTTCCCGTCGTAGACTCGATCCGGATACCCCTCGGCACGCACCCTGCAGATTTGGCCCACGGTAATCTTTCGGATATCTCGCTCGGCGATCGATAAGTCCACTTCCAGTTCGGCGAGATTCGCCATCTCGCACAAACTGGCGGAAAGACCGTTCGAAAAGGCGGACGGATTGACCATGTTTCCCATCTCGGCTTTTTTGCTGATGATGTGGCCCGAAATCGGGGCTCGCACCTCACAGCTATCGAGCTTCCATTTCGCTTTCACGAGTTCCGCTCGAAACTGTTCCATCTCCGCCTTGGCGGCGGCGATCCGTTTGTCGCGAGGTCCCTTTTTCAGGAGTTCAAACGTGAGCTGCACTTTCTGGACGCGTGACTCTTGCGAGCGATAAGCTGCCTCGGCTTGCTCCCAGTCCTTTTGGGAAACAACACCTTGCGTCCCTTTCAGGGCGTTCGTGCGTTTGTATTCGGCGAAAAATTGTTCACGCTGGGCCATTGCATCGTCGAGTTCCGCTTTCGCTTGGCGGATTTCATCGTCTCGATACATCCACAGCTCCTGCCAGCGTGCCTCGGCTGCATTGAACTGGGAAAGGACGCGATTGTAGTCGGCCAAGAATTCAATGTTTTCCAGCTCGGCCAACACCACGTTCTTTTCGACCCATTGGTTCTCTTCGATGTTGAGCTTGACGACCATGCCACCCACCTTGGGGCTCACTTGAACCAGATGGCGGGGCACGATGTAGCCTTTGGATTCCAGAGTGATCCCGTCGGTGGATTCTGGCGCCGCCGCGGCAGCGGTGGAGGATGAGGTCGATTTGGTCAACGTCTTCGCGACTTTCGCGAGGGCTTTGGAGGAGCTAGTTTCTTGTTTTTCCGAAGCTTCCGCGAGGAGTGTAGGATCGATGGGCGACAGCGCCTCGATCGCGAAGAAGGCGGTCGTGCCAGCTAAGACGAGGCAGAGCACCCAGGGCAGCCAGCCGCCGGAGCGGCCGCCCTCCACGCGGTCGGGTAGGCGTAACGACTGCACGCGTTCGCTCAGGGACCCGGACCCAGAACGGAGCCTGCCCGGATCGGTCGCCGCGACTTCGCCATTCTCAACCATGCTTCACTCCGATCTTTCCCGACGCCGACCCTAAAACCTTCTTGGAGGCGGACCGTCCCACGGGAGAATTGGTTCGCGGCCGCGCCGGTGGGGTGCGTGGTTCCGCTTCGCCAAGATATTGGTTCAACATTTCCAGGCACATTGCGACGACTTTGTCCGCGTCGAACGCCCTGGGGTCCGCCGCCGTCTGAATCACGAGTCCGTGCAAGATCGCTTGCAGGACGGTGGCCAACGTGCGTGGACAGATTTTTTTTCGTCCTGAGCGTCGCGATATTTCGAGTTCCAAGTGTTCGATCATCCGCAAACGCCAACGTTCATACAAATCTGCCAATCGTTGCCGAAAATCCTCGCGATGGCTGATCTGCGACAAAAACGTGTACTGAAGACTGTTGAATTCCGGATGGGCCGGCGGATCCTGCATGAGCATACGCGTCAATTGTCCGAAAACCTCAAGGAAAGGACGACTTAAACAATCGCCTATCTCCTTATCGTCGGCGTGTCGACTTTGCGACTCCATCATGCGAAGCGTACGGTCGAACACTGCGAGCAAAATTTCTTCTTTCGCCTTGAAGTAATACGTAAGTTGGCCTCGGCTCATGTCGACTTTCGCTTCGATCTCCGAGAGCGAAAGGTTCTGAATGCCTTGCTCGGCAATCACCGCCACCGCCGCGTCGATGATTTGTTCTCGACGCAAATTCGCCAAAGCTCCGCTCGGTTTTTTCATGTATTCCTAGACGGGAGAGGAAAAACTTCCACCGATTAGACCGTTCAGTCTAAATTATTAGACCGATCGATCTAAACTGCAAGAGGAAAAATCGATAAGCAATTCGCGGATAGGTGGAACGGTCGGACCAGAGGGTGAGCCAAGGCGCATCCGAAAGCGAGCAATACGTGGTCTACGGGAACCCCAGCTGGCCGTTTCGCCCTCTCGGGAACCCACGTATGTCGGCAAGCACCGAGCGAGCGCGAAACAGCGAGCGGAGTGCTTGTTCGTTTCACTCCCGCCGCTCGCAGGGGCATTCGGAATTGTCAAAGCTTGCTGTAAGCTGATTCACGCAAACGAAATATCGCCCGCCAGGTGGTTACGCGACTCGTGTTTTGTCACCAAGAGATTTTGGGGGCGTCCAAGCTTGAACGCCAAGCGAGGGAACGCTCGAGCCTTCGCTTGGCGCTCAGGCTCGGCAATGCGTGACCCAAAATCTGGGCCGTGACAAAGCACTTGGCTCACCCTGACGGGTTCGTGCGGCCATCGCTTTATGGAAACACGGTCGATTTGGGTGTCGGCGCCTTGGATTCTGGCGGGGTTTCATGCAACGCCATGTGCGTGGCATCGAGCCATTCGTTCCATCGTTGCCAGGTCCACACATCGCGATGGCCTTTGAATGCCGAGCTTTCGGGCGACATTTTCTTTAAATCTTCGCGGGCCATGGTGATGGCTTGACGGGCTGCTTCGAGGGTCCGTTCTTGAAATTCCGGATCACGGCCCAGCGCGACATGGATCTGGTGGACGCGGTTGGCGGCCATCAACGCTTCGATCTCGCCACGAAATCGCGTTTGCAGCTGCAAGAACTGTTTCATCGCTCCCAGGTATTCGGCGGCTGCCATCTGATTCTCCGCGATTTCGAAGAAGCAACGTCGGAACTGCTGCAACTCCTTGGCATCCGCCTTTGCTCCCTTGGCGTCTAGGTCGTCAGCCAAGCTTCGAAATGCGTCGGTCGATTTTTCTAGCCATGCCAATTTCGTTTGTTGCTGATGATTGATCTGCGCTTCAAGTTGCGATTTGCGCTCCTCGGTAAGGTTTTCGCGATTTTCCGCCGCCAACGTCAGCTGCGTTCGCGTGGCGCGATCCGCGAGTGCTCGATACACCGAGCCGAGGGTGAACCGGGCGGCGTTCGCGTCGGGATGATTGGGAAACTGGTTTGGCGCGTTTTTGAAGAACACGCTCGCCTTGTCGTAATCTTGCCGCCAAAAATAAACCCATGCCAACTTGTAATAGGAATCCTCATACGATTTCGGATCCAAGGGTGGATGGATTTCGATGTTTTGGAGGAGTATCGCTTGAGCGGCTTCCAACCCGGCGAGCTTTTCTTTCTCATCCTTCGCGCTCTTCGCGATTTCGTTGAGCGCAATCTGATAGCGAGCCTTGGAGGCGTATGGCGTTTTTGGATACTCGATGCACTTGGTGTACGCCTGAAACGCGGGAGCGCCCTTTTTCTGATCGCGATACGCCTCGCCGAGCAGGTACCAGGCGTGGGCCAAACGCTTTTCATCTTGCTCGAGTTTCACGAATTGGTTGAGCGTTTCGGTCGCACGTTCCGATTGTTTTCCCGCCAAATAGTTTTGAGCACTTCGCCAAAGGAGCGCAACACGGTCGGTTTCTACCAGCGTTGATGCCTGTTCGAATCCTTGGCCGGCGGCGGCGTAAAGCTTTTCGACTTGGCCCGCCTCGGCGGTGATCTCTTTGCGGTCGACCCGGCCCTGGGTTTCCTTCGCCAACATTTCCGTCGAATCGGCCCATTGCACTTCGGCCACGCCAGGCGGCGCGATCCGTTTGTAGACGTCCGCCAACTCGCGTGCGGATTTGTAATCTTCTTGATCGGTAAGCACGCGAAGCCCGCGCGTGAACCACGTGCGGACTTGCTCGAGTTCAATCTCGGAGTTTTTAAAATCCGCGGGCGACTTGACCGAATCCAAGGCGGTTCGCCAGTGCGCGATGGCCTTTTGCGGTGTGGAAGCCTTGCTCAGGAAAAAGACGAGCTCTCCCAATCGCAGCGCCGCCGCCTGGCCGTTGGTGCCTCCCAAGGATGCCGCCTTCTGCCAAGCCGAGTCGATTTCCTCGAAATTGATCGGATCACATTGGCGATGGGCCAAACCGAGCATGTACCAAACTCGGCTCGGTCCACCTGGAACGTGATCGGCGAACGGCGCGAGTTCCGACCAATACACGGCTGCCTTGGCAGGCACACTTTCCTCGTCGCACAGCTTGATCTGTTGCAGTCGAACCTGCACGAACAGGGCGGGGGGAAGGTTGCCCTGAATCCGATCCAATTCCCGCATCGCCTCGGCTCGACTGTTTTTGCGAAGAAGCAATTCCGCAGTCAGTAGCCGAACGCGCGCCTGCCCTTCTGTGTCTTTCGCGTCGGTCAGGTCCAGGATTTTCGCCTGTAGATTCAATGCTTTTTCGACGTTTTGAATTCGAGTATCCAGGTAGACCTTCACCAATTCTTGATAGCCTTGCCGTCGGTCCGGTGCTCCCTTTTCAATGGAGCCTTCCCAAAGTTCGATCACGCGGTGCGGATCTTTTCCCTGCACCAGCACGGCTCGCCCCAACAAATAATCGAGCCGAGGGCGATCTTCGCCTACCACGCCTTTCGCTTTTGCCAATTCGAGCGATTCTTGGCAATGGCTCCAAAGTTCCACGGATCGGGCTAACAACGCATTTTGCGCCCTTTTCGCATGGACCCATCCAATCAGGTAATGAAGCTCACCTTCGTGTTCGGGGTATTTGTAAACTTCCGTGAGCGCTTTCTCGCCAATGCCAAGCAGGGTATTGGGATCGGTGCCGTCTTCCAAACCTTGCCGAAGGGCCTGGAGTTTGTCGGCAAAGGACCAGGAACGATAGGAATGCTGGATCGGTTTGCTGATCGCCACCCCGGCGACCGCGGCAAGACCAAGCAGAAACACGGGGACTTGCCAAAGTTGCCCAAGCGTTCGCCTCGAGCGACCAATTTTGGCGGCGGCGATCGAAGGATTTCCCACTTCCGTGCTCATGGTAGCAACCCAACCTTGCCGAGGTGGACCGGTCTTTTCCAAACCACCGGGCTTCTGGCAGATTTCGTTTTTCGGGTCAAGGCCAGTTCATCACCCACGATGGTCGGGGGTGCACGACAGGGTTTGCATTGAGGTCTTGGGGTGTGGTAGGCTGTCGGACATAACAGGCAATTCGGGCAACACGTTGAGAAGAGGCCTCAACAAGGAGCCAAGGATGGCCA
>WBZS01001811.1_pt1 | contig 15460 bp, 13 predicted proteins | sample 5204201 | NCBI WGS metagenome assembly WBZS01 (sample SAMN12344357, study PRJNA552823) | activated sludge metagenome | biome: Activated sludge suspended growth; feature: Nitrification reactor; material: Wastewater; isolation source: activated sludge from nitrification reactor of wastewater...
TCCCCGAACGTGCGGGACCCGATCGTCCAGGTTTGCCCGGTGATCGCGCCAGATGGGTTCCGGACCAGCGACCCGAGCGTGGTGATCGGGGCACCAGCGGGCCCGTAGGCGACGCCCGAGACCTGCCCGGCGCTGTCGTAGGACACGGCAGCAACCTGGGCGCCATCCAGGGTGACGGTCGACACGCGACCATCATCCAGGTACGTCCACCCCATGCTCGAGGGCCCGCCGGTGGGGGGTGTTGTGGTGGTGGAGGTGACCCGGCCGGCGATGTCGTAACTGGTGGTGGTGACCAGCCCGGTGGCGTCGGTGTAACTGGTCACCCGACCCAACAGGTCGACTGTGGTGGTGATCGTCCCTAACGGGTCGGTGACGCGGGTGACTCGCGGGTCGTCATCGGGGGCGGTGCGGGTGTCCCCGTAACTGGTGGTCGTGGTCCGAGCCGTGGTGTCGGTCCCGAAAGGTGGCGTGGTCACCGACACTGGTCGCCCACGCACGTCGTAGGTCAGACACGTCCAGGTGGTGGGGGTCGCGGCGCCGTTGCGGTGTCCGGAGGCTACGACCCGGCCGGTCGTGTCGTAGATGACTTCGACCGCGACCGCTGGGCCGGTGGCGGGGGTGGCTTGGGTGGTGACTTTCGGGAACCCGCCCTGGTTGGCGGTGGCGCCGCCGGGGCAGGGGTTGAGGCGGGTTTCGGTGTCGCCGTAGTAGGCGGTGGTGATGGTTGTGGCTGCCCCTGAGGGCAGGGTGCGGGTGGTGCGCCGTAGGTATCCGGTCGCACCGGGTGGTTCGTATCCGGTGGTGGTGGTCAACGCCAACCCGGTGGGATCGACGATGACACTGGTGGGCAGCCCGTATTGGACATCCAGACCGGACCCGTCGTAACGGGCCGCGGCGACAGTCTTACCGCCGGTGACCCCGCCGGTGTCATCGGTGACACTCCAAGTCGGTAGCCCGTAGCGGGGGGCCAACGCGGTGGTCGGGATCGCGGTGGCGGTCCCACCGGTGGGGGTGGCTTTGAGGGTGAACGAGGTCGCGGTCAACACGGTGGTGGGGTTACGGAACTCGACCCGCAACCGTTGCGGGGTTGATGTTGGCGCGACCGGCAGGGTCCCGGTCACGATCGCCGGTGCTGCCGCGAAAGTGATCGGGGTTGTTCCGGTCAGGGTGGCGATCCCGGCTTGGTAGTGGGCGGCCACGGTGGTGGCCTCCAGGGCGTGGTCATACAGGGCGAACTCGCTCAGACCACCGGTGTAGGTGCAGGTGCCTGTGCACAAGGAAGGCCGGTTAGCGCCGCTGCCGGTGGCCAGGGTGGATCTGGTCATGCCGGTCAGGTCCACCGGGGCGTCGATGCTGCCTTTGGCGACACCGTCCAAGTAGAGGGTTTGGGTGACGACTCCAGCGGTGTCGGGCACCGTGGTGGTGATGACGGCGTGGTGCCATTGGTTGTTCGTGACGACCGTACCGGAATCGATGGGGTTGGTGTTGGCCGGTGCGGTGATCCGGCCACGCAGTTTGCCGTCGCTGCCCACATACAGTGCCGGGACCCACGTGTTGCTGGTCGGGTTGCCATACCCGTAGATGATCCCATTAGCGGTACTGGTTTTGAACCATATTTCCAGGCTGGGGGCTTTACCGGTGCCGGTCAGTGCCGGCAGGATCCCTTCGGGCGCGGTGAGGGAGGCGTTAGCGAACACTGCCGTGGGTAGTGACTCGGCGCTGGTCCTGGCCGCACCAGTGAACACGGTCGCAGTGTTGGTCAACGCATCGGTGATGGTGGCGTTCGGGTCGGCGGTAGTAGACCCGAGCCGCCAATACCCGTACGGGGCGTCAGCGATGACGGCCTGACGGGGAGTCCACCACCGGTCCAGGACCACCTGATCACCGACATACACTCGGATCCCGTCGTCGCTGGTGTTGGCCAGGGTCGCTGAGAACGTGTGGGTGCCCGCCGCCAAAGCTAGTTCTCCGGTCGCGCGAGTCGAGCGGCCCGTCCCGGTCGATGGCCATGTCGTGGGATCCAGGGTGGCGGTGGCCCGGGCGGTGGGCGCCCCGGACAGGGTCGTCCCGCTGTACTGGTCCACGGCGAGTTTGTTGATGCGGGTCCCGGTCGTGTTCGTGTCATACCCGGTGTGGGTGTGGGGGATGTTGCTGCAGGTGATCCCCCCGGGCGGGCTGGTCAACGGCACACCGGTCGTGGCGTCAAAACACCCGGCCGGTGCCGTGAGGCTCCCCCCGGATCGTGGAGGCATCGGCTATAAGGAGAGCCATGCCAGAGAAGAGACGAAAGTTCGATCGGGAGTTCCGCGAGGGAGCGGTCCGGATCGTGCGGGAGTCCAGCAAACCGATCGCCCAGGTCGCTCGGGACCTGGGCGTGAATGAGGGGACGCTGGGTAACTGGGTGAACCTGGACCGGCAGGCCAGGGAGGGCACGGTCGGGCTGTCGACCGGCGATATCGCCGAGTTGAAGCGGCTGCGGGCTGAGGTCGCCGAGTTGCGGATGGAGCGTGATGTCCTCAAGCGATCCGTGGTCCTGTGGGTGAAGGAGGCGACGAGGTGAGCGTGGCACGCTTCGTCGCCGACCAGAGGACCTTGTACCGGGTGCCCGTCGCGGTCACGTGTCTGCTCCTGGGGGTGAGCGTGTCGTGGTTCTACAAATGGTCTAGCCGGCAGCCGACTAAGTCGGCCCGGCGGCGGGCCAAGGTCGACGCCGCGGTCGCGAAGGAGTTCGTTGCTCGCCGTGGCCTGCACGGGTCTCCCAGGTTGTTCGTCGACCTTCGCGAGAAGGGGTGGAAGGTGAGCGAGAAGACGGTCGCTGACTCGATGCGCCGGCAAGGTCTGGTCGCGCGAAAAGTCAAGCGCCGCAACGGGTTGACCCGGCAGGACAAGACCAAGGCGCCTTTCCCGGACCTGCTGCGACGCGACTTCACCGCCACCGTCATCAACACCAAGTGGGTCGGGGATATCACCGAGATCCCCACCGCGGCCGGGAAGTTGTACCTGGCCACGGTCATCGACCTGTACTCCCGTCGGCTCCTCGGGGCGGCGACGTCCCGGCACCCCGACGCCGACCTGGCGTGTGCCGCGATCCGGATGGCAATCGCGGTCCGCGGCGGCCTCGACGCCATCCGCGGGGTCATCTTCCACACCGATCGCGGCTCGACCTACACCGCGGACTCGTTCACGACACTGTGCCGCAACAGCAGGATCCGCCAATCGATGGGCCGGGTCGGGTCGTGTTTCGACAACGCCGCCGCGGAGGCGTTCTTCTCCACCCTGGAGTGGGAGGTCTTGTCCCGGCACGAGTTCACCGACCCCGACCATGCCCAACAGGTCGTGGCCGAGTGGTGCTTCGAGTTCTACAACACCCACCGTCGTCACAGTTCGGCTGCGATGATGGCCCCAGTCACCTTCGAGACCACCACCACCGCCCTCCAACCGGAGGCGGCATAAGGAACCCTCCACGATTTGGGGGGAACCTCACCGGACCGAACGTGTCGGTGGCCCGGGCAGCCCAGTCATAGACAGTGCTCGTCCTGCGGCCAGCCGGATCCGTCATCCAGACCGGCAAGTCACGACTGTTAGCGTCCCAGGCTTGACTGCTGACTTGACCCGTGGCACTCGTAGAAGTCAACACCCGACCGGTGGAGTCATACGTGACAGTCACAGCAGTCTTAACTTGACTCCCGGCCCCGTTCGGATAGGCAACATTGACTTTCGTGGTGGTCACCCCGGCCGTGTAGTCATAACTATGCCGCGGGGCACTCGATGCGGTGACCCCATCAGGTGCTGGAGCCGTCACCGACACGACCATCGGAATCGCCCCCGGGGTCGCCGGGCTCGTGGTCACATAGGCCGGACGAATGTTCGTCTGGTTCGCGCCAGTGGCCGGCGCCACCCACCCATACTCGATCGTCGTGGACGTCGTCGCACTGGTCCACCCCGACGACAGCACACCATGGGCAATCGCGTCGTTCGCCAGCGTGTCACGGATCTGGGTCAACAACCCCTGACCATAACCGAACTGAGTGTATGCCGCCCCAGGTTCCTCAATAGCAGCCAACTGCCCGCCACTGTAATGCAAAACCGTGGCCGTCCCATCCCAATACGTCACCTTGCACAACATGTTCGCCGGAGCAGCATCCCACGTGACCGACTGATACGTCACCGCAGGACAATTCGTGGCATCCGGACCATACGTGAGACCAACCGTGCGGGTCGATACCGGGTCGGTGATCACCGACACCCTCGGCGGGGTGACCGTCGTGTCATACGTGTATACCGCTGCCGCAGGATGCACCGAATCCAAAGCCGAACGAGCCGACAACGGTAAACCCGCACCGTCAAAGACATACACACTGCCATCACTATCAGCCAACGTCCACCCATTCTTGGCGTCCCCGGACAACACCCCATCCTCACCCGGCGGAGGCCGGAACCCCCCCCGACCCGGTCGACAGGTACGCGTGCGCCGCCCCATCACCATCGGTGAGCACCACCGACCCCGACGCCGACGCCGACGCCTTCGAATACCCGCCACCACCACCGGGCAACGCCAACGTCCACCCCGCCGGCAGCACCGACAACCCCGGGGTCAACCACGTCGAGGGCAACCGTTGCGCACTGCTACTCGGGTCCTTGACGTACAACGCGATACTGCCCGGACCACCCTGGTTGTAGTACTCGATCTGGATCCGGACCGGCACCCCCGGAGTCAACTGATACCCGGACCCGTACACCGGGACCGCCGGAGCCCCATGAGCTGTCCAATCCACATACACCGGGGAACCCATATCCACTTCTTGCCCCGCCGCCGCCAAACCAATCCGGACCCCGTCATCACCAGACACCCCAAGGGTATACGTCCCGGCAGCCAACCCCACCGGAACCGTCAAATACCCCGTCCACCGGACCAAGAACTGGTCTTTCGCTAACCCAGGAGGCGCATCAGGCGCACCCGACTGGTTCCACCGGAAATCGATACTCGGATCAACCCGCACCAAATCCGCCGGCACCGGACCGAACTGCCAGTTACGGTCCTTCTCCTGATAGTAGGCACCCCGCAACCCAAACTTCAACGCAGCCTGCGAATTATACGACAACCCCACCGAAAGAGCCCCACCCAGGCTGTTAACACCATGACCAGAACCACCCACCTGCACATTGCCGTTCGCCAAACCGACACTCACCCCAGCAAACCCGTCCACCGGCGCAGGCCCCGACCCGCCCAACCGCAAATTCACCCGAACATTCGCCACCCCAACACCGGTCAACCACGGGTCCGCGTCCGTCCCACCATCACGAACAGTCACCGTCCACGCATACTGCTGCCCATCCTCCAACACACCAGGGGGCACCCGCCACGACGCACTCGACAACCACCCCGACGACGCTCGACCCACCGGAGTATCCGCACCACCAGAAATCGTGAAGTTGTACTGCAACGTGTCATTGTTCGCATCCGACCCAGTCGCCGACAACACCGGTGTCGACGTCGACACCACCGCATCCGTAGCCGGCACCAAACCCGACACCGTCGGAGCCACATTCGTCGGCGTGAACGACCACACGCTACTACTCGATGTCGCATACCCATCCCACACATGCGCCCGCCAATAAATCTTCTTGTTCCACGCCACCCCCGGCAACGTCACCACCACCGACGACGCCGACAACCACCCCGTGTCCACAAACGGCCCCACCGCCGGATCAGGATTCAACGACGCCCGGAACCAATACTTCAACGTATCCCCATCCGCGTCCGTCGAGGACGCAGCCAACGTATACGTCAACGTATGCGCACTCGACCCATCAACCGGAGCCGGAGAAACCCGCACCGGAGCCGACGGCCACCGATTAAACGTAATATACAACGTCGCCCAAATCTTCTGATACGTATACGACGACCCCTCACTACCAGTAAACCCGATCCACATCGTCGAACTCTGATTGTTCACATACTGCTCCACATAACTACGCAAACCACCACCAGACAACCCCGCCGCCAACGACCCACTACCCACCTGATAACCACTCTGAATAACCCCACCATAACTAAACGCCGACGCAGCCCACGCAGTAATCGGCAACGACGTATCAGCACTCCCCGACCGGTAACTCACATCCAACCAAGCATCAACAATCTGAGCATTAAACACCGTCGCATACGGGAAATGCACCATCGAACGCCAATATTTGTTCGTATTATTATCCCGAGAATTACCGAACTGGATTCCACAACCCGAACACGAATAACCATCCGACTTGTACGACCGCTCGTCATCAGTCCCCGCCCAATACAACGAAGGATCCAACGCCACCGGGAACGCCGAAGCCGGCTGCGCCCGCAACCACGCCGCATCAATCGAAATCACAACATTACCCGCAGCATTCACCGACATCACCGGATTCGCCTCACTCACCGGCGCACCATCCGAACGAGTCACCAACGGCGCAGCCACCCGCAACCCCGCCACCCCAGCCCTATCCAACGACACAAACCCCAACCCATCAGCCTTCACCCCCGCCAACGACACCCCACCAGCACGACCAGCCACCACATCCGCCGACGAACCCGCCACCACCCGATACTCAAACGACGTCGCCACCCGAGCCGACGTCAACAACAACGTCTCCTTCACCGCCGACCCCGTCACCTCATACGTCACATCCACACCCGGCCACACACCCGCATACCGCGCCACCGACCCCGACCCCACCGGCACCGCACCAGCCCCACCCACCGGCACCAAACCCACCGTCACACCCGAAGCCGACTCCCACGCAACACCCTTCGACGCCAAACCAAAACGCGCCCGCCACGAATTACTCTTCGACCGCAACCCCCCAACAATCCCAGGATCAGACTCCAACCCCGAATCAACAGGACGCCACACCCCGGCAGAATCCTTGAAATTCACGACCTCGGGAGACACGACCCGGGTTGACGACCCATCCGGGTTCACGAACTCCGTGAACTGAGCACCCCGACCCGACACCTTCGCCCGCAACGGATCAAACCGAGCAGGCGTCAAACCCTTCGGGCCATCCGGCAAAACACCACCCGACAACTCCCTCAAACCCTCCACCCCCGGAACCACACCCACACCAACCACACCACCAGACACCAACCGATCCGTGTCCATCCCCAAAGGCGACAAACCACCATCACCGGCCACAACCCCCGACACCGACCACCCCGGAAGAACCAACGCCTCAACCCCAGGAACAGCCACAAAACCCGACACCAAGAAAGAACCGGCAACCCAACCAACAATCAAACGCACGCGAATAGCCACCGGAATCCCCTGTCTCAGGTTCAATCAATACGAACGCAGTCTGAAACAAAACAGACACAACCCCCGAAAACCTGACCAAACCTTTACTATGACCTAGATCACAATTGATCTTCGACGCCGCCGTTCCGTCGCCAACGCAGGGGCCAGCACGCCCCCACTTGGGCTCCCAGACGGGGGCAGAGATCAGCGACCTACCGCGGCGAAGGCCCAGGCGAGGGCGGGGACGACGGCCAGGCCTAGGTCCCAGAAATCCCAGCGGTCGATGATCCGGGGGCTCAGGGGCTCCGCGACGATGCCCTCGTCAACGGCGTCGACCCAGTCGGCCTTGGCGGCCTCGACCAGTCGGGCCACCCGCGGCGCCGACGCCGGACCAAGCCGGTCCCCCGCCGCTCCGGCCCCACCCGGGGCTCCCGACGAACCGGACGACGCCAGGGCATCCTCGCGACCCGGAGCCCGCGGCGCCCCGATACCGCCGAACCCCAACGACACTCCGACCTTCGGGCGAATCATCGGGTTGGAAATCGCCCAGACCCGGACGGTGCGGTTCGCGGCATACAACTCGAGGTTCCAGCGGGAACCGACGTCTTCGAGCAGGCGCCAAGGGACGAAGGTGCGCCGGAACGGGTTGTGGACCGCCACCCCCTCGATCGACACCCGCACGTGCGGGCGGACGAGCAGGACGAACGACATCGTGCCCATCAGCGCCAGGGCGGCCATGAAGCCCAGACCGGCGCCGCCTGAATATGCCAGCAAGACGAGAGCTGCAACGACGGCGATCACCCCGAGGGCAACCGACCCTCGCGGCCGGATGACATGGACCAAGTGACCGGGGTCCGAGGTGTCGGACCGGCCGGCAGACGCGGGCGGGATGGCGCTCATCCGGGTCATCATGACACGACCCGTCCCTTGGCCACGGGGCCTAGACTCGCTTCGGTGACCGTCCTCGACACCGCCGTCGATCCCGCCGCAGGCTCGACCGAAGACCCCGCGGCCCGCGCCCGCGATCTGCTCGGCGTCTCGCGCCTCACCGACACCGCCCTCACCCGTTGGCTACACGCCCTGCCGGGCGTCGACCAGGTCGGGGCCGAAGCCCGCGCGGCATCCCTGGGCACCCGGTCGATCAAGGCCGATGCCAAATCCTGGGCGATCGACCTGGCGATTTCGATGATCGACCTCACCACCCTGGAAGGCGCTGACACCCCCGGCAAGGTCCGCGGCCTGGCCGCCCGCGCCCTCACCCCCGACCCGGCCGACCCCACGACCCCCAGCCCGGCCGCTGTGTGCGTTTACGGCGACATGGTCCCCTTTGCGCGAGAAGTCCTGGCACACAGTGGGATCCGCATCGCAGCCGTCGCCACCGCGTTCCCCTCCGGGCGCGCCAGTATGCCGGTCAAGCTCGCCGACACGCGCGGCGCCGTCGCCGCCGGAGCCGACGAGATCGACATGGTCATCGACCGCGGCGCCTTCCTCGCCGGGAAGTACCGGCAGGTCTTCGACGAGATCGTCGCGGTCAAGGCAGCCTGCGCTCGCCCGGACGGCACGAGCGCCAGACTCAAAGTCATCATGGAGACCGGCGAACTGGTCACCTACGACAACGTCCGCCGCGCGTCGTGGCTGTCGATGCTCGCCGGCGCCGACTTCATCAAGACGAGCACCGGCAAGATCTCCCCCGCGGCAACCCTGCCGGTCACGCTCATCATGCTCGAGGCCGTCCGCGACTGGCGCGAGGCCACCGGCCAGCAGCTCGGCGTCAAGCCCGCCGGCGGCATCCGCACGAGCAAGGACGCGATCAAGTTCCTCGTCGCCGTCCACGAGGTCGCCGGGCCGGACTGGCTCGACAACCACTGGTTCCGGTTCGGGGCCTCGAGCCTCCTCAACGACCTCATCCTGCAACGGCAGCGGCTGGCGATCGGCGCCTACTCCGGCTCCGACTACGTCCCGGACGACGCCCCCAGCCTCTACTGACCCCAGCCTCTACTGACCCCAGCCTCTACTGATCCCAGCCGCTACTGACCCGAGCCTCCGACCGAGCTGCGACAAACCCTGAGGAACCTGACATGCCGACCTTCGACTACGCACCGGCCCCTGAGTCACGGGCCGTCGTCGACCTGCAACCCTCCTACGGCCTGTTCATCAACGGAGAGTTCGTCGACGGCTCCGGCACGGCCTTCACAACGATCAACCCGGCCACCGAGGAGACGCTCGCCGAGGTCGCCGAGGCGACCACCGACGACGTCGACCGCGCCGTCAAAGCCGCGCGGGCGGCATACCGCGGCGTGTGGGGGCGGATGTCCGGTGCCGACCGCGGGAAGTACCTCTTCCGGATCGCCCGGATCATGCAGGAGCGCTCCTGCGAACTCGCCGTCCTGGAGACCCTCGACAACGGCAAGCCGATCAAGGAGAGCCGCGACGTCGACGTGCCGCTCGCGGCGGCGCACTTCTTCTACCACGCGGGGTGGGCCGACAAGCTCGGGTATGCGGGCCTGTCCAATGACGCTGGCGGGCTTCCGCAGCCGTTGGGTGTTGTCGGGCAGGTCATCCCGTGGAACTTCCCGCTGCTCATGCTCGCCTGGAAGATCGCCCCGGCCCTGGCCTGCGGCAACACCGTGGTCCTCAAGCCGGCCGAGACCACTCCCCTGACCGCCTTGCTGTTCGCCCAGATCTGCCAGCAGGCCGACCTGCCGCCCGGGGTCGTCAACATCGTCACCGGCGCCGGACCGACCGGCCAGGCCATCGTCGACCACCCCGGTATCGACAAGATCGCCTTCACCGGCTCGACCGCGGTCGGCAAGATGATCGCCCGCTCCATCGCGGGCACCCGCAAGAAGGCCACCCTGGAGCTGGGCGGCAAGGCGGCGAACATCGTCTTCGACGACGCCCCGCTCGACCAGACCATCGAGGGCATCGTCAACGGGATCTTCTTCAACCAGGGCCAAGTGTGTTGCGCCGGAAGCCGATTGCTCGTCCAGGAGTCGATCGCCCAGGAGGTGGAGCGCCGCCTGAAGCGCCGCTTGTCGACCCTGCGGGTCGGTGACCCGATGGACAAGAACACCGACGTCGGCGCGATCAACAGCCGCCGCCAGCTCGATCGGATCACCGAGCTCAGCGCCGCCGGGGAGGCCGAGGGCGCGACGCGGTGGGACACCGAGTGCCCGTTGCCCAAGAACGGGTTCTGGTTCCGCCCGACCGTGTTCACGGGTGTCAGCCAGAGCCACCGGATCGCCCAGGAGGAGATCTTCGGGCCGGTCCTGTCGGTGCTGACCTTCCGCACCCCGGCCGAGGCGGTCGCCAAGGCGAACAACACGCCCTACGGCCTGTCCGCGGGCGTGTGGACCGAGAAGGGGTCCCGGATCCTCTGGATGGCCGACCAGCTGCGCGCCGGAGTCGTCTGGGCCAACACGTTCAACCAGTTCGACCCGACCTCGCCGTTCGGTGGCTACAAGGAGTCCGGCTACGGACGCGAGGGCGGCCGACACGGCCTGGAAGCCTACGTCCGGACGGGAGGCGTGGCATGAGCCCGCACGTCGAGGTCCGCAAGACCTACAAGCTCTACATCGGCGGCAAGTTCCCGCGCAGCGAGTCCGGCCGCTCGTATGCCGTCCACGCCGCTCCCAGCCGCGCCGGACGCCCGGGTGCCTTCCTCGCCAACGCCGCCGCCGGGTCGCGCAAGGATGCCCGGGACGCTGTTGTCGCGGCCCGGGGCGCCTTCCCCACGTGGGCCGGCGCGACGGCATACAACCGGGGTCAGGTGCTCTATCGCGTCGCCGAGGTGATGCAGGGACGAGCCGCCCAGTTCACCGACGAGGTAGCCGCGGCAGAAGGCCTCACCCCCGCGCGGGCGCGCGCCACCGTCGAGGCCGCCATCGACCGCTGGGTCTGGTATGCCGGGTGGTCCGACAAACTCGCCCAAATCCTCGGCGGGCTCAACCCAGTCGCCGGGCCCTACTTCGACATCTCGGCCCCCGAACCCACCGGTGTCGTCGCCGTCCTGGCCCCCCAGGGCTCGTCGCTGCTCGGCCTGGTGTCCGTGGTCGCTCCCATCGTCGTGTCGGGCAACACCGCCGTCGTCGTCGCCAGCCAGGACCGGCCGCTGCCTGCGGTCACCCTCACCGAGTGCCTGGCCACGTCCGACGTGCCCGGCGGGGTGGTCAACGTCATCACCGGACGGACCGCCGAGATCGCGCCGTGGCTGGCCTCGCACCGGGATGTCAACGCGATCGACCTCGCCGGGGCCGCGGGTGCCGACGGAGTGTCGTGGGGCGACCTGGAGGGCGCCGCCGCCGAGAACCTCAAGCGGGTGCTGCGCCCCGCCGGCATCGGACCTGAGGCCGTCGAGCCGGACTGGACGGTCACCCCGGACCTGTCCCGGATGACTGCGTTCCTGGAGACCAAGACCGTCTGGCACCCCAAAGGTCGCTAGGCTCCCAGGTCCGTGGGATCCCCTGCCGGCCGAGCGCGCGTCGTCGTCCTCACCGGACCCTCCGGGGCAGGGAAGTCCCGGCTCGCGGGGGCGCTGCACACGGCATACGGGTGGCTGATCGTGCGCCTGGACGACTTCTACCGTGACGGCGACGACCCCGACCTCCCCATGGTCACTCTCGGGGCAGCGGAACTGCCCGACTGGGACGACCCGCGGTCCTGGAACGCGACCGCCGCGGTTGACGCCCTCGAAGCGCTCGTCGAGACCGGGTCGGCACGGGTGCCGAGCTACGACATCGCCCAGTCGCGGGCCGTTGGCCACACCGTGCTCACGGCGTCGCCGGGAGCCCTCCTCGTCGCCGAAGGGATCTTCGCGGCCGAGATCGTGCCGGCGTTGCGCGAGCGGGGCCTGCTCGCGGGTGCCTACTGCATCACCCACGGCCGCACCCGCAACGCCGTGCTGCGCTTCGTCCGCGACCTGCGCGAGGGACGCAAGCCGCCGCTGGTCCTGCTACGCCGCGGACGGCAGCTGTGGCGCCGCGAGCCGGCGATCATCGAGCGGGCGGTCTCGCTCGGCGCCTCCTGTGGCTCACCGACCTCGGTGCATGAGGCGATCCAGGCGCGCCTGATAGCGTCGGGCCCAGCCGCAGGACCGCCAGACAGGGGGCCACACCCGTGGGAGCAGGGCCGTCAGCCCGGGTGACCCGGTGAGCGGGTTCGGGCCGCCGCCAGGCCCACCCGAGGCGCCTGCCCGTGCCCGGCGAGCGACGTACCTCCCGCCGGGCGGGATCGGCACGGCCGGCCAGACGGCATACCGGGGGCGCTATGCCCTCACCCGCAGTGCCAAGCCCGGGATCATCCCCCTTGCCCCGCTGCACCTCGGCGACCTGCTCGACGGCTCGGTCAAACACGTGCGCCGCAACCCCGGCCCGGTGCTTGGGGCGTCCGCAATCGTCAACGCCCTGGCCGCGATCCCCGTGATTGCCCTGGTCACCATTGCCCTGGCCGGGACCTGGATGCGCACGACTGGCGTGTCGACGGTCATCGGGTCGTCGTCCGTGGCGCCGTTGGTCGGATTGGGGGGCACGGCATACGCGACGCTCGTGCTCACCGGGGTCCTCGCGTATGCCGCTGGCGAAGCGGCCCTCGGTCGGCGCCGCCGCCTCGACGCGATCTGGGCGGCCCTGCGGCCGCGGCTCTGGACCGTGCTCGGCAGTCAAGCTCTCGTGGTCCTGGTCGCCGCCGGGCCGTGGGCCGTGCTGGTAGGAATGTTGGCCCTGACGAGCGACTCGTCGGTCCCGCTTCTGTTGCTCGTCGGGAGCGGTTTCGGGCTGCTCGCTGTCGCAGCCAACATCCTGCTGCTGCCGCGGCTGCTGTATGCCGCCCCGGCCAGCCTGCTCGAGGGACTCACCATCGGACGCGCGTTCCGGCGCTCCTGGACACTCAGCCGTGGGCGGGCCTGGTCGTTGATCGGGGTGCTAGCCCTAGTCCTGGCCCTGGCCACCATCGTCTTCTGGATGCTGCAACTGCCCCAACAACTGCTCTACAACGGCGTGCTGGACCTGCTTGAGCTGGCGCCGAGGTTGCGCGACGAGGCCGGGAGCGTCGTGTTCGCCCTGGCCACCCTAGGCTCCGCGATCACAGTGACACCTTTCATCGCCACCTCGATCGTCCTGCATTATCTGGACGCGCGGATGCGCAAGGAAGGCTTCGACCTCGCGCTGCTGCGGGCGGCGACCGCCGACGCGGAGGGCCACTCGTGAGCCTGTCCGGCGGTGCGGCCCGCCTCTGGGCTATCGGGTTCGGGCGCGACGTCAGCCCCGACGGGCCGCAGGCCCGGCAATGGCTCACCGAAGAGCTTGCCAAGGACGACTATCGCGACGGCCGTCCGCTGCTATCCCGAATCATCGAATGGGTCGTCGACCTGATCAACGAACTGCTGTCGAGACTCAACGGCACCGGCCCGACCGGCCCGGGCGCTCCGCCGATCGCCGTCGCCCTCGTCGTTGGATTGGTCGTCGCGGCAATCGCCCTGTTGCTGACCAGGATTCGCCGGGAGCGGCGAACAGTGACCGACTCCGAGGCGGTCCTGGGCGATCTCGATCTCACCGCGCCGCAGTTCCGTGATCGGGGCCGGGCGGCGATGCGCGACCGTCGCTGGAACGACGCTGTCATCGAGTTCACCCGAGCCATCGCCCGCGAGGCCGCCGACCGGACCCTCCTCGCCGACGCGCCGTCACTGACGGCACACGAGATCGGCCTGCAACTGGCGCCCGTCTTCCCCGACCACCTCGACACAACATCCCGCACGATGGACCTCTTCGACGCGGTGCGCTACGGCCGGTATGCCGCGACCCACGACGATGCCCGCCTGGCCCAAGACCACGACGAGACGCTGCGCAAGGCCAAGCCCGTCCTGGCTGCACTGCGCGATGAAGCGGTCGTTGCCCAGGCATCGTTCGCCGCACCTGGCGGCCCCGCCGAGGGCGGTGCGGGATGACGACCTCGCTCTGGACGGGAGTCGGAGCGGACGCGCCCGCCCCGACGGGTGCCCGGCGCTGGTGGCGGATCATGCTGGTGCTCGCCGTCGTCATCGCGGGCGCCGTGCTCCTCGGGCGGGGCGGGCAGAGCGGCGGGAGCAGCGCGGCATACCACCCGAACAACCCGACCGCAGGAGGAGCCCAGGCGGTCGCACGGGTGCTCGCCGCCCAGGGCGTGACCGTCGTCGTCGCGGAAGGCGAGGACGCGCTCTTCCGGGCCGAGATCGACGCGGACACCACGGTCGTCGTCACCAACACGACCGATCTGCGCGAGGTCACCCTCGCCAACCTGGCTCGTGCGGCGAAGCCCGCCGAGCGCCTCGTGCTCGTGCGCCCCGAGCGACGGGTCGTCCGCGCGCTCACCCCGAGCGTGTCCATGCAGCAGACCCCGCGCGCCCAGGACGCGCTGGTCAGCACGTGCGACACCCCGGACGTACGACCCCAGGACCGGCTCACCCGCTCCCAGTCGGAATACCGCGACTCCCGCGCCACCTCCGCCTGCTTCATCAACGAGGGGTATGCCGTCTACCTCACCACCTCGGGGCCAGGCCTGGCCGAGGTGGTGCTCATCGGCAGCACCGACACGATCAGCAACGATCGCACGGCGCAGGCCGACAACGGCGCACTTGCGCTGCGGGCTCTGGGTCACTCGTCCCGACTGGTGTGGTACGTCCCGGACCTGCGGGACGTCCCTCCCACCGCCGCCGCGCAGACCGAGTCGTTCACCCCGACCTGGTGGGCCCCGGGCCTGCTGCTGCTCGCGTTCGCTGGGTTGGCGACCTTCTGGTGGCGTGGGCGTCGGTTTGGGCGCCTGGTCGTCGAACCGATCCCCGTCGTCGTCAGGGCGGTGGAAACGACCGAGAGCCGAGGCCGGATGTACCACAAGGCCCGCGACAGCGGACGTGCCGGCGCGGTGCTGCGCGACGCGAGCGGGCGGCGGCTGGCGGCATACCTGGGGCTGGCTCCCGGCACCCCACCCGAGTTGGTCGCGCACGCGGTCGGTGCCGCGACCGGCCGTCCGGTGGAGGAGATCCGGTGGCTCCTCGGCGGCCCGCCACCGCAGACCGACACCGACCTGTTGGACCTGGCCGTGCGACTGGCGGCCCTGGAGAAGGAGATCCGACGCTCATGACCGAACCGACCTGGAGCGCCTCCGCGTCGTCCGAGCCGCCCATCCCGTCTGGGCCCGCTGACCATTGCAGG
>WBZS01001812.1_pt1 | contig 15446 bp, 15 predicted proteins | sample 5204201 | NCBI WGS metagenome assembly WBZS01 (sample SAMN12344357, study PRJNA552823) | activated sludge metagenome | biome: Activated sludge suspended growth; feature: Nitrification reactor; material: Wastewater; isolation source: activated sludge from nitrification reactor of wastewater...
CCCACGCGATCACGCACACGCCGCCGAACGCGAGCAGGGTGCCGACCAGGCCGCCGCGGGTCATCCGCTCGCCGAAGATGAACACCCCCAGCACGATGTTCAGCAGCGGGTTGATGAAGTAGCCGAGGCTGGACTCCACCACGTGGTTGCTGTTCACCGCCCAGATGAACGTGAGCCAGTTGACGGCGATCAGCCCGGACGCCGCCACCAGCCGGGTGAGCCGGCGGCGGTCGGTGAGCGACTCCCGGAGCCACCCCCAGGGCTGGCGCAGCACCGCGATCATCAGCGCCACCGCGACCAGCGACCACACCACCCGGTGCGCCAGGATCTCCAGCGCCCCCGCGGGCTTGAGCAGCGGGAACAGCAGCGGGAAGAACCCCCAGATCACGTACGCGGCGACGCCGGCGGCCAGCCCCTGACCCCGCTCGGGGTGCTGCTCGACCGTCTGCACCCGATCACCCTAGAGTCACCGGCGCACGGGCGGTCGACGTGACCATCCCGGGCCGGCGCCGCGGGCTTCGACGAGCTCAGCCAACGGCCCCGAGCCTGAACCGAAAGGGGACGGTTCTCTTTTGGTTCACGCCGCGGCGTGAACCAAAAGAGAACCGTCCCCTTTCGGTTCATCGCGTCGATCGGCTCAGCCAACGGGCCCCTGAGCCTGTCGAAGCCACCGGCAGCCGGAGCCCGCGGCGTCCGGTGACGTTTCTGTGCTGCATTACCGGGGTCGCCACCCCGAGAACGTCACACAGACAAGTCGCAAGGTTAGGGAGAGGCGGGTGCATCATGGAAGGCAAGGAGACTGCCATGAGCGAGCGCCGCGTGAGGAGGGCGATCCTCGCCGCGCTGGTCGTCGGCCTTGCCGCGCTGAGCAGCTGCGGGGCCCCCCCGGCGGCAACGCCGCCCGCCACGACCCCGCCCGCGACCGCGTCGTCGCAGACCGCGTCCGGCGATCCGTCCCCGATCACCAGCGCGACCAGCGCCGAACCAACGACGACCGTCCCCTCTGCTGCGCCCCCGACGATCGTGCCGCCCACACACCCCACGACCCGGGCCCCGGCGGCGACGGCACCCCCGACGACGCAGCCGCCGGCCACGTCCGCGCCGGTACCGGCGTTCAGGTCGTCCATCGCCAAGGTGACCGCCGCGGACCTGTCGGCGTCCTGGCGGTCGGGCTGCCCGGTCGCCGTGGCCGACCTGCGCGCGGTCAGCGTCAGCCACTGGGACTTCGCGGGCGGCGTCCGCACCGGCACGCTGATCGTCGCCGCCACCCAGGCCGACGCGATCGTCGCGGTCATGCGCGCGCTCTACCAGGCGCGGTTCCCGATCGCGCGGATGGAGCCGGTCGAGGCGTTCGGCGGCAGCGACGACGCGTCCATGGCCGCCAACAACACCAGCGCGTTCAACTGCCGCAAGGCCACGGGCGGCACGTCGTGGTCGGAGCACTCCTACGGACGCGCGATCGACGTCAACCCGGTGCAGAACCCGTACGTGAAGGGGTCGCTGGTGCTGCCGCAGTCCGGGTCGGCCTACGTCGACCGCAGCCGCACGATCCCGGGCATGATCCGCGCCGGCGACGCGGTCGTGCGCGCCTTCGCCGCCCAAGGCTGGGCATGGGGCGGCACCTGGACGTCGCTGAAGGATTACCAGCACTTCTCCACTGCCGGCCGGTGACGCGGCTGCGGGTGAACCAAAAGAGAACCGTCCCCTTTCGGTTCAGCGCGTCGATCGGCCCTGGACGCCGTCGCCGGTGACGCGGACACCGCCGGCGTTCAGTAGGCTGCGCGCGTGCTCCTGTCCGACCGCGACATCCTGGCCCAGCTCGACGCCGGGCGCGTCCGCCTCGACCCGTTCGACCCGGCGCTGGTGCAGCCGTCCAGCATCGACGTGCGGCTCGACCGGTACTTCCGCCTCTTCGACAACCACAAGTACCCCTCGATCGACCCGTCCGAGGAGCAGCCCGAGCTGACGCGGCTCGTCGAGGTGGACGCCGACGATCCCTTCATCCTGCATCCCGGCGAGTTCGTGCTGGCCTCCACGCTGGAGGAGGTCGCGCTCCCCGACGACATCGCCGCCCGCGTGGAGGGCAAGTCGTCGCTGGGCCGCCTCGGCTTGCTGACCCACGCCACCGCAGGCTTCGTCGACCCTGGCTTCACGGGCCACGTCACCCTCGAGCTGAGCAACGTCGCCACGCTGCCGATCAAGCTGTGGCCTGGCATGAAGATCGGCCAGCTGTGCTTCTTCCAGCTGAGCTCGCCCGCCGATCACCCGTACGGGTCGCGGGCACGGGGGTCGCACTATCAGGGCCAGCGCGGGCCCACGGCGTCCAGGAGCTTCGAGAACTTCGACCGGGCCGACCTGCGTTAGGCCGGACGACTCAGACCGGCTCGGCCAGCAACTGCGCCAGCGCGTGCTCGCCGATGGCCCTGAGCCAGGGCTGGTCGTCGCAGTGACGCGCAAGCATGAGGCCGAGGTGCAGCGCCCAGGCCTTGGCGCGGGTCCACGTGTCGGCGTCGACGAGGCCGTCGGCTCCGATGCGCTCGATGAACCGGTGGCGTCCCTCGGCGTCGAAGGTGAGCCAGGCAGTGGCCAGGTCGGTGGCCGGGTCGCCCGCGGTCATGTCGCCCCAGTCGACGACGCCGGCGAGGCGGCCGTCGGGGCCCTGAACCAGGTTGTGCGGGTGCGCGTCGCCGTGCACCCAGACGTCGACGCCGTCGAACTCCGGCGCCGCCGACCAGGCCTCCCAGCGGGCCAGCAGCTCGTCGCGCCGGGGCTCGTCGGCCAGGCGCTCGCGGACGCGCTCGTCGAAGCGCTCCTGGGCCAGCGACACGCCCCGGACCGGGTTCAGCGGCGCGGTGCTCGGCGCCGGCACGTGCAGGCTCCAGAAGAAGTCGGCGAGGTCCTCGGCCAGCGCGGCGCGCTCGGCGACCGGCACGTCCGAGACCGGCGTGCCCTTGATGAACGGGACGATCGTCCAGGTGTAGGGGTACTGCTCGTCGGCGCGCCCGACGAAGACCGGCAGCGGGATCTCGATGTCGACCAGCGAGCCGATCGTGGGTAGCCAGCGCACCTCGTGCTCCATCAGCGGCGCGGCCTGCTCGCGCCGCGGCAAGCGCACCAGCATCGACTCGCCCAGGCGGAACAACTCGTTGTCCCAGCCGGACGCCAGCCGCGCCACCGGCAGTTCCGCCAGCGCAGGGGACTGCGCGGACAGCAGCGCCGTGACGAGCGACTCGGTGACCGTGACATCGGCCGGAGGGGCAGCAACCACGCGACCATTGCACCCCATGGCCCGCCCGGATCACGCAGCGGCCCCGGCTGTTGCAGGCGATTGCCTCGCGTGGTCGGGCCTCGCGTGCGGCATGATGACCCCCATGAGCTTCGTCGACGACGCCCTGGCGGGCTGCCGGGTGATCGTCGAGTTCCCCGAAGGCGGGGTGGCCGACTGGATCGTCGCCGGCGAGGTGCTCCTCCAAGAAGGCCTGCGCGCCTGGGCGCTGCCGGCCGGCTCGCTGACGCTGCTGCCCGAGGTGCTCGCGCTGTTCGGACGCCGCGCCCGCGTCGGGGTGAGCCGGGTGCTGGACGCCGACGGCGTCCGGTCCGCGGTGGCCGGCGGAGCGCACTTTGTGACCTCCCCGCTCGCGGGGGCGGACCTGGCCGAGGCGGCCGGCGCCCTCCCGTTCCTGCCAGGCGGGCTGACCCCCCAGGAGATCGCGGACGCCGCCCGGCTCGGCCGCGGCGCGGCGCAGGTGGTGCCCGCGGACATCATGGGCTCGGGCTACTCCCGCACGCTGCCGGCGCTGCTGCCGGGCGTCGAGCTGGTCGCGACCGGGCGGCTGGAGCACTACCAGTGCGACCTGTGGCTGGAAGCCGGGGCGCGCGCTGTGGGCGTCCAGGGAGTGCTGCTCCTCAGCGAGGAACACGACGCCCAGGCGAACGAACCAGGCGAACTGCGGCGGCGCTGCCAACAGTTCGCCGATCTGAAGGGAAACTGAGAGCAACCGCGGAACCGGGGTTGGCACCTGAGATTTTCTCAGCTAAGTTGAGGAGGTCGCTCAGGTAGCCCACGCTCGGAGAACACATGTATCAGCCTCGCCGCATCTCGGACGCCGCCGGATCCATTTCGGTGGAAGTCGGCTCAGCCGACGCCTTCGTCACGGGTCCACGCCGCGCCGCCCGCACGCGTGTCGATGTGCTGCGCACCCGCATCGCCCCCACCGTCGTGTCCCTGGCCCTGCTGGCCACGGCCGGCTCGTTCGCGCTGAGCCTGAAGGCCTCCGAGGGCGCCACCACGGCCGTCCCGGCTCCCGTGCGCGCCGATGAGGCCGTGAGCCGCGACTCGGTCCGCGAGCTGGTCACCGACTCCGAGTCCACCGCCTCGCCCAGCGCCGAGGTCACCGCCGCCGCCAACGCGTTCGCCAGCGGCACGTGGAGCTCCGCCTTCGGCGCGGTCGTGGGCGAGCAGTACGCCCAGGTCGCCACCGTCGTCCGCGCCCAGGCGTCTGCCGAGGCCGCCGAGCTGGGCCAGCTGGCCGCCGGCGCCAAGGTGTCCGTCACCGACAAAACCGAGGGCGACTTCCGTCAGGTCAGCTATGACGGCAAGGTGGGCTACGTCCTGGCCAGCCAGCTGGGCGACAAGGCGCCCGCGCCCGTGGCCAAGGCGACGGCGTCCGCCAAGGCGTCCAGCACCGCGAAGGCGTCCACCTATTCCGGCTCGACCACCTACAGCGGCAAGAGCGTGCTGGGGCTGCGTCCCTCGGCCATGGTCGTCTACAACGCGGTGATGGCGCAGTGGAAGGTGCCGAGCGTCGGCGGCTACCGCGCGAGCAGCCTCTCGAACCACCAGCTCGGCCTGGCCATCGACTTCATGGTCTACAACGACACCTCGATGGGCAACGCGATCGCCGCGTACCTGATCGCCAACGCGTCCACGTTCAACATCGACCACATCATCTACCGCCAGCGCATCTGGACGCCGTACTCGCCCACCTGGCGGGCCATGGCCAACCGCGGCAGCGCGACGGCTAACCACATGGATCACGTGCACGTCTCCATGAAGAGCTGACGCAGCACCCCCGCGCCACGCCCTAGGCTGGCGCCCATGACCGACGTCACCACCACCGCCGCCTGGCGCCGCCTGGGCGACCTGCGCGCCTCGTTCACCCCCGACCTGCGCGGCTGGTTCGCCGCCGACCCCGACCGGGCCCGCAGCTACACCCGCACCGCGGGCGACCTGCACGTCGACCTGTCCAAGAACCTGATCGACGCCGACGTCCTCGACGCGCTCGTCGCGCTGGCGGACGAGGTCGGTCTGGCCGAGCGCCGCGACGCCATGCTCGCGGGCGAGCACATCAACACCACCGAGGACCGGGCGGTCCTGCACACGGCGCTGCGGCGTCCGCGCACGGACTCCCTCGTCGTCGACGGCCAGGACGTCATCGCCGACGTGCACGCCACGCTCGACCGAATGTACGCGTTCGCCGACCGGGTCAGGTCCGGGGAGTGGGTCGGCGTCACCGGCAAGCCCATCGCGACCGTGGTCAACATCGGCATCGGCGGCTCCGACCTCGGCCCGGTCATGGTGTACGAGGCGCTCAAGCCGTACGTGGCGTCCGGGCTCGAATGCCGGTTCGTGTCCAACATCGACCCGACGGACGTCTATGAGAAGACGGCCGGCCTCGACCCCGAGACCACGCTGGTGATCGTGGCGTCCAAGACGTTCACCACCCTGGAGACGATCACCAACGCCCGCCTGGCCCGCACCTGGCTGCTGGACGCCCTGGCGGCGTCCGGGGCGATCGACGGCTCGGACGCCGCCGCCGCGAACGCCATCGCCAAGCACTTCATCGCCGTCTCCACCGCGCTCGACAAGGTCGCCGCCTTCGGCATCGACCCCGCCAACGCGTTCGGCTTCTGGGACTGGGTCGGCGGCCGCTACTCCGTCGACTCGGCTGTCGGCACGGCCGTCGCCGTGGCCATCGGCCCGGAGCGGTTCGCCGAGTTCCTCGCCGGCTTCCACGCCATCGACGAGCACTTCGCCACCACGCCGTGGCGCGAAAACGTGCCCGCGCTGATGGGGCTGCTGAACGTCTGGTACGTGAACTTCTTCGACGCCGGCAGCCACGCCGTCCTGCCGTACGCCCAGTACCTGCACCGGTTCGCGGCGTACCTGCAGCAGCTGACGATGGAGTCCAACGGCAAGAGCGTCCGCGCGGACGGCTCCCCGGTGACGACGCGCACGGGCGAGGTGTTCTGGGGCGAGCCCGGCACCAACGGCCAGCATGCCTTCTACCAGCTGATCCACCAGGGCACGCAGCTGATCCCGGCCGATTTCATCGCCGTCGCGACGCCGCACCGGCCGCTGACCGACGGCGACCAAGACGTCCACGAGCTCTTCCTCGCCAACTTCTTCGCCCAGACCAAGGCGCTGGCGTTCGGCAAGACCGAGGCCGAAGTGCGGGCCGACAAGGTGCCGGACGCCCTGGTCTCGGCCAAGGTGTTCGCCGGCAACCGGCCGACGACGTCGATCATGGCGCCGTCGCTGACCCCGTCCGTGGTCGGCCAGCTGATCGCGCTGTACGAGCACATCACCTTCACCCAGGGCGTCGTGTGGGGCATCAACTCCTTCGACCAGTGGGGCGTCGAGCTGGGCAAGGTGCTGGCCAACCAGATCGTCCCGGCCATCGGCGGCGACGCCGCGGCCCTCGACGCCCAGGACGGCTCTACCCGCGCCCTGATCGACTACTACCGGAGCAACCGACGCTGAGCGTGAGCCGGGCGGACGGCTCTGCGGCGCGGATGACCGGCGGGCGGGACGGGCTGGCGTGGTCGTCCGGATTGGCCGGGTTGGGCTGGTTGGCCGGCTTTGCGTGTGTGGCCGGCCTCGGGGTGGCGGTGGTCGCGGCGCCGGCGCTGTGGACGCGGTGGCGCTCGCGCGGCCGGGTGCTGACGGCCGCGCAAGCGCCGACCCGCGAGGTGGCGATCGTCTTCGGCGCGCAGGTGCACCCGAACGGGCGGCCGTCGCGCTACCTCCAGGCCAGGCTCGACCTCGGCGTCCGGCTCTACCGGGACGGCAAGGCGACGGTGCTGCTCGTGTCCGGGGACGACGCGGCAGAGCACCATCACGAGACGACGAGCATGGTGCGCTACCTGCGCGACCACGGCGTCCCGGACGAGGCCATCGTCACCGACCCCCACGGCGTCGACACCTTCGCCACCTGCGTGCGGGCGCGGGAGGTGTACGGGCTGTCCGAGGCCCTGCTGGTCAGCCAGCGCTACCACCTGCCCCGGGCCGTGGCGACGTGCCGGGCCGTCGGGGTGGACGCCGTCGGCGTGGGCGACCTGTCGGTCAAGGCGACGTCGCGGCGGTGGGGCGAGTTCTGGCGCCGCGAGCTGGGCGCCAACCTCAAGATGGTGGCCGACCTCCTGGGCCGGCGCGCGCCTGTGGGAACATGACCCCCATGCTCTCCCTCGCCTCGCTGCTCAGCTCGCGCGTGGAGGCCGCCGCCGGCATCGACCCGGAACTGCGGCCCGCCACCAAACCCCAGTTCGGGCACTTCCAGAGCAACGCGGCGCTACGCCTGGCCAAGACCGAGGGACGCCCGCCCCGCGCGGTGGCCGCCGACCTCGTCGCCCGACTCGACGTCGCCGACCTGTGCGAGCCGGTGGAGGTGGCCGGCCCGGGGTTCCTGAACTTCAGGCTGCGCTCGGACGTCCTGGCGCGCACGGCGTCCGGCCTGCTGGACGACCCGCACGTCGGCATCACCCCGGCCGAGGAGCCGCGCCGCGTGGTGATCGACTACTCCGCCCCCAACGTGGCCAAGCCGATGCATGTGGGCAACCTGCGCTCCACGATCATCGGCGACTGCTTCCACCGCGTGCTCGCCGCGCAGGGCCACACGGTGATCGCCCAGAACCACATCGGCGACTGGGGCACGCAGTTCGGCATGCTGGTCGAGCAGATCCTGTTCGAGGGGGTGGACGCCCACACGCTCGACCTCGAGGCGTCCGTCGCCCTCTACAAGCGGGCCCAACAGCACTTCGGCGCCGACGAGGCGTTCGCGGACGCCGCCCGGCTCCGGGTGGTCGCGCTGCAGGCGGGCGACCCGCAGACGCGGGCGATCTGGCAGGCGCTCATCGACGTGTCGCGGGTGGGGTTCAACGAGGCGTACGCGCGCCTCGGCGTCCTGCTGACCGACGACGACCTGGCCGGCGAGTCGCTCTACAACGACCTGCTGCCCGAGGTCGCCGCCGACCTGGAGGAGCGCGGCATCGCGGTCGTCGACGCGGGGGCGCTCTGCGTGTTCCTGCCGGAGTTCGACGCGCCGGTGATCGTGCGGAAGTCCGACGGCGGGTACGGGTACGCGGCCACCGACCTGGCGGCGATCCGGTACCGGGTGCAGCGACTCGGCGCCGACCGGATCATCTACGTCGTCGGCACCCCGCAGGCCACGCACTTCCGGCAGGTGTTCGCCGTGGCCCGGCTGGCGGGCTACCTGCCCGAGGGCGTCCGGGCCGAGCACGTCGGGTTCGGGTCGGTGCTGGGTCAAGACGGCAAGATGCTGCGCACGCGCGCCGGCGGCACCGTGACGCTGCAGTCGCTGCTGGACGAGGCCGAGGAGGTCACGGCGCGCCCGATCGCCATGGCGGCGGTCAAGTACGCGGACCTGTCGAACTCGCTCCACAAGGACTACGTCTTCGACCTCGACCGCATGACCGCCACGACCGGCGACACGGGCCCGTACCTGCAGTACGCGCACGCGCGGGCCAACCAGATCCTGGGCCGGGCGGCGGCCGAGGGGCTGGCGTGGTCGCGCGTCACCGTCCTGGACGAGCCGGCCGAGCAGACGCTGGCGCTGCTGCTGTCGCGGTTCGGCGAGGTCGTGGCCGCCGTGGCCGAGGACCTCCAGCCGCACAAGCTCTGCACCTTCCTGTTCGAGCTGGCGACGGCGATGAGCGTGTTCTACGAGGCGTGCCCGGTGCTGAAATCGGAGGGCGAGGTCAGGTCGTCCCGGCTGGCGCTGTGCGCGGCGACGCGCGCCGTCCTGGCTCGCGGGCTCTACCTGCTCGGCATCGAGGCCCCCGAACAGATGTGAGCCTGCCTAACGGCTGCTCTTCGCGTCCCTCCGCTCTTGACGTCCGTCCAGAGGTCGGCCTAGGATACAGGTAAGCGCTTTCCGTCGGGCGAGCCGACGGCGTATCCAGGAGGAACACACAGTCATGGTCGACCGTCTCGGCATCATCGTGAACGGCGCCTCCGGGCGCATGGGCTACCGGCAGCACCTGGTGCGGTCGCTGCTCCCCATCCGGGACGCCGGCGGCGTCGAGCTGGCCGACGGCACTCGCGTGCCGATCGAGCTGAAGCTCGTGGGCCGCAACGAGGCCAAGGTGGCCGAGGTGGCCGCCCGCCACGGCATCGCCGACTGGACGACCGACGTGGACGCCGCGCTCGCCGACGAGAACTACACCGTCTACTTCGACGCCCTGGTCACGAAGCTTCGCGCCAAGAACCTGCGCAAGGCCATGGCCGCCGGCAAGGCCATCTACACCGAGAAGCCCACGGCCGAGACCCTTGAGGACGCCCTCGCCCTGGCCCGCGAGGCCAAGGCCGCCGGCGTCAAGGCGGGCGTCGTGCACGACAAGCTCTACCTTCCCGGCCTGCGCAAGCTCAAGGACCTCATCGACTCCGGCTTCTTCGGCGAGATCCTGAGCGTCCGCGGCGAGTTCGGCTACTGGGTCTTCGAGGGCGACTGGGTGCCCAGCCAGCGTCCGTCGTGGAACTACCGCACCGAGGACGGCGGCGGCATCGTCTCCGACATGTACCCCCACTGGAACTACGTCATCGAGGAGCTGTTCGGCCGCATCGCCAGCGTCACCACGACGATCGCCACGCACATCCCGACCCGCTGGGACGAGCAGGGCAAGGAGTACCAGGCCACCGCCGAGGACGCCGCGTACGGCCTGTTCACCCTTGAGAACGGCTGCATCGTGAGCCTGAACTCCAGCTGGGCCGTGCGGGTCGATCGCGACGAGCTCGTCGAGTTCCAGGTCGACGGCACCAAGGGCTCCGCGGTCGTGGGCCTGCACAACGCCCGCGTCCAGCCGCGCGAGATCACCCCGAAGCCGGTCTGGAACCCCGACATCGCCGACCCGATCGACCACCGTTCCTACTGGCACGCCGTGCCCGAGCGCGAGGTCTACGACAACGGCTTCAAGGTGCAGTGGGAGGACTTCCTCCGCGCCGTCATCACCGACCAGCCCTACCCGTACGACCTGCTCAGCGGCGCCCGCGGCGTCCGCCTGGCCGAGGTCGGCCTGCAGGCCGCCCGCGAGGGACGCCGCATCGACCTGGAGCCCCTCACGGAGGACTCGCTCTGATGGCCCTGTCGATCAACCAGTGGACGATCAAGCCGACGTCCCTGCCGGACGCCGTCGCGGCCTGCCGCGCCAACGGCGTCGAGGCCATCGGGCTCTGGCGCCAGAACGTCGCCGAGTTCGGCCTGGCCGAGTCGGCCGCCCTGGTGAAGAAGGCCGGGCTGCGCGTCTCGACGCTGTGCCGGGGCGGCTTCCTGACCGCCGCGGACGCCGAGGGTCGCGCCCGCGCCATCGAGGACAACCGGGCGGCCATCCGCGAGGCGGTCGAGCTGGGCACGAGCGTGGTCGTCCTCGTGGTCGGCGGCCTGCTGGGCGGTGAGAAGGACATCGTCGCCACCCGGCGCCGGGTCGTGGAGAACATCGCCGAGGTGGCCCCCTACGCCGAGGAGCACGGCATCAAGCTGGCGATCGAGCCGCTGCACCCGATGTTCTGCGCCGACCGCGCGGTGGTCTCCACCCTCGACCAGGCGCTCGACATCGCCGAGGAGATCGGCTCGCCGAACGTCGGCGCGGTGGTGGACACCTACCACGTGTGGTGGGATCCGAACGTGCTGCCGGCCATCGAGCGGGCCGGACGTCTCGGGCGCCTGTTCAGCTACCAGGTGTGCGACTGGAACCTGCCGCTCGCGGCCGAGCCCCTGCACTCGCGCGGCTACATGGGCGACGGGTTCATCGACTTCGCCACCTTGACGCGCGCGGTCGCGGCGACCGGGTACTCCGACGACATCGAGTCGGAGATCTTCAACGAGGCGATCTGGGCCGAGCCGGCCGTGGACGCCGTCCGCACGGTCCGCGAGCGCTACGACGAGCTGGTTGCGCCCTACCTGTGAGGTTCAGGAGGCGCCCCGTGCGTGAGCCTGGGGCGCCCTTCCTGTGACGCTCAGCCCTCCCGGAGGACGTCCGGGTGCTCGCGCCGGTCGGCGGCCAGCCACGCGGCGCCGACGATGCCGGCGGCGTTGCGGAGCTTGGCGGGCACGATCTTCGTCTTGAGCTTCAGCTTCGGCAGGAACTTCTCGGAGTGCTTGCTGACCCCGCCGCCCACGACGATCAGGTCGGGCCACAGCAGGAACTCCAGCGTCTCGTAGTAGCGCTGCAGCCGGGGCACCCACTCGTCGAAGCTGAGCTTCTCGCGCTCGCGGATGGACGCCGCCGCCCGGCTCTCGGCGTCGTGGCCGTCGACCTCGATGTGGCCCAGCTCGGCGTTGGGGATCAGCACGCCCTTGTTGATGAGCGCGGTGCCGATGCCGGTGCCCAGCGTCGTCACGATCACGAGCCCGGGGTGATCCTTGGCCGCACCCCAGCGCACCTCGGCGATGCCCGCGGCGTCCGCGTCGTTGACGAGCAGGATGTCGCGGCCCAGCTTGGCCTCGAAGATGTTCTCGGCGTGCGCTTCGACCCAGGTGGGGTCGATGTTGGCCGCCGAGCGCGTCACGCCGTGGGTGACCACCGCGGGCACGGTGATGCCGATCGGGCCGTCGCCCAGCTCCTCGGAGAAGTGCGCCGCGATCTGGCCGACCACGTCGGCGACGGCCTCGGGGGTGGCGGGCTGCGGCGTGGCGATGCGGAGCCGGTCGGTGGTGAACTCGCCGCTCTCGAGGTCGACGATGGCCCCCTTGATGCCGGAGCCGCCGATGTCGATGCCCAGTGCGTAGCGCGTTTTCATGGCGAGCAGCCTAGCCCGGCGTGCCGGGCTCAGTGCCGTTCGTGGACACGCGGAGCGAGGCCGTCTCGGGGGTCCACACGTCGTCGCCGGACCCGGGTGGGGCGCCGGCGTCCGCGGGGACGGGCCCGAGGCCCGGCGGGTGCAGCAGTTCCTCAGCCCGGGAGGCCCGCGCCCGGTCGAGCTGGGAGAACGCGAACCAGCGTGCCTCGTCGGCGTCCAGGTGTTGCACGGCGTCGAAGCCGAACGGCTTGCTGGTGTGCAGGTGGACGTTGGCCAGGTTCAGCCGGCGCTCGAGCGGGCCCTGGGTGAGGGTCACCGACTGCAGCCGGGCGTGGGGCAGGATCAGCTGCCGGCGGGTCAGCCAGCCGCTGCGTGCGGCGATGATGTGCTCGTCGAGGGCGTGGCCGATCCAGCCGTGCGCGAGGGGGTCCAGCTGCTTGGCGCGGGGTGGGCAGGGCTGGAACCGGAGGTCGTCCAGCCGCAGACCCGGCCACAGGGCGGCCAGCGCGAGGCGCACCTGGGCCGGGGTGCCGATGGGCAGGTAGACCGTCGCCGACAGCCCGGCGGACTCGTCGTCGGAGCTGATGCCCAGCATCGTGAGGTCGAGGCGCGCGCGGTTGAGGTACCGCCACGCCACCGGCTGGCTGATCTGGATGGCCTGGACGCGGTGCGCCGGGATCGTCTGGCTGCGCAGCGTCAGCAGCCCCCGCGTGATGCGCAGGCCGGCCGGCGTGCGGGCCAGCGTGTAGTTGAACTGGCCGATGACGCGGTTGCTCAGGAACCCCACGAGCGCGACGGCGAGCGGCAGCAGCCCGCCACCGATGGCGACCCAGGCCAGGTCGAACCACGTGGCCAGGGCCAGCGGAACGAGCATGCCGAGCAAAAGCAGCGCGAGCTGGGTGGAGAACACCGCGCTCAGCAGGATGTCGCCCGGAGTGAGCCGGATCAGCACCTCGTCGCGGGCGCTCAGGTCGTCCCAGGCGGACGCCGCGGGCCCGGCCTCGGCGGTGGACGCCGAGCGGCCGTGAGCCCGCGCCATCAAGTAGTCGCGCAACTCGGACGCCCGCGCTCGGTTCAGGAACGACAGCTTGGTCGCCGCGTCGGCGCCCACATCGATGCTCAGCTCGGCCAGACCCAGCAGGCGGGCGGCGAACGGCTGGCTGACGTCGACGCCCTGGATGCGGCTGAAGGCGATGCGCTTGCTCTCCTGAAAGGCGCCCCGGTTCTCGATGCGCAGTTCGCGGTCGTCGATGACGAACCGGGTCGTCCACCACGACCAGTAGGTGAAGCCCAGCCCGATGAGCAGGACGCCCAGCATGCCCAGCAGCCACCACGGCGCCCGCCCGAGCAGGTCGATCAGGTCGGGGATCGACGTGATGCCGTCCAGCGGGTTCTGGCCCTGAATCACCTGGGTGAACAGCGCCCAGCCGATCGCGACCAGGCCGACCCAGAACCGGACCAGAGGGCTCGCCGGGTGCAGCCGTTGCTCGATGACCACCCGCGCGGGGTCGGGCGGGGCGTCGGCGTGTGGGTCGACGGGGCGGACGCCGACGTCCGGATCGGGGAGGTGTTCGTCGGTCACAGGCCGGACCCCTTGGCGTCGCTCAGCTCGATCAGCCGGTCGCGCAGGGCGCGGGCGTCGTCGAGCGGCAGGCCGGGCACCACGGCGTCCGTCTGGGCGCTGGCGGTCACCAACTGGACGGTGGCCAGCCCGTACGCGCGCAACAGCGGACCCGAGGACACCTTGATCACCTGCATGCGCCCGAACGGGACGACCAGCAGCTGGCGGAACATCAGCCCGTGGGTGACGCAGAGGTCGGCGTCGCGTTCGGCGTAGCCGTAGGATGCCACGAGGCGCCCGGCGCGGACGAACAGCCAGGCCCACAGGGCCAGCCCCACCGCGACGATCAGGGCTGGGACGAACCACAACTCGAAGAGGAACCAGGACGCCACGGCTGCGGGGATGAACAGCACCCCAAGCCAGATCGACAGCGAGATGCGCCGGGTCGTGGCGAGCTTGGGGGAGATGCGGCGCCAGTTGTCGGACGGGGGCGCGAAGACCGGCTCGGTGCGCTCGGGGGTCGTGGCGTCGGTGTGGTCCATGGCGTCCACCCTACGGGTGGCGTCCGACGAAGTTCAGCGCTTGTCGCCCTTGGCGTCGACTCCGCCGAAGAGCACCAGGCCCTTGAGCACGATGGTCGGGGCGCCGGGCGCGGGGTGGATGTGCTTGACGTCGGTGCCGCCGAAGACGGCCACGGTCTCGTTGCGGACGTTCACCCCGTCGGGGACCCGGATCTCCACGCCGCCGAACGCACAGAACACGGTGAGCTCGCACACGTCCGACTCGAAGGTCGCGCCCCGGAAGTCGAACCGCGATCCGCCGAACATGGTCAGGTTCGACAGATGCCGGCGGGCCCGCCAGGCGCCCGCGCGCTCCATGCCGGCGAAGATCGCGAACGTGGTCTCGGCCTCGTTGGTCGGGTGGGTCCGGTCGATGGCCGGGGTGGCCGCGGAAGAGAAGGCGCCCACGGTACGGCCGGGGGTGGTGCCGGGGACGAGGTCGGCGGTCAGGGTGCGCAGTTCGTCGAACGTCTTCGCGGACATCGCCTGTTCGAGGCGGGTGTCGTGCTCGTCGCGGGTGAGGCGGCCCTCGGCGTACGCGGCGGACAGGAGGTCGGACACCACGGCGCGGTCGGCGTCCGCGGCGCGCATGTGCCCGGGGAATCGGCCGGGCTCGGGCAGGGCGTTGGTCATAGGGCACGCTAACCCCGCGCGGGACGCCGTCGCGAGCGTTCGGCGGTGGCTCAAGGGCACGACCCGGGGGTCCCCTGAGCTCGGGCGTGCTCGGCGCCTGGGTCGATGTGCGGGAGGACAGGCGGCGTGGCTAGAATGGCCGGGCCGTGTGAGCGGCACGCGGGCGTAGCTCAATGGTAGAGCGCCAGCTTCCCAAGCTGGACACGCGGGTTCGATTCCCGTCGCCCGCTCCCATCGAACAGTGCTTGTCGCTGTACTTTTCACGCCCGGCCCGATCCGTGGCCCAGCACGTCTCTACCGGTCTGGCGTTTTTCGTCATACGTTTATGGCATGGCCGATCAGCAGGTGACGGATGAGCAGATCCAAGCATGGGCCGATGAGGCCGAGGCCGGCTACGACGTCGAGGAACTCAAGCGTCGCGGCCGTGGACGCCCCGGCCGGGGAGCCGAGCCAATGCAGGTAGTCGCGGTCCGGCTTACGGCCGAGGAGATCGCGGCCGTGGATGCGTTCGCGGCGCGCGAGAACTGGTCTCGTTCGGAAGCGATCCGGCGCGCGCTGGCCGGCTTTGCGGCGTGACGGTTTCTCGCAGCGCCCACAAGCATGGAGTCCTCCCCGAGGATGCGGTCCAGACAGCTGACCTGCCCTGTGGGTCGAGCCC
>WBZS01001815.1_pt1 | contig 15423 bp, 10 predicted proteins | sample 5204201 | NCBI WGS metagenome assembly WBZS01 (sample SAMN12344357, study PRJNA552823) | activated sludge metagenome | biome: Activated sludge suspended growth; feature: Nitrification reactor; material: Wastewater; isolation source: activated sludge from nitrification reactor of wastewater...
CTTGCCGTCGGTGTAGGTGAACGCCTCGAGCGACATCGGCACGAATTCCGACGCCTTGCTGCCGAGGTCAACCGGCGCCACCAGGCCGCTCTCCACCAGGGCGCCCAGCCAGTCGTGGACGCCGATGAAGATGTCGGGGCCTTCGCCGGCGGGGGCGGCCGTGATCATCGGGGTGCGGATGTCCTGCACGCGCCCCAGGTCTTCGACCACCAGCTCGACGTTGTACTGCGCCTTGAAGTCCTCGGCCAGCGCGAGCAGGATGGGCGTGCGGGTGTCGTCCGCCCAGATCTTGAGGGTCGCGGAGGGCGTCGCCTCGGCGGCCGGGGCCTCCGTCGGGGCAGCTGTGGGTTCGACCGGTGCGGCTGTCGGCTCAGCCGGCGCGGCCGTGGGTTCGACCGCTACTGCAGTCGGGGCCGCTGTCGCCGCGGGGCCGCAAGCCGAAAGCACGAGGCTCAACGCAACCGCCGGCCCCCAGATGGGCACGAGCTTCTTCTTCATACGCTTCTCCTTTTTGCGCACGGGTTGGCACCTTTGAACCGGATGGGCGGCGCGACGCGCCAGCCTCGGCGGGGTGTGCCAGTGATCCAACGTCGATCGTAGACGGTGACCGGCGTTGGGGATTGTCGAAAAGCAGGGTGTTTTTGCACCATGGCGGGATTAATGCGCCTGTGACGGGCCGATCGCCGCCAGAACCGCCAGGAAGTGCTCGTACGTCAGCGGGTGCAACAAACAGGCATCCGCGCCAAGCTCGCGAGCGCGGGCTTCCTCCGCCACCGACGCGCACACAAGCACGGGCGTTTCGAGCGCGGCCAGGTCGTCGACCACGGTCTGGGCGGTCTGCAGGTCGTCGAGCGACAGGAACACCAGCGCGGTGGGTTGCTGCGGGCCGGCCCGCATGGCTTCGGACGCCGGGACCGGCACGATCAACTGGCAGCCGCTCTGCTCGCCGTAACGGCGCAGCAGGTGGATCAACCTCACATCGTTACCGACGACCAACAGCCTCGTGGGCAAAGGGGGCATGGCCAGGCCTCGCGGCTCCCGTAACGCTCCGATGACACAACTCGGACACGATAGTGGAAAAGCCGGAGGCTGTCTTGTCGCGCAGCGGGTCAGATTTGACCAAAAGCGGGAGAGGTCTCAGGCCTGCCGCCGATACGCCTTGGGCGTCAGGCCGGTCTCACGCTGGAACGTCCGGGCGAAGTGGGCGCCATCCGAGAATCCGACGTTCAGCGCGACCTGCGTTATCGGCAGATCGGTCGTCCGAAGAAGCTCGCAGGCCTGGCGGATGCGATAGCGGCGCAGGTAGATGATGGGCGTCAGCCCCAGTTCCTGATGGAAGCAATCGGTAAGGTAATCGGCACTGATGCCGATGTGCCCGGCGATGGCCTCCCGCTCGATCGGCTCGGTGTAGTGAGCGTGGATAAAGGCCATCGCCCGGCGCACGAGTTGCCTCGTCGATCGACCCAGCGGGCTGCGGCGCTCAAGGGCGGCCTCGATATGGGCGAGCGTCTCGGCGGTGCTGAACAGGCCTTTGCCCAGGATGTTGGCCACGCCCTGCTGGCAGCGCTCCAGATCGGCGGCGGAGAGCAAGCGTGCAGTGAGGATGATGACCGGGATGTCGCGGGTGCTCTCGCGGCCGCGCAACGCGTCGAGCACGGCGAAGCCGTCCATCTCGGGCATGTTCAGGTCGAGCAAGATCAGGTCGGGGCGGGCGTGCTCAAGCACGGCCAGGGCCTCGTGACCGTTGCGAGCCGTCAGAGCCCGGCGACCGACCTGCTCGATCAGGCGGGTGTGCAGATCCAGGATGCCGGGGTCATCGTCCACCACCAGGACGGTCTGCAGCGGGCCGGTCGGCCCGGTCAGGCGGGCGAGCGCCTCGACGAGCTGCGCTTGTTGCAGGGGTTTGGTCAGATAGTTGAGCTCGAGCAGCTCGCCCTGGTTGCGCTTCAGATCGATGGCATAGGCCAGGATCGGGATGTGCTCGGTCGCGGGCTGGCGCTTGAGGATCCCGACGATGGCCCAACCCTCACGCGCCGCCAGGCCTTCACCCAGGATCACGGCGGCCGGCAGCAGCGCCGCCACTTGCGCCAGCCACTCGGGCTGTTCGTCCACGCGACAGACCACGAGATCGAAGCCGCGCTCCTTCAAGTAGGCCGCGAGGTGGTCGGTCGCGGCATCGTCCTCGGCCAGCAGCATCAGGCTGGCGCCCGGCTTCGCCAGCGGCGCGACCAGCTCGGGCGGCAGTGTCCCGGCCGAGAGCACCGGCAGCGTGAAGGCAAAGGTGGAGCCGCGGCCCAACGCGCCCGGCGACGTGGCCTGGATCGAACCCCCGTGCTGTTCGATCAGCTCCCGTGTGATCGCCAGCCCCAGGCCCATGCCGCCCGGTCCCGACTCGATCGTGCGCTCGGCCCGGTAGAACTCGTTGAAGATCGTGTCGAGCTCGGCCGGGGCGACGCCCGGCCCGGTATCGCTGACCGCGATTCGGGCCTGCCCGTCGGCGACCGACACCGTGATCTGCACCTGACCGGTTGCCGTGAACTTGACCGCGTTGCTGATCAGGTTGAGCACCACCTGCCGCAGCCGGGTGCGGTCGCCCAGCACCCACGGCCCGCGTGCCGGCAGATCTGCCTGCCAGGCCAGCCCCTTGTCGGCGGCCAGCTGCTCGCCGATCTTGGCCGCGACCTGCAGCACCTCGGCCAGGTCGAGCGGCTCGCGCAGGATGCGCAGCTGTCCGGCTTCGCTGCTGGCGAGGTCGAGGACGTCGCCGATCAGCCGGGCGAGATGTTGAGCGCTCAGGTTGATCTGCTCGAGGTCGCGTTTCTCGACTGCCTCGGCGCGGAGCGACATCTCGCTCAAGCCGACGATCAGGCTGAGCGGCGTGCGCAGCTCATGGCTGACCATCGAAAGAAATCGGCTCTTGAGCCGGTTGGCGTCCTCGGCCAGCCGGCGGCCCTCGAGCGCGTCCTGATACAGCCGGCTCGTGCGCAGGGTGGCGCCGAGGTTATGAACGATCGCCGCGCACAGCTCGGGGTTGGGCGCATCGAAGGCGACGAAGCCGGACGTGGTCTCATCGACCGTCAGCGGCAGGATGGTCAGCTGCACCGGTTGGTCCGGCGGATAGATGGACGGGATGGGGAACCGGCGCGACTCGAACCTCAGGCCGTTGTGGGCGGCCGACATCCCGGCGCCGAACAGCACCACCGCCCGGGCGGTCGGGTCCTCGCCATCCGGCTCGAACAGGGCGACCAGGGCGTTGCGGATCCCGATGTGCGGCAGGTGCCGGGCCACGATCTCGGCGCTTTGTTCGATGCTCGTGGCGGCGAGCACTTCGGCGGTGAGCTCGCCGAGCTGGGCCATCATGCCCATGTAGCCGAGCATCGCGCGCGTGGTCTGTTGCTGGATCCTGTCGCTGATCTCGAGCCGGGCCCGGTCGAGCAGGCTGGCGGCGAAATCGCGATCGGCACCCGGGCTCAAGGCCTGGAGCGTGTTCAGGCGTTGCGGCAGGATGCCGGTCGCGGCCTGCCAGAGGTGGACGTCGTCGCCGCGCGCTTCGGTCCAGGCCAGGGCGCGCTCGATCTCAGCCAGCAGCGGGGCGGCCTCGCGTTGGCGAAGGCAGACCGCAAAGGCCTCCAGGAACGCCGACGCCTGCGCCTCCAGCTCCTCGAGCGCGCTGTTGTGCGCTTCGATCAGCGCTGCCTCGGCCATTTCGCGGGCCAGCGCCAGGGGCGACAGCGTCTCCGACTGCGGGCCAAGGTGGCCGGGCCGGCAGCCGCACGACTGGCGGATGATCAGGCGCGTGGGCACCACCACCGGCGTGTTGCCGACGCGCTCGCCGCGGATGTGCTCGAGCAGCGTCAACAGCACCTGATGGCCCAACGCGAAGGTGGGATGCCGGATCGTGGTCAGCGAGGGCGACAGCGAACGGGCATCGAGGATGTCGTCGAAGCCGATGACCGCGACGTCGTCGGGGATGCGCCGCCCGGCCGCGTGCAGGACGTCGATGGCGCCCAGGCACGACAGATCGTTGCTGGCGATCACGGCGCTGAACGGCGCACCGCCAGCCAGGATCTGGCGCATGGCCGCGGCGCCGTTCTCCTTGCGGTGTTCGCCGAACGCGATCAGGCGTTCATCCAGCGGCAGACCGGCGTCCAGCAGCGCCTCGCGGTAGGCGGCCAGCCGCTCGCGGCTATCACCGCGGCCGTTGGCGTTTCCGGCGATGTACGCGATTCGGCGATGGCCGTGCTCGAGCAGGTGGGCGAACGCCGAACGGATGCCGTGCGCGTTGTCGACCTTGACCAGCGGGCCGGCGCCCTCAGGCGTGGTGAAGATGACCGGGAACCCCGTGGCCTGCAGGTCGCGGACGTAGCGCTGTTGCGCCTCGGTCAGCTCATCGGGGACGATGATCAATCCGTCGGTGTTCCAGGGCCCCACCGGCAGGAATTCAACCTCCGGGCCGGGCACCGGCCAGAAGCTGCGGCGCTGCGGGCTGTTGCCGGTGACGCTGAAGCCGCAGCCCAACAGAAGATGACATCCGGCCGCATGCGCCGCCGCGCTGATGCCGTGGATCAGCGAATGCGCGTAGCGGTCGATGGTCGTGCCCTGGTAGATCGGCCACGCAGAGATGAACCCGATGGTGAGGGGGCCTGACATGCTCGGATTCTAGCATTCGGGCAGGCGCCGAATGACCAAGCGAGGTGAGGCGTTCAAAAGCCTGTTTGGCTTCCGGTGGAGTGCCGGCTCGAAGTTGATTGTCGACAACCTCTACGGCGGCTGCCCGAATGACGGCCAGATCTGGTTCTGGCATACTGCATCCACTTCCAAGTCAGATCATCCGCCTCCATGCGTGCTGCCGAACCCATCCATAGAAACGGAAGGACGCTACGAGCTTCCGCAGGATCTGCGACCGACCTCGTTAGGCTGAGGTGTCCGCGTCAGCCAGGTCCCGCACGAACCGCAAGTAGCTGTTGCGTTCCTCATCGCTCCATGACGAGAAGAGACCTTCGCGACGGGGAGGTTCCTGACACATCTCGCTGTTGACTGCAGCCCACAAAGAAGCCGCGGTGTACTTTCCAGTTTGCCAGGCCCAATGCACGTTTTCGAAGCGATTGGATACATCCTTGTTGAAGAGGTCCAATTCCACCTCGATGATCCCTCCAAATGGGTGGCTCTCGAAGTGTTCCTGGCCGCCGAGCAGTCGCAACGCATGCGCCGTTCCGGGACCATGGATCCCGGCGACAAAGATGCACACATAGTCGTTGCTTTTGCAGAATGGGTTTCTGGCCAGCGAAATCAAACCGAAATCATTGTCCTCCCGTGTGTAAAGGCCATGCACGACGCCATCGACGGGATCCAGGAACCCGGGCTTTCGAAAGCGGTTCATCCAGTAGGCCGCTTTGTTGCCCTTCAATAACTCCTTCGCCATTCTGGCGACTTTTTTCGCCCGTTCTCGTGAAGCGAGACTGTCGTCTTCATCGCCTGCCATGAGGCTTTCAAGTCCGATCGCGTCGGGATCCCGGGCCCAATCGCTGTTTCGCGCGATCTGCCAGAACCTGCGAAGATATTGCCGATCGTTCAGCTCCTTTGTGGAGCGTAACTGTCGCTCCCATTCCTTGATCTCGGTGTCAAAAGCGAACTGAAACACAGCGTGTGTGTTGATCCGTCGCGCCGCCAGGTTCACGGATGGCGAACCAACAATGAGCAGGTTTGTGTTCCCGAATTCGCGCTCCAGGCGCTCATCGTCCATCCAGGCAAAGAGCTTATCGGACTTGATGACGGTCGAATCGCTCCGCAGGCCGAGTTCGAGCAGATAGGTCAGATCGACGATCGAGACCGAATAGGCAAAGACATCGCCCTTGGTCCGGGGTGGATCTTCCCGTCTGTCCCCACAAACGATCGTCAAGGGCTCAAAGGCGTACGGAAAATCCGCCAGGGTGCGGATCCTCTTCGGCTGCCGCTTGAAGAACGGGCGCCCGAGTGCACCGGCCGCCTGGTCCATCGCGGCCTGGATATCCATGCGGGTCTGGTCGGCAAAGCGTTCGGTTGCGGGAATCTGGGCTTCCAGCCACTTGAGCAGCCAGACCGCCAGTGGAAGTCTCGGCTCGCCCGCAGCAGTAGCCGTCAGGGCGGCATGCAGCTTGACGAGCAAATCAAAGGAGGGCAGCACTTTGCCGCTCTCAACGCGGCTGATCCATTGTTTGCTGGTATACACCCGATTGGCGAGTTCATCCTGGGTCCATCGTTTACCGTTGGCCATCCTCGTTTCTTCGCGGGTCAGCCGGATCAGATCGCCCAATGTCGGAGCGTGATGACCTTCATCGCCCATGTCACACCTCAATGGGGTTTTGACAACCAATTGGTTGACTCGTCGTGCTTGTAACGAAACTCGTGATTGATCCCTTCAGACAACTCTCTATACAGTGTGGGCACATCGGGGGCGGAGTCAATGATCCAGGGCCCATTATGGGCTCCATTCACAATTGACCATCCGGGTTCCTGCCCAGGTTCGATCGGAGTAACGGACGTCATTCTGTCAACAAATCCGGGGCTCTTGAGAAGGCACAACGTAAACGTCTTCTCCAGGCAATCCAGATCAACTTGGACAACGACCGGCTTTCTCGCCGAAGCGTGGCTTCTATTCACGGGCGCTACACCCATCAGACGATAGGAGGGGATCATCATGGCTACCGCATCGAGGCGAAACCGTTCAGAAAAGACAAACGTGTGGGATCTGCTCTTGGCCCTGGTGCGCAGTCCGAAAGGTGTCAGGTGGGCCCGAAACACAACCGTCCTGGTGATCATGGGCCTTCTCTTGGTGATCGCGTTGGTTGTTGTGCTCCCAGGTAAACATCTCAAGATTGCAGACATTGATATTGGCGCACGACCCACGACACCTGAACCAGTTGCGGCTTCGACCATCGCACCGTCAGGCACGCCGCTGACTGCGGCGCTGGCAAGCACCGAAACGCCGCCTCAATCACCCAACACGCCCACGCTCGCTGTCGCGACGACGACCCCCGAAGTCCTCGCATCACCGACGCCAACGGCCGCTCCGCCAGGCTGTCGCCCGCCGGCTTCACCCCTGCCCAGAAATGCCCAACTGATCACCTGTGCCTGGGGCTTCTGGGACGACGCCAGATATATGGAAGCCATTGCCGTGGCCGACGAGTGCATCGATGCGTTCGAGGGCCAGGCCCTTCGTGATCAGCATGCGCTCAGCCTGGACGGGCAACCCGCCCCCATCACGGGGCAACCCCGCAGCAAGGCAGAGATGAACGAGATCCTGAAGCGCGGTGTGCTGAACGACGTGGCGGCCTGCCACTTCGTGAAAGGCCAGGCCCTGGAACGTCTTGGGCAGTTGGACGACGCCAAGGAGGAATACGGGAACGTGCTTCATTACCCCCATGCCCGTGTCTGGGATCCGGGCGGGGATTCAACCGGCCTGGGGTATTTCTGGTCGCCGGCGCAAGCTGCTTCTGATCGGTTGGCTACCATCCCTTAGCCAGTAGGATCTCCCGGCTCGATCCGAAGAAACCCTGGGCACCGACCTGCCTGCAAGCTCATAGACTGGTCGGTGCCCAAAGCTCCGGGCATAGTCATCGGTCTTTGGTTCAGCTCTACTACGGACCGATCAACCACCGGCCACGGTTCGTTCGCCATAACCGTCAAGGCGACACGGTTTGGCACGCGTCAACGGCGATGAAGGGGCCGAATGAATGGGCTGTCTGTAGATGCCGACAGGCTGATCGTCATGCAACTGGTGGGCCGTCGCCGGACCCGTTGATCGGGATACCTGGCGTCAGGCCCCGGTGCTCACGGGGCGACCCCACTGCCATTCTCGCCTCAGCAACGAGAGAAGCCAGTGGTCGTAGTACACTCCGGCCCGACACAGCTCCTCCCGCAGCAGCCCCTCACGCACAAAGCCATGCCGCTCGAGCAGCTTCAGAGAAGCCGCGTTCTCGGGGTATACCATGGCCTCGATCCTGTTCAAGTCCATTTCGTCGAAGCCAAACTCGACGATGCGTTTGATCGCTTCCGACATGTAGCCCTGACCCCAGGCAAATGGGCTCAGATCGTATCCGATCTCGGCCTTGTGGTCTCTTCGGCTCCATTTGTGATACCCACACGTCCCAATGGGGCTACCATCGGCTTTTCGCTCGATAATCCACCGATTGTACGATTTGGCGTCGACGTTGACGTAGAAGTCGATGATCTCCTGCGCCTGCTCGAGCGATGTCAGCGGATCCTCGTCGAGAAGGTACTTTCCGACGTCAGGATTCGAAAAGTGCCGGAATACGAACGCGAGGTCCTCTATCGAAATAGGCCTCAGAAGCAATCGATCAGTCGCCAACTCGCGAAAGCCGCTCATCATGGTCATAGTGTAGCCGACCTCAGAAAGTCGAATAAAACGCCTATACAGAAATGGGCGGGAACGGTCTTGACGCCATTGCACTGACGCTGTCGCGTCTTTAGCGCTGGGCCGGCTCGGGATAGCACAGGCAATTTCCCGAGGGGTATGGGGCGCCCATATGCCTGCCTCATACCCCTTCGCGGGAAGGATCAGGACGACGTTTCCGTTCTAGATATCCTGCTGCCGGTGGGCGTTTGCACGTTGCCAGCCGCACGGAAGGCAGCGTCGGGCCGTAGCCGCAATCCACTTCGAGTGCAATCCCAGATGCACGATCGTCAAGACGACCCACACAATCGCAAACACGACGTGCAGGCGCTCGGGCACGCCCACCCCGACGCTCACACCGCTCAAGTGGAGCGCCGCGGTCAGGGTTCCGCAGACGTTCGCGACGATAAAGCACAACCACATGGCCCGGTCGACCACGCGATTGGCGCGTAATTTCCTCGGCATCTCGCGGAGGGAGCGGCCGCGCAGCGCTTTGAGCCAATCCCGATGCCAAATGACATGCAGCACGACCCCGGCCAGACCGAGCACCCCCGCCCCAACATGAGCCGCCAGCCAGACTGAGCGTGAAAGGCCGAGGAAGTTCGCAGTCAGGCTGTGCGGGAGGATCCCCAACACCACGGTCCCCGTAACGATCATCATCAACTGAACCACAAAAACCGCCAGGTCGAGCCAGAAGTTGAGTTCAGCCTTGCGCGTCATTGGTGCACCCCCGCGGTTGGTGTGGCTTCAGCGAGGCGCAGGCCAACCGTTTCCGACGGCGACGCGGTGCGGCGGAAGGCACGGGCGATGATCTGCAGACCATAGGGCACGAGCGCCACAGCCATCAGCACGGACGCGCTCAGATTGACGATCTCGAGCCCATCCGGAAGGGCCACCAGCAAGACGGCGATCAAGAACAGGCTGCTTTGCCAGCGCGGCAGGGCATCGGTTCTAAGCAGGGCAATGGCCTGGATGGCAAAGCCAATGGGCAGGCACACGATCCCCCACAACAGCACCAGCCAGCCTTGTTTTGTGAACATGGCCAACACGCCCGGCAGCGTCTGGGCGAAGACGGGTTCCGGGAGCGTGTCCAGAGCGCTCATGGTCAGGCACAACGCGCCTTTGTCCGCGGCCAAAGCGAGGGCGCCTACGACCGCGATCGCGCCGCCCACATAACCGGCCCAGGCGCCCGAGCTGCGTGCCAATACCTGCATGAAATGCAAGGCAGCCACCACCAGCAGGGTTGTGTTGACCGTGACCAACACGTGCCCAAACTGCAAGAGACTGTTACCGTGGGCTCGGAGCGCGAGCTCCTCCGGACCTAACAGACGGGGATGCAGCAGGTCCGGGTGCACGGCAAAGGCAAAGACGAACACGAGGGGGAAGAGGATGTAGGCCAGACCGGTCCCGATTCGTTGGGTCTGATCCAGGGTTGCGTGGGTGGTCATGTACGCGCCTCCTTCAAGGGCAGAACGACAAGGACTATCATTCGGGTATCGGCATTGTCTCTGCCGGCCGACGTGGAGGCAATCTACAGCCGGGTTGAACTGTCTGTTACGGGACATACCGGGCGATTTGTACACCTGCGAGGCAGCCCAATGGCTCAAATCCGACACGATCGCCGTTCGCAGCGCACTCAGCAGGCCCTCATCGATGCACTGCTGACGTTGTTAGCCGAAAAACACTACGACGAAATCTCCATCAACGAGATCGTCGACCGCGCCAACGTGGGTCGATCGACCTTTTACGCTCACTACCAGACCAAGGACGAACTGCTGAAGAGCGGTTTCGGGCGCGCGTTGGATCTGCTGGCCCAACACGTCATCGTCGGCGGATCTGATCAGCCGGTGCGGCTGGATACCACACCATTGTTCCAGCATGCCCAGGGGCATTACGACCTCTATCGGACCCTGGTGTGGGGGACGGGGTTCGAACTGCTCACTCGCGATGGACATGCGGCGCTGAGCGCCAGACTCCAGGAGCGCCTGGCGCCGCTCCTGGTCGGAAAGCCGGAGCCGTCCGTCCCCCTGCCGATCCTGTCATACGCCGTGGCCGGGACCTTGCTCATCCTGCTGAAGTGGTGGCTCGATCACAAGATGCCCTACCCGCCAGAGCGTATGGATGCGTACTTCCAGCAACTGGCGATGCCGGGTGCAAGAAAGGTATTGGGCGTTGGGCAGTCGTTGACCTAACCCGGTTGATGGGTGAACCCAGACACCTCCTTCCTGCGTTAATTCTCAGTGTCCTTGTGGCCGATGCGCTCGTTTGGATTCCCAAGGATTTCCAGGCGATCTTCGTCGGGTACATCCGGGGACTCTCTCTGATTGTGGCTACCACCCATCCGGGAATTCTTGTCGGATGCAGGGCCGGGCGCCATGGGCTGCATGGCAAGCAGTTCCTACGCACCCGGATCGGTGCCCGTCGATTGGTCCGCAGATCCTCAGCCGTCCGCGCGAGCGCGACGGGAACCATCCCGAGGCCGTCGCTTGGCCTGTGGTCGCGCCTCGCGGCCAAGGCCGGCCATTGCAGAGCGTGAGCCGGATCCAGCGTCAGGGCCCGGGCTCACCCTCCGTCAACAGCGCGAGCTGCGCCAGGACCTTGCGTTGGAAGGCCCGCTGCTCGGCCTTCAATGTGGCGACCTCGGCGGTCAGGGCCGCGACCGCATCGGCCGCGTCGGTCGCCTCGGCGGCGCGGAGCGTCGGCCGACTGAAGCCCATCAGCGCCGGCCGCTCCACGTAGGTCACGCGATGCAACACCCGCCACACCCTGTTCGGCGCCGCGGCCTGCGCCTGACGAAGCGCGCGGGCTTCCTCATCGTTGCTGGCCAGCCACTCGGGGTCCACCACCTCGTTGAAGAAGTCGTGCCAGTGGGCCGCGTTGTTCTCCATGAAGAAGCTCATGAACCGATAGCGATCGACCTTCTCGCCGGGCTGGATCGGTTGGTCGCGGAAGTCCGTGATGTTGCGACCCTCAACCCCGCCGAGATCGACGTGCAATTCCATTCCTTTGCTGGCCGAGGACGCCTTGCTCATGGTCTGGGTCAGGCTCACCGTGGCCAGCGCCGTCAGCTCGGCGGCCATGCCGCCTTCGACTTCGCCATGCAGCCCGAGGCCGACCGCGAGGTTGAACGAGCCGCCGATCGAATGCTGCACCGTGCTCGCGAATTGTTGTTCCTCGGCGCGGAAGCCGCCGTCTCCGTCCCAGACGTAGGTGTTGACGATGTTGCGCTTGCCGGCCCGGATTTGAAGATCTTCCATCTTGCGCTGCCAGCTGGCGAAGCTCACGGCGGCATTGGCGCGGTCCGACAGGTCGTCGATCTGGCTCTGGATCAGTGAGGCACGCTCGGAAGCGGCATCCTGCTGGCTTTCTTTCGACTGGTCGTAGGCCTCAATCAGGTCGTCGTTGAGATCGGCCAGCCGGTCTTCCTTGCTCGCGATCGCGGCAGTCGTGATGGTCGTGTCGCCGTCGCGCAGCCGGCGCTTGTCGTCGCGGATCTCCTTGCCCAGGGCCCGCACCTGACGCTCGAGATCCTTGACCCGGACGTCCTCGGGGCTCGTCCCTTCCGCTTCACCGGCCAGGGCCGTGGCCTTGCCGCTGTCGCCGGCCCGGTCGATCTCGCGGCTCAACGAGGCTTCATCGACCAGCCCGGCGTTGAACTGGTTGAAATACGCCTGATGCGACGCATCGCGGAACTCGATCTGCGTCTTCAGGTCGTAGGCCTCGCGCAGGCGGAAGTAGCTGGCCGGATACAACGATCCGTACCGGTTGCGCATCTCGGGCACGTGGCCGAAGAAGCGATCGCTCGTCGCGCGGCTGCCGGTCAGGCCGTCGAGGCTGCCCGACATGGTGTAGGCCGGATTGATCAGGAACGTGATCGTGTTGACGTCGAGCGTGTCGCCCGCGACCGGCAGCACGCTGTACCCGATCATCCGCCCCGTGCGTTTGAGCTGGCTGATGAACACGTCGGCCAGGCCGCTCGTGACCAGCGCATAACCGATGTTCTTCGGGATGAACCGTCGGCCCAGATGCGGGAAGTGCGCGTCGGACTCCCGGTTGCCGCGCAGCTCCAGCCGATCGGTCTGCCCCAGGCTGTGCCCCGCGCTGACGGTACTGGCGTTCTGCCAGTGATAAGCGAACTCCGCCTCGCCCTGCAAGCCCGCTTTGGCTTTGAGGATCTTCATCTGCACGGCGACGCCGGCGCTGACCTCGGCCTCCGCGCCGACGAACAACTCCGCCTTCGCGCCCAGGCTCACGTCTTGTTCGCGGGTCCAGCTGTACTGGACGTCGCTCGACTGGACCAACTCGACCGAGGTCGCGCCGTTGTAGTCGTCCTCCTCGGTCAGGTTCTCGGTCGGGACCGGCGGCGGCCCTTCGATGTAACCGATCAACGTCGGGTTGATCTGCGTGTTGCCGATCCACCGCAGTTCGAGTTCCTCGATGCGCTGCGCGTCGAGGATTTCGACGCCCCCCGCCCGGGTCAGCGCCACGCAGCGGGTCATCATCGCTGTCTTGTTGTGTTGGGCGTCAACCTTGATCCGCGCGTACTCGATCGTCTGCACCTGCCCGACACGCGCGGCGCTTTCGCCCTCCGCGGGCGTCTGGCGGCGCCCGATGGGCAGGCGCCCGATGGGCGCCGTGCTCGGCACCCAGTGGACCCCTTGTAAGGCACTGCCCGGGCGGCCGGTGCGATCGCGGGCGGCATCACCCATGGCATCGTCGCACGGGAAATAGGCGACCAGGCCCGGCTCATTGCCGCTCAAGGTGAAGACGGCGTTGGCTTCGACTTCCTCGGCGCTGAGGGCCACATCCCAGATTCGCAACTCGGCGAGCTGGCCCTGCCAGCCCTGGCCCGACGGATGGCCGCCCAGGTAGACGTCGCCGAGGTCAGCGATTGCCTGGGCCTGCTTCTTGAGCCCCTGTGGGTCTGCGGCCCGGGTGCTGTGCAGGAGCACGCCGTCGACGTAGATCCGCATCTCGCCTTTGACCACGTCTTTCACGAACGCCCAGTGGGTCCAGCGGCCGCGGTACAGGTCAAGATCGAGCGCATGCGTGAGCACATCCTGGCCGGTCAGCCGATCTCCAGCGGAAAAGCTCACCTGGCCGAGGTGGAGCGGAAGATGGATAGCCAGGGCGCCTGTGTCAGCGCCCATCAGGAAAATCGCGGGCTGAGCGGCGGCCGGCACAGTCGTCGCGCTGCGGGCCCAACACTCGATCGTCACCTGATCGCGGATCGAGGCGAAGATCCCGTCCGGGAGTTTGATCGGCGTCCCGGTCAAGGCGATCGCCGATCGGAAGCGCTCAGGCAGCCAGACCTCGCCCTGGCCGTCCGCGTCGTAGCAGGCGTCGAAGTGGCTGTGGCTCAGCCGACGATCGCGATCCTGATAGCTCAGCGTGACGCGCCCGGTGCAGCTCTCGATCGCTTGCAGTCGGCTGAACGCGCGGACATCGCCGAGGAGGCCACCGGTGACGCTCAACCCACGCGAATCCTTTTGCCCTGCGACGGTCTGCAGGGCTTGGGCCCGGTTGTGACGGCTGGCGACCTCCTCCAGGTACGCCGTGCTCAGGCGCGCGATCTCGAGCTGGACGTCGGCCAGGCGCGCCTCCAGCCGGGCCAGTTCGGCCTCCAGTTTGCTGACGGTGTTGAGCCGATCGGCCTTGGTGGCCCGCAAGTCGCGCAACGTCTCCTGATGGGCCACGATCTCCAGCAAGAGACGCCGGCGCGTCGCGTCGTGCTCGAGTTCGAGGGTCCGGTCGCGGTAGCCCAACTGCATCGCGAACTGAACGCCGTTCAGCACGAACTGCATGGACATCAGTTTCTGAGTCGGGCCAGACACCACGACCGGATCGTTGAGCTTGACGGGGATGAAAGGCAACGCGACAAACGAGGATCCCGGCAGGTTCGGCACGATCCAGCCCGAAGAGCCCTGATCGTTGCGGACCAGGACATCCGGCGACCAGCGTGCGCTCCCCGGGCTTCCCCGGAAGCGGAAGCCCCTGACCCTGAACCCGGGTTTCAGTTGGACGATGCCGAGGTCGATGTCCGTTCCGCCGGGATCGCCCCGGTCGACAAACGCGTCCTTGTCCCACGCCGGGTTGTCGATTGTGAGGATCTCACCCCCGGCCCGTCGGCAGATCAAGCGCGGCGCCAACCGGTTGGCTTTCGCGTAGAACTCCATGCCCACCACGTCGGCATCGTCCGGCGCTTCGACCGGGCTGGTGTCGATGTAGCGCAACGACGGTGAGGCCGGGTCGCTCGGGTTGAACGGGTTGCGCTTCAACTCAAAAGGCCCGGCATCTTTGGCCTGTTCGACCGCGATGGCCTGTTGCGCCTGCACAAGCTGCTGGTTGAAAGAAGCGATCGCGTCGATTTCAGCCTGGATCGTCCGATCCAGCTCGGCCTCGCTGCGCGCCACGGCCAGGTCTTTGGTGGTCCGGTCGATCTGCGTGACGAGCTGCCGCTCCTCGGCCTGCGCCCGCTCGAGATCACGCAGCATTTGCTCCGGATCGGCAGGTCCGCTGCCGGCGACCTCCAGGCCGACGAGTTGAGCGACTTCATCTGATCGGGTTCGCGTGGCCGAGTTCGAGACCACCGTGATCGCGTGGCGTCGGATCTCAAGGGTGCTCCACGCACCCGTCACGTCGGTCACCTCAAAGCAGCGCATCAGACGCACACCGTCGGGCACCACGAAACTCCAGCGCACCGTGAACCAGCCGTCCGGTGCTCCGGGCTCCTCCACGGTGGCCGGGCCTGTCGGCGCGAAGGGCAGGTTCTCGCCATCGCGGCTCGCGCGCCCCCACAGCGACGGCGCGAACGGCGCCCCGGCCCCCTGCCAGCCGCGCGCGCGGTACTCGAAGCGTTCGACGTACTCGGCGCCTTCACTGACGGCGAAGAGCGCATCGTTGCTGTACGTGATGACCTCGGTGAGGCCGTCGCCAAGTCGACGATCGAGGACCGTGCCGCCCGGATATGGGTGGCCGAGCACGTCACCGTGATTGGCGTTGACCGCGAAGTCGTAGGTCGACGGCCGGCC
>WBZS01001818.1_pt1 | contig 15410 bp, 15 predicted proteins | sample 5204201 | NCBI WGS metagenome assembly WBZS01 (sample SAMN12344357, study PRJNA552823) | activated sludge metagenome | biome: Activated sludge suspended growth; feature: Nitrification reactor; material: Wastewater; isolation source: activated sludge from nitrification reactor of wastewater...
TGAGCTGGACCAGCACCGCGGAGCCCTGGTAGATCAGGTCGCCGACCACCATGTTGGCGCCGCGGGCGTCCACCACCAGCACCTTCAGCAGCGAGCGCTTGACCGTGCCGTCGAAGGCCAGGCTGACCCAGCCCGGACGCCGGCTGAGCTCCTGGTGCCGTGCCGGATTGCTCACTCGCAGGCGTCCGGCGGCCTGCGCCTCGGGTGCCGCGAGCAACACACCCCCCAGCGCCAGGACCACGGCCAACAGGCCGACCACGACACGCCGCATAAGACCTCCACAGGTTCCCCCACAAGCGCCTGGCCAGAACCGGCTCCAGGCATCCTTAACGGGATCAAGTATGCTACCGCCCAGCGGGCCGGCGACGACTGTGCCCGCGCACGATCACACGATTCCGGGGGAACGAGGAAAAACCATGGCCTTGGGAAGTCACCGATGGGGCGGATTTCGGATACCAGTGGTGCTGGCATCCATTGCGCTCACCACAGTGATGTTGGCCTCCAATGCCCACGCGTTGAGCTTCGACACCGACGATTCGGTGATCCAGGTTCCCACGACGTCCGGGTGCCCCACGCTGACCTCGGAGCCTCGCTCCTACGAGGCGTGGTTCAACATCGACGACATGGAGGTGCGGGGCTACTACGACCCGCTCAACCAGACGCCCTGGGACTTCCCGAAGAAGATCGCCCAGATCCTCTGCGGCGCGCGGGAGAACTCCGAGATCAAGATCGGCATGTACTTCATCCGGGCCATCGGCACGATGACCCAGCCCGGCCTGAAGTCGGGCCCCGACCCGGCCGGCAGCCTCGGCAGCCGGCCCGAGAGTGACCCCGAGGTCATCTACGACGCGCTGGAGTACCTGGTCAAGAAGCGCAACGTCAAGGTCGGGCTGGTGCTCGACGGCGGTTCGATCACCCCCGGCTCCGCCAAATCGCTGATCAACCAGCGGTTGCTGACGATCGCGGGCATCAGCGGCATCCCGAAGACGGCCGGCGGGCAGACCACCAAGGGCATCGAGTGGTGCAGCAACGGCTGCTTCAACACCAACTCGAGCAAGACGTTCCCGTACGCGATCAACCACGAGAAGTTCGTGACGATCAGCGACACCATCTGGGACGGTGCCTCGGGCGCGGCCCGCTCGGCGGCAAACGCCAAGCCGATGGTGATCTCGTCGTCCGGCAACTGGGCGCGCAGCCAGATCCGCAACTACTGGCAGGAACTCACCCTCATCTACAACGACAAGGAACTGTTCCGGCAGTTCAGCATGCGTTATGACGGCATGAGCTACTGCGCCGCCAGCGGCTGCTCGAAGAACACCGGCTTCCCCACCGACCTGAAGAACACGCTGTACAAGGACCGCAACATCTGGGTCGACCCGAGCATCCGCGGTACCGACTCGGGGCGGGGCACGTTCATCACCTTCAGCCCGCAGCCGTCGACGGTAATCGACTCCTACATCTCCGCGTTCGACAACGTCGACTGCACAGCCGACAAGCGGGTCCGCATCGCGATGTTCAAGCTCACCGACTCCAAGGCGACCACGATGGCGAAGGCCCTGGCCAGCCTCAAGAAGCGTGGCTGCGACGTGAAGATGCTGCTCACCCAGCAGGGCGGCGCCACCACGATCTCGAAGACCGTGATCAGCCTGCTGAACAAGTCGAAGATCTCGTTCAAGTGCACCGCGGTCGCGATGCACACCAAGCTGATCCTGATCGGCCCGTCGACCGGCAACAACGGACGCGCGCTGCACGGCACCGCGAACATGTCGACCGCCGGCCTGCGCTACAGCGAAGAGCACACCATCACCTTCGACGCCCGTCGCGCCGCGCCCGCCTACAAGGACGATCTGCGGCGGGTCTACGGCACCTACCTGGCCGGATGGAACGAACTCTCGCAAGGGTCCAAGACGTGCAAGTGAGGAACGAATCGATGACCCCCGCCACGCAGAATCCGCGCCGGCTGCGCACCCTCTGGGTGAGCCTCGTCGCCGCCGCCGTGCTGATCACCGGCGCCACGCTCGCCGGCACCGCCCTGGCGGCCGCCGGCCCCAAGCCCACCGCCAAGGCGCTCGGCGCCGACGTGGTGAAGCTGTCCTGGACCGCTGTCTCCGGCGCGGCCAAGTACACCGTCCGCTACTCCACGTCGTCGAAGATGAGCAGCCCGACGACCGTCACCAAGGTCGACGGCAAGGACATCACCACGGCGTTCACCAACATCTCGGGCCTGTCGGCCGAGAAGACCTACTACTTCCAGGTGCGCGGCGTCAACAGCAGCGGAACTCTCCTTGGCACTGAGTGGGGCAACACCTCCTCGGGCGCCAAGACCTTCTACTCCTACGCCGCGCCGACCGGCCTGGCCGCCGCGAACATCGCGAGCACCTGGGTCGAGCTGAGCTGGCAGAACGTCTCGGGTGCCCCGGGTTACAAGGTGCGCTACTACAACCGCACCGATAAGGACCAGTACGTCTGGAACCAGGTGGAGAACTTCACCCTGCACGGCAAGAACGACGACGACAACCTGCGCAAGAACACCCAGTACTGGATCAGCGTGGCCGTCCAGCAGCCGCCCATCGGCACGCCGGGCACCTCCGCGTACACGCCGCTGATCACGATGAGCAAGCTGTCCAAGGAGATCACGCTGACGACGTCGAACTACGACATCGTCGCGCCCGACGACTTGGTGGTCAGCCAGCAGAAGCCGACCAGCGTGAAGGTCAGCTGGGACAAGCCCTCCGGTTTCGAGACCGGCATGAAGTACCGGGTGCAGTACTCGACGAGTTCGAGCATGTCCGGCGCCAAGTCGGTGGATGTCACCGCCACCAACGTCACGCTGACCGGGCTCGCCCAGAACACCACCTACTACGTCCGGGTGATGGTGGTCGACGCCGACGGCGTCCAGAAGAGCGACCGGTCGGCCTTCCAGATCGCCAAGACCCGGGTGCCTCGCGGCAACGTCCAGGGCACCGTCAACGGCCCGGCCGGACGCGATGTCGAGGCGATGGTCTACACGACCGGCGGCGAGCTCGCCGCCCAGGCCGACGTGGGCAGCGACGGCAAGTATTCGGCGTCCGTGCGGCCCGGCACCTACAAGGTGCTGCTCAGCTACGGCGGCACCGGCGACTACACCTCGATGTGGGCGGCGACCGGGAAGTCGGGCGGCGTCCCGGTGCCCTCGCAGGCGAGCGTGGTCACCCTGGGCAGCGCCGACTCGAACGTGACCGCCCCGACCGTCACCCTCGCCAAGGGCGCCGGCATCTCGGGCACCGTGAAGTACAACGGCAAGGGCCTGAACGGCGTCTACCTGACCAGCCTCACGGCGCAGACCTCGGAGCGCGAGGTGGAGGCCGTCACCCAGACCCCCAGCGACAGCTCCACCGCGGGCCTGTTCAGCATCAAGGGGCTCTCCGAGGGCGAGCACTGGCTGCGGTTCACCCGTCCCGGCTACAAGAACGTCAGCATCTGGATCAAGGTGGCCGACGCCCGGGTCACCCAGTACCGGGTGTCCAGCCAGACGAGCCCGACCAACCTGCCGTCCGGCGCCACCCTGACGGTGAACATGAGCAAGTAGTCACACCGGCTGACACAACGAGAGTGCCCACCCGCGCATCGCGCGGGTGGGCACTTCTTCGTTGCGGCGGGAGGATCGGTGGCCCGCAGGCGGCTCCGCCCTAGCGCCGCCCTCTGGAGTCCTGGTAGGCCTCGAGCACCTCTTCGGTGGGGCCGTCCATGCGCAGTTCGCCGCGATCGATCCAGATCGTCCGCTCGCAGGTGTCGGCGATCGAGCCCATCGAGTGCGACACCAGGAACACCGTGCCGGCGTTCTCCCGGATCTCCCGGATCCGGCCCTCGCTGCGGGCGCGGAAGCCCTTGTCGCCGACCGACAGCGCCTCGTCGACGATCAGGATCTCGTGCTGCTTGGCGGTGGCGATCGAGAACTTGAGGCGCGCCTGCATGCCGGACGAGTACGTCCGCATCGGCAGGTCGATGAACTCCTCGAGCTCGGCGAACTCCACGATCTGGTCGCGCAGCTGGAGCACCTCGCGCTTGGAGAAGCCCAGCGCCAGGCCGCCCAGGATGATGTTGTTCTCGCCGGAAAGATCGGGCAGCAGCGCTGCCCCGATGCCCAGCAGGTTCGGCCGGGACGCCGCATAGACCGCACCCGACTCGGGCGGGGTGAGGCCGGTGATGGCGCGCATCAGCGTCGACTTGCCCGAGCCGTTGTGGCCGATCACCCCGATCGACTCGTTCTGGTAGGCGGTGAACGAGACCCCCTTGAGCGCGTGCACGGTGCGGACGCCGCGGGCGCGGGTCAGCAGCCCGGAACGCCCGGCGGCACCCTCGGCCGTCCGGCCGCCGGCGAAGACCCGGTACTTGACGTGCAGGTCGTCGACGACGACGACCGGCTGCTTCCGCGCGGACGGCATCGGATCAGTCTCGGCCATAGCGCTCCTCAGCGACCCAGAAGAACAGCAGGCCGACGACGAACATCAACGCCGACCAGAGCCCGAAATAGGCCCAGTAGTGCAGGGAATAGTGACCCTCGTTCATCAGCAGGCCGCGGGCGATCTGCAGCACCTGGTACAGCGGATGGAAGTCGTACAGCCTGACCACCCAGGGATGCGCCGCGAAGATCCGGTCGACGGCGAACAGCACACCCGAGGTGTAGAACAGGATGCGGTTCACGAACGGCAGGATCTGGGTGAGGTCGCGCACATGCACGGTGAGCCGGGCCGCGAACATGGCCACGCCGGCGTTGAAGAACGTGTACATGACCAGCAGCGGGAGCATCAGCAGCCACTGCCAGGTCGGCGGGTGCCCGAGCAGGATCAGGGCCAGCGCCATCACGCCCAGCATCGGCACCAGCGCCATGAAGTTCTCCAGCACCACCGCGATCGGCAGGGTGAGCCGCGGGAAGGCCAGCGACTGCACCAGCGCCCGGTTGCCGGTGATCGACTTCGCGCCGTTGCTGAGCGATTTGGAGAAGAAGTCGAACAGGAAGACGCCGCTCACCACGTAGGCCGGGTAGTCGGGCGGCCGGTTCGCCGACGTCTGCAGGAAGCCGAAGATGAGGCCGTAGATCAGGGCGTTCAGGGACGGCTGCAGCACCAGCCAGAGCATGCCCAGCCGGTTGCGTTCCTGGCTGGCCTGGATGCGGAAGCGCGCCATCGCGATCGCGAAGTCGCGCCGGTCCCAGGCCTGCTTGAGGTAGCGCAGCAGCGGGGGACGCGCCCCCACCCGGTGCAGTCCGTGTTGGGCGGCGTACTCAGCCAGGCTCATCGACGTACGGCTCCCTCTCGCTGCGGGCACGTGGGCAAACAGCCTGATTCTAGCCACCCCGGGACGTGAAGACCGGGAAGCGCCCGCGCCCGGTGTGGGCGCGGGCGATCCCGGTCAGGAAGGCAACCGATCGGCCTCAGGAGCGGCGCTCCAGGTAGTAGCCCACCAGGTTCTTGGTGGACGGGTCCTGGGTCTCCAGGGCGGCGGCGTCGCCGGCCACCGCGGGCGCGATCTGCAGGGCGAGCTGCTTGCCCAGCTCGACGCCCCACTGATCGAAGCTGTCGATGCCCCAGATCGAGCCCTGGACGAAGGTGATGTGCTCGTAGAGGGCGATCAGCTGGCCGACCACGGACGGGGTGAGCGCGGGCGCCATGATCGAGGTGGTCGGCCGGTTGCCGGTGAACACCCGGGCGCTGACGATCGCCTCCGCCGTCCCCTCGGCCCGGACCTCGTCGGCGGTCTTGCCGAAGGCGAGCGCCTTGGTCTGGGCGAAGAAGTTGGCCAGGAACAGCTCGTGGACGTCGGCGTCGCCGTCCTTCAGCGGGTTCGCCGGGTTGACCACCGCGATGAAGTCGGCCGGGATCAGCTGGGTGCCCTGGTGGATCAGCTGGTAGAAGGCGTGCTGGCCGTTGGTGCCGGGCTCGCCCCAGAAGATCTCACCGGTCTCGGTGGTGACCGGCGAGCCGTCGAGCCGGACGGCCTTGCCGTTGGACTCCATGGTGAGCTGCTGCAGGTAGGCCGCGAAGCGGTGCAGGTACTGCGCGTAGGGCAGGATCGCGTGCGACTTGGCCTTGAAGAAGTTCACGTACCAGATGTTCAGCAGGCCCATCAGCAGCGGGACGTTGCGGGCCGGCTCGGCGGTCAGGAAGTGCTGGTCGAGGGCGTGGAAGCCGGCCAGGAAGTCGGCGAAGTTGTCCGGGCCGAGGGTGAGCACCAGCGGCAGGCCGACCGCGGAGTCGACCGAGTAGCGGCCGCCCACCCAGTTCCAGAAGCCGAACGCGTTGGCCGGGTCGATGCCGAACGCCTCGACCCGGTCGAGCGCCGTCGACACCGCGACGAAGTGCTTGGCGACGGCGTCGGCGCGCTGCTCGTCGGAGCCGTCGATGGCACCCGACTCGGTGAGCGCGTTCAGCAGCCATTCGCGGGCCAGCCGGGCGTTGGTCAGGGTCTCCAGCGTGGTGAAGGTCTTGGAGGCGACGATGAACAGCACCGTCTCGGGGTCGACGCCCTTGGTCTTCTCGACCACGTCGGTGGGGTCGATGTTGGAGACGAAGCGGGCCTCCAGGCCGGGGGTCACGTACGGCTTCAGTGCCTCGTAGACCATCACCGGGCCGAGATCCGAGCCGCCGATGCCGATGTTGACGATGGTGCTGATCTTCTTGCCGGTGACGCCGACCCATTCGCCGGAGCGGACCCGCTCGGCGAAGGCGTACATCGAGTCGAGGACGTCGTTCACCTGGTCGACGACGTTGACGCCGTCCACCTCGAGCACATCGCCGCGCGGACGCCGCAGCGCGGTGTGCAGCACGGAGCGGTCCTCGGTGACGTTGATCCGCTCGCCGTTGAACATGGCGTCGCGGTGGGCTGCGACGCCGGTCTCGTCGGCCAACTGGATCAGGGCCGCCAGGACGTCGTCGTCGATCAGGTTCTTCGACAGGTCGACGTACAGGTCGGCCGCCGTGAACGAGTAGCGGGCGGCTCGGCCCGGATCGTCGGCGAAGGCGCCACGAAGATCGGGCACGAACCCGTCGTGGAGCTGCTGGAGCCGCGCCCAGGCCGCGGTCGTGGTGGGATCAACGGGAGTCTGCATGGCACGCAGCCTAACCAGATGGCCGGTGCTGGGTCACGCCTGTTGCAGGGAATCTCCCGCCCGCTGGGCGGGGACGCCGGGTCAGCGGGCCTTGACCGCCACGTGGACGTGGTCCATGTGGTTGGCGGTGGCGCTGCCGCGGTCGGCCATGTGCCGCCAGGTCGGCCGGTACGGCGTCCAGATCTGCTGCCGGTAGATGATGTGGTCGACCCCGAACTCCTTGGCGTGCGCCACCAGGAAGTCGCGGATGGCGTAGCCCTGTGAGGTGTTGGAGTAGGTCATGAAGTCGATGGCGCGGCCGAACTGGTGCACCGACAGGCTGTGCGCCCGCCAGCCGCCGACGTTCTTCACGTCCCAGCGGGCCATCACCGCACGGTAGACCACCATCGCCTCGGGCTGCAGGCCCAGCACCGAACCCGACGGCACCTTGCGGGTGGCGGCCGGCGCGTTGGCGTCGGCGACCTGGTCGGCGGACGGCTTGGAGTTCGACAGGGCCGCCTTCAGCACCCAGGCCTCGTGGCCCTTGAACTCGACCATCCGGTACTTGCCGTCGACCTCGGGGGTCACGGTCACCTTGTCGGCGGCGTCCAGGGTGGTCAGCTTCCTGGCGTCCGACTCGGGATCGGCGAGCACCCGCAGCTTGTCCTTGGCGTACATCGTCCGGGTGGGGTGCAGCTGCGGGGCGTTGAGGGTCTTGCTGGCGGCGGCGACCGCCAGCGTGTCCTCGGCCGCGATCTGCGGGCGGGCGATGTCGCGGGACACCGCGGAATCGCGCAGCGAGACGTCGGGCGTGGTCATCGGCGCGGCCACGGGGGCGGCGACGGCGGTGCCGGACATCACCAGCGCGCCGGCGGTCGCGGTCACCGCGAGGCCGAGGAACGCGGCGCCGATGCGGTCGGCGGTGCCCAGTTTCCAGACCCGGGCCGCGCGGCGGCCCCGGCTCACGACGGGTCGTTCGGGTGCCTCCAGGTGCGACTCGGTGACAGCGGGGGCCCCGGCCCGTCGCGGCTGGTACATGTGGCACAACCTCCTGAGAAAATCTAGGACGGTTTCTAAACTTAGTCTAAGGATTGGCGGAGCCCCAAATCGGACCGATCCCGGGCCGCCCCGGCGTGGCTCGTCGCGGAGCGCCGCGCGGCGCACGACGATGGGTTTCACCGACCAGTCACCTCGAGATCGGGAGCACTGATGCGCCGGGTCATCGCCTTCCTCGCCTGCTTCGCCGTGGCCGTACTCCTCGGCGTCAGCACCGCCCAAGCCGACGGGCTGCCGGCCCGCGGCCCCGAGCCCGCGACCCTCAAGGCTCGCACCATCTCCGAGGCCGGGACGCCGGGCGCCCTGGTCCCCGTCCAGGGAACCCTGCGGGACGCACAGCGCCGGCCGCTCACCGGCGTCCCGGTGATGGTCACCGTGCCCGGCGCCAGCGAGCACGGCGCCCTGGAGTCGCTCACCGGCAGCGGCGGCGCCTTCGAGATCTACGTGCCGCTGCCGACCGACCTGCCCGCCTCGGGCATCGTCGACCTCACGGTCAGCTTCGGCGGCAGCGCCGAGGCGGCCGCGTCGAGCCTGACCCTGCCGATCCGGGTGACGCTGCCGCAGGACGAGACCGGCGCCGACCGGCCGGACGCCCAGCCGGCGCCGGGCACGGCGACCCACACCGATCCGGTCACCCTGCCGACCAGCGGCAGCCCGTTGATCGATCAGTTCATCCTGGTCGCCGCCGGCCTGTTCGGCGTGATGGTGCTGCTCTTCGGGGTGGGCGCCTTCCTGCGCCGCCGGCGCTGAGCCGGGCGGCGGGGCGGCGTTCAGTCGAAGCGGTACCCCTGGCAGCGGTGCCGCAGCTCGGACAGATCCGGTTCGGCGATGTCGTCGGCACCGATCGCGCCGAGGGGGCAGACCGCCAGGGCGCCGGCGTCCAGCCACATCTCGCACTGAAAGCGCTCCAGCTTGCCGGTCGCGATCAGCGGCTCACCGGGGAACATCGCGGTCAGCGTGCGGGCGTACAGCGAGCCCAGCGCATCACACGGAACCACCTGGACGGCGGCCGGCCGCAACTCCAGCGCCGTGGCCACCTCGGCGGGGGTCAACCCGCCCAGTACCAGCGGCGCGTCCCCGGCCGCGTCCACCAGCGCCGCGGACGCGAACGGCGAGAGCAGCAGGTCGGTCACGCCGGCGGACGCCGCCTGCGCGACCTGGCCGGGGGTGCGCAGATCGCTGACGCCCAGCCGCACCCGGCGTCCGAACAGTTCGCGCAGCCGAACCAGCTCGGCCCGCCGCTCGAACGGGACGACCCACGTCGCCAGTCCCTCCTGGACCAGCACCTCGCCCGCGGCGAGCTGGTCGTCGGGGTCGCCGACCGGCAGCTCCACGATCATCCGGCTACCCGCCAGCACCTCCACCCACTCCACGGGCCAAGGCTAGTGTGACGACCCCCGGGGCTAGTGTGACGACATGGAACTGAGCAGTGCCGCCATCCCCGCGGGCTCGACGATCGAGCTCGCCCATGCCGAGCCCTCCTGCGGAGGCCGGAACGTCAGCCCCGATCTGCACTGGTCGGGCGCCCCCGAGGGAACCGCGAGCTACGCGGTCACCTGTTACGACCCGGACGCCCCCACCGGCAGCGGCTGGTGGCACTGGATCGCGTTCGACATCCCCGCCCAGGTCGACTCGCTCGATGCCGACGCCCGGCCGGCGGCACCGGTGCGGCAGTGGGAGAACGACTACGGCTACGACGGCTACGGCGGCCCCTGCCCGCCGCCCGGGCCGGCGCACCGCTACGTGTTCACCGTCTACGCGATGGACACCGCGCGGCTCGAGGTGCCCGCGGGCGCCACCAGCGCGGTCTGCCGGTTCAACCTGCTCGCCCACGCCCTGGACAGCGCCTCGTTCACCGCGACCTTCGCCGTGGCGGAGTGACGTGAGCGGCGAACCTCCGGCGCTGCCCGACGACACCAAGGACTGGACCTGGGTGATCGCCCAGGGCTGCCCCGAATGCGGCTGGACGCCCCCGCCGGCGACCGAGATCGCGGCCCGTGTCCGGGCCACCGTGCCCCGCTGGCAGGCCGTGCTGCGGCGTCCGGACGTGGCGGCCCGCACCCGGCCGGAGCGCTGGTCGGCGCTCGAGTACGCCTGCCACGTGCGGGACGTCTGCCGGGTGTTCGGCGGCCGGCTGACCCAGCTGCTGACCGAGGACGACCCCACCTTCGCCGACTGGGACCAGGACGCCGCCGCCCGCGCCGGCCGCTATTTCGCGGAGGATCCGGCGGCGGTCGCCGTCGCCTACGAACAGGCCGCCGGGCGGACCGCCGACGGATTCGCCGCCGTCGAGTCCGACCAGTGGGAGCGGCGCGGCACCCGCAGCAACGGCTCGCCGTTCACGGTGGCCACCCTGGGCGCCTACTTCCTGCACGACCTGGAACACCACCTGGCCGACGTCGCCGGCGGCTGAGGTGGCGATCCTGCTCGACCCTCCCCGCTGGCCGGCCCACGGCACCGACTTCGGGCACCTGGTGTCCGATTCGTCGCTGGACGAGCTGCACGCCTTCGCCCGCGCCGCCGGAATCCCGCCGCGCGCCTTCGATCACGACCACTACGACGTGCCGGTGGCCCGCTACCCCGACCTGGTCGACGCGGGCGCCCAGCAGGTGAGTTCGGGCGAACTGCTGCGCCGCCTGGTGGACGCCGGGCTGCGGGTCCGGCCGCGCGACCGGACGCCGAAACGCCCGCAGGCGCTGACCGCCGCCCAGGAGTCCTGGCGGACGCTGCTGCCGAGCTCCCCGGCGCTCGGCGAGGAGTTGCTGGAGCGCTGGTCGGAGCCGCACCGGCGCTACCACGACGTCCGGCACCTGGCCCAATGCCTGATCGCGCTGGAGCAGCTCGCCGCCGAGGGGCCGGTGGGGCGTCCGGTGGTGCTGGCGGCCTGGTTCCACGACGCGGTGCACAACGGCGAGCCGCACCGCGACGAGGAGGCGTCGGCCGAGCTGGCCCAGGAGCGCCTGGCGACGCTGGTCGGCGCGGCGGAGGCCGGCGAGGTGGCCCGGCTGGTCCGGACGACGATCGCCCACGACCCCGAGCCCGGCGATCGGGACGCCGCCCTGTTGGTGGATGCCGACCTGTCCGTGCTGGGGCAACTGCGCGGCCGCTATCACGTGTACCTGCGGGACGTCCGCGAGGAGTACGCCCGCTACGACGACGAACGGTTCCGGCGGGGCCGGCTGGCCGTGGTGGAGGGACTGCTGATGCGGCGTCCGCTGTTCGCCACGGCCGTCGGGGCCAGGCTCTGGGCGGGCCGCGCCGAGCTCAACCTGACCGAGGAGCGCAACCGGCTGGCCGGCTGAGGCCGACCGGCACGGTCCGGTTGAGCCGCTCGCCGTTACGGTGAGTCCGTGATCGCACGCCTCCGCCTGGCCGATGTCGGCTGGATCCTGGTCACCAACCTGTTCGTGCTGGCCGGGGTGGTCGTCTGGGGCTGGCCGCCCGGCAACGTCTTCCTGCTGTTCTGGGTCGAGAACGCGGTCCTCGGCGTCGCCACCGCGGTCCGGATCGCCACGGCCGAGGGGGTCGGGGACGGTTCGCCCCCCGCTCCGGATTCGATCCGGCGCTTCCCGCGCTGGGGACAGGTCGCCTTCTTCACCGTCCACTACGGGTTGTTCGCGGTCGTCCATCTGGTGTTCGTGGCGATCCTGGCGGTCGCGGCGGGCACCTCCTGGGGCTTCTGGGCGCTCGGGCTGCCCGCCCTGCTGATCGCCCTGCGATACGTGACCGACCTGGCCAGCGGGTGGTTCATCGGCCGGCGACGCTTCCAGGTGACGTCCGAGCAAGCGTTCTGGTCGCCCTATCCGCGGCTCGCGGTGCTGCACGTGGCGACCCTGCTGGGCTTCTTCCTCGTCCTGCCGTTCGCGCCCCGGCAGGCGTCCTGGCTGACCTTCCTGGGCCCCTTCCGGTCCTGGCTGGACGCCCTGGGCCGGTCCGGCAACGGCATGGTGCTGGTCGCGCTGCTGATGCTGCTCAAGACGATCGCCGACCTGGTCGTGCTGCGGCGCGACGCGGCGCGCAGCCAGCCGGCGGGCAACCACGCCGCCGCCCGAGCGCCGGGGTTATCGTGACGGCGTGCCCGCCCGATCCGTCACCGCCCTCCGCCTCACGGCCGTCGCGACGGTGATCGCATTCGCCGGCTGCGCCGCCGCGCCCACCACGGAGTCCGCTCCCGCCGGTGCGCCGCCGTCGGCCTCCGCGCGGGCCGTCTCCACCCCGTCCGCGACGCCGTCGACCTCGCCCGCTCCCTCGGTCGGCGTCACCGGCTCCGCGACGTCCTCGCCCAGCCCGAGCGCCACGACACGCCCCAAGGACACCCGGACGGCGGCCCAGCGGTCGAAGGCGTTCACCGTCAACGGCATCCCGGTGGTCTCCAAGAAGCACCCGATCAACGCCGCCTACCGGCGCAGCAGCGTGACCTCTCCGCACGGGTTGACCCGCGAGACCCAGGCGGCGCTGACCCGGATGATCGCCGCGGCGCGCGCCAAGGGCGTCCGGATCATCGTGCGCAGCGGCTACCGCAGCTACACCGAGCAGGCGCAGATCCTGGCCCGCAAGATCAAGGAGTACGGCAGCGAGTCGCTGGCCCGCCGCTACAACGCCGCCCCCGGGCGCAGCGAGCACCAGACCGGGCTGGCCGCCGATCTATGGGACGGGGTGACCTGGGGTTTGGGCGTGCGGAATACGAAGACCGGCAAGTGGCTGTGGGCGAACGCCTGGCGCTACGGCTTCATCCTGCGCTACCCCAACGGCAAGGAGAAGATCACCGGCTACGCGTTCGAACCCTGGCACTACCGCTACATCGGCACCAAGGCCGCCAAGGCGTTCGGCCCGAACAGCAACCTGACCCTCGAGGAGTACCTGGGCCTGGCCTGAGCGTTGGCGAACCCGGGAAGGACACTGGGGTGCATCGCTGTGGGACGCGGCCGGCCTGCAACCCTGCTGCCGGCTCTTGGTGAAGTCACTTCCCGGGCTCAATGGATGCGACTGTAGACGGGCCGCCGGACGGAACCAAGGGCACCGGGACAGACCTTGGGGAACTCACAGGATCACCGTCGGGGCGGCACAGATCGCCCCGAAATGGGGTCACCCCTGAGGGTGACTTTCGACCGTATTCCGTAGTCAAGTTACAGTTGCCGGCCGCGGTGGCCGCCCGGCCGGGCAGCTGCGGCAGCGGACTCCACCCGGCCGCCGACCTCGCCCGGTATCCTGCTCTGACCCCAGTCGACCAGGAGTGCCGATGACCAGCGAGCCGATCGCGGCCGAGGTGCTCGCCGTGATCGTGGCGCTCGTCGACGGCGAGCCGTGCGTGCTGACCCTGCCGGACGCGCCGCGACTTCCGGCCGGCCCGGTGCTGCCCGGCCACCGCTCGCTGCAGACCGCCGTCCGGGCCTGGGTCGAGGAGCAGACCGGGCTGCGCATCGGCTACCTGGAACAGCTGTACACGTTCGCCGACCGCGACCGCGAGGGCGGCGGCACCCGCACCATCTCGGTGTCCTATCTCGGCCTGGTGCGGGGGTTGCGGGCGCGCGCCGGGCAGTGGCGGCACTGGTACGCGCTGTTCCCCTGGGAGGACCAGCGCGCCGGCGACGCGCTGCTCACCGGCACCGTCGCGCCGGCGCTGCAACCCTGGATGCGGGACGGCGGCCGGAGCCGCCGGGAGCGCTGCGCGATCACCTTCGGACTCGACGGGCGCGCCTGGCAGCCCGATCTGACCCTGCAGCGCTACGAGGTGCTGTACGAGGCCGGGCTGGTGCCCGAGTCGCCCGTCGACCGGCGCCGCGGCGTTCTGGTGCCCGGGGAGAGGCTGGACGGCGACCACCGGAGGGTGCTCGCCACCGGGATCGCCCGGCTGCGGGCGAAGATCCAGTACCGGCCGGTGGTGTTCGAGCTGCTGCCCCCGCAGTTCACCCTCGGCCAGCTGCAGGGCTGCGTCGAGGCCCTGGCCGGACGGGTGGTGCACACCCAGAACTTCCGGCGCCTGGTGGAGCAGCAGCAGCTGGTCGAGGAGACCGGCGGCCGCGCCGGCACCGGCGGACGCCCCGCGCGGCTCTACCACTTCCGGCGCGACGTGTTGCAGGAGCGCCAGGCGGCCGGCACCAAGCTGCCCGCGGCTCGCGCCCGCTGAGGCATCCATCCCCAAGCTCCGGCGCCGCGTTGCGGCGTCCGGGTCGCACCCCTACCTGTACCCGCACCGGCTACCGATGGTGAGATCGGCGGACGCCGCACACCTCGATTTGCACCTACTTTTGCTCAGATATAGCATAAGGATGCTTCGACTCGAGGAGGACCCGATGAGCACCACCCTGATCAGCGCCGAGGACCTGTTCCGCCGGGTCGACCACGTCGTCCCCGCCGTCGAGTGGGCGACCATGGCCGACGACGTCAACGCGATCCTGCGCCTCAAGCGCGAGCGCAACGCCGTGATCCTGGCCCACAACTACATGCGTCCGGAGATCTTCCACGGGGTCTCCGACATCGTCGGCGACTCGCTCGCGCTGGCCCGCGAGGCCACCACGGTCGAGGCCGACGTGATCGTGCTGGCCGGCGTCCACTTCATGGCGGAAACCGCCAAGCTGCTCAATCCGAGCAAAACCGTGCTGATCCCCGACCTGCGCTCGGGCTGCTCGCTGGCCGAGTCGATCACCGCCGAGGACGTCCGCGAGCTGCGCCGGCTGCACCCCGGCGTCCCGGTGGTCACCTACGTGAACACCTCTGCCGCGGTGAAGGCCGAGAGCGACATCTGCTGCACCTCGGGCAACGCGGTGCGGGTGATCGAGAGCCTGGGCGTGCCCGAGGTGATCATGATCCCCGACCAGTTCCTGGCCGCGAACGTCGCCCGGCAGACCGGGGTGAAGGTGATCACCCATCCGGGTGCCTGCGAGGTGCACGAACGGTTCACCCCGGCCGACATCCGGCAGATCCGCGCCGACTACGCCGGCGAAGTCACCGTGCTGGCACATCCCGAGTGCCCGCCCGAGGTGGTCGACGAGGCCGACTACGCCGGCTCGACCGCGCAGATGATCGGTTTCGTGGCCGAGCGGCGTCCGAAGCGGGTGGCGCTGATCACCGAGTGCTCGATGAGCGACAACGTGGCGCAGGAGTACCCCGAGGTCGAGTTCGTCCGGCCCTGCAACATGTGCCCGCACATGAAGCGCAACACGATGGCCTCGATCCGGCACGCGCTGGAGACGATGACCCACGAGGTCACCATCGACCCCGACGTCGCCGACCGGGCCCGCGCCGCGGTCGAGCGGATGCTGGCGGTGGGAGCGAAGTGACGGGCCGC
>WBZS01001819.1_pt1 | contig 15383 bp, 17 predicted proteins | sample 5204201 | NCBI WGS metagenome assembly WBZS01 (sample SAMN12344357, study PRJNA552823) | activated sludge metagenome | biome: Activated sludge suspended growth; feature: Nitrification reactor; material: Wastewater; isolation source: activated sludge from nitrification reactor of wastewater...
AGCGCCTCCAGGTGCTGCAGGCGCTCGACCACGCGCGAGGCAACCCGTTCGCGGTCGGGCGCGGCAAGCGCGGGCGAGCCGAAATTCGCCGCGTATAGGAGCGCCGCCGAGAGCGGCGTCCGCAACTGGTGGGCCAGCCCGGCGACCATCTCGCCCATTGCAGCCAGCCGCTCGTTGCGCGCCGCGAGCATGCGCATGCGCTGTGCTTCGGTCACGTCGTGCACCAGAACGATTCGCCCGCCGGAGGAGTCGAGCGCTGTCTCGCGCAATTCCAGCCGCGCGCCGGCCGCGTTGGTCCATTCGTTTGCGGCGTCGCTGGCAACCAGGCGGACGGCCAGCAGTTCGTCCCATAGCCAGCCGACGATGTCGCTGCCGAGCATCGCGAGTGCGGCAGGATTTGCCTGGTCGACCGTACCGAGGCCGTCGAGCACGACGACACCCGCTGGCAGCGCCGCCAACAGGGTGCCCAGACGCTCGTTCAGCGCGGCCTTTTCCTGATATTGCCGGCGCAGTTCGCCGTTGGCCTCGGCCAGTTCGACCGTCAATTGCGCCACCTGGGCCTGCAGGCCGTCGTAGGCACGCGACAGCTCGCCCGAGGCTTCGTTGAACAGGCGAAACGCCTCGGCCAGCGCCGCAGGGTCTATTTGCGGGTGCTGGCGGGTCGGGCTGTCGATCAGCATGGCGGTGTCGGTCATGGGGCGAGGCCGGTTCAGGATGACGTCAGAGTAGCAACCAAGCGCCTAGGGCGTGCCGTCGAACAGGCGGCAAGAACTGCCGCTTTTTCGGCAAAGGGTCGGCGAAAGGGCGCCGAACAATGCGCAGCGTCGCAGCGGGCATGCCGCGGGAATCCAGTGTGACGGATCTCACGAGCTGCATAGCGGCGGTCAACGCCGCTGCTCCCGCCGTCGGAATAGGGTGGCAAAGCGCCCGCTTATCGGCGCACCGGCAAAGTTTGCCGTCGCAGAGAATGATTCGGAACAACGGAAGGAACCGCGAGGCTCCAAATGGCAATCGAACAGGCAACGCTACCGACCCCCGCGCAGGCCGCATTGCCTGCACCGCTGGCATTCATCAGCCAGATGACGATGCGCCAGAGGCTCGCCGGCATGGCGGCAGCGGCATTGGCTATTGCGGTGCTGACCGGGCTGTGGCTGTGGAGCCGCACGCCCGACTATCAGGTTCTGTTCTCGAATCTCAACGAAAAGGACGGCGGCGCGATCATCGCCGCACTCCAGCAGCAGAACGTGCCCTACCGGTTTTCCGAAGGCGGCGCGGCGATCTTGGTGCCGTCCGGGCAGGTGCACGATGTGCGCCTGAAGCTGGCTTCGCAGGGGCTGCCGCGGGGCGGGCTGGTGGGCTTCGAACTGATGGAGGCGCAGAAGCTCGGCCTGTCCCAGTTCGCCGAGCACATCAACTACCAGCGCGCGCTGGAGGGGGAACTGGCGCGCTCGATCCAGTCGCTGTCGGCGGTCGACGGCGCACGCGTGCATCTGGCGATTCCCAAGCAGACCGGATTCCTGCGCGACGAGCAAAAGCCCACGGCAAGCGTGCTGGTGAACCTGCGCGGCGGTCGGCTGCTGGAGGCATCGCAGGTGGCCGGCATCGTGCACCTGGTGGCATCCAGCGTGCCGGAACTGGTGCCGTCCGCGGTGTCGATACTCGACCAGAACGGCAAGCTGCTGTCCCAAAACAAGGACGGCCGCCGCGACGCCGGCCTCGACCCGACCCAGCTCAAGTATGTCGAAGAGATGGAGCAGGGCTACATCAAGCGCATCGAACAGATCCTGACGCCGATCACCGGCCCGGGTAACCACCGTGCCCAGGTCACCGCGGCGGTCGATTTCGACCAGGCCGAACAGACCGCCGAGACCTATGCGCCGAATCCGGCGGACAAGGCGGCGATTCGCAGCCAGCAGTCGCAGGAGCAGACCACACGCGAGGCGGGCGCAATCGGCGTGCCCGGCGCCCTGTCGAACCAGCCGCCGGCCCCGGCCACTGCGCCGCTGACCACGCCGGCCGTGCCCGGCACGCCGACGGCCGCGAACCAGCCGGCGCCGCTCAACGCGTCCAAGAATGCGACCGTCAACTACGAGGTCGACAAGACGGTGCGCCATGTCAAGACTGCGGTCGGTACGGTCAAGCGCCTATCCGTCGCGGTGGTCGTCAATCACAAGACCGAGAAGCTGCCTGATGGCAAGGTCAAGACCACGCCGCTCAGCGAAACCGAAATCAAGCAGATAAGCGACCTGGTGCGCGAGGCGATGGGTTTCAACAAGGAGCGCGGCGACACGCTGAATGTCACCAGTTCGCCATTCCGTGCCGCCGACCCGGAAATCCTGCCAGACGCGCCGTTCTGGAAGTCACCCGAGTTCATCTCGCTTGCCAAGGACATCTTCAAGTACGCGCTGTTCGCCGGCGTGGCGCTGTATCTGCTGTTCGGCGTGATCAAGCCGCTGGTGCGTCAGATGGCCGCACGCAGGGAGGAACAGGACGGGCTGCGCGAGGTAACGGCGGATGGCGGGGATGCGGTGGTGTCGCTGTCCGGCCCCGGCGCCGCCCTGGCACTGCCGAGCTTCGAGCAAAAGCTCGCGCAGGCAAAGGAACTGGCCAAGAACGATCCGAAACTCGTCGCCAACGTGATCAAGGAGTGGACCCATGGCGGACAAGGATGACGGATTCGAGAAAGGCGCCTTGCTGCTTGTCTCGCTCGGCGCCGACGAGGCGGCAGAGGTGCTCAAGCACCTCGGTCCGAAGGAAGTGCAGCGACTCGGCAGTGCGATGGCGAACCTGCAGGCTGCGCCGCGCGAACGTGTCGAAACCCTGCTCGACGAACTCAGCACTCACGCCAGCAAGGGCTCGCCGGTGATTGCCGACGAGCAGATGATCCGCACCATGCTGACAAAAGCGTTGGGCGATGACCGCGCCGCCAACCTGATCTCGCGAATACTCTCGGGCGGCGATACCGCCGGCATCGAGGGACTCAAGTGGATGGACGCCAACACGGTGGCCGACCTGATCAAGAACGAGCATCCGCAGATCATCGCGACGATTCTCGTGCATCTGGAATACGACCATGCGGGAGACATTCTCAAGAACTTTTCCGACCGCTTGCGCAACGACGTGATCCTGCGTATCGCCACGCTCGACGGGGTGCAGCCGGCCGCGTTGCGCGAACTCAACGACGCGCTGTCGCGCGTGATGGCCGGTGCTGCATCGATGAAGAAGACGGCGCTTGGCGGGGTCAAGACCGCCGCCGAGATCCTCAACTTCGTCGGCTCGGCGGCGGAGACGGCGATCATCGACAACGTGCGCGAATACGATGCCGATCTGGCGCAGAAGATTCTCGATGAGATGTTCGTGTTCGAGAACCTGATCGATCTCGACGATCGCGGTTTCCAGGTGTTGCTGCGCGAGATCCAGTCGGATTCGCTGATCATCGCGCTCAAGGGCGCACCGCCCGAACTGCGCGAGAAGGTATTCAAGAACATGTCGCAGCGCGCTGCCGAGATGCTGCGTGAGGATCTCGAATCGCGCGGGCCGGTGCGCCTGTCCGAGGTCGAGGCCGAGCAGAAAGAAATTCTCAAGACTGCGCGACGGCTGGCCGAGGAAGGTCAGATACAGTTGGCATCCAAAGGCACCGAGGACGCCTTCGTCTGATCATGAGCGCTGCCAACGTCACGCCGCTGCGCCCGGAACACGAACCGCGCTACCTGCGCTGGGAGCCGGAACAATTCGCCGCGGCAAATCGCCCGGCTAGGGAACCGGCTGCGCAGCAAGCTTCGGCCGCAGAGCCCGAGGTGCGCATGCCGACGGTTGACGAGATCGAGCGCATGCACATCGAAGCGGCCGAGGTCGGTCGCAAGGCCGGCTTCGAACACGGTTACGAGGAGGGAACGGCCCGTGTGCGCATGGAAGCGCTGCAGATCAACACGCTGCTGGAGCACCTCGAAACCGCAATCAGTGGATTCGATCAGCAGGTCGGCGAATCGCTGGTTCGCCTGGCACTCGAAATCGCACGCCAGGTGGTGCGGCGCGAGTTGAAAACCCAACCGCAATGCCTGCTCGATGTGGTGCGCGAGGCGCTCGCACAATTGCCGCACCAGCATGTCAGCATTCATGTTCATCCCGACGATGCGCAATTGGTTCGCGTCCACCTTGCTGACCAGGTGCAGCACGGCGCGCACCGGATACGCGAGGATGCCTCGCTTGCGCGCGGCGGTTGTCGTCTCGACGCGGCCGGCACGCAGGTCGATGCGACTGTCGAGATGCGCTGGAAACGGGTCGTCGAGTCGCTCGGCGTGCGCGACGACTGGGCGCCTGCTGCCGATTCGCGGGCGGTGGCGCAGTAATGGCAATCCTCAACGAGGCTTGGCGCGGCCATCTCGACGGCTGCCGCAAACTCGTCGAGGCGGCGACACCCTATTCCACCTGCGGCACTTTGACCCGTATCAACGGCCTGGTGATGGAGGCCAACGGCATCAAGCTGCCGCTGGGCAGCGGTGTGCGCGTTTCCGTCGGTGGTGGGATCGGCGTCGAGGCAGAGGTCGTGGGTTTTCACGGCGAGAAGCTCTACATGATGCCGACCGACGATGTCTTCGGTCTGGCACCGGGCGCCCAGGTTGCGCCGCTTGAAGCAAGTCACCCGCGGCCGCGGGTGGGCGAGAAGATTTTCGCGCGACGCCGCGCACAGGACCGCGCCAAACACCTGCCCGTGGGGGACAAGCTGCTCGGTCGCGTGGTCGATGGCGCCGGCCGCCCGCTCGACCGGCTCGGACCGCTCAACACCAGCGAGATGCGCTCGCTGGCAAGTCGCCCGGTCAACCCGTTGCAGCGCGCCGCGATCGACCGCTCGCTGGACGTCGGTGTGCGCACGATCAACGCGCTGCTCACGGTAGGTCGCGGCCAGCGGGTGGGCTTGTTTGCCGGCTCGGGCGTCGGCAAGTCGGTGCTGCTGGGCATGATGGCGCGCTATACCGCGGCCGAGGTTGTGGTGGTCGGCCTGATCGGCGAGCGCGGTCGAGAAGTGAAGGAATTCATCGAACAGATTCTCGGCAGCGAAGGTCTGCGACGCTCGGTGGTGGTGGCGGCGCCGGCCGACACCAGCCCGCTGATGCGTCTGCAGGGTGCGGCTTACGCAACCACGGTGGCCGAGCATTTCCGCGACCAGGGGCGGCAGGTGCTGCTGATCATGGACTCGTTGACCCGCTACGCGATGGCCCAGCGCGAGATTGCCCTGGCGATCGGCGAGCCGCCGGTGACGCGCGGCTACCCGCCGAGCGTGTTCGCGCGCCTGCCGCAGCTGGTGGAGCGTGCGGGCAACGGGCCGGACGGCGGCGGTTCGATTACCGCCTTCTACACAGTGCTGGCCGAAGGAGACGATCAACAGGATCCGATCGCCGACTCGGCGCGCGCGATCCTCGACGGCCACTTCGTGCTTACCCGGGCACTTGCCGAGGCCGGCCATTACCCGGCCATCGATATCGAGCAGTCGATCTCGCGCGCGATGCACGGGCTGGTCAAGCCGACGCACTTCGACCTCGTCCGCCGCTTCAAGCAACTGTATTCGCGCTACCAGCGCTCGCGCGACTTGATTGCGGTTGGCGCCTACACGCCGGGCGGCGATCCGCTGCTGGACAAGGCGGTGGCGATGTATCCGCAGTTCGAGGCCTTCCTGCAGCAGAAGATGAACGAATGCGACAACTACGAAGACAGCGTAGTCAAGCTGCATCGCCTGTTCGACAAGGCTTTGTGAGCGCTCCGCGATGAGCAATAGCCGCTTTCCGCTGGAAACCCTGCTAGAACTCGCGCAGTCTCGCGCCGATGATGCCGCCAAACGGCTCGGGCAGTTGATCGCGGCGCAAACGGAAGACTCGCGCAAGCTCGAACTGCTGCAACAGTACCGCGCCGATTACCAGGCGCGCTTCGTTGCCCATGCGCGCAGCGGAATGCGTCCCGAAGAATGGGCAAACTATCAAAGCTTTCTTGCCAAACTCGACGAAGCGATCGAGCAGCAGGGCACGATCTGCCGGACGGCGCAGAAGCGCACCGTGGCCGGCCAGAAGAACTTCGTCGAACAGCGCAACCGGCACAAGGCGTTCGACACGCTGGCGCAGCGGCACGAATCGGAAGAGGCGCGCCGCGCGGCGCGGCTGGACCAGAAGGCTGCGGACGAACACTCGGCCAAGCACTTCAAGGGCAACCTCGAAGACAGCATCGATACCGGTGGCACGTCGCTTGCTGATCGCTACGACAATTGACGCCATTCCCTTGGAGAACCCGATGCCCAGTGTTGCCATTCCCGCGGCTGTCGTTGCCGCCGTACCCACCGCAGCGATCACGCAGAGCGGCCAGTCTGCCGGCAATCCAGTGTCTGACGCAAGCGGCGCCGTGACAGGGGCCGATGCGGCAGGCGCCAGCAATTTCGCTACGTTGCTCGAACGGCAGTTGGTCTATTCGCAGCCTACCCTCGACGGCGCCGCTGCGCTGCCGATTGCAGGCGCGACGGAACGCGATTGCGTGCCGGTCGACCCGGCCACCCAATCGGTCGATCTGGCGGCGCTGCTGCAGGGGCTGCTTCTGCCGATGGCCGCCACCCGTCAGGACGTCCCGGCAAGTGACACGTCATCGACTGCCGCTGCTGCTGCGCCGGGTGCCAGTGCGCCGCGGTTGTCCCTTGCTGCGCCATTGGCGGCAGGTGTTGCGGATGGTTCCATTGCCGACGCTGGAAGCGGATCGCCGGCGAGCGCAGGCGCCGTGCCGCGATTCGCGGATTTGGTCGACCAGGATTGCGACGAGGCGCCAACGGCGGCAGTCGATGCCGTCGTTGCCGGCAATGCGGCAGAACCTGCCGCACGCGAATTGCCGGTGCAGCGCGACGCATTCGACATACAGTCCGCTTCGCACCTGGTAGCGCACGGACGCACCGAATCGCCGAGGGCTGACGCAGAGCCGTTGGTCGTGTCGACGCCTGCCACCTCGCCGAACTGGCATGAAGATCTCGGGAACAAGGTATCGATCCTGGTCGGCAAGGCTGCCAGTGCCGCCGAACTCATTCTTACGCCGCCGCACCTCGGCCGCGTCGAAGTGCAATTGAGCGTCAGCGGCGACCAGACCACGGCCACCTTCGTCGCGGCCACGCCTGCTGCGCGCGAGGCGCTTGAGCAGGCCTTGCCCAAGTTGCGCGAGTTCCTAGCCGATAGCGGCATCAACCTGGCCAGCGCCTCGGTTGGCGGCGACGCCATGGCCGGTCAGGGGCATGCTGGCGGCAACCATGGCGGCCGGTCGGCGCGCGGTGGGGGCGGCGATGCCGTGACGGAAGTCACACCGGCCACGGCTGCATTCCGACGGATCGACGGCATGGTCGATACCTTCGCCTGATTTGACGGGCGTAACGGCCGCTGATCGGCCCTAAAGCCGCGCGCTCCCGGTTCGATAATACAGAAAACCGCCTGGAGTAAACCCGATGTCCAAAGCTGCAGCCGCAACCGCCGATGGCGAAGTCGCACCGCCTAAGAAGAAGGGCAAACTGATCCTGTTCATCGGTGTCGCTGTCCTGGTACTCGCGCTGGCCGGCGGAGGCGCCTTCTTCATGATGTCGAAGAAGAAAGCCGCCGAAGCTGAAGCCGATGGCGAAGACGGCCACGGCCCGGTAAAGACCGCGCATGCCAAACCCAAGTCGGGCACGCCCCCCACCTTCGTGCCGATGGAGCCCTTCACGGTCAATCTGATGCCTGAGAACGGCGAGCAGTACCTGCAGGTGGTGGCCACCCTGAAGCTCGAGGATGCGCATGTCGCCGACGACCTGAAGGTCTACATGCCGGAATTGCGCCACCGTGTGTTGATGCTGCTATCGGGCAAGAAGGCGTCCGAGTTGCAGGGGGTCGACGGTCGCGAGGCGCTTGCCGCAGAAATCATGTCAGCCGCCAACGACGTGCTGGGGTTCGGGTCGAAGTCCCAAGTCAAGGGCGCCAAGGAGTCCGACGGCAAGGCCAAGAAGGATGCTGCAGAAGGGCCGGTAGTCTCGGTTCTGTTTACCTCCTTCATCATCCAGTAGGGTCGCAAGGGCTGACCATGTCGCAGGATTTTCTGTCGCAGGATGAAGTCGATGCCCTGCTCAAGGGCGTCACCGGCGATGCGGACGACCAGCCGGCGGAGGAACCGACTGATGGCGTGCGGCCGTACAACCTCGCCACGCAGGAGCGCATCGTGCGCGGGCGCATGCCCACGCTGGAGCTGATTCACGAACGCTTTGCGCGCAATCTGCGAATCGGTCTGTTCAACTACATGCATCGAAGCGCCGAAATTTCGGTCGGTCCGATCCGGGTGCAAAAGTACGGCGAGTTCGTGCGCAACCTGGTAGTGCCGACCAACCTGAACCTCGTTCAGGCTAAGCCGCTACGGGGCACCGGCCTGATCGTCTTCGATCCGAACCTGGTATTTCTGGTCGTCGACAACATGTTCGGCGGCGACGGGCGGTTTCATACGCGCGTCGAAGGGCGGGAGTTCACGCCGACCGAGCAGCGCATCATCCGCGGCCTGCTCAACGTGGTATTCGGCGAGTTCGAGAAGGCCTGGAGGCCTGTGTTCGAGATCAAGTTCGAGTTTGTGCGATCGGAGATGAACCACCAGTTCGCCAACATCGCCACCCCTTCGGAGATCTCCATCGCGACCACGTTCACCCTGGAGTTCGGTGGCGCGACTGCGGACATGCATGTCTGCTTTCCGTATTCCATGGTCGAACCGATACGCGATCTGCTCAACAGCACCACGCAAAGCGATCAAGCTGGCCAGGACGCGAGGTGGACCGGCACGCTCACCCGGCAACTGCAGGGCGCCGAAGTGGATCTCGTCAGCACCCTGGGCAGCTCGACCGTTTCACTGCGTCAGATACTGAACATGAAAGCCGGTGACGTGATACCGCTGCATATTCCGCAACGCATCAGCGGTGCGGTCGATGGCGTGCCGGTGGTCGAGTGCCAGTACGGCATACAGAACGGCCGCTATGCGCTCCGGATAGACCGATTCTTGAACGAACCCGAACTGTCGCACGCACAATCAGGAGAACAACATGTCTGAAACCGTGGAAGAACAGCAGGTCAGCGACGACGACTGGGCGGCCGCAATGGGCGAACAGGCTGCTGCCGAAGCCGCAACCACTGCCAGCACGGTGACCCAGCAGGCCGCCAGCGCCGCCTCGGCGTTGTTCCAGAACTTCGGCGACTCCGGGAGCAAGTCCGGCAACCTGCAGGACTTCGACATGATTCTCGACATTCCGGTGCAACTGACGGTGGAGCTCGGTCGCACCAAGATCTCGATCCGCAATCTCCTGCAGCTTGCGCACGGTTCGGTCGTCGAACTCGACGGGCTGGCAGGCGAGCCGATGGACGTGATGGTCAATGGGACACTGATTGCCCAGGGCGAGGTCGTCGTGGTGAACGACAAATTCGGCATCCGGCTGACCGACATCATTACGCCATCGGAGCGCATGCGCAAATTGAATCGCTGATTCGACCTCCTCCCTCCTTCCGCAAGGAATCGGGATTCGGGCGGCCTGCGGGTCGCCTTCTTTCAGCGGGCGCGGGTATTGCGTTCGCGTTCGACGCGCAGGATGAAGCGCTGGATCATCGAGACCTGGGAATCCGGCAACTGGACGAATTGACACCCCGCCCGAAGCATCGGCTTTCCATTCTTTCCGTTTATCCGGAAAACGCTGCGCACGCGCATTTGCGTTTCGATGGTACCGATCTCGGGCAGACTGATCCTGCATCTGCGGAACTCGCGGTCCGGCTCGAAGGGCGTGCCGTCGGGCGGCACCATGACCGCCAGCCCGCCGCCGCTGATGTCGAGCACGGTCGCATCGACGCGCGCTTCTTCGGAACCTTCGCCTTCGCCGCCTACGACGACGCTGCAGGTGATGCCGTGGATGGTCGGGGTCGCGAGTCGATAGTACTCTCGGCGCTGAAGGCGCAGTACTGCGTCAGGCACCGGCGCCAGGAAGGCTTTCGAGCCCGCAAAGTTCGTCGGTCTGGCGTACTGCAGGTGAAACTGGATCTTCACCCGGTCGAGCTGGGTCATGCAGGTGAGCTGATCCGACGCGGCGACACGGGAATTGAGCGTCTCGTCCGCACCCCAATCCAGGTACAGGCTGTTCTCGTCGGTCGACAAGGCAAGCACGGTGGTCAGAAGAAAATCGCCGGTCGGCCCGAAATAGGTGCTCACCATGGCGCGCCGTTCGATCAGGTTGCGCAGGATGAAGCGTACCTCGCGCGGTTCGCGTTGGATGTAGTGCGCATAGTCATCCGACTTGAGCAACTCGAAGCGCAATGGATTGGGTTCGCCGCGGGTCATGGCTGGGTTCGATCAAAGGTACATCGACAGCATCCTGCTGATGCGCATTTATAGCACGGGCGGCCAGACTCGGCCGTACGAAATGTAGGGGAAATCTGCGTCAGTTCGCGGGGGGCAAAGATTGCGCAAATGCCTGGCCGCTTTCGACGCGGTAGAGCCAGGCCAGCAACTCTGCGACGGCGACATAGAGCTGAGGAGGTATGTGTGCATCGAGGTCGACCTGCATAAGCAGTGCTACCATCTCCGGCGACTCGTGAACGAACACGCCGGCCTCCTGTGCGCGCTCCACGATCTGTTGGGCGATCAGGCCGCTGCCCTTGGCCACCACGCGCGGCGCGGCGTCGCTGCTGCTGTAGCGTAGCGCGACCGCATTCTGACGCTTCGCTTCATGCATGGTGGGAAACCGTTGCCTGGGACAATTGCAGGCCGGCCGCCTCCAGCGCACGCACCAGAGTCGGCCGCGCAAGCATCAACTGCTCGGCATGATCGGCACCGTCCGCCTGCAGGCGCAGACTGACACGGTTGCCGCTGATGGCCAATTCGGCGCTGACGTCGCCGAGCCGAGGCAGAATGAGTCGCAGGCGAGTGCGCCATTCCGGCGCTTCGCCGTCCGTTGCCCGGGCATCGCGGTCGAAGGGCGCGTCGATCTGCCAGTCGAGTTGCTGACCCGGCCAGAGCTGCATCTGCCATGACAATTGCTGGGTTGCCAGCGTGTCGAGCTGTTTGTGCAGGATTGCGCTAACGTCGTGTCCCTGTCCCTGTCCCTGTCCGGGTTCGCTGGTCGCGACCCGCTGCGTGCCATCGTCGGTCAGCAAGCCGGAAGCCTGCGTGCTAACGTTCGGCGGCGTCGTAGCGTGGGTCGGCAGCGCGAGGGATGTGCCGGGCGGTAGTTTCGCTTGCGGCTCCTGCAGCAGTGCGTCGAGCGTCGCTCGGCCATCGACCCATTGGGCCTGATGGGACTCGTAGAAGACACCGCTGCGCGCCACGGCTTCACGCAGCGCCGGGGCGATTTGCCGCGCATCGGCGCCGGCCGCGGGCATCAGGGACGCACCCGGCGCCAACGGAATCGGCTTTGCATCCGTGCCGGTCAGCAGGGCGCCAATCAACTGCGCGGCGCGTGAAAGTTGCGGAGACGGCACGGTCGAAGCCGCTGGCCCGGCCAACCGGGCGGTGATCGTGGTGTGCTCGTCGCCTTTGCCAGGCTCGACGGTTCGCCCGGTGATGAAGATATCGATTTCCTCGCCCGGCCTGGCCGGCGCGGGCAACGACAGCGTCAGGGGCCGGCCGGCAATCTGCGCACGGTAGGTGCCGTCCGGCTGCAAACTCACGATCGAGGCGCGCACCCGGTCGCCCGGATTGAACGGCAGCGGATTTGAACGCTGGGGATCGGGACGCAGCGGGCGTACCGGCTCCGTCGACTGGATGGTCGACTCGGCCACCATCTTCAGACGGGCAATCAATGCGCTGGGTATCATCGGCCCGCTGGCGGGTCAGTCTGGGGATCAGAATCCGGCTGCGCTGTAGGTGCTGCGAAGGTTGCTGCCGGGTGTGGCGTCGCCGAGGAAGCGGCGTACGTGATCCATCCAGGGTTCGGTGTAAGTCCGCACCTTGCGGTCGTCGGCCAGGATACGCTTGATCAGATGGACCTTGCGCTCGCGTTCCGATTCGGACAGTCGGGCTTGCGCGTCGGCAAGCGAAAGCCGGCTGCGCAATTCGGCGACCCGGCGCTCGAGTACGCTCAGGCGGTCCCAATCGCCGATTTCGGCCGCGTGAACCATGTCTTCCGAGATGCCGCTTAGGGTTTCGTAGAGGTCGAGCGTACTCATGGGCGTTCTCCCTGCGCTCAGGCGGTGCCGCCGCCAGACGTGCCATTCAGGTTCGGCTTGCCGATCTGTTCCCAGGCTTCCTTCAGCTCGCGCAGCAGCGTCGCGACCTCGGCCAGGGCGGCGAGGTCGTTGCGCACGTTGGCGTGCAGCAAGCGGGTGCACATGTAGTCATAGAGCGCACCGAGCCTTTGCGCCAGTTCGCCACCGACTTCGAAGTCCAGGCTCACCTTCAGTCCGTTGGTAATGATCTCGATTGCCTTCGAGATCGCGCTGCCTTTGAGCGGAACGTCGCCATTCTCCAAGTGTATGCGGGCGGCATTGGTCGATACCAGCGCACCCTCGAACAGCATCAGCGTGAGACGATGCGGGTCTGCAGAACTTACGCCGTTTTCGACACCTACATTCTTGTAGGCGAGTGCGCCGCTCTGACGAGCAAACATTTAACGAACTCCAGGTTGTGGATCGGGCATCTGCGCACGCAACGGCCTAGCCATTCGAGAGGCTGGCAAGCTGTTGCTTCAAGTAGCTGCTGGTTGCATTCATGCTGGAGATGGTCGTATCCAGCAGTGTGAACTGGGCGCGATAGCGCGCCTCGATCGATGTCATCCGGGTCTCCAGCGCCGTCGTTCGCTTGTCCAGTGCCGTTACGCGCTGATTGAGGCCGTCAACCTTGCCGGCGACCAGTCCATCGGTGCCGAGCATCGTCGTAACGCGTCTGTCGATCAACGAGGCCAGGCCGCCGACGTTGTTGGTCGTCGCGAACACCCGCGACACGTTTTTTGTCGGATTCGCCAGCGCGTCGGCGAGTTTTCCGGCGTTGAGCGTAAGTGAACCGTCGTTGCCGAAATTGAGGCCGATTTCCGAGAGCGAACCGAAGCCGCCGTTGCCGGCGACACCGCTGAAGCTGCTGCGCAGTTGCGACTGGATCGAGCGGATCGTCGGATCGCCGTTGAGTTCACCGGCCTTCTTGGTGGCCGGATCGTAGGACGTGAGATCGCGCAGTATCTTGTTCAGATCGTTGTATGCCTTGACGAAGTTTCCGACGTTGGTCTGCGTGGCGCTGGTGTCGGGTGCGATCCCGACCGTGGCCGGCGCCCCGACGTTGGTTTTCAGCAAGTTCAGAGTCAGGCCGTCCACCGCGCCGGTGACGGTATTGCTGCTATTGGTAACGTCGACGCCGTTGACTTTGAGCAGCGCATTGAGCGGCGATGTCTTCTCTGTGAGTCCCCCGGCCGTTGCGCCATTGTCGAAGGCGACTGCTGCCAGCCCGCCATCGCCACCGCTCTGCTGGATGCGGATGGCGTTCTTTGTTCCCTGGTCGTTTGCAGTCAGAAACAACTGCGCACCCGACGAGCCATTGACGACTACCGCGCTGATGCCCGCCTGCGCGTTGTTGATTGCATCGCGAATGCCGGCAAGCGTGTTGTTACTGCTGTCAATGGTGATCGACTTGGGAGACTTCTGCGGGTCGGCGGTGAACGTTGTCCCGCTGTAGCTGCCGATCTCCAGGGTCAAGGTGCCGGTGCCGACGACTGTCGAGGACGAGGCGAAACCGCTCTTGGTCAGTTGTTGTGCTCGCGCCAACTGGCTGACCTCCACGCTGACCGCGCCGCTCGGCGCACCGCTGGCCGCCGAGGCGGTCAGCGTCGTCTCGTCGGATGATTTGGCTTTGGCCGCCGCGAAGGCCGACCCGGTCTTCAGCGATTGGGTGGCGCTCTGTAGTGCAGACAATGCACCCTGCACGCGGCCGTAGGCCGAAATGTCGGAACGCAGACCCGACTGCTGCGTCTGGATCTGCGTGATGGGCTTGCGCTCGACGGCCATCAGACTGCTGATGATGCCCTCGACGTCCAAGCCGGAGCCGACTCCGGCGCTCGATATGGTTGGCATAACCCCTCCTCAGGCTTCCATGCTGAACAGCAGGCCCTTCATCTTGTCGAGCGCGCGGCGGATCGCCATAACCTCTTCACCCGGGATCTGCCGGATGACCTCCTTGGTCTTGGAATCGACGATCTTCACCACAGTGGTCCCGGAGTCCTTGTCCACCGAGAACTGCAGATCGCTCGATACCGCGCTTACCACCTTGCGGATGTCCTTGACTGCCTGTTCGACCTGCTCGGCGGAGGCCGGCGCGGGTTTGGCGCCAATCTCGGCCTGCTGTACTTCAGCGGACTTCGATCCCCCATCGACCCGCGCTTTGCGCTCTGCGCCCGGCGGTTCGCTTACCGCCGCAACTGTGCGAGCTATTTCCATTGCATCTCTCCCGATCTGCGGCAAAGGCGCGGGACCCCGTCGGGCTCCCGCGCCTGCACCTCATTCGACTACCTGTCGGTCAGCGGAGCAGCGAGAGCACATTCTGTGGCAGCGAGTTCGCCTGGGCCAACATCGCCGTACCGGCCTGCTGCAGAATCTGATTGCGCGACAAGGCTGCGGTTTCCGCCGCGAAGTCCGCGTCCATGATCCGGCTGCGGGCGGCGCTCTGGTTCTCTACCGAAACTTGCAGATTGGCGATCACCGACTCGAAGCGGGTCTGGCGTGCGCCCCAGCTGCCGCGCTGTTCGTTGATCGTGTTGAGTGCCGTGTCGATGTTGTCGATCACCGTACCGATTGCAGCGGTGTCCGCCGAGCTGCCGATCACTGCGGTGCTACCGCTCACGGTCGTGATGTCGGTGTTCGCATTGAAGGCGGTCGAGCCGAAATCCACACTGATCGAGTCATCGGTCGTGGTGCCGGCACCGACCTGGAAGTTGATCGAGCCGGTCGTGGCGAAGATCGCGGAGCCGTTGAACTTGGTGCCACCGAGGATACGAGTGATTTCGTTCTGCATCTGACCGAATTCGGTGTTCAGCGAATCCTTGTCGCTATCGCTGTTTGTCGAGTTGCGCGACTGCACCGCGAGTTCGCGCATCCGCTGCAACGCATCACCAACCTTGGCCAGCGCGCCTTCGGCGGTCTGGGCGTAGGAGATGCCGTCGTTGGCATTGCGGATCGCCACGTTCATGCCGCGAACCTGGGCGTTCATGCGCTCGGCAATCGCCAGTCCGGCGGCGTCATCCTTCGCGCTATTGACACGCAGGCCGGACGACAGGCGCTGCAGGGAAGTGGCAAGGGCGCTTTGGGAATTCGAAAGGTTGCGCGCAGAGTTGAGCGAGGCAACGTTGGTGTTGATGATCTGAGGCATTTTTACTTCTCCTTGGCTTTCTGACTGTT
>WBZS01001820.1_pt1 | contig 15375 bp, 11 predicted proteins | sample 5204201 | NCBI WGS metagenome assembly WBZS01 (sample SAMN12344357, study PRJNA552823) | activated sludge metagenome | biome: Activated sludge suspended growth; feature: Nitrification reactor; material: Wastewater; isolation source: activated sludge from nitrification reactor of wastewater...
GGTGAAGGATGGACTAGAGTCTCTCTCTTGTCCACCCTACCGGGGTAAGTCCATATGATGTGAAGTAACGATTATCGCCCGGCTAGGTTGTTAATGAGGCAATGCGGCGTCTAGACAATGCTCTGAACCTGGAGTATAGTAAAAGCGTACTTCGCCTACGGACAGGCCACAGCTCCGGCGCAACAAGGTGGCCTCCGGTCGTGCGCCGCTGACTCCATCGGATCGTGGCATGTGGCTAACCCACCTGGACGAGCGCATCCGATGTTACAGTCGGCGCGCACTCTAGAGGAGATCCAATGACTTCGTTCGACCAAAGCCTTACCAAATACGCCGACCTCATCGTCCGAGTCGGTCTCAATTTGCAGCCCGGCCAGCGCCTGCTCATCAGCGGTCCGGCGACCAGCGGCGGCGTGTCCATCGAGGCCGCGCCGCTGGTGCGAAAGGTGGCCGAAAGCGCGTACCGCCTGGGCGCGCCGCTGGTGGAGGTGCTTTGGAGCGATCCGGCCATCATCAAGCAACGCTTTGAGCTGGCCCCCGGCGACTCCTTCGGTGGCTTCCCGGTCGCGCCGCCCTACGTTACCACCACCACCATCGATCGGGGCGATGCCTTGCTGGTCATCACTGCCGACGACCCCGACCTGCTGGCGGGGCAAGATGCGGCGCGGCTGAGCGCGGCCCAACGCGCCACCGCCGAGAATATGGCCGGTGTCTCGTCGCGTATCTCCAGCAACAAGACCAACTGGTGCGTGGCGGGGGCGGCCGTACCGGCCTGGGGCGAGCGCGTCTTTCCGGGTCTGAGCGGCGCGGACGCCGAGACGCAGCTATGGGACGCCATCTTCCACATCTGTCGCATCTACAGCGCCGACCCCGTCGCCGCGTGGCAGGCGCACCTCGGCCGCCTGGCCGCCTGGCGTGAGACCCTGAATGCGAAACAGTACGACGCACTGCGCCTGCGCGGCGAGGGCACTGACCTGACCATCGGCCTGCCCCAAGGCCACCGCTGGGCCAGCGGCGCGATGAACAACGCGGCGGGCGTACCTTTCACTGCTAATCTGCCCACCGAGGAAGTCTTCACCCTGCCCGACCGGGTGCGGGTGGACGGCACGGTGCGCGCGACCAAGCCCCTCAGCTACGGCGGCGCGCTCATCGACGACTTCAGCGTCACCTTCGCCGGCGGGCGGGTCGTGGACTACCAGGCGCGGTACGGTGAAGAGCTGCTCAGCTCACTCATCGAGACAGACGAGGGGGCGGCGCGGCTGGGCGAAATCGCCCTGGTCCCCCACAGCTCGCCCATCTCCCAGTCGGGTCTGATGTTCTACAATACCCTGTTCGACGAGAATGCGTCGAGCCATATCGCCCTGGGCCGCGCCTACAAGTTCAGCCTGGATGGTGGTACGAGCCTGTCCGACGACGAGTTTACGGCGCGGGGCGGCAATCTAAGCCGCATTCATATCGACTTCATGATCGGCTCAGAGACAATGGACGTGGACGGGCTGACCGCCGACCGTCGCGCCGAGCCGCTCATGCGCGGCGGAGAGTGGACCTTCGCAAGTTAAAGGAGCATCCATGCGCATTGCTATTGGCGGCATCGCCGTCGAGTGTTGTACCTTTTCGCCGCTGCCTACTCGGCTAGGGGATTTTCTGATCCAGCGCGGCGACGAGTCCCGCGACCGCTATCCATTCCTGGCCGACTACCCCGACGTGGAGTGCGTGCCTCTGCTGCGCGCGCGCTCTATACCCGGCGGCTCGGTGGAGGCGTCCGCGTACGCGACCATCAAGGCCGAGTTCCTGGCTCTCCTCGCCGAGCACGGCCCCTTCGACGGTGTGTACCTGGACATGCACGGCGCGATGAATGTCCAGGGCATGGACGATGCCGAGGGCGACTGGATGGAGAGCGTGCGCGAGGTTGTGGGCGCAAAGCCACTCCTGTCGGCCAGCTACGACTTGCACGGCAACCTGTCGCGGCGCGTGGCGCAGCACGTGGACATGGCGGTCGCCTACCGTACCGCGCCCCACATAGATGCTCTAGAGACACGCACCAAGGCCTTTGCCATACTTGTTGACAGCCTGCGGCGCGGTGTGCGTCCCCTACGCGCCCGGGTCGCCATCCCCGTCGCCCTGCCGGGCGAGAAGACCAGCACCGAGTGGCAGCCGGGAGAGCGGCTGTACGCCGAGCTTCCCGTCGCCGACGAGGCCCCCGGCGTATTGGATGCATCCATCCTGGTGGGCTATGCCTGGGCCGATGAGCCGCGCGCGTCGGCCGTCGCCATCGTGAGCGGAACCGACCGCGACGCGGCGGTGCGGGAGGCCGAGCGGCTGGCCGGGCTATTTTGGGAGGCGCGGCGGGAGTTCAACTTCGGCGTGCGAGCGGGGAGCATCGACGAGTGCATCGACTGGGCGCTGGCCGCGCCGGAGGCGTCGGTGTTCATTAGCGACTCGGGCGACAACCCGACAGCGGGCGGCGCGGATGACGTGCCCCTGTTCCTGGGACGGTTGCTCGCGCGGGGCGTGACCTCGGCCCTCATCGCCGGGCTGGCCGACGCGCCCGCTGTGGATGCGTGCCTGGCGGCGGGCGTCGGCGCAGAGCTAGACCTCGCCCTGGGTGGCAAGCTCGACCCACGCACGGCGCAGCCGCTGCCGGTGCGGGCTACGGTACGTCACGTTGCGCCGAGCAACAACTCGGAGGCCGTGATTCAGGTCGAGGGCGTGACGGTCATCCTGTCGCACCACCGCCGTCCCTACCACTTCGTGCGCGACATGCAACGGCTGGGCGTCGAGCCGCTGGACTACAAGATTGTCGTGGTCAAGATCGGCTACCTGGAGCCAGACCTCAAGCGCAACGCGCCGCTGAACTTCCTGGCCCTCAGCCCCGGCGCGGTGGACCAGGACCTGGTGCGCCTGCCGTACAAGCGCATCAGCCGCCCCATCTTCCCGCTAGACCCTGACATGGTGTGGGAGCCGAAGGCAGAGGTATTCGGCGGCTAGGATCGCGGCCTGGCAGACGCAATCTGGGGCGGGCGATAATCGCCCGCCCCAGATCATTGTCCCCCAGTAGATGTTCGTCGTGTCAACGTGTTGATGGTAGCCAATAGCGGTCGCGTTCCGGGGTCGTCGCGCTGACGCGAATGACCTTGTCCGCCCAGTAGCCATCGCGGGCAGGCGGGTTCACCACCGCGAAAACTCGGTCACAATTGACGTGGGGCGAGTCTATCACGGTCATGAAACTTTGTCTGTGACTCACGTCACACTCTGGCTATGACATACTTGATAGCCAGGGTATGATGTAGGTCACACTGGCACTGTGACATTTTTCACAGCGCCGACGAGCATAGCGCGGCGGCGGGAGGATAATCGCTCCCGCCGCCATGATTTCTAGCTATGATGTTCTCGCGGACCACCGACCACTGACGACGCCTAGCTCAAGTAATCTCGCAGCCGCTTGGCGCGGGCGGGGTTGCGCAGTCGCTGCAACGCCTCCGTCTCGATCTGGCGGATGCGCTCGCGGGTGACGCCGAACTTCTCGCCGACTTCCTTGAGGGTGTGGCTGCGGCCGTCGGTCAGGCCGAAGCGCAGCTGCAGCACGCGCGCCTCGCGGGGCGTCAGCGCGGCCAGCACCGACTCGATCTCCTCGCGCAGCAGGCGGTGGGAGGCCGACTCGGCCGGCGTGGGCAGGTCTTCATCCTCGATGAAGTCGCCCAACTCGGAGTCCTTCTCCTCGCCGACTGGCTTCTCCAGGGACAGGGGTCGCTGCGAGATGCGCAGCATCCAGCCCACCTTCTTGGCGGGCAGCTCCATGTCCTCGCCGATCTCCTCCGGCGTTGGCTCGCGGCCCAGCTCTTGCTCCAACCGCCGGGAGACGTGGTACAGGCGGCGGATGCGGTCGCTCATGTGGACGGGTACGCGAATGGTACGCCCCTGGTCGGCGATGGCGCGGGTAATCGCCTGCCGAATCCACCACGTCGCGTAGGTGCTGAACTTGTAGCCGCGCCGGTAGTCGAACTTCTCGACCGCCTTCATCAAGCCAAGATTGCCCTCCTGGATCAGGTCCAGGAAGGGCACGCCCTGGCCCATGTAGCGTTTGGCCATGCTGATGACCAGCCGCGAGTTGGCCTGGATGAGGTGCTTGCGGGCCAGCTCGCCCTCGCGCACCTGGCGCTCCATGCGGTCGTGCTCCGCGTTCGCGCAGCCATTGCGAGTCAGCCGCCGCCGCGCGACGCGCCCCCGCTCCAGGCGCTTCGCCAGCTCGACTTCCTCCTCGGCGGTGAGCAACGGAATGTTGCTAATCTCCTTCAGGTACAGGCTGATCGTATCATCGGAGTCGACGCCGCTGAGATCGAAAGCGTGGTCGGCCTCCATGATAGCAATCGTCTCGTCCTGAAGGACGGAGTCATCGGCGACCTGGTCCTCGTCCTCGGCGTCATCGTCGCGGACGACGATGCCCTGGCCAACGAAGAGATCGTATACGTCGTCGATGTGGGCCACATTGCGCTCGCCCTCAGGGAAGAGGGCCAGAATCTCGTCGAGGGTCACGAAACCCTTCTGACGAGCCTCAGCGAGCAAGAGTTGGAGAGCGGGAGAGTCCTTACTTAGGGAGCCGTTGGTCAGAGCCATCGTAGCCGGTGCCTCCACCTAGATGAGATTCGGTCACGGGACAGCTAGGGGGAAACCGAGGGGCGTCCGGGGCCAGGCAACAACAAAACGCCGACACATGGTATCGGCGCTCGCTAGGCCGTTCGGAGCCAGAGCCATGCTTGGTAGACATCGGCGGTAATAGAGTTACCCTTCTAGGTGCAATGGCTCCGATAGACATTAACTTTATATCACAATTCACGATGTTTGTCAATGGAGTGAACAACAACAACAAGGTTGGGGAGCGACGGCGCGGGTGGGCCGCGCCGCGCCGTCTGTGGCGGCTCAGCATCGGGTCGCATCGGCGCGGCAACCTTTATAGTACGTCACTCAACTTTATTGCGGATTTGCCTCGAAAGGAGGTAAGGGAAGGGAGGCAGCCCTCATCCAAAGGGTTGGTATCATCTGACTCAAGATTTCCTAGCGTAACTCTCTCCAGGAGGAACAAATGGCTAAGGGTAAGGTGCTCGGGATCGATCTGGGCACGACGAACTCCGTCGTCGCGGTCATGGAAGGTGGCGACCCCGTCGTCATCCCCAACGCGGAAGGCAGCCGCACGACGCCCTCCGTCGAGGCTTTCACCAAGAGCGGGGAGCGGCTGGTGGGCGCGCAGGCGAAGCGCCAGGCCGTCATGAACCCCGAGAATACTGTCTATTCCATCAAGCGCTTTATGGGCCGGTCCTTCGACCAGACCGAGGCCGAGCGCAAGCTCGTCTCCTATCAGGTCATGGCCGGGCCTAACGGCGACGCTCGCGTCAAGCTGCCCGCTACGGGCAAGACCTACACGCCCCAGGAGCTGTCGGCGATGGTCCTGTCGAAGCTGAAGGCCGACGCCGAGGCATACCTGGGCGAGTCGGTCTCGCAGGCCGTCATCACCGTCCCCGCCTACTTCAACGACTCGCAGCGGCAGGCGACGAAGGACGCGGGCCAGATTGCGGGCCTGGAAGTGCTGCGCATCATCAACGAACCGACAGCGGCCGCTCTAGCCTACGGCCTCGATAAGAAGGCGAACGAGACCATCCTGGTATTCGACCTGGGTGGCGGCACGTTCGACGTGTCGGTGTTGGAAGTAGGCGACGGCGTCATCGAGGTCCGCTCGACGGCCGGCGACACGCACCTGGGCGGCGATGACTGGGACCAGCGTATCGTCGACTACGTAGCCGACGAGTTTAGGAAGGACTACGGCATCGACCTGCGCCAGGACCGTCAGGCCCTGCAACGCCTGCGTGAGGCGGCCGAGAAGGCCAAGATCGAGTTGAGCCAGGTCGGCGAGACCGAGATCAACCTGCCCTTCATCACCGCCGACGCCAACGGCCCCAAGCATCTCCAGGTGAAGCTGACCCGCTCCAAGTTCGAGCAGCTCACCGAGGATCTATTGCAGCGTGTGGCAAAGCCCTTCGAGCAGGCGCTGAATGACGCCAACCTCAAGGCGACCGACCTGGATGAGGTCATCCTAGTTGGTGGCGCGACCCGCATGCCCATGGTCCAGAACCTGGTCCGCAAGCTGACGGGCAAGGAGCCGAACAAGAGCGTCAACCCCGATGAGGTGGTGGCGGTGGGTGCGGCTATCCAGGGCGGCATCCTGGGCGGCGAGGTCAAGGACGTCCTTCTCCTGGATGTGACGCCGCTGAGCCTGGGCGTCGAAACGCTAGGTGGCGTGATGACGGTCCTCATCGGGCGCAACACGACTATCCCGACGCAGAAGACCGAAGTCTTCTCGACGGCCGAGGACAGCCAGACGGCTGTGGACATCCACGTGCTCCAGGGCGAGCGCCCGCTGGCCCACGACAACATGACCCTGGGCCGCTTCCGCCTCGACGGCATCCCGCCTGCCCCGCGCGGCATGCCCCAGATTGAGGTGAGCTTTGATGTCGATAGCAACGGCATCCTGAACGTGTCCGCCAAGGACCGCGCCACGGGCCGCAGCCAGAAGGTGACCATTACCGCGACGACGAACCTATCCAAAAACGACGTGGAGCGCCTGGTGCGCGAGGCCGACAGCCATCGCAGCGCCGACGAGAAGCAAAAGGAACTGGTCGAAGCCCGTAACCAGTTGGATAGCGCCATCTACCAGGTCGAGAAGCTGATGAAGGATGGGGGCGACCGGGTGCCGGGTAACATCCGCGCCGATGCCGAGAGCGCCATCCAGGCCGGCCGCGACGCCATGAACGGCTCGGAGATTGGGCCGGTGCGCGCCGCCATCGACCGCTTGCAGCAGGTGGCGAACACCCTGGCGATGAGTACGAGCACGCCCCAGGGTGCGCCGAGTGGCGCCCCAGGCGCAACGCCCGGTGGCCAGCCCCACCAGGGCGGCGACGACGTGGTCGAGGGCGAGTTCCGCGAGGCGTAGACCGGTTAGACTCCCAGCCGGTGGGCGCGGCAGCGCGCCTACCGGCTGGGAGGGAAAGCGAGACGAGCGTGTATCGTAACTATCCCCCGCGACCGCCCTATCGACGTGTGTCGCGACAACCAGGCTATCCCCAGCAACCCGCCGACCATGAGCAGCCAGAGCCGATGGCTGAGGCCCAGGCCGCCGAGACGCAGGCCGCCGAGGCGGCCAGGCCCAGCGTTGACGATCAGGTGGTCGCCCAGTTTGAAGAGGAACTCATCGCTGCCCGCCGCCAGGTGGACGAGGCCAACGACAAGTACCTGCGCGCCCGCGCCGAGCTAGACAATGTCCGCAAGCGTGCTGACCGCCAGGCCGAGCTGCGCTTTGACAGCCAGCGCCGCGATCTGCTGCTGAGCCTGCTACCGGTGGTGGACAACCTGGAGCTGGCCCTGACCCATACCGAGCCTGACTCCCGGCTTCACAGCGGTGTGGAGGCGACGCTGCGCCAATTCCTGCGCGCCCTGGAGAACAACGGGGTGCGGCGGCTCGATCCAACCGGGGAGGCCTTCGACCCGGCATTCCACGAGGCCATCGAGGCGGCCTACTCCGAGCAACCCTCGGGCACGGTCATCGAGGTGACGCGGCCCGGTTACACACTGAACGAGCAGCTCGTTCGCCCGGCGCAGGTGCGCGTCGCGCGATAACGCCCCCCAGACGCCGCGATGGTTCCGGCGCGGCGGCATGATGCGACGACGGTAGAGGCTTATGGACTACAAGGACTATTACAAGATTCTCGAAGTCGACCGTACTGCCTCGGACAAGGACATCAAGAATGCCTACCGTCGACTGGCGCGGAAGCATCATCCGGACGTCAACCCCGACGACAAGGCGGCCGAGGCGCGCTTCAAGGAAATCAATGAGGCCTACGAGGTCTTGAGCGATAGCGACAAGCGCAAGAAGTATGATCAATTTGGCGCGCAGTGGAAAGAGTATGAGCGCGCGGGCATCAACCCCGACGACCTGTATCGTCAGTACGGCGCGCAGGGGGGGCCTGGCGTGCCCGGCCAGGGCGGCGTGCGTTACGTGACGCCGGAGGAGATGGAGGAACTATTCGGCGGCAGGGGCGGGATTGGCGGGATCGGGGGCATGGGCGGTAGCGGCTACTCTAGTTTCTTCGAGTCTCTGTTCGGCGGCATGCCGGAGGCGGGCGGCGCTCGGCGCGGAACACGCCCTGTCCGTCCCCGCCAGGGCGAAGACATTGAGCAGCCCGTCGACGTGACGCTGGACGAGGCCTTCACTGGCTCCACGCGCGTGCTGCACAAGGACGGCCGCCGCCTGGAGGTGAAGATTCCGCCGGGGGTGCGCAGTGGCTCCAAGGTGCGCATGGCAGGCGAGGGCGGCCCTGGCATGGGCGGTAGCCCCGCCGGCGATCTGTATCTCGTCGTCGAGGTGCTGCCTCACGCCGTCTTTGAGCGCGACGGCGACCACTTGAAGGTGGATGTACCGGTGGACCTGTACACTGCCGTCCTGGGTGGCGAGGCGCGCGTGCCGACCATCAAGGGCACGACGGTTACTATGAAGGTTCCAGCGGGCACGCAGCCTGACCAGATGATTCGCCTGCGCGGACTGGGCATGCCCCAGTTGCGACAGCCCGACCAGCGGGGCGACATGCTGGCCCGTATCAAGCTTAGCCTGCCGCGCGACCTGAGCGAGCGCGAGCGTGAGTTGTTTGAAGAATTGCGCCAGGCGCGCACGAGTGCCTAGACCGACACGAGTAGCGTGAGAGAGGATGAGAGATGGCAGACGTTCGACGCACAAGGACTTCTCAGGCCCATGATGAGCCGTTGTACGTGATTAGCGTCGCCGCGCGCATGGTCAACCTGCACCCCCAGACCCTCCGTACCTACGAGGAGATGGGGCTGGTGAAGCCGGCGCGGTCGGCAGGCAACGTCCGCCTGTATTCGATAGCCGACATTGAGCGCGTGCGCCAGATTCAGCGTCTGACCGACGAGTTAGGCGTGAACCTGGCGGGCGTCGAGGTGATCTTCCACATGCGGGAACTGCTGGAGCAGCTTCACCGCGAGATGGAAGCCATGCGGCAGCAGTACGAGGCGGAACTGGAGCGAATGCGCCGCTACGCGCGTGGCGGGTAACCAATAGGCCAGACCGGACAGGTCTCGGAGACCTACCCGGTTTGCAACGACAACTAACAGGTAGACCGGACAGGTCTTTCACCCACAAGGACAACCACCATGAGCCTACAGCGCGAACCCATCCAACACCCTGCCGAGGCCGACGGCCTGGACCCTGTGGAGCAAGCGATACGCGAGGCCCTTTACAGTAGCGATCCGCTGCGCCAGTCCAAGGCGCCAATCAACGTGGCTGCCGTGGACGGGGTTGTTACTCTGACCGGCAATGTCCGTACCCGCACTCATATCGACTTGGCGATAACCCTGGCGCGGCGCGCGGCGGGCGGGCGCGAGGTGCGCAGCCAGTTGATCGCTGATACGGATATCGAGAGCGAGGTTGCCATTGCCCTGGCAATGGACCCACGCACCCGGTTGACCACCGACCGTGTCGCTGTGACCGCGCTGCTCGGCTCGGTGATGCTCACTGGCGTGGTCGACAACGGCGACCAGAAGGCGGCCGCCCTGGAACTGGCGCGTCGCGTGCCGGGCGTGTGGGAAGTGGTGGACGGGCTGGCGGTGCGCCAAAGCTGACCAGAGGCGACGGACCAAGGACGAATCGGCCTTCTCCTATTGGTCCCTGGTCATTACCAAAGCAAGAACACCATAACCAAGAGGATTCATCCCGACACGAGGTGACGTATGGATACACGCCGTTTGACGCAGAAGGTCCAGGATGCGCTGGCGAGCGCCATCACTCTGGCCGAGAAAGAAAATAATCCTCAGGTGGAGCCGCTCCACCTGCTCGTTGCGCTGTTGGAGCAGCCGGAGGGCATCGTCAGCCGCGTGATCGACCGGGCCGGGGCAAACTCGGCCGCGCTTCTTCGGCAGGCTCGCGCGGAGATGGGCCGCCTGCCCCGCATCAGCGGCGATGTGCAGGTTGTCCAGAGCAATGCCTTTCGCAAAGTCCTGCTGGGCGCGTATGAGGAAATGGCCCCCTTCAATGATGAGTACGTCAGCGCCGAGCACCTGCTGCTGGCGATGCTCAAGGGGGGTGGCGCAACGGCCCGGCTGTTGTACAACGCGGGTGTCAACCGCGATAGCGTGCTACAGGCCTTGCAGCAGATTCGCGGCAGCCAGCGCGTGACCAGCGCCAACCCGGAGGCGACGTATGAGGCGTTGACCCAGTATGGGCGCGACCTGACCGAGATGGCGAGGCAGGGCAAGCTGGACCCGGTGGTCGGGCGCGACGACGAGATTCGCCGTACCATCCAGGTGTTGTCGCGACGGACGAAGAACAACCCCGTGCTCATCGGCGAGCCGGGCGTTGGCAAGACGGCCATCGTTGAGGGGCTGGCGCAACGGATCGCGCGCGGCGACGTGCCGGAGGCATTGCAGGGGCGCAAGGTTATCGCGCTGGACCTGGGGTCGATGGTGGCCGGGGCCAAGTATCGCGGCGAGTTTGAGGAGCGGCTGAAGGCGGTGCTCAAGGAGGTGCAGGACGCGGCGGGGCAGGTTATTCTGTTCCTGGATGAGTTGCACACGGTGGTCGGCGCGGGCGCGGCCGAGGGGGCGATGGACGCCTCCAACATGCTGAAGCCGCTGCTGGCGCGGGGCGAGTTGCGCATGATTGGCGCGACGACCCTGGACGAGTACCGCAAGCACATCGAGAAGGATGCGGCGCTAGAGCGGCGCTTCCAGCCGGTGGTGGTGGATGAGCCGAGTGTGGAGGAGACGATCTCTATCCTGCGCGGCCTCAAGGAGAAGTACGAGGTTCACCACAATGTGCGTATCACCGATGGGGCCATCGTTTCGGCGGCGGCGCTGTCTGACCGCTATATTACCGACCGCTTCTTGCCGGATAAGGCCATCGACCTGATCGACGAGGCGGCGGCGCGGCTGCGCATGGAGAACACTAGCAAGCCCCAAGAGATTGATGAGGCGGAGCGGCGGCTCATCCAGCTGCGCATGGAGGCGGCGGCGCTGGAGCGGGAGAACGATGAGGCGTCGAAGCAGCGCCTGGTGGGCCTGAACGGGCAGATTGCCGACCTGGAGGGGGAGTTTCAGACGCTCAACGAGCAGTGGGAGGCCGAGCGAGCGGGGGCGGAGCGCGTGCCCCACTTGCAGGCCGAGGTGGAGCGGCTGACGACGGCATTCCAGCAGATGCTCGACCGGGCGCGCCTGACCAACAATAACGACGACTTCCGCAAGGCCTACGACGTGCAGAGTGAGATGGAGCAGGCGCAGGCGGAGTTGGAGCGGGCGCGGGAGCGCGGCGGGACGGTGTCGGACAGGAAGCTGGTGCGGGACGAGGTCACGGGCGAGGACATCGCCGAGATCGTCGCTAAGTGGACTGGCGTGCCCGTCAGCAAGCTCATGGCGGGCGAGATCGATAAGTTGCTGCGCCTGGAGGATGAGCTGCACGGGCGGGTTATCGGCCAGGACGAGGCGGTGATCTCGGTGGCGAGCGCGGTACGTCGCTCGCGGGCGGGTCTGCAAGACCCTAATCGGCCGATTGGCTCGTTCATCTTCTTGGGACCGACGGGCGTCGGCAAGACAGAGCTGGCGCGCGCGCTGGCCGAGCTGTTGTTCGACGACGAAGACGCGATGACCCGTATCGACATGAGCGAGTATCAGGAGCGGCACACGGTGGCGCGGCTTATCGGCGCGCCGCCGGGCTATGTGGGCTACGAGGAGGGCGGCCAGTTGACGGAGGCTATCCGTCGTAAGCCGTACTCGGTCATTCTGTTCGACGAGATCGAGAAGGCTCACCCGGAGGTGTTCAACTTGCTGTTGCAGGTGCTGGATGATGGGCGGTTGACCGACAGCCAGGGTCGGGTGGTGAACTTTAAGAACGCGGTCATCATCATGACCAGTAATGTGGGCAGCCAGCATATCATGGAGATGGAGCGGGCGGGCCTGCCCTGGGAGACTATCGAGGCGCGCGCCATTGAGGAGTTGCGGCAGAAGTTCCGCCCCGAGTTCCTGAACCGGGTGGATGAGATTCTGGTGTTCCATCCGCTGAGCCAGGGTGACGTGACCCGCATTGCGGACATTCAGCTGAACCGCCTGCGCCGGCTGTTGGCCCAGCGCGAGATGGGGTTGGCGGTGTCGGAGGTGGCGAAGCTGAGACTGGCGGAGGAGGGCTATGACCCGGTGTACGGGGCGCGGCCGCTGAGACGGGTCATCCAGCGCCGCATCCAGGATCCGCTGGCGACGCGCATCCTGACGGGCGAGTTCCGCGACGGCGATACGCTTGTGGTGGATGTGGATGGCGGCGGTGGCTACACGTTCGCGAAGGCGGCGGAGCCGGTGGCAGTGGGTTGAGGGTGGGGGGGCAGGGTCTGCCTGCCGGCGCGAAGGTCGAGGAAACGGAATCAGCCCCGGTGGCGGTCGAGGGAGGGAACTCCCTGGGCCAGTCACCGGGGCTGTGCTGCCTGCACTGTCGGGCCTGGTACTCACCACCCGGAGGGCTAAACAGGCTTGGGCGTCGATGGAGAGCGGCAGGATGTGGAATGGGGCATCGATGCGGCGACGATGAGAAATGGATGCCGGCTGAGTAGGATGTGGAATGCGGCTACGATGAAGGTGGAGAGAATCGACGCGTGCAGGAACATGCACACAGTACCACGATGGTTGGTGGATGTCAAGGAAAGATTTCACCACTTTTGGGGGAGGGACTGGAGATTTGAGATTGGGGACTCGAGACTAAGGGGCGTGGAGAAGAATCGCCCTTATCTTCAAATTCGACGGTGTTCGGCGACGGATTCATGCCCGCTGCGTCGTATTTAGAGTAGGACATGCACGCCTGCTCCTCCAGGATCGGTGGATTCTCGTGAGAAGTGAGGTGGCTATGGGGCACGAGACCATCTGGGATGACGACCTGCGCTGCTGGCAGGCTGTGATACGGCAGGAGCCGCACGCCGACGAGGTATTCTTTGCGCGTTTCTACCCAGTCGTTGCGGGATGCCTTGCGTGGGTGGCTTATCACCCATACAACGGCTTCTCCGATGATCAACGGCGTCACATCATTGATGAGGCAACGTCCCGCGCGCTGCAGCGCCTCCTGGACGATCCGCACTACTTTGTCCCCAACCGCAACAGCCTTCGCCCCCTCCTGGCCCGTATGGCCACCAATCATGCCATAGACCTCATTCGCAGTGAGACCCGGCGAGAACTGCACTTCCCTCGACAGATCGTGCCGGAAGAGGCAGACGATGAAGGACTGCTGGCCAGCGAGCCAACAGCCAGCCGATCTATGGAGGATGATGTCGCCGCGCAGGAAAGCACGGAGAGGGTGCGCCGAGCTATCTTGCAGATCCCTCCCCCACAGCAAGACGCGATCAACCTGCACCTCCTTGGTTACTCGACCCAAGAAATCGCCCAGGTTCTTGGCAGAAGCCCAGACGCGACGGAGAGCTTGATTCGCCGTGCCCGGGATAGACTCCGCACCCTATTGGCCGACAGCGGGCAATAGGGGGGCGCGAGAAAGGAGAAGCCATCGTGAAGAAGTTGTTTGCCGAGCTGCTGAAGGACGATCGGAGCCGTCGTGACTTGATCGAGATGCTTGCCTGGCTCAACCAGGAGGGTCTCGAGACGTGGGCGAGCGAGCAACTCACCCGCGCGATCTGGGATGATCCTGATCTGGCGCAGGCTGCAGCCCAGCGGCTTCAGATGGAGCTATCTGAGACTGCGCCAGAAGCCTCACCGCAAACGCCTGCGACGGTTGACGTGTCTGCCACCAATGAGGCAGACACGAACCTGTTTACAGAGGCCGCCGCCGACCTGAATCGCGCACTCGCCGAGGACAAACCACGACGCGGCAGCCTCCAGCTTCGCTATCAGCGAATCTCCTATCTCAAACTGATACAAAGACACGACCCAATGGGGTTCCTGGAACTAAGAGAGTTGCATTCCCAAGGACCGCTCGCCAGATCAATTGTCGAGGGACTCAGCCAATGGGAAGCTCAACAGCGAGGTACTCTGAACGCAGTGCGTGATCTTCTCCATGAATGTGGTGTTAGCCGATGAGCAACGTACTCAACAATGAGGAGAGGCAGTTTCGCGAAGCCTGCCTGGACCTGGCTGTTGAGTTCACGGGCATGGGCCTGGGCGTGTACGTGGAGAAGACGGGCGAGCCGGGGGAGTTGACGATCACCCCTAACTCGCGAAGTCGGTTTGAGGGCTTCTGCAAGTACATGCATAACGATCCCCATCGGAAGGCTTTGTGCGAGGCAGACCACAATTGTCGCGCCAACACCGCCTCAGATGAAGGATTGCAGTTATGTCATGCAGGTTTATACAACTATACGGTCTGCTATCAAGTCGGCAGTCGTAAGGTGGTGCTGATTGGGGGTCAGACATGCATTGAGGGGCAGGAAGCCGAGTCTGAGGCGCGCTTCAACGAATTCGCCGACGGTGAGAACCTGCCGGCCGACGAGCGAGCTGAGCTTCTAAGGCGGTTGAGGCAATCCAAGAAGATCAGGCGTCGCGACCTACATCACCGTCTCAAGCGTCCACTGAGGAATATCGGTAACTGGTATGCGCGTTACCTAGAGATGAGGCGCAACTTCGAGGAGACCATCACCAACGTGGCTCACGACTTCCAAATCCACGTGACGGCCCTTCGTGTCGATGCTGACTTGCTATGCAGCGACCTAGAGGCGCCCGGTCCCATTCGGCGCGAGATGCGTGAAGAGGCCCGCGACCTTTTCAACAAAATCGACCGCCTGCGGGATGTGGTCGAGAATCACCTGCTAGGCTATCTGGAGGCGCCTCGGTTCGAGTACCGAACCATTGGCCCAATCGTTCACGGCGCCATCGAAGCCTATCGAAGCCAGGCGGCAGAAAAAGGCGTACGCATCGAGGTGGATTTGGAACTGGTGGGCAATCGCTCGCCGGAGATTGAGATGGCGGAGAGCTACCTCGGGCGCGCCATGCATAATCTAGTTCAGAATGCTGTGAAATACTCATACCACGGCCTTGCAGACCGAGACCGGGTTGTGCGTGTCACAGGCCGTGTGGAGCCGCGTCATTCGGTAGTCGGGTATCAGATATCCTTCGAGAATTTTGGGATCGGCATCGACGATGATGAGCGCGAGTTGATTTTCCAACGCGGCTATCAGGGCCGTCGAACCCGGGACGAGTACCGGCCGGGGTCGGGGAATGGGCTTTACTTCGCCCGGGAAGTCATCTATCTCCATCAGGGTCAGATTTCAGTACAGAGTTGGGACAAAGGGTCGGCCTTCCTCACCCGGTTCGATGTCTGGTTGCCCTACGAACAGCCAAAGG
>WBZS01001821.1_pt1 | contig 15348 bp, 15 predicted proteins | sample 5204201 | NCBI WGS metagenome assembly WBZS01 (sample SAMN12344357, study PRJNA552823) | activated sludge metagenome | biome: Activated sludge suspended growth; feature: Nitrification reactor; material: Wastewater; isolation source: activated sludge from nitrification reactor of wastewater...
GGGCGCGTACTTCCGGCGCATGTGCTCACGTATGGACAAGCCCAAGGCCGTGACCGCCGCCGCCCACAAACTGGCGCGGCTGATCTACACGATGCTGACCAAGGGCGTGGAATACACCGACAACGGCCAAGACTACTACGGGGAACGATACCGCGAGCGCGTGCTGCGGGCCCTGTCGCAACGCGCTGCCAAGCTCGGCATGCAGATGGTCCCCATCACCCCGATTCAACAACCGGCCTGAAAAACCCATTGCCAATCAGTCACTTGGAAGGAGTTTCTTGAGAGGCCGCAGCTCGCAGAGCGAGAAGGCTTACCAGAGCTTCCACCAGGACTTCGACGGTGGTTCTGCGCCGGGATAGACCACCTTCTCGGATTGGGGATCGTAGAACGCAAGACCGTGCTTGGCCGCCAGGCGGGCCACGAGCTCACCCACATAGTCAGCCTTCGACCAGACGCAACACATGATGATGTGACCGTCTGACTTGTCGAGGGCGACGCTCCATGGGCACAGCTCCTTGTCTTCCAACTGGTCTTCACGGATGTCGTCAATCTCCGGATGCAGGGCAGTCAGTTCGTCGTAGAAGGCCTGAACGGCCGGAGTTGGCACGAGACCCGCAAGATCGCCCTCACACAGGCGAACGTGTAGTTCGCCCGCCTCCTTGGCGGTAAGCTGTCGAGCGGGATTCCAGACGGAGTAATCACAGCTCATGGTGGAATCTGTGGCCTAACTTGTTGTCGGGCCGCATTTTGCAGAACAGCCAGAGCACATCCTGCAAAACCGACCGTCTGCGAGGTTCGGGGCCGATTTTGCAGGACTAACCGGTTAGTGGCGCGGGCGGCCAGATGGTCGGTAGATGACCGGTGGCGGCACGGCGGCGTACCGCTCGGGCCGGCCCAGGCGAATGCCATTGCCAGCCCCGCCACATCCGCCCATCATGGCCGGCCCTGTCGCCCACCCACCCTGCCCCGCCATGCCAGCACCCGAGCCTGCCGCGCCGCGCAGCGATGCGCCGTTTTTCGAGCCGTCGGCGCTTGCCGATACCGCGCTTGGCCGGGCGATTGCCGCGGCGGCGCGGCTGGCTGAGCCGCAGGCGGTGGCGGCGGTGCTGGCCGGGGCGCGCCTGCCGGATGAGACGGCGCGGCGCAGCCAGGCGCTGGCGTTGCGGCTGGCGCAGGGGCTGCGTGCGCGCAAGGTGTCGGCGGGGCGCGCCGGGTTGGTGCAAGGGTTGCTGCAGGAGTACGCCTTGTCGTCGCAGGAAGGCGTTGCGCTGATGTGTCTGGCCGAGGCGCTGCTGCGCATTCCTGATGCGGCGACGCGTGACCGGCTGATCCGCGACAAGATTGCCCGCGGCCAGTGGTCGACGCACCTGGGCCGTAGCGGCTCGCTGTTCGTCAACGCGGCGAGCTGGGGCTTGCTGATCACCGGCAAGCTGGTCGCCACGCACAGCGAGGCCGGTCTGTCGGCGGCGATTGGCCGGCTGGTCGGCATGGGCGGCGAGCCGCTGATCCGCAAGGGCGTGGACATGGCGATGCGCATGATGGGCGAGCAGTTCGTCTGCGGCCAGACCATTGCCCAGGCGCTGCGCAAGGCCAAGGCGCAGCAGCGGCTGGGGTTTCGGCATTCGTTTGACATGCTGGGCGAGGCATCGATGACCGCGGCTGACGCGCGGCGCTGCCTGCACGAGTACCAGGCGGCCATCGCCGCCATCGGCCAGTACAGCGCCGGGCGCGGCGTGTACGAGGGGCCGGGGGTGTCGATCAAGCTGTCGGCGCTGCACCCGCGCTTTGCCCGCGCGCAGCGTGACCGGGTGCTGGCTGAGCTGTACCCGCTGCTGCTGGGGCTGTGCACACAGGCCAAGGCCTGCGACATCGGCCTGAACATCGACGCCGAAGAGGCCGACCGGCTGGAGCCTACGCTGGAGCTGCTTGAACGGCTGGCGCGGCGCCGGCGCTGCAGGGCTGGGACGGGCTTGGCTTTGTCGTGCAGTCGTACCAGAAGCGCGGCCTGGCGGTGGTCGACTGGCTGATCGACCTGGCCGGGCGCAGCCAGCGCCGGCTGATGGTGCGGCTGGTCAAGGGCGCGTACTGGGACAGCGAGATCAAGCGCGCGCAGCAAGACGGGCTGGCCGACTACCCGGTGTTCACGCGCAAGGCCTACACCGATGCCTCGTACATCGCCTGCGCGCGCCGGCTGCTGGCCGCACCCGATGCGGTGTACCCGCAGTTTGCGACGCACAACGCACACACGCTGGCGGCGGTGTATGAACTGGCCGACCCGCAGCGCTGGTCGCCGCGGCAGTACGAGTTTCAATGCCTGCACGGCATGGGCGAGCCGCTGTACGAGCAGGTGGTTGGCGCCGCCGCGGCATCAGGCCGACTCGGCCGGCCGTGCCGCATCTACGCGCCGGTGGGCAGCCACGAGACGCTGCTGGCCTATCTGGTGCGGCGGCTGCTGGAAAACGGCGCCAACACCTCGTTCGTCAACCGCGTCGGCGACACGTCGCTGTCGGTCGAAGACCTGGTGCGCGACCCGGTCGAGCTGATCGATGGCTTCGCCCAGGCCGAAGGCCAGGCCGGGCTGCCGCACCGGGCGATTGCGCTGCCAGCGCGGCTGTACGGCGAGCGCCGGGTCAATTCCAGCGGCGTTGACTTCAGCAGCGAGGCGGCGCTGCAAACCATCGCCCAGCACTTGCACGCCGCACGCCAGGCGACGTTTGCCGCGCCGCCGCTGCTGGCGGCCGACACCGACCCGGCCACGCCGCAGGCGGTGACCAACCCGGCCGACCGCGGCGACGTGGTTGGCACCTGGCGCGAATGCACGCCCGACGACGTGGCGGCGGCGATTGCCGCAGCGCAGGCCGCCGCCCCCGGCTGGGCCGCGCAAACGCCGCAGGCGCGCGCCGCCGCGCTTGCCGCCGGAGCCGACCGGCTGCAGGCCGACCAGCCGCGGCTGATGGCGCTGCTGATGCGCGAGGCCGGCAAAACCGCGGCCAACGCCGCCGCCGAGGTGCGCGAGGCGGTCGACTTTCTGCGCTACTACGCGCAGCAAGTCGGCGCAGGCTTTGACAACGCCAGCCACCGGCCGCTGGGCGTGGTGGCCTGCATCAGCCCGTGGAATTTCCCGCTGGCGATCTTTACCGGCCAGGTGGCGGCGGCGCTGGCCGCCGGCAACGTGGTGCTGGCCAAGCCGGCCGAGCAAACGCCGCTGGTTGCCGCCGAGGCGGTGCGCGCGCTGTGGGCGGCGGGCGTGCCGCGCGCCGCGCTGCAACTGCTGCCCGGCCGCGGCGCGGTGGTTGGTGCGCGGCTGGTCGACGACGCGCGCGTCCAGGGCGTGTTGTTCACCGGGTCGACCGAGGTCGCGCGGCGGTTGCAGCGCGCCACCATCGGCCGTGTTGACCGCGCCGGCCGCGCGCTGGCCTTGATCGCCGAAACCGGCGGGCAAAACGCGATGGTGGTCGACTCGTCGGCGCTGGTTGAGCAGGTGGTGGCCGACGTGCTGTCGTCGGCCTTCGACAGCGCCGGCCAGCGCTGCTCGGCGCTGCGCGTGCTGTGCGTGCAGCACGAGGTGGCCGACCGGCTGCTGGAGATGCTGCTCGGCGCGATGGCCGAATTGCGCGTGGGCGACCCGACGCGGCTGGCCACCGACGTCGGCCCGGTGATAGCCGACGCGGCCAAGGCCAACATCGACCGCCATGTTGACGCCCTGTGCGACCTGGGACAGCGCGTACACCAGCGCTGCGCGCGGCCAGACCGGGCGCTCAACGGCGGCAGCTTCGTGCTGCCGACGCTGATTGAAATCGACAGCCTGGCCGAGCTGCAGCGCGAGGTGTTCGGCCCGGTGCTGCACTTTCTGCGCTACCGGCGCAACGACCTTGACGAGCTGGTCAGCCAGATCAACGCCACCGGCTACGCGCTGACGCTGGGCCTGCACACGCGCATCGACGAAACGATTGCGCGGGTGGTTGATGCGGCGCGCGCCGGCAATGTCTACGTCAACCGCAACATGGTCGGCGCGGTGGTCGGCGTGCAGCCCTTTGGCGGCGAAGGCTTGTCAGGCACCGGGCCAAAGGCCGGCGGGCCGTTGTACCTGTACCGGCTGCTCTCGGCGCGGCCCGAGGACGTGCTGGCGCGCGCGCTGGCCGAGCCCACCCGCGGCGCGCCGGCCGCCGCGCCGCCGCACGCCGGCAGCGCCGCGTTGCGGGCCTTGAGCGACTGGGCGGTTGGCCGCTTCGACACGTTGCCGGCGCAGTGTTCCCGGCTGGCCGGCCTGGCGCGCAGCGGCGAGGCCCGGCTGCTGCCCGGGCCGACCGGCGAACGCAACCTCTACCGCATCGTGCCGCGCGCGGCGGTGCTGTGCCTGGCGGCGGCCGACGGCGACCGCCTGCTGCAGTTGGCCGCGGTGCTGGCCAGCGGCGGCCGTGCGGTCTGGCCGCTGGACGCCGAGGCGCTGCTGCGCCGCCTGCCCGCCGAGGTGCAGGCGCAGGTGGCGCTGGTGCGCGACTGGCGCGACGGCGCGCCGGCGTTCGACAGCGTGCTGCTGCACGGCTCAACCGACGACCTGGCCGGCGTGCAGCGGACGCTGGCCGCGCGCCCGGGCGCGCTGGTGGCGGTCGAACGGCTGGCGCCGGGGGACAGCGCGGTGCCGATGGAGCGGCTGGTGGTCGAACGCGCACTCAGCATCAACACCGCCGCGGCCGGCGGCAACGCGGCGCTGATGAGCGTGGGTTGAGCGCAGGCTGCGACGGCCCAGACGCTGGGCGCGATGAAGAACGTGCGCGAGCACGCCAGCGTCGATGAGATCGCCAAGAGCAGCACCTGCAGGAAGCAATGCGTTGCGACCTCTAGCTATTTCTAATGATGTATATGACGATTAGGATAGACTAGCATATAAATGCTTAGACTTTTAACGAAGCAGGAACCATGGACGCCGTGAGGAACCCTTTCGCGCCAGGCGCCGGCAGCAGGCCACCGGAGCTGGCCGGCCGGGACACCATCGTTCAGGACGCACAGACGGCGATTCAGCGGGCGCTACTGGGCAAGCCCTGCCGGTCACAGATGCTGCTGGGCTTGCGGGGCGTTGGCAAGACGGTGCTACTGAACAAGATCGAAGAGATGGCCCAAGCGGCAGGGCACGTGACATCGGCTATTGAGGCGCCGGAGGGAAAAGCGCTGAGTGAACTCCTTGTGCCGAAAATCAGCCAAGCATTGCGCAAGCTTTCGACCTCGGAGAATGCCAAGGCCAAAGCGCATCAGGCCCTTCGGGCACTTCGCTCGTTCGCCTCTGCCTTCAGGCTTTCATATGGCGACACTTCCATTTCGGTTGACCCGGAAGTGGGAGTGGCCGACAGCGGCGACATGGAGGCCGATCTCCCTGAACTGTTCGTGCGGGTAGGCGAGGCGGCAAAGGCAGCCGGCAAGGCTTGGACGCTCCTAATCGATGAGGTTCAATACCTCCGCTCTGAGGAATTGGCAGCTTTAATCGTCGCACTGCACAAGGTCAACCAGAAAGACCTGCCAGTTCTGTTCTTCGGTGCCGGACTGCCGCAGGTTGCGGCGCTTTCAGGCGATGTGAAATCCTACGCGGAGAGGCTCTTTCACTATCCTGCGGTTGGCGCTCTTGAGGAGGCGGACGCGAAGACTGCCATCAGACAGCCGATTGAAGATCAGGGAGAGCACATCGACGTCAAGGCGCTCGACGAGATCCTCGCAAGGACCAAAGGCCATCCATATCTTCTGCAGGAGTGGGGCTATCAGTGTTGGAACATCGCCGCTGGACCAGGCATTGGGCTAGAGGACGCTTCGATGGCTGCCGGAGAAGCAACCAGGCGACTGGACGATGGTTTCTTTAAGGTGCGTTTTGATCGGCTAACTCCGAAGGAGCGGGAGTACGTTATCGCGATGGCAAAACTTGGCGCCGGTCCGTATCGATCGTCAGACGTTGCGACCGCACTCAACGAAACCCACCAAAGCCTGGGTCCGCGACGTGCCCAGATCATCAGCAAAGGAATGATCTACAGCCCGTCCCACGGCGACATTGCATTCACGGTTCCCATGTTCAACGAGTACTTGATCCGCAACTACGTAAAGAAGTCAGGTAAAGCGTAGTTTGCGCTGGAGGCGTCAGGTGGCTGTGCTGCCCAACCACAGCGTCAATTTGCCAACGTCCGGACACAGGTGTCACGGGTGCCGCCAGTGCAGCGGACGCTGGCCGCGCGCCCGGGCGCGCTGGTGGCGGTCGAACGGCTGGCACCGGGCGACAACGCGGTGCCGATGGAGCGGCTGGTGGTCGAACGCTCGCTCAGCATCAACACCGCCGCGGCCGGCGGCAACGCGGCGCTGATGAGCGTGGGTTGAGCGCGCCCTTGTGGCTTGCAGGCCGCCGCCGGCTTAACCGTGATTGCCGCGAAGCAGCCCTTCGCGCTTTGCGGGCCATGTAGCCGCACAGCAACTCCGCCGCGTCGCGGCGTACAGGCTGACGCCGTCGATGTCGGAGCACGGGTTGCGCCTCAGTCCATCTGCCTCGGCATTGAAATCTTCTTCAGCACGTCGGCCGGATCGTAGACGCGCAGTTGCGAGGTTGGTCTGCCGGAGCTGCGGTAGACCACCAGATTGGTTCCACCGTGACGCGCCTGCGAGGGAAACAGGATGCCATCGCATTCGGCCGCCACCGCATCGTCTGCCATATGCCAAGTCGGCGGCTCGACGCCGTTGCCGAACCATTCCGAGCGCCAATCCACAGCGAAATCAGCCCACAAAAGCGGCCAGCGTTCGGGGTCGAAACCGCCCGACAGGTCGGCTACGCGCAACCCGCGGACAACGAAGGTGCAGATCGTGCCGGGCGGCAACCACGGGTTGTCCTGCTTGTGTTCGGCCAGCGCGCTGGCTTCGTCCATCGACAGGTAGAGCGCTTCCTGGCCCGGCCGGTTGAAGCGGCCACCATGACGGGCCGCGCCCATGCCGGACAAAGGCGTGCCGGCATAGGCAGGCGAGATGACGCGGTAGCACGCCACCGCGTCGTTCTGGCCGAGAGACGCCACGATCATCCAGCAGCACCGCCTGCGAGCGACTCCAGATAGGCGATGACCGCGTCGGCTCGCCCGTCCTGCACGAGCGCGTCGGCGGTCTTGTAGCCGAACGCACGCAGTGGCTCATTGCGCAGCAGGAAGGCTGCCCGCTCGGCATCGCCGGTCATCTCTGCGGCGACGGCCAGAACGCGAACCACGTCTTGCAGGTACTTCTGCAGTTGCGGCGCCTGCGGTCGCGCGGTAGGCGTGTTGCGGTGAACATGCGCCCGCTCGGCCAGTTCCTGGATCCGGAAGCCGAAGAAGTCACCCACCCGTGTCGGAGAAAGGTACGGCGTGTTGGGCTCGCGGAATCGCTCGACGAAGGACTGGTCAAGTACGGCAGCAGGCATGGTTGATCACTTTGGGCGAAATAGATGCAACTATTTTGCACTCAAAATGCTCTTGGCGCGATGGCGAGGTACAGGGTTTCGGCGGTCCGTGCTGACATGTCGGGCTTCCTACCGTCAAGCACTTCCCCTGCTGGCTCGGCCTGTGTACGAGCACCGAGATCACCGGCGGCAAATTCAAGGGCGGCAACTAAGCGGGTTGTCAACCCCGCGCCGTGCACGCCCTTTACCTGGCCCCGCCGCCGCACTGCGCAGCAGCAAATCGGCGCTGCCGCCCACAAACTGGCGCGGCTGATCTACACGATGCTGACCAAGGGCGCGGAATACATCGATACATCGACCAGGGTAAGGACTACGAAGAGCGTTATTGCGAACGCGCTCGGCGGGCGCAGTCCCAGCGCGCCGCCAAATTCTGCATGCAGGTGGTCCCCATGACTCCGATTCAACACCCGGCCTGAAAAACCCATTGCCAATCAGTCACTTGGAAGGAGTTTCATTACAGAAGGCACTCCCGTTATGCCTGAGCGTCTGGAAAAACCACAGCTCGACCTCCCTTGAGAGCCATCTCCTTCCACCGATCGCCGTAGCGGCGTTTCAGATGTTCGACTGTAGCGGGTGCAATTCTCTGGCCTCGTTGCTTTTGCACTTCTCCCACCCCCGTGAGGCTAATGTCGGCGGTGAGTTGGTCTGGGTACCGATGAAAATCGTCGGTTCGAACGAATGTACCGGATGAAAGACCGAAGCGGGTTACTTCACCCGCAGTCAATCGAAAGTAGTTGACGTACTTAATGTCAATGCCTTCACTGCGGACGTAAGCGATCTCTGACTCAGTTGGGTAGGGCGCACCATCACTGTCCAAGCGAGTAGTCACGACTTTTGTTTCGCCTACTTCCGGATCGTGCGAGAGATAGAGAATTCCATCTGGACTGAGCATGTTCTGAGTGGACCCTTTGGTCTGCAGAAACCAATATCCCTCCACGTGGGAACTGCCACAGAACAATGCGCGGATGGCTGGCATGCTGAGAAGGGCGCTTGCTATGATCGTCGCAAGGGTGGCGCCGAGGCCAACGCTAAGTGCGGCGACAACGTAGCTGGGTATGCCCCAGAACGAGTAACCAGCCGACCGGGCTTCATAGCCGGCCATCAGGAGCCCGGCAGTAAGCGCTACGATGAAGGCAAGCTTGGCTCTGTAGATTCGATGCATGATTCTCCCTAGAGGCGGCGGCGCTGCAAGAATAGCGTTTATCCGCCGCGCTTCCAGTTCAGCCAAGGCGCCGAGCACATACCGCAGCAGATAAGCGTCGTTGGACTGAACCGCCGTGTCGGCGGTTGAATGGGATGTGTAAGGCGTTAGCGACGGCGGCGGCAAACCCTCAACCTGTGCTTGCGGATCGAATGGCGGCAGGCGACCATGCGCGGACGGGGCCTATCCGAGGCCAACGTACGGACATTGGTGTCATGGGCGCCGCCAGTTGCCGTGCAGGGGCTGCTTTTCCCGCTTGCAGCGTGCATCTGTCCCGGGCAGCAGGCGTGTACCTTTCGGCCGCCAGGTGGTCGTCTGCGTCTACAGTGGCAGCACCGCCTCATCCACCAGCCCCACTCAGGGTGCGCCGACCGGTGGTCCGCGAAAAGCCACCGCCAAGCCCATATCCGGCAGCCACAGCGCCCGGCCGGCCGCCATGCAGCCGATGTTCTGCCAGCGCCCGCGGCCGCATTGGCTTCAGGTGGTAGTGTCAAGAAGATACAAGGACGCACTATAAGCCTACCAGTTGAGATGAAAGTAGTGCGCCAGAAGTGCAAAGAAAACATCGCCATCGGACAACGTGTCGATGCCAAAGCGTCTTCCGCTTAGCTCTTGCTTGGACTTGCGAAGCACCTTCGCCATAAGGTTCTCGTTAGTGGGAACAAGTTCGATGAATCCGTAGCCGCGGAAGAACTGCATGTCGGAAACGGAGTAGCCCTTGCCCGAGGTTGTGTCGAGGAGCTTCTGTTGGCTCGGAGAGAGGCGCCAGACTCCATAGTCGAAGTAGCCGTTTGCCTCAATTTGGCTGACATACTTTTGGGCCCGCTGGTCAAACGTGTGTTCACAGATGAAGTCGTATGCCTTCTGAATTTGATCGACTCGTTCCTGCTTGGAGGAGGATAGAAGGGTGGACTGCTCTGTTACCTGAATCGCTTCACCGTCTCGCATGACGAGCACGAAAGAGAATGCAGGATCGTGACTGTCGGAGAAACCAAGCGGTATGTACTTCGTTCGGTAGATGACGCGATAGCTACGCGTTTCGACGACGTCAGTGAGCTTATACGTGCGCCCTTTGTAGGTGAAGCCATCGTCGCTTACCGCAAACCCGGTTTGCTCAAGGGTGTTCTTCTTAAAGAGGGGAGCGATCATCCAATTTGACCGGTGAGGTGAGCGACTACCTGCCTATGCGGGCTAACTTCCGCTAATCAGCAATACCGCCGCTGCCGGCGAATCCTGCACGTACATTACTGGTATTTTATATATTTGAACCGCGGATCGTCCGGCGTTCCTTCCAGCGCCGATTCTTCCTGGGTACCGGGCTGCCACATCACGACTTCTTCAATCTTTGCGGCCAGTTGAAAATCCTTCTCGGTGATTCCCTTTGCCGCGTGGTTCATCAGTTTTACGGTGACAAAGGCGTACGACACGGTCAGGTCCGGGTGGTGCCAGGCGGCTTCGGCCAGGTGTCCGATGGTGTTGACGACCATCAGCGTGCCCTTCCAGCCGCTGGTCTTGTATTTCCGGCGTATCCAGCCGTCTTCAAAATACCAGGCTGGCAATTCGTCATGCAGTCGCGCTGTAATTTTTTCAGGTGAAAATACTTCATCTGCGGTGCGTTTGCGCCATTTCGTCATCGTCGATCCATTTCGTTGGTCAGGGTTATCCGAGAACCCGTTGGCCAAACGCCGCCGAACCGGCAGCGACCGCCGCGTGGCGCGAATTCATCAGACAGCCGCCGGCGCCATGCGCCGCGCCATGCGCAGCGCGGCCTGCAGGCTGGACGGGTCGGCGCGGCCGCTGCCGGCGATGTCGAACGCGGTGCCGTGGTCGGGGCTGGTGCGCACAAAGGGCAGGCCGAGGGTGACGTTGACGCCGTCTTCAACGCCCAGGTACTTGACCGGAATCAACCCGTGGTCGTGGGTCATCGCGACCACGATGTCGAACTCGCCCGGGTGCGCCGGCGGCGCGTGGCGCGCGCGCATGAAGACGGTGTCGGGGGCGAACGGGCCGCGCGCGTCGATGCCTTCGGCCCGCGCGGCGGCGATCGCCGGGGCAATGATGCGCTGCTCTTCGTCGCCGAACAGCCCGCCTTCGCCGGCGTGCGGGTTCAGCCCGGCCACCGCGATGCGCGGCGTGGCCAGTCCCCAGGCCTGGCCTGCGCGGTGGCTGATGCGCAGCGTCTGCACGATGCCGTCGACGTCCAGCGCGTCGATCGCCCGCCGCAGCGCCAGGTGGATGGTCACCAGCACGACGCGCAACTGCTCGTTGGCCAGCATCATGCGCACCGGCACGCCGCCGGCGGCGGCCTGCAGCATTTCGGTGTGGCCGGGGAAATCGATGCCGGCGGCGGCCAGCGCTTCTTTGTGAATCGGCGCGGTGACCAGCGCGCGCGCACGGCCGGCGAGCGCCAGTTGCGCGCCGGCGTTGATGCAGACCGCGGCGGCGCGGCCGGCCTCGGCGTGGACCTGGCCGAAGGGCAGCGCGTCCAAGGCTGCCGGCAGGCCGGGCGGCTGCCAGACGCGCAGCGCGTCGGGCGGCGCGTCGGGCCAATCGGCCACGTCGTCCAGCTCAACGATGGGCAGCGGCAGCGCCAGGCCGCAGCATGCCGCGGCGCGACGCAGCACCGCGACGCTGCCGATCACCAGCGCGTCGTCGGCCTGGCCGCCGGCCGCGGCGCGGACGATGGTTTCGGCGCCAATGCCGCTGGGGTCGCCCATGCTCAGCGCGATCGGGCGCGCGGGCGACGGTTGGCAAGACGGCGTGGAAGGCAGCGTGGCGGGGGATGGGCTCATACCGGGTTGTCGATGTCGATGAAACGGTGTTCCAGGCCGAAGCGCTCGGCCAGGTGGGCGCCGAGTGCCGGCGCGCCGTAGCGCTCGGTGGCGTGGTGGCCGCAGGCCAGGAAGGCAACGCCGGTCTCGCGCGCCAGGTGGGCCTGAGGCTCGGAGACCTCGCCGCTGATATAGGCGTCGGCGCCGGCGGCCACCGCGGCCTCGAAAAAGCCTTGCGCGCCGCCGCTGCACCAGGCAATGCGGCGCAGCGGCCGGCCATCACCGGGCAGCAGCAGCGGCCGACGTGCCAGCGCGGTTTCGGCCTGCGCGGCCAGCGCGGCGGTGTCGGCAAGCGCGCCGGCCGGGCCGATGAAGCCCAGCGCCTGGTCGCCAAAGCGCTGGTCGGCGGCCAGCCCGAGCCGCGCGCCAAGCTGGGCGTTGTTGCCGTATTCGGCGTGGGCGTCCAGCGGCAGGTGGTAGGCCAGCAGGTTGATGTCGTGGGCCATCAGGCGCGCCACGCGCTGGCGCAGCCAGCCGACCAGCCGGCCGTCGTGACCGCGCCAGAACAGGCCGTGGTGGACCAACACGGCGTCGGCACGCGCGGCGATCGCGGCATCAATCAGCGCCAGGCTGGCGGTGACGCCGCTGACCAGCCGCTGCACCTCGGGCCGGCCTTCGACCTGCAAACCGTTCGGCCCATAATCATTGAAGCGGTCCACCGCCAGCAGTTCTGCCAGGTAGGACTGCAGCAGCGAACAACGGGCCATTGGCCTGTCTCCTTTGGAGTGCAATCGGGCTGGCCGCACGATGCGGCCGGCGCGGCCCACGATGCGCGGACTCTGGTTGATTTTCTCGCAGGCCACCACGGTCGCCCTGGCGCTGCTGTTCGTGGTCGGCACGCTCAAGCCGCAGTGGCTGACACGCAACGGCCAGCCGCTGACGCAAATCATCTCGCTGCGCGAGGCGGCGCTGCCGGCATCGGCGCCGGCAGCGGCGGCGTCGGGCGCCGCCAGCGCGGCGGCGGTGGCGCGCGGTTTGGCGCTGGCGGCCCGGGCGGCGGCGCCGGCGGTGGTCAGCGTCAGCGCCAACACCGGCTCGCGCACCCACCCGCATGCCGATGACCCGTCGTTTCGCTTCTTCTTCTTCGGCGAGCGCGGCCGCCAGTCGCAGGTCGGCTTTGGATCCGGGGTGATCGTCTCGCCCGAGGGCGTGCTGCTGACCAACAACCATGTCGTCGAGGGCGCACAGGACATCACCGTGCATTTGAGCGACGGCCGCGAGGCGCGCGCGCAGGTGGTCGGCACCGACCCCGACACCGACCTGGCGGTGCTGCGCATCACGCTCGACAAGCTGCCGTCGGTGACGCTGGGCCGGCTGGACGCGCTGCAGGTCGGCGACCCGGTGCTGGCCATCGGCAACCCGTTCAACGTCGGCCAGACGGTGACCGCCGGCATCGTCAGCGCGCTTGGCCGCCAGGGGCTGGGGCTGTCGACCTTTGAAAGCTTCATCCAGACCGACGCGGCGATCAACCCCGGCAACTCGGGCGGCGCGCTGGTCAACGAGCGCGGCGAGCTGGTCGGCATCAACACGGCGATTTTTTCGCGCTCGGGCGGCAGCCTGGGCATTGGCTTCGCGATTCCGGTCGACCTGGCGCAGCAGGTGATGCAGTCGCTGCTGCGCGACGGCCAGGTCACGCGCGGCTGGATAGGCGTCGAGCCGCGCGAGCTGAGCGCCGACTTCATCGACAACTTCCAGTTGCCGGTGCGCGACGGCGTGCTGATCACCGGCGTGCTGCAGGACGGCCCGGCGGCGCGCGGCGGCGTGCGGCCGGGCGACGTGGTGCGCGCGGTCGCCGGCCAGCCGGTGGCCACGGTGTCGCAACTGCTCAACGCGGTCGCCGCGCTCAAGCCCGGCAGCGACGCCAAGCTGGCGGTGCAGCGCGGCCAGCAGGCGATCGAGGTGACGGTAGCCGTAGCCCAGCGCCAGCCGCCGCACGGCAACGCCAAGGCGGCGCCGCGCTGAGCGCCTGACCCGCGCCGGCGGTCAGCCGCCGCTGCTCGGGCTGCTGCCGGCGGCCGGCTCGTCTTCAGGCGCCTGGGTGTGGCGGATGAAAAGCCGCGCGGCCCAGATGCCCAATTCGTAGAGCAGACACATCGGAATCGCCAGCGACAACTGCGACACCACGTCGGGCGGCGTGATGATGGCCGCGACGATGAAGGCACCGACAACGAAATAGCCGCGCCATTCCTTCAGCTTGTCGATGCTGACCACGCCCAGCCGGGCCAGCACCACCACCGCCACCGGCACCTCGAACGCGGCGCCGAAGGCGATGAACATGGTCAGCACAAAGCCGAGGTAGGCCTCGATGTCGGGCGCCGCGGTGATGCTCTTGGGTGCAAAGCCCTGGATGAACTTGAACACCTGGCCGAAGACGAAGAAGTAGCAAAACGCCACCCCGGCGACGAACAACACGGTGCTTGACACCACCAGCGGCAGCACCAGGCGTTTCTCGTGGCTGTACAGCCCTGGCGCGACAAAGGCCCAGATCTGGTACAGCACCACCGGCAGCGCGACCAGGAAGGCCGACATCAGCGTCACCTTCAGCGGCACCAGAAACGGCGAGATGACGTTGGTGGCGATCATCGCGCTGCCCTTGGGCAGGTGGGCGACCAGCGGCTGCGCCAGCAGGTCGTACAGCGCGCCCGGGCCGGGCCACAGGCACAGCGCGGCAAACGCGACGCCGACCGCGAGCAGCGCGCGGATCAGCCGGTCGCGCAGCTCGATCAGGTGCGAAACAAAGGGCTGCTCGGTGCCGGCGAGTTCGTCGGGCGGGTCGGTCGGCGCGGTCATCGGCGGGCACTCACCACTTGGTCAGCCCCGGCGGCCGGTGCCGCGCCACGCGCGCCGCGCCCGACTGCACATGGCCGCGCACGCCGGTGCGCAGCTTGTACCAGCGTGGCAGTGCGCCGCGCTTGATGCGCCACTTCTTGCGCGGGTGCTTGTACTGCGGCGGCGCGGACTCCCACGGGCCGTGGTACGGCGTGGCGTCGGGCGCTGCCGACTCGCCGAGCAGGCCGTGGCCGTCCAGCCCGGCGGTGGCGTCGTTGAAGGTCTTGTTGAACTCGGCGCCGGCTTCGGTGAATTCACGGCTGACCGTGGAGCCGACATCGCGCGCCGCGGCTTCAAACTCGGTCTTCACCTTTTGCAGCTCTTCAAGCTCGATCGAGCGGCTGACCTCGGCCTTGACATCGGCGACATAGCGCCTGGCCTTGCCCATCAGGTGGCCGACGGTGCGCGCCACGCGCGGCAGCTTTTCCGGGCCGATGACGATCAGCGCCACGGCGCCAATCAGCGCGATCTTGTCGAATCCGAAATCAATCATCGTGGCCTGCCGCCGCGGCAGTGGCGGCAGAGAACGGCTTGGGGGCGTCGGCGGGGCGTCAACTGCGCGTCTTGGCCTCAACGTCGACCGTGCGCGCGTCGGCGCCGGCGGCCGCCTTTTGTGCGGTGACCTGCTGCGGCGGCACCTCGGGCGCATCGGCGCCGCCGTCGCGCACGCCGTCCTTGAAGCCCTTGACCGCGGCACCCAGGTCGGAGCCGACGTTCTTCAGCTTCTTGGTGCCGAAGATCAGCACCACAACGATCAACACGATCATCCAATGCCAGATGCTGAAAGAACCCATGGCCATCTCCTGCGCAGCACGGCTGCGACAAAACGCTTGATTTTAGGTGCCGGGTCGCGCGCCGCCTGCCAGCACGCGGCGCACGACCCGTGGCGTTGGAACGCCTTCGCCCGGGCTAGTGCAGTGTTCGATGCTGTGCGGCACTTATAAAACCGATGGATTTGTCGTCCTGGCTAGGCGCGAACCGCAGCGATACCCAGTGGTATCGCGAGGATTCGCAACGACGCCAGGGCGGCAAAG
>WBZS01001822.1_pt1 | contig 15348 bp, 11 predicted proteins | sample 5204201 | NCBI WGS metagenome assembly WBZS01 (sample SAMN12344357, study PRJNA552823) | activated sludge metagenome | biome: Activated sludge suspended growth; feature: Nitrification reactor; material: Wastewater; isolation source: activated sludge from nitrification reactor of wastewater...
AGTCATTTCTTCGACCGGGCCGATAGCGATCAGCTTCTCGGTATTGATGACGGCCGACCACGGCGTAAGCGGGATTGCGCTACCGGTATAACCGGTGCCGCCGCCGCGCGGAATGATGGTCAGCCCAAGCTCGATGCAACCGCACACCAGCGGTGCTATTTCGTCTTCGTTGTCGGGGTAGAGGACGACGAAGGGGTACTCGACACGCCAGTCGGTGGCGTCGGTGACGTGCGCGACGCGCGCCAGCCCGTCGAACGCGATATTGTCCCGCCGGGTGTGCCGCAGCAGTGTTTTCAACACCCGGCGACGCAAGGCGGATGTCTCATTGAAATGACGTTCGAACGCATCGACCGCCGCCTGCGCCGAATCGTGCAGCTTACTTACCAGCTCGTTTCCCTGCCGCCGCTTGTCGATTTCATTCAGTCGGTGACGCAAGGCATGGATCAATGCGGCGCGCCGCTGACGGTTGGCAAGCAGATCGTCTTCGAGATAAGGGTTGCGCTGAACGACCCAGATATCACCGAGAACTTCATAGAGCATCCGTGCTGAACGTCCGGTAACACGCTGGCTGCGCAGCTCGTCGAGAATGGCCCAATTCTCCTCGCCGAGCAGGCGAATGACGATTTCCCGGTCGGAGAAGGACGTATAGTTGTAGGGGATTTCGCGCAGGCGTGCGGTCATGGCAGGTCCGTGGGACTTCCGCAAAAAGGAAATAGTAGCGCAGATGGTCGGGTTGTCGCACGGCGGGCGGATCGGCACGCCCATTTCGCTGGCCAGCAAGCACTTTGTCCGGGCGCTGCTGTTAGAATCGGTACGCCTTCGACACGCGAAATGTTATTTATGCATCCAGACTATCTTGAAAAAATTCTCAATGCGCAGGTCTACGATGTCGCTATCGAGTCGCCGCTGGATTACGCCCCTAATTTGTCGGCGCGAATCGGCAACCGCCTGCTGCTCAAGCGTGAAGACATGCAGCCGGTGTTCTCGTTCAAGTTGCGCGGCGCGTACAACAAAATCGTCAATCTGTCGGCCGAGAAACTCAAGCGTGGCGTCATCTGCGCTTCAGCCGGCAATCATGCGCAGGGCGTGGCGCTGGCGGCGGCGAAGATCGGCTGCCGCGCAGTCATCGTCATGCCGACGACGACGCCGCTGATCAAGGTTCAAGCCGTCAGAGCACACGGTGGCGAGGTCGTGCTCTTTGGCGATTCCTACGACGATGCCTTTGCGCATGCCACGGCAATGGAGAAGGCCGAGCATCTGACCTTCGTGCATCCCTTCGATGATCCCGATGTCATTGCCGGCCAGGGCACCATCGGCATGGAAATTCTGCGCCAGCACCAAAAACCGATTGATGCCGTATTCTGTTGCGTTGGCGGCGGCGGGCTGATTTCAGGGGTGGCCGCTTACATCAAGCGCTTGCGGCCGGAAACAAAGATCATCGGCGTTGAAGCCGTCGATGCCGACGCCATGGAACGCTCGCTGAAAGCCGGCAAGCGCGTACGCCTCGATCGCGTCGGCTTGTTTGCCGACGGCGCAGCGGTCAAATACGTCGGCGAGGAAACGTTCCGACTGTGCCGGCAGTATGTCGACGAAATGGTGCTGGTCGATACCGATGCCATTTGTGCGGCGATCAAGGATGTGTTCGAAGACACCCGCGCCGTGCTTGAACCGGCCGGGGCACTGGCAGTGGCGGGCGTCAAGTCGTACGCCGCGCAGCACAAGCTGAAGGACAAAACGCTGATCGCCATCGCCTCCGGCGCCAATATGAATTTCGACCGCCTGCGCTTCGTCGCCGAACGCGCCGAGATCGGCGAGCAGCGCGAGGCCGTCCTGGCGGTCAGCCTGCCCGAGCAACCCGGCGCCTACAAGAAATTCCTGTCGCTGATCGGCGCGCGCAACATCACCGAGTTCAATTATCGCTTTAACGATCGCAGGGAGGCGCACGTTTTTGTTGGCGTGCAGGTGGGCTCCCGTGGCGAATCGCTCAAACTCGTCGACCAACTGCGCAAGCACGGTTACGCCACGCTCGACCTGACCGACGACGAAATGGCCAAATCACATGTCCGGCATCTGGTCGGCGGCCATTCGCCGCAGGTCGAGCACGAGATTGTCTACCGGTTCGAGTTCCCCGAGCGCCCCGGCGCGCTGATGAACTTCCTGAACCGCATGAGTTCGGGCTGGAACATCAGCCTGTTCCATTACCGCAACCACGGCGCCGATTACGGTCGTGTGCTGGTCGGCATGCAGGTGCCTCCAGGCGAGATGTCCGAGTTCCGGAAATTTCTGAAAAATTTGGGCTATGCGCACTGGGACGAAACCGCCAACCCGGCGTACAAGCTCTTTCTTTCATGACTCGGATGAAGAGGGTGATTCTGAGTGAAATCGACGCCGCATTTTGATTTCGATCGAGGGGTTGACCGCCGTGGCGGCGATTCGCTCAAGTGGAACAAATATGCCGGGCGCGACATATTGCCGCTATGGGTCGCCGACATGGATTTTGCCGCGCCACCGGCGGTACTGGCGGCGCTCGAAGGCCGAATCGCCCAGGGCTGCCTCGGCTATCCCGAACCGTGGCCGGCGCTGGTCGATACCTTACTGCGCTACCTGCAGCGCGAATATGCCTGGAGCATCGATCCGGAATGGCTGGTCTGGCTGCCGGGCCTGGTGACCGGATTGAACCTGGCCTGCCGCACCGTGGAGGGAGGCGTCATGACGGCGACGCCGGTCTATCCTCCATTTCTTTCCGCACCACGCCTTTCAGGGCGGGATTTGATACGCGTGCCTCTACGTTTGTCGGAAGGTTGCTGGCGCTGGGATTTCGCGGCCATGGAGGCGGCCCTGGCTTTCGATACCCGGTTGCTCCTGCTTTGCCACCCGCACAATCCGGTGGGTCGTGCCTGGTCCAGGGACGAGCTGGAGGCGCTGGCCGAATTTTGCCGACGTCATGATCTGAGCGTATGTTCCGACGAGATTCATTGCGACCTGATTCTTGAAGACCAACGGCATCATATTCCGCTGGCCATGATCGATGCCGACATGGCCCGGCGCTGCATCACGCTGATGGCGCCGTCCAAGACCTATAACATTCCCGGTCTCGGCTGCGCCTTTGCGGTGATTGCCGATGCGCCTCTGCGCCGCCGCTTTACCGGGGTGATGCGTGGCATCGTGCCCGATGTGAATGTCCTTGGCCTGACGGCTACCCAAGCGGCCTATCGCGATTGCGATGAATGGCGTGCTGCCTTGCTCGACGTGCTCCGCGAAAACCGTGATCGTGTCGAAGCCGCCGTGGCCGCCATTCCCGGACTGGCCATGACCCATGTCGAAGCCACCTATCTGGCATGGATCGATGCACGCGACCTGAAAGTCGATGATCCCGCAGGGTTTTTTGAAGCCGCCGGCGTTGGTCTTTCCAGAGGCAGCGACTTCGGTTTGCCCGGGTGGGTACGGCTCAATTTTGGTTGCCCTCGCGGCCTGCTGGATTCCGCGCTCGAAAGAATGAAATCGGCCTGTTCTGCTTTGAAGTCCTGAGGTATGGTGTACCCCAGTTGAGTCATCCATCGCCTCCATCATGCCAAGGATCGAATGACACTTTCGCGAAAATCCCCACTTCGCAGATTCTACCGATGGACGATTCTGGCCGGCTTCGGCCTGCTGGGATTGGTGGCAACGGCGCTGGTCACCACAGCGATGGTCAGCAATTCGCAGGAGCGCCTGGAACAACGTTTCAAAATCGCCGCGAGCGAGCGCGCCAAACTGATCATTCGTGCCTTTGAAGAACCGCTTGGGCAATTGATCGTCCTGCAACGTTTGTTTCATAGCGTTGCTCAGGTCGACTGGCCGGTGTTCAAGAAGTTTGTCGACCCGATGACCGCCAAGGCAGGCGTGCAAGGCTACGGATGGGCGCCCATGGTGACAGCCGCCGAGCGGTCGGGTTTCGAGAACACCGGGCGGCAACTCTGGGGGAAGGATTTTGTTATCAGCGAACGCGACGCCGATGGCAACGCATTGCCTGTCAAGCTGCGTCAGCGCTACTACCCGGTCCTTTTTGCCTTGCCGATCGAAAGCAACCGCAAGGCGCTCGGTTTGAATCTTCATGCCGCGGAAAACCGCGGCCCGGTCATCGACCGTTCCATCGACTCGGGCGATCTGGCGGCCAGCGAAGTGAGCCGATTGATCATCGACAGCCAGATCAGCGACACCGTGGTGATCACCATGCCGGTTTATCGTGACGGCATAGTTCCTGCTGCGCAGCTTGCGCGGCGCAGCAAGGTTCGCGGCGTTCTCATCGGCGTATTGAACATCGGCATCTTGTTTGATTTGGCCAATTCCACCGCGCCGCAATCCGGATTGCACGCCAGCCTGTTCGATCCTTCTATGCCTGAAGGCAAACAACTGGTTCACCGTTGGGCGTCTGGGGAAAACATAGAAGCGTCTCCCCACCTCCCGACGGCGTTGAGCTATTCGCAAAATTTCGAACTGGCCGATCGCGTCATGGTGGTCCGCATTGAAGCGGCTCCGGACTGGCTGGAAACCAATGCAACAAACAGCGCCGCCTTTATTCCTGTGCTTGGTGTTTTGCTGACGCTATTGCTGCTGGTCTATTTGCGGAGTCTCCTCGGGCGCAGCGAATTGGCCGATTCGCTGGAAGTTGCGCACGCGGAAGACCAGGTACAGCGGCGGGCGGCCGAAGCCTGGGCTGACAAGCTTTCCATGGCGGTCGAACAGAACCCGGTAACGATATATATCGTCGACCTGGATGGGCGTATCGAATACGTCAACAACAAGTTCGTCGAGACAACAGGCTACTCGCGCGAGGAGGCGATCGGTCAGAACACGAGCATGCTGCGTCCCGAGGATGCGGATCCGGCGGTCTATCAGGCGGTATGGGCAACCATTGAGTCCGGGCAGATTTGGCGCGGCGAATTGCAAAGCAGGCGGCGTGACGGCACGCTCTATTGGGACCGGGTGCTGATCTCGCCGATCCGGAGCCGCGACGGCGAAATCACCAACTACGTGGCGATAAAGGAAGACATCACCGAGCTAAAAGCGTCGCAACAACACATCGAGTTCCTTGCCCACCACGATCCCCTGACCGGTTTGCCCAACCGGCTGCTGTTGCGCGATCGCGTTGAACAGGCCAGGGCCCAGGCGGCGCGTAAACAAAGCCGTCTGGCGCTGATGTTTCTTGACCTCGACCGTTTCAAGACGATCAACGATTCCCTCGGTCATCCGGTAGGCGACAACCTGCTCAACCAGGTTGTCGAACGGCTCAAAGGATGTGTCCGCGAATCCGACACGATCAGCCGCCAGGGTGGCGATGAATTCATCATCCTGCTCAACGATGTGCGGGATGGCGAGGCGGTGTCGCGTGTGGCGGACAAGATTCATCAGCGCATGGGCGAACCCATCATGGCCGCCAATCAACTGCTCATGACGTCTTTTTCGATCGGCATTGCGCTCTATCCGGACGACGGAGACGACTTCGACAGCTTGCTACAGAAAGCCGATACGGCGATGTATCACGCCAAGGAAGCCGGCCGTAACGGACATCGATTCTTTACCGAGCAGATGAACCGGCAAGTGGTCGAACACATGACCATGGAAACCCAGCTTCGGCAGGCGCTGGGCAACAAGGAATTCGTGTTGCATTACCAGCCGCAGATGGATCTGAAGGAGGGTGCAATCATTGGCGTCGAAGCGCTGATCCGCTGGGACAGCCCGGAAAACGGGATGGTGTCACCGGCCAAATTTATACCGGTAGCCGAAGATTCCGGATTGATTGTGCCGATCGGCGCCTGGGTGCTGGGGGAAGCCTGCCGTCAGGCGCGCGCATGGCAGGATGCCGGTTTGGCGCCTTTTGTAGTGGCCGTCAACCTTTCCGCCGTCCAGTTCAAACGTCAGGATCTGGTGACCGCCGTGATCAACGCGCTGGTTCTGGCGGATCTCGATGCACAATGGCTTGAACTCGAACTGACCGAATCGATCCTGATCCAGGATGCCGAAACGACGCTCGATTCCGTGCATCGTTTGAAAGCCCTGGGTGTCAAATTGTCGGTCGATGATTTTGGAACCGGCTATTCGAGCTTGGCCTATCTCAAACGGTTTGCCGTCGACAAGCTGAAAATCGATCAGTCATTTGTCCGCGGTCTGGCAGCCGACCCGGACGATGCCGCCATCGTACGCGCCATCATCCAGATGGCTCACAGCCTGAAGCTGAAGACCATCGCCGAGGGCGTTGAAACCGAGGAACTGGCCCAGATGCTTCAACTGTTCCATTGCGACGAGATACAGGGCTACTGGTTCGCGCGACCCATGCCAGCGGATCAACTGGAGAACTTTGTTCGCAACCATAAGTCGCCCTGAGAAGGATCAGTCAGATTTCGGGGAACATCCGCTTCAAGTTCTTCCTTCGGACGGGATGAACAGGCTGAACAATTGGGCTTGCGATGCGACGCCAAGCTTTTCCCTGATGTGAGCGCGGTGAAACTCCACTGTTTTGACGCTGATGTGCAACTCCTGCGAAATTTGCCGTGTTTGCCAGCCCTCCAGAATTCGCTCCAAGATTTCACGCTCACGTTCGGAAAGCGTGGCCAGCCGGGAGGCCAGATCCGGTGCGTTTTCGTCATATCGGCCTGACAGCGCCTTACGCCCATCGTCCGCACGCAGCGCGTTGAGCACGGCCAATACCAGCCGCTCTTGTTCATGCGGCTTTTCAATGAAGTCAAAGGCGCCTTTTTTCAATGCGCGTACTGCCATGGGCACATCGCCATGCCCGGTAAGAAAAATGATCGGTATCGAAATTCTGCGCTTGTACAATTCGTCTTGCAGATCCAGTCCGCTCATGCCGGGCATGCGAATATCCAGGATCAGGCAAGCACTCGAGCCTGGTCGGTAGGCCTTGAGGAATAAAGAGGCCGAGCAGAAGGTCTCGACCCGCAGCCCGGCAGCACGCAGCAACATTCCGAGAGCATCGCAAACGGCTTCGTCGTCATCCACAACAAAGACCGTATGCCTGTTGTTGTCCCAAGCTGTCAAACGACCTCCGGCGGTAGGGTGATATGGAAAGTGCAGCCACACTCCGAATTGGCCTCATGCCATATGCGTCCGCCGTGTGCTTCCACAACGGAACGGCAAATAGACAAGCCCAAACCCAGGCCCTGCGATTTGGTGGTAAACAGGGGTGTATAGAGCTGGTCGCCAATCGTTTCCGGAATTCCTGCGCCCCGATCGGAAACAGATACTACGATTTCGCCATTGCCCGTATTGCCGCTCATCAAGGTGAGTTTTCGATCGGACGGTGCCGATTTTTCCGTGGCATCGATGGCGTTCTGTACAAGGTTTACAATGACCTGCACCAGCAGCGTCTGGTCGGCATGGATTGAGGGCAGGTGTTCTGACAAGGACATTTCAACGCAAATGTCCTTGTCCTCAAGTTGTGCTTCAAGAAGCTCGATCGATTCCCGGACCAGCGAATTGATATGGCAACGGGTTGGGTTTGGCCGCTTGCTGCGGATAAACTCGCGTACCCGACTGATGATTCTGCCGGCTCTCAGAGCCTGTTCACGGCAGCGCTGCAATGCGGTGATGACTTCACTCTTTTCACAGCCAGGATTATTCAACAAGCGCAGGCAGGCATCGTTATAGCTTACGATGGCCGTCAGTGGCTGGTTGACTTCATGGGCCAGAGAGGAGGCGATCTCTGCCAGCGCCGCGATACGGGCCGTCTGGTGCAACATGTCCTGATGTTGCCGTTTCAATGCCTGGGCGCGCTTCTGTTCGGAAATATCGGTAATGACCTGGACGCTGACGGAACGGCCTGATTTCCAAGGTATCGGTCCGACCTGAACCAGGTACCAACGGCCATTGGTCGGATCACGCGCTTCGTGCGAGATGAACCCCGATTGCATCGATTGACTGTGTTCGTCATCCCGTTTCGCCAAGGGTGCGTTGCCGAAACCAAAGCGGGCAGCCAGTTTGGCCGTGGATTGGGAATAAGGGTCGGCATCGATCAAGCGGGCCAGACTGCGATTGGCATATAGCATCTCGCCGCTATCCTGATCAGCGACATAAACCGCAGCGTGCAACTCTTCAAGAACGCGCACAAATCGCTCGTCCGACCGGGTCAAAGCTTGCCGCAAGCGGGTTAGCAACAAAACAAAAGCGATGTATACGGTCACCATCGCCACGCCTTCCCAGTAGAAGAAGAAATCACCGGAATAGGGATGCGTCGAGCCAAAGCTCACTAACCAGAACACGCTGGATACCGAGACAATCAGAATGCCTGCGATCAAGCCAGCGGTCCACGTTGCGAGGGCAATCGGAACGAGCTGGAGGATGGCAAAGCGCAACTCGTATCCGGTTGAGTAATCGAGCGCAGCGACCAGCACCGACAACACCAGCCCCAGCGCCAACGCGGATATTCGGCTATTGGTGATGCGGCGGACCATGTCTGGCAAGCGCTGCAAGGAAAGAGATGATGAGTCCTGCATTAGCGCACACACCATTGAATGTGCGCTGAGCACGGCAGGGCTGCGCTCCGCAATGTCTTTGTCATCAAGATAGCGTTTAAAAAAATAAAACAACTCTAACATGTCGGTATGGCCAGCACGGTAAAACTAGGGGCAACCCTAGTGCCTTCCGGTGTCAGGTCAAATAAGCTCCGGCACCGTTCATGTAGTTGAACGGCCAAAACGCTCCATCTATGACATACACATTTCGAATGCCTGTCGATCAAGCACGCTTCAACAAAGGAAGGTGAAACTTGCTGGACCTCATATTCACGTTTTTACAGGCGCTCCTTGACCAAACAGGAGCTGTCAACTTTTCCTTCGGCAATCTGCTGATGATTCTCGTTGGCGTCATCATGATCTACCTGGCGATCGCCAAGCACTACGAGCCCCTGTTGCTCGTCGGAATCGGGTTTTCCTGTATCGTGGCCAACGTGCCGGGCCCCCCGGACGTTCCCGGCGGGCCGGCCGTTTCGGCGCTGCTTTATGCCGTCAAGGACGGCGGCCTGTTTCACTACGCCTACATGGGTGTGGAGAAACTCATCATCCCGCCGCTCATCTTTCTGGGCGTCGGTGCGATGACCAATTTCGGGCCGATGATTGCCAACCCACGGCTGGTGATTCTGGGCGCCGGAGCCCATCTGGGAATCTTTGTGGCCTTGATCCTGGCCAAGATGCTCGGCTTCACCCTCAGCGAGGCGGGAGCGATCGGCATCATCGGTGGCGCCGATGGCCCCATGGCCATATTTGTCGCCGTCAAACTGGCGCCGCATTTGCTCGGGCCGATTTCCGTGGCGGCATACTCTTACATGGCGTTAATGCCCATGATTCAGCCGCCGGTGATGCGTTTGCTGACGACCAAAGCGGAACGCCAGATTGGCATGGCCGAATTGCGCAAGGTGACGAAACTGGAAAAGATTGCCTTTCCCGTGGTCATCGCAATCGTCGTAAATCTGTTCTTCCCGCCGGTAGCCCCGCTGATCACCATGCTGATGCTGGGCAACCTGCTCAAAGAAGTCGGGGTCACCGACCGGCTGTCCAAGACAGCGGCAGGGGGGTTGATGAACGTTATCATCATCATCTTGACCGTCGCCATCGGTTCGACCATGGCCGCAGAGAAATTTCTGACATTCCAGACCCTTGAAATCGTTGTGCTTGGATTGTTGGCTTTCCTCTTCGGTACCGCGTCAGGCGTGGTGACGGCAAAGATCATGAATCTGTTTCTGAAGACCAAGATCAACCCACTGATCGGGTCGGCCGGTATCGCATCCGTTCCCATCGCCGCGCGAGTCTCGCACATCGTCGCATTCCAGGAAAATCCAAAGAACCTGCTGATCTACCACGCCATGGGCCCCAATCTCGCCGGCGTATTTGGAACGGCCATCTCGGGCGGCATTCTCTTGGCCTTGCTTGGAGTCAACTGAGAATGGCCTGCCAGTGTGCACATCACATGCCGAAAGCCGGCAATCATTTTGAGACGAACCAACCATGCCTACGATAGTTCCGGATACCGTCCAAGGCGCTCTGATCGTGAGCGTTATCGACTTCTTTCTCAGCTTCTTGATCATCAGCGGCATTGGTATTGTCCTGTCATTTTTTCCAATGCTCAATCGCCTGGCCCAGTTTGTCAAAGCGGCCCCACCGGCTAGAACAGCTCACGACACGAAAGCAGCGCAAGGCAGCAAAGTTGTACAGAAACATCACGTCGACACCGAAGCGCAGGACAATATCGCCGCCATCGCCGCCGCGGTTTTCGTTGTCATGGATGGCGCACCCCATCGCATTCTCAAGATCGAACCCTCGGCGCGCACCTCTTCATGGAGCGCCGAAGGGCGCATCGCACAGCATGGGTCGCACCATGTGCGCTAAGCCGCTGCAGGAGTGAACCTGGAACCCTGGGCGGGGTGGCGTGTCGTCCAGGAAGGTTCGTCGGTGCAGCGACGGGGTGCGCGGGTGTGCGGTCAAGCGTGCCAGAATACGCCGGCTTCGCTGACCATGGCGTCGAGGCGGACATCGTGTGGCCGAGGATGGATCGAGGCTACGCGCGACAGTTCGAAGCCAACGCCGATGCTCAACGGTTTGGGTTTGAGCGATGCCAGTGTGCGATCAAAAAATCCGCCGCCATAACCGATCCGGTAGCCTTCGGCATCGAAGGCGTTGACCGGGAGCAACAGCGCTTCGGGGATCTGGAATTCCCCATCGTCTGGCGTCGGTATGCCGTAGCGATCGGCAATCAGCCGGCAGCCCGGCGCCCACGCGCGAAACGCCAGACTCACACCGTCTTCAAGGACAACCGGCAGCAATGCCGTGAATCCATCTTGGCCGGCGGCAATCCAGGATTCAACCAGCGGCCGCAGGTCAGGTTCGTTTTTAACCGGCCAGCAGAAACCGACGCGTAGCCCTGCGAGTTGGGGAAAGCGGTCGTTAAGATACGCGCAGACCCGTTTCGAGAGTTGCGCGCACACTTCCTCCGAGAGCGCCAGGCGACGTTCGATGCTGCGTTTGCGAAGCGCAGCACGGTAGACATCGCTCGAGTCGGCGATAAAATCGGAGTGAGTTTCTGGCGTCAATCGGCAACTCGTGTGCTATGCTGAACATCAGTGTTTACGGGGGAAATCCAGCTTATCATGAAGTTCAGTCCAACTGCTTTTCTCCTCGTCATTGCCCTGCTGATGTCAACCGTGGCTGCTGCCGGCGTCGACGCCGATGACCGGTTTCTGGCAGCACGCGATGCGGTCAAAGTTGGCGATCGCGCCAAACTCGAGCGCATCGCTCCTGAGTTGAAAGACCATGATCTCGAGGCCTATGTCGACTACTGGCGCATCCTGCTCGATCTGAGCAGCGCCGATCCGGCGGTGATCAAGGCTTTCCTCGCGCGCTACGAAAAAAGCTATCTTGCCGAAAAATTGCGAGCCGACTGGTTGAAGCTCCTGGGCATGAAGAACCAGTGGAGGGAGTTCGACGCCGAATATCCGGCGCTGGCCCAGCCCGATCAGGAGCTTTCCTGTTATGCCTTGCAGAGTCGCATGGCGCGCGGCGACGCGAGCGTGCTCGACGATGCCCTGCCGCTGTGGCTGAATCTGATCGAGCCTCCAGCATCGTGCTACCCGGTTCTGGAGGCGCTCATTCTGGAAAAGCGCGTGCTGGCCGATGCGGTCTGGGCGCGAGTTCGACGACAATTCGAAGCAAACAAGCTGTCTGCCGCCCGCTACAGCATGAACTATCTGCCGCCGAGCCAGACGCCCGACGCGCGGGTGGCGACGGCGGTCTGCGATACGCCACTGCCGTGGTTGGTAAAATTGCCATCGGCATCTCTGGCCGGCAGCCGGATCAACCGTGAACTGGCCGTGCTGGCGATCAGCCGCATCGCACGAAACGACCCGCGCATGGCCTCGGAACAATTGATCAAGATCGAGCGCCAGCTACAGGGCAGCGAGAGCGCATGGGCGTGGAGCCAGATTGGATGGCAGGCCGCACAACGGCACATGAGCGAAGCACTGCCGTGGTATCGCAAAGGCGACGCTGCCGTGCTGTCCGACGAAGTGGCGCAATGGAAGGTGCGCGCCGCACTGCGTGCGCTGGACTGGGGAATGGTGCGAACGGCGATCGAAAAAATGCCGCCCGCACTCGCCGAACAACCGGCCTGGGTCTATTGGTTGGGGCGCGCCTACCGTGCCGGTGGGCGCATCGAGGAGGCCAATGCCTTGTTTTCCAGGATTGCCGGGCAGCCGAACTTCTACGGCAATCTGGCGGACGATGAGTTGGGGCACCCGATCATGACGCCGCCCAAGGCGGCATCACTGACCACCGAGGAAAAGGCGCGGGTGGCGGCCAACGCCGGCGTGCGGCGCGCACTTGCGCTATATCGCGTCAATTTGCGCAGCGAGGGTGTCAAGGAATGGAACTGGACGCTGCGTGGCATGAGCGATCGCGAACTGCTTGCCGCCTCCGAGATCGCCGAGCACGCCGGCATATTTGACCGTGCCATTGCGGCGGCCGACCGGACAAAGACCGAACACGATTACTCGCTGCGTTACCTGTCTCCGTACAGCGATCAGGTACGCACGGCAGCGATCGGCCAATCGCTGGACGATGCCTGGGTCTATGGCTTGATGCGCCAGGAGAGTCGTTTCGTGACCAATGCAAAATCGACGGCCGGCGCATCCGGGCTGATGCAACTGATGCCGGCCACGGCCAAGTGGGTAGCCCGGAAGATCGGCCTCAAGGACTTTCACCAGGGACAGGTGAATGATACGGCGACCAACCTGTTGCTTGGCACTACCTACATGCGACTGGTCATGGAGAGTCTCGACAATCATCCGGTGCTGGCGTCGGCGGCCTACAATGCCGGCCCCGGCCGTGCCCGGAAGTGGCGTTCCGACCAGCCACTGGAGGGCGCCATCTACGCCGAGACCATTCCATTCAACGAAACGCGCGATTACGTCAAGAAGGTGATGAGCAACTCGGTTTATTATTCGGCGCTGTTTGACGGCAAACCCCAGTCGATCAAGGGCCGGCTCGGCGTTATCGGGCCGCGTTCGACAGTTGATCCAAAGGCCGAAGAATTGCCGTAAAATCCGCCCTTTACTACTTATTACATCGTCAGGGCGTTATGGAACTCAAGAAGGTGCTGTTGATTGGCGGTAGCGGATTTGTTGGCGGCTGGATCGCCAACCGGCTTTCCGAACGAGGCATACGCGTCACCATACCGTCGCGTCGTCGCGACAATACCAAACAGCTCATATTGCTGCCGACGGTTTATATGGTCGAGGCCGACGTTAACGACTCGCAAGTTTTGGTGTCCTTGATGGAAGACGTCGATGCGGTCATCAACCTGGTTGGCATACTGCACGATGGGGATTCCAGCCAGCCTTACGGCAAACGCTTTGCCGCCGCGCACGTCGAGTTGCCGAAGAAGATTCTGGCCGCCATGAAGCAGGCCGGGGTGAACCGACTGGTGCATATGAGCGCGCTCGGCGCCGCGGTCGATGCGCCTTCGGCTTACCTGCGCTCGAAAGGTGCCGGAGAAGCGGTCGTTCGTGCGGCCATGGGCCCGGTCGGCGCGTCGTCTGGCGGCGTCGATGTGACCGTCTTTCGGCCCTCGGTCATCTTTGGTCAGGGCGATTCGTTTCTGAATACCTTCGCCACCTTGCTCAGGCTCCTCCCCGTCCTGCCGCTGGCCGGTGGTTCGGCCCGCTTTCAGCCTGTGTATATCGGCGACGTGGCCGACGCTTTCGCCGGATGCCTGACGGATCGTTCCACCTTTGGGCAGACGTACGACTTGTGCGGCCCAAAAGTCTATACCCTGCGCCAGCTTGTCGACTACACCAGCGCGCTGATCGGTTGTCGCCGCCGGGTGCTCGATCTGCCCGATGCGCTGGCCTATCCGCTGGCCAGATTGATGAGCCTGCTGCCCAATCCACCGATGTCGCCGGATAATCTGCGTTCGATGAAACAGGACAATGTCACCGGCGGAAGCCAAAATTATCCGGGTTGGCAACCCCAATCGCTTGAAGCGGTGGCGCCGGGCTATCTTTCTTCGGTCAGGCCAAAAATGCGCTTCGATCAATACCGTTGTCGCGCAGGCCGCTAAACACGCTAGGAGATCCCGTCATGCTGAAGCTGGTCATCGGTGACCGAAATTACTCCTCCTGGAGTCTCCGACCCTGGTTGATCTTGAAGCAGACCGAGCTGCCTTTCGAAGAGATACGCATTCACCTTAGCGGCGTTGGAGCGAAGGCCGAAATCTTGAAGTATTCGCCTAGCGGCAGAGTGCCCTGCCTGGTCGACGGTGAAACCGTCGTCTGGGATTCTCTGGCGATCGGCGAATACCTCGCCGAAATTTCCCCCTCCTTGTGGCCGTCCGAGCGAAAAATGCGTGCAGAAGCACGCGCCATCAGCGCCGAAATGCATTCCGGATTCGTCGCCATGCGCCGGGACATGCCGATGAACATTCACGCCTCGAATCCGTATGACATACGCGCTGCCGAGGTGGATACCGATATTGCCCGCATCGTGGCCATCTGGGAAGGTTGCCGGACGCGTTTCGCGCATCTGGGCCCCTTTCTTTTCGGCAGGTTCTCCATTGCCGACGCGATGTTTGCACCAGTTGTCTGGCGTTTCCTGACCTATGCGGTGCACCTTCCTGCGCAATCGCGTGCGTGGGCGGACACCATGTACGCGCTTCCGGCCATGCAGGAATGGCGGGCCGGCGCGCTGGCCGAGAAGGAATAGGGGGCCGCTCTCCCGTCGCCATGCAAATCTTCACGGTTGGAGGCGCAGTACGCGACAAGTTGCTTGGCCTTCCCGTGCAGGATCGTGATTATGTGGTCGTCGGCGCCTCGCCCGACGAGATGCGGCAACGCGGCTTCAAGCCGGTCGGCAAGGACTTTCCGGTCTTTTTGCACCCGCAAACGCATGAAGAGTACGCACTGGCCCGCACCGAACGCAAGACCGGTCACGGCTATCACGGCTTCTCCTTTCACGCTGCGCCCGAAGTCAGTCTGGAAGAAGATCTGGCGCGTCGAGACCTGACCATCAATGCCATCGCGCAATCCGACGACGGCGCGTTGATCGATCCGTTTCACGGTGTTGCCGACCTCGAGGCGCGAATATTGCGCCATGTCGGTCCGGCGTTTGCCGAGGATCCGGTGCGCCTGTTGCGCGTCGCCCGCTTTGCGGCGCGCTTTACCGATTTTTCCATCGCGCCCGAAACTACCGAACTGATGCGCCGTATGGTCGACAACGGCGAGGCGGATCATCTGGTTGCCGAGCGCGTCTGGCAGGAACTGGCCAAAGGATTGATGGAGGCCAAGCCGTCCCGAATGATCGATGTGCTGCG
>WBZS01000734.1_pt2 | contig 15340 bp, 12 predicted proteins | sample 5204201 | NCBI WGS metagenome assembly WBZS01 (sample SAMN12344357, study PRJNA552823) | activated sludge metagenome | biome: Activated sludge suspended growth; feature: Nitrification reactor; material: Wastewater; isolation source: activated sludge from nitrification reactor of wastewater...
CGATCCCGATCTGGCTCGGCGGCTGGGGCGATCTCTCGCTCAAGCGCGCGGCCCAACTCGGCGATGCCTGGGTGCCCGGGCCGACGGCCAACCTCGAAAAACTCCTCGCGGCACAGATCGAGTACCGCGCGGCCCTGGTCGCCGCCGGCAAGGACCCGGCGTCCGTGCCCACGCCGTTGACGCGCGAAGTCGTCATCGCCGAGACCCGTGAACAGGCCTGGGACCTGGCCGAAAAGTACGTCATGGTCAACTACCGCGACGAGTATGGCGGCGGGTGGAAGCACCCGTTGATCGGCTCGCAGGATCAGACCCCGGTGAACCAGCTGACGGCGCTGACGCGTGATCGTTTTGTCATCGGCAACCCCGACGACTGTGTCCAGGCGATCCGGCGATTCGCCGAGACCTTCGGCGTCGATCACCTGATCTGCCGGTTGTACTTCCCCGGCATGCCACACGAACACATCATGCGCGAACTGGGCTTGCTCTCGCGTGAAGTCTTTCCGGCCTTCCGCTGAACGGGCCAGCATGGATCCGCAACCGTCACCCGATTACGCGCGCTCGCCGTACACCGGCTGGGACCGCGCCCACTGGGTGCAGATCCTGGGGCGGATGACCTACGGTTTCGTGCTTGCGGCCGAGATCACGGGGTCGCCGGCGCGCGCCCTGTATCCCGATGACCGGCGCAGCCTGCCGGACAGCGTGGACGGGCTCGAGTCCTTCGCCCGGATCGCGGCAGCCTGGGGCGCCTGGCTGCGCAACCCGGCCAATCCTGCTCGACTGCACTTCGCCGATCGTGAGCTGGATGTGGAGGACCTGTTGCGTCGAGGCCTGCTCGAAGGCACGGACCCGGCCAACCCTCGCACCTACTGGGGCGACATGACCCACATGGACCAGCGCATCGTCGAGAGCGCCGATCTCGCTGTCGCCATCTGGATGAGCCGCGAACGGGTCTTCAATCGGCTCAGCCCAACCGAGCAGACCCAGATCCTGAACTGGCTGGCCCAGGTCGATGACAGGGGCACGTACCCCGACAACTGGATCCTGTTCACAGCCGTCACACAGGCCGTGCGGTTGCGTCTGGGCCATCCCGCGCCGGTGGCCGACCTGGATTTCCGGCTGCAGCAGGCCAGCGAGTTCTATCGGGGCGATGGCTGGTATGTCGACGGCCCGGCCGACGAGTTCGAGCTCTACAACGCCTGGATGTTCAACTGGCACTTTCTGTTGTGGGCCTGGATCGACGGCGATCGACGGCCCGAGATCCGGCAGCGCGTGCTGCATCGGGCGCGATCGTTTATCGCCGGGTTCACGCACTTCTTCGGAACGAACGGCTCGTACGCGGCCTGGGGCCGCTCGCTCGTCTATCGCTTCGCGGCGCTGGCGGCGTTTGCGACCGGCCACTTCCTGGGCATTGCGCCGGACGACCCCGGCGGGTTGCGCCGGCTTTCGAGTGGTTGTCTGAAGTACTTCGTCGAGCACGGTATGTTCGACCCCGACAGACACGTCGTGCTTCAGGGTTATCACGGCGATTTCCCCGCGGCCGGCGAGCCTTATCTCTCGCCAGGCTCGGCCTACTGGTGCAGCCACGGCCTGTTCGCGCTGACGTTCGACGCCGACGATGCGTTCTGGACGGCGACGGAAGGGCCGTTACCGGTGGAGCGCGGGGACTTCGAGCTCGTCCTTCCGGCGCCGGGTTTCGTCGTTGCGGGCCGCCAGGCGACCGGCCAGGTGCTGCTCCTCAACAGCCGCAGTGGGCAGGAGCACGATGCTCCGCGTTACCACTACGCCGCCAAGTACGGCAAGTTCGCGTATAGCACGCACTTCCCGTTCAATGTCATGGCCGTGAACGGCTCCCAGGCGCCGGATGCCATGATCGCGCTCACGCGGGATGGCAAGGCGCTCGGCCACCGCGTGCGCACACGCGCTGGGGCGGCCGCGCCCGGCCTGGTCTGGTGCAAGTTCGAAGAAATGATCGACGGTGAGCCGCAGCCGATGTGGGTGGCCGTATTGCTCTGGCAGGACCTGCAGGTGCGCCTGGCGCACATCCGCCCGACGTTCCCCGTGCGCGCTTTCGAAGCGCCAGGAGCCTTAGGCACCGAACGCCCGACCGGGGTCGTGCGCCGGTCGGATGGCGTCGCAGGTTGGGAGTACGCCGAGGCGGAGGGCCGCGCGCTCGCGATCCGGCGCCTGCTGGGATACGACGGGCAGCAGGTCAGCGCACCGTTCCTCGATCAATCCAACCTCAACCTCGCGTACCGCTTTGCCGAGCAGCCCTTCGTGGTCGAGACTCAGCCCGGCGTCGCGGCCCGGAACCTGGCGGCCGTGAGCCTGGTCCGCCCGGCGCCCTTTGACCCCGAGACCGAGCTCGCCGGGTTCTCGGTGTCGGTACAAGGCGTCGACCTCTTCGCGATCCGGTTTCCCGACGGCGGCGCAGCCTGCGTGGCCCCGGCCGAAACCACGCCAAAGACGATGACCGTCGCCGGGGTCGACATCGACGGCGTCGGCCTACGGTATGCCCGGCTGAGCTCCGACCGCAGCGAGGTCTGCGGCCTGGGTGTCACCCGCGTGGCAGGCATCGTGGACTTCGCCGAGCCGACGGCGTTTCGGCTGGCGCGCGCCGCGGAGGGTGGCCTACGCGTGACGACGGCCGCGGGCGTGACGCTCTCCACCGAGTGGATCGGCGGCGCCGCGCGCCGGATCGAGGCCCTCGCCCTGTCCGGCGACTGGGTCGACGTCACACGGGCCTGCGGCGCGGGCGTCATCCCGGGCGGCGTGGTGCGCGAATGGGCTTTGCGCAATGAGCGCACGCTGGTCGACTTCAGGGTGGCGTTATGACGGCGCGCGGTGGCACACGCCGGGCCGTGGGTGAATCATGAGCCCTTTCGATCTGACCGTGATGATGTACCACTACGTCCGCGATCCCGGTGACCGTTGCGAAGCCGGCACGGGTATCCCGGGAATGGGCGTGGCGGAGTTCGAGGCCCAGGTGGCGCGGTTGGCGCGCGACCACGCCATGATCGCCTGGCCGGATCTGCGGGACTTCCTGGTCGAACAGAAGCCCCTGCCGGCTAACGCTTGTTTGCTCACTTTTGACGACGGCCTGCTTGATCACTTCCACCATGTGTTTCCGATCCTGCGCGCGCGGGGTCTGTCGGGTCTGTTCTTTGCGCTCGCCCGCGAAGGCGGCGAGCCCCTGACCCTCGCGCACCAGATCCATTTCCTTTTGCCTGTGCTCACTTGCCAGGGGTTGCGCGATGCGGTCTGGAACTGGTTGACCCCGGTCCAGCAAGAGTGCTTCATCCTGGCTGAGGGGCGTTACCAGACGCACTTCAATTCCGGCTCGCCGGAGGATCCCACCCTCATCCTCAAGTCCGTGCTTCAACGCGAATTCGCCGATGAGGCCGGGCCGATACTGAGCGAGTTATTCGAGCGGCACATCGGTGACGAGGCGGCGACGGCGCGCGACTACTACCTGAGCCGCGCCCAGATCGGTGAGATGGTCGCCGGCGGCATGCACTTTGGGGGTCACAGTCGCAGTCACCCGTGGTTCGACTGGGTCGGTACGGCGGCGCAGGCGACGGAGATCGCGGCCTCCGCCGAGTGGTTGCGCGGCATCGAGCCGGGCCCGTGGGCCTTTGCTTACCCGTACGGCGGTTTCAACGCCCGCTCGCCCGGTTTGTTGCAGGCTCATGGTTTTGTTGCCGGCCTGACCACGCACGAACAGGGTTGTCACGCTGAACCCTATTTCATCGGCCGCTACGACGGCGAAATGCTCAAGGACGACTGGCAAGCCATCGAAAACGGCCCGGAGCAGCGCGATGCCTGAGCTCCAAAAGCTCCGCTTTGGCGTGATCGGCTGTGGTACGGCGGCTGTGCCCGTGAGCGCCGCCATCGCCGCTTCGCAGACGGCCGAGCTCGTCGTGGTGCAGGATGCCAACCCCGCGATGGCGCAGGATCTGTCGGAGAAGCTCGGGGTTCGCCGTGTCGACACCGTCGAGCAGGTCTTGAGCGATCCCGGCGTCGAGGCCGTGTACATTGCCGTGCCGCATCACCTGCTGGCGCAGCTGGCCGGGCAGGCCCTGAGCGCCGACAAACACGTGCTGGTCGAGAAGCCCATGGCCCTTCGCGTGGCGGATGCGGATGCCCTGATCGCTCTGGCGGACGACCGGCGACGCACGCTGGACGTCTTCTTTCAAATGCGCGGGATCGACCCGTATGCGCGGGCCCGCGCGCTGGTGCAGGACGGAGCGCTCGGCGACATCATCGGCGTGCGCCTGCAGACCTTGATCGACAAACGCCTGGATTACTGGCAGGTCGGCTATGCCGGGCGATCCACTCAGCCGTGGCGAGCCAGGAAAGAGCAGGCCGGAGGCGGCGTGGTGCTGATGAACACCAGCCATGCGCTGGACGCGGTGCAGCACATCACCGGGCTTGACGTGGTCAGCGTCACGGCTGAAATCGGGACGCTGGTCGCCGATGTCGAAGTGGAAGACACGGCGGCCGCGACGCTGCGCTTCAGCAACGGCGCCGTCGGCAGCCTGTTCGCCGGCGCTCACATCGTCGGCGCGGCGCGCGCCGAGCGAATCGAGCTGTACGGCACACGCGGGCAGATCCAGTTGCCGGATCCCTACGGCGATGACCCGCTCCACGTGTACCTGCGTGAGCCCAGGGGTGACCTGGACGCCGCCCGGTGGCACACCCTTCCAAGGACGCCGACCGACGCGTACGCCCTGGCCGTCGCGGCCTTCGCGCGCGCGGCCCGATCTGACCGACCGACAACAGCCGGCGCCCGGAACGCCCGCCAAACGCTGGCGACGGTCCTGGCGATCTACCAGTCCGCGGCCGAGCGCCGGACCATTCAATTGCCCGTGCGAAAGGTGACCCATGCCTGAACTCGATCTGCGCGGAATCATCCCGGCCATCGTTTCGCCGATGACGCCTGGGGGCGAACTGGACCTGGCGAGCCTGCGAAAGTACGTGGCGTGGCTGGTGCCGCAAGGCCCGATCGCGCTGGCCGTCAACGTCGATACGGGCGAAGGCCCGCACCTGACCATGGACGAACGGCGGCTCATCCTCGAGACCGTGGTCGCTGAAGCCGCCGGGCGTTGCCGGGTGGTGGCCGGGGTGGGCGGGCCCTCGACCGCGCAGGGCGTGGCCAATGCCGTCGCCGCCCGCGACGCGGGGGCGGACGCGCTGTTGGTCTTCCCGATCCCGACCTACCTGGGGCAACCGCTCAACCCGGAGGTGCCCTATCGCTATCACGCCGCCATCGCCGAGGCCGCCGGGCTGCCGCTGATTCTGTTTCAACTCCAGCCGGCCCTCGGCGGCGTGCTGTTCACGACCGAGGTTCTGCACCGATTGATCACGTTGCCGCAGGTGGTAGCGATCAAAGAGGCCAGCTTCGATGCCCTGCGCTTCCTGCAAGTCAAAGCGGCCCTCGAATCAGCCTCGCGCCCGATCACGCTGCTCACCGGCAACGACAACTTCATCTGCGAGAGCCTGCTGCTGGGCGCCGAAGGGGCGCTGTTGGGGTTCAGCACGCTCGGCACACGCGAGCAGGTCGAGATGCTTGCGGCCGTGAAGCGGGGTGACATCCGGCAGGCACGTCAGATCGGCGACCGCCTGCAGCCGTTGGCGAACGTCATCTTCGCGCCGCCTGTGCCCGACTATCGCACGCGCACCAAGGAGGCGTTGAAGATGTTGGGCGTGATCCCCGACGCGGCGGTGCGGCTGCCGTTGTTGCCGCTCAGCGAAGCCGAGCGGGAGGGCGTACGGCTCGCCCTGACCCGGGCCGGCCTCCTGGGAGCCTGAGATGCCTCTTTGCTACGACCCGGGTTCGATCGAGCGCTTCAAGACCGAGATCAGGGCGATACCCGGCTACCCGGCGGGCGAGGCCTTGCCGATCCGCGACATGGTGTTTGAGGCAGGGGCCGTCTTCCGCCTGCCGGAGCTATTGACGCTGGCGGGCGCCGATCCCGCGCAACCGCTGCTGGTCGTGATGGACGACACCGTGATGCTGCGCGCCGGCGAAGAACTCAAGCCCATAATCCTCAACCTGTTAAGTCAGGCGGGCTGGTCGCCCGAGCCGCTCGGCCTGACGCCGGACGCAACCGGCCAGGTCCACACCGACTTCGCACAGATCGGGCGGGTCAAGGAGCGCCTGCAGCCGAACCTGGCCGTGCTCTCGGTCGGTTCGGGCGCCGTGACCGATATCGCCAAACATGCCTGCTTTGTGTATCAGCAGGACCACGGGCTCGCGCCGTTGCCGTTCGTGGTCTACCAGACCGCCAACAGCGTCAGCGCTTACACCTCGAACATGGCGCCCACCTTCGTCGACGGCGTCAAGCGCACGCTGGCGTCGCGCTATCCGGATGTGCTCGTCTGCGATCTGGAGACTCTGCGCGATGCCCCGTACGACATGACGGCCGCCGGGGTGGGAGACCTGCTGGCGGCTTTCGGCAGCTATGCGGATTGGTGGCTGGCCTGGCGCCTGGGGATCGATCCGTCGTATACCGAATTCGCCCAGACGCTTATGGGGCCGCTCGACGAGATCTTCCTCGACCGCGCCGAAGCGATCCGGAGCCGGTCGCTCGAAGGCATGGCCGATCTGGCGAAGCTGATCGCGCTCGGCGGGCTGGCCATGTCGCTGTCGCACGCCACGGCGCCGCTCTCGGGCTACGAACACGTCATCTCGCACGTCCTGGATCTCACGGCCGAAAGGGCCCAGCGGCCGTTGGCGCAACATGGCACCCAGGTGGCGCTGGCGACGCTGCTCACGACCACGGCCTACCGCCACTTCTTGAAGCATTTTGACCCGGCCCGGGTCGTGGTCGCGGACTGTTACCCAACCGAGGCCGAGATGAAAGCCCGGATCGAGGCTGCTTTCAGCGCACTCGACCCGAGCGGCCAGGTTGCAGCCGAATGCTGGTCGGACTATCGTCTGAAGCTCGCGGCCTGGCAGGGTCAGCGCGCCACGTTCAAGGCGGCGCTTGACGATTGGCCGCAGGTGCGGAGTAAACTGGCCGCGCTCACCCGGCCGCCCGAGTTGGCCCGGCGCATCCTGGAGTCCGTCGGCGCGCCGCTGCGCTTCGACCAGTTGACACCGCCGCCCAGCGACGCCGAGGTGCGCTTCGCATTCGCGCACGCGCCGCTGATCCGGCGCCGCCTGACTTTGGGCGATCTGCCGGTGTTTCTGGGTTGGGATCCGGAGGCGTGGTGGGCGCAGGTGAGCGCGGAAGCGGCAGCCGGCTGACATCATGGAGACGATCGTGAATCGACCAAACCAAACGCCCGAACTGATCATCATGCTGACGCACCATGACGAGACGGTGCCTGACGCGCTCGAGCTTTTCCAACAACTGAGAGACGCACCCGTCCGGCACTGGGGGTTCAAGGATGTCGGCCTGCCCGCGGCCGAGATGGGCCGCATCGTCGCCGCGATGAAGACGGCCGGCAAGACCACCTACCTCGAGGTCGTCAGCCTCTCCGAAGAGGAGGGGCTGCGCGGCGCGCAGCTGGCCGTCGAGCTCGGCTTCGACGTGCTGATGGGGACCGTGTTCTTCCCGTCGATCAGCGCGTATCTGAAGGGCAAGCCCATCCGCTATTACCCGTTCCCGGGGCACGTCCATAGCCATCCCAGCATCCTCGACGGCACGATCGACGAGATCGTCGCGGATGCCCGGCGTCTGGAGGCGCTTGGCGCGCACGGACTGGATCTGTTGACCTATCGCTTTACGGGCGATGCCTTCCGGCTCCTGCGCGACGTGGTGGCGGCGATCCAGATCCCGCTTGTCTCCGCCGGCAGCATCACGTCGTACGAGCGCATCGCGGAAGTGCAGCGCGCCGGCGCCTGGGGCTTCACCATCGGCTCGGCGTTCTTCGAGCGCGCGTTTGTGCCGGACGGCTCCTTCAACGACAACGTCATGGCCGTCGTGGATTGGCTCCAGAGAAGTCAGACTTCAACCCAGTTGGGATGATCGTTGCGGGAACGGGGTGATGCCGGGCCGGGGCGTAGGCTAGCCCCGGCCCAGCATCACCCGGTTCTCGCAAAACCTCCTTTGAGGATGAACCATGGACTACGTCATCGGCTGCGATGTCGGTTCTCAAGGCACGAAGGTGGTCTTGCTCTCCAGCACCGGGGCGCTGGCGGGCGAGGCCTACGCCGGGTACGACATCGATTACCCGCAGCCGCTCTGGGCCGAGCAGCCGGTCGCGCGCTGGATCGACGCCATCGCCGCCGCCGTGCGTCAGGTCCTGACCGAGACGGGCATCAGCGCGGATCGGGTGCGCGCGCTGGGTCTGGGCACCCAGGTGGACGGCGTGGTGCCGATCGATGCGGCGGGCCAGGCGCTGCGCTCGGGAATCATCTGGATGGATCGGCGCGCCGGCGAGCAGTGTGCGGCGGTCCGCGCGACCATGAGCGACACGCAGGTGTTCGAGCTCACCGGGCTGAACCTGGATCCGACGCATGTCGCCCCGAAGATCCGGTGGCTGGCCGATCAGCAGCCCGAGATCTATGAGCGCGCTGCGCGCTTCCTGTTGCCCGGCAGCTACCTTGCCTATCACCTGACCGGCGAAGCGGCGGTGGATTACTCGAACGCGTCGTCGACGATGCTGCTGGACGTGCGCACGAAAGATTGGTCGCCGGAGATGTGCCGGGTCTTTGGCATAGACGTCGATCGCTTGGCCCCGGTCGGATCGGCTACGGCGCCGCTGGGTCGGCTCCGCCCGGTCGTGGCCGAGGCGCTGGGGCTGCGACCGGATACCGTGGTCGTTATCGGCTGCGGCGACGAGCACGCGGCCTGTCTCGGCGCGGGCGTGGTGCGGCCGGGCCTGGTCGGCGACATCGCGGGCACGGCCGAGCCCGTATGTGCCGCGAGCCCGACGCCGGCCTTCGACCCGACCCGCCTGATCGAGACGCATTGCCATGGCGATCCGGATCTGTGGTTGTTGGAGAACCCCGGTTTTGTGTCGGGTGGCAACCTGCGCTGGTTCCGCGACCACTTCGCCGCCGGAGCAGCCCAGCCCGGGAAGAGCGTGTATCAGGTGCTCGACGCCGAGGCTGCCGTCGTTCCGACAGGTTCGGAGGGCCTGGTGTTTCTGCCCTGTTTGATGGGCGCGATGGCGCCGACCTGGAACGAGTACGCGCGCGGGACCTATGTCGGCTTCACGCTGGCGCACGGGCGCGGCCACTTTGCGCGGGCGCTGCTCGAGGGCTCGGCTTTCGCCGTGCGCGACATCACTGATCAAATGCGCGCCGTCGGCCTGGATCTGCGGGAGATGCGCGTGGTGGGCGGCGGCGCGCGCAGCCCGTTGTGGAATCAGATCAAGGCCGACGTCACCGGGCTGCCGGTAGCCGTGCCCGAGATCACTGAGACGACGGCATTGGGCGCGGCCCTGCTTGCGTGGGTAGGGGTCGGCGCACATGCCACCCTGGCCGAGGCGAGCGAGCAAGTCGTTCGCATCCGCGAGCGTTACGAGCCCAACCCGGCCGCCCAGGCCGCTTATGCCGAGGCCTACGCGTTCTATCGGGACGCTTACTTCACGCTTCTGCCCCTGTTCGAACGCGCAGCCCGGCGAACCTGATTGAAGGAACCGCGAAAAACGGGTCCACGGAGGTCGACGCGCTGCGCGTCGACCTCCGTGGACCCGTTTTTCGCGTCGACCGTTCTGTCGCTATCCTGATCGGTCAGTTGCTGCTAAAGTCGTGGCTGCGGCCGGCCAAGGACTTGAGCGTTCTTGGCGCATGATTGTAGAATCCGCGCCGGATGGTCGCTAAGGGGACCATGAATTCCACATCGACTGAGCACCTGAATCAGGCTTACACCCTGGCCCACGAACGCTACGCCCAGCTGGGCGTCGACACCGAGCAGGCGCTGGCCGCACTGGCCACGGTCGCGCTCAGCCTGCACTGCTGGCAGGGCGACGACGTCGCCGGTTTCGAGAACACGGGCGAGGCGCTGAGCGGCGGCATCGCCGCGACCGGCAACTATCCCGGCAAGGCGCGCACGCCCGACGAGCTGCGCACCGACCTCGACCAGGCCTACCGCCTGATCCCGGGCAGCCATCGCCTCAACCTGCATGCCATGTACGCCGAGACCGGCGGCAAGCGCGTCGAGCGCAACGAGCTGCGCCCCGAGCACTTCGCGGCCTGGCGCGATTGGGCCAGGGCGAACGGCCACGGCGTCGACTTCAACCCGTCGTGTTTCTCGCACCCCAAGGCCGCCGACGGCTTCACGCTCGCCAGCCCCGACGCCGGCATCCGCCGGTTCTGGATCGAGCACTGCCAGGCCAGCCGCCTGATCGGCGCCGCGTTTGGCAAGGCGTTGGGCACGCCGTGCGTGACCAACATCTGGATCCCCGACGGCTACAAGGACACGCCCTTCGACCGCGTCGGCCCGCGCCGGCGGCTGACCGAGTCGCTCGACGCCGTGCTGGCCGAGAAGCTCGACCCGGCCCACAACCTCGACGCCGTCGAGCCCAAGCTCTTCGGGCTCGGGTCGGAGAGCTATGTCGTGGGTTCGCACGAGTTCTACCTGGGCTACGCCCAGTCGCGCCGGATCCTGCTCTGTCTCGACGCCGGGCATTTCCACCCGACCGAGACGATCGCGGACAAGATCTCGGCGGTGCTGCTGTACCTGCCCGAGATCCTGCTGCACGTCAGCCGCGGCGTGCGCTGGGACAGCGACCACGTCGTCACGCTCACCGATGACCTGCAGGCCATCACGCAGGAGATCGTGCGCGGCGGGAACCTGAGCCGCGTGCACGTCGGCCTCGACTACTTTGACGCGAGCATCAACCGCGTCGCGGCCTGGGCCATCGGCGCGCGCAACACGCTCCGGGCGCTGCTGATGGCGTTGCTCGAGCCGCGCGAACAGCTGCAGGCGCTCGAGCTGGCCGGCGATTACACCGGCCGGCTGGCGCTGCTGGAAGAGCTCAAGGGCCTGCCGTTCGGGGCCGTCTGGGATTACCATTGCCTCCGTCAGGAGGCGCCTGTAGGATTGGCGTTCCTCGACTAGGTCCGTGACTATGAACGTTCGACTCAATCCAAACGACAGTAAGGCGGAACTGCAACGATGACGGGTTCAACCAGCGACTACCTCCACGTCAACTACCTCTGGGACGACACCACGGCCGATGCGCTCGACCCGGTCGAGCGGCTGCGCTATCGCAGCAACCTGCTTGGCGCCGACCAGCGCATCACCAACACCGGCGGCGGCAACACGTCGTCCAAGATCGACATGCCCGATCCGATCACGGGCGAGCCGGTCGAGGTGTTGTGGGTCAAGGGCTCAGGCGGCGACCTGCGCACGGCCACGCGCGCCAATTTCGCGTCGCTTGATTTGGCCAAGCTGCGGTCGCTGCAGGCCCTGTACGATCGCACCGAACCGCGCGGCGCCAAGACGCCGATCGAAGACGCCATGGTCGACCTGTACCGGCACGCCACGTTCAACCTCAACCCGGCGGCCGGCTCGATCGACACGCCCCTGCACGGCCTGCTGCCGGCGCGCCACGTCGACCACATGCACCCGACGGCCGTGATCGCGATCGCGGCCAGCCGCGACCAGGAGGCGTTGACTCGCGAGGTCTTCGGCGGCGAGGTGGGGTGGGTGCCCTGGCAGCGCCCGGGCTTTGACCTGGGTCTGGTGATGCGCGCCGAGGCGGCCAAGAACCCGAAACTGAAGGGCCTGGTGATGGGCCAGCACGGCCTGATCAACTGGGCCGAAGACGACAAGGCCTGCTACGCGCTGACGCTCGCCCTGATCGAGAAGGCCGCGCGCTACGTGGCGGCGCGCGATAAGGGCGCCGCTGCGTTCGGCGGGTCGCGTTACGCGCCTATGGAGGCGCAGGCGCGTGAGGCGCTCCTGGTTCAGCTCCTGCCGCGACTGCGCGGCCTGGTCTCGCAACAACAACGCTTCATCGGCACCGTGCACGCCACCGACGCCGTGCTGGCATTCGTCAACAGCGTCGATGCGCCGCGGCTGGCTGAGCTGGGCACGTCGTGCCCCGATCACTTCCTGCGCACCAAGATCAAGCCCCTGTACGTGCCGTGGGACCCGCACACGGAGGATCTTGCGGCCTTGATCGCCAGGCTCGAGGCCGGTCTGGTCCAATACCGGGCCGATTATGCCGCCTATTACGCCGCCTGCAAGCGGCCGACATCGCCGGCGATGCGCGACCCGAACCCGACCGTCATCCTGATCCCGGGCCTGGGCCTGATCGCCTGGGGCAAGACCAAGAGCGAGAGCCGCGTGACGGCCGAGTTCTATTCGTTGGCCATCGACGTGATGCGCGCGTCCGAGGCGATCAGCCAGTACCAGGGCTTGCCGCGTCAGGAGGCCTTCGATATCGAATACTGGCTGCTCGAGGAGGCCAAGCTCAAGCGCATGCCGGCCGAGAAGGAGCTGGCCCGCAACGTCGTGGTCGTGATCGGGGCGGGCAGCGGCATCGGCAAGGCCGTGGCGCAGCGCGTCGCCCGCGAGGGCGCCCACGTGGTCTGCGCGGATCTGTCGGTCGAGGCCGCGCAGACGACGGCCGAGGAACTGCTGGCGCAGTACGGCCACGGCATCGGCCTGGCCGGCACCGGGGTCTCGGGCTGCGGCCCGGCACTCGGCCTCGGCGTCGATATCACCAAACGCGAGAGCGTGCGCGCGCTCTTCGACCAGGTCGTGCTCGCCTACGGCGGCATCGACAACGTTATCGTGACCGCCGGCATCTTTGTGCCGCCGGATCGCACCGGCCGGATCCCAGACGAGCGCTGGGCCCTGACTTACGCCATCAACGTGACCGGCGGCTATCTGGTCGCCGATGAGGCCCGCGCCCTCTGGCAGGCGCAGGGCTTGAAGGGCAGCCTGGTGCTGACGACCAGCGTCAACGGCGCGGTGCCCAAGCCGGGCTCGCTGGCCTACGACACCAGCAAGGCCGCGGCCAACCACCTGGTGCGCGAGCTGGCGATCGAACTGGCGCCGCTCGTGCGCGTCAACGGCCTGGCGCCCGCGACCGTGGTCGAGGGCAGCAGCATGTTCCCGCGCGAGCGCGTGATCAGTTCGCTGACCAAATACGCGATCGCGTTCGACGAGACCGAGAGCACCGAGGCGCTGCGCGGCAAGCTGGCCGGGTTCTACGCCCAGCGCACGCTTACCAAGGCGCCGATCACGCTGGCCGATCAGGCCGAGGTCGCGTTCCTGCTCAGCACCGGGCGGTTCAGCAAGACCACGGGCCAAATCATCAGCGTCGACGGAGGTCTGGCCGAAGCGTTTCTGCGCTGACGGCGGGAGTGGTCGACCCGGCCATAGGAAGCAGACAAAGACTCCTGCCGATGCGATAATCCTTCCGCCACGGCGGCCTGGAACCAGAACCAAGAGCCTGAGCGGCCGACGCCAAGAGCCTCGGCCGCTCGTCTTTAATGTCTCGGGTAGCTTCGGAAGCAACGGCGAAGCCGCTCAGGTGGGGCGGTCTTCGGCCGGCTTTCGTCGAATGTGACATCGCCAAAACCGGCAGGAGACGCAATGAGCAAAGTGTTCGTCAACATCGGTCTGAGCCTCGACGGGTACATGGCCCCGGAAGGGATGGCGCTCGAACATTGGGACGACCCGGACTACAAAAACTGGGCGGCCAAGTGGGGCGCGTTGATGAGCTGGATCCACGACCTGGAGTACTTCCGCGCCAACCTGAAGCTCGGCCCGGGCGGCGAGACGGGCCCAGTCAATGATCAGCTCAAGCACACCACGGAGCGTATCGGCGCGAACATCATGGGCAAGCGGATGTTCGACGCCGGAGAGCGCGGCTGGCCTGAAGAGGCGCCCTTTCACACGGCCGTCTACGTGCTCACCCATGAGAAGCGCGAGCCCTGGGTCCGGCCGGGCGGCACGACCTTCTTCTTCGTCAACGACGGCCTCGAAAGCGCACTGGCGCAGGCCCGTGTCGCCGCCGGGGACCGAGACATCCGCATTGCCGGCGGCGCCGACGTGGTCCAGCAATACCTCAACGCCGGCTTTGTGGACGAGTTGGAGATCGCGCTGGCGCCTGTGCTGTTCGGCGGCGGGCGACGTCTGTTCGAAAACGTCGCCGACACGGTGCCTGCCTTCCGCATCGAGCGTGTGTTGGACACGCCGCAGGCGACCCACCTGCGCTACGTGCGCGCCTAGCCGACGCGGCTGCGGCCGCCGACCACCGTACAGCGCCGCGGGAAGGGGCTTAAACCGATCAGGCGCACCCGGTCAGGCGGGCCACGACCAGATCCTCGAAGGCGGCCAGATCCTTCCAGCGCGTGGCGCATCGTATCGGATCGCCCTGGATCGCGATCCGGGTGTAGCCGTCCTCGGTGACGCTGAGGTTCAGGGTCTCGATGTCGACCCATGCCTCTGAGAACGCCAGATAGATCGGCACCAGATCGAACAGGATCGAGCTCTCGACGTGCGGGTCGAAACCTCGGTACAACGGGTTCTGATTGTGCCGGGTCCAGCATGCATAGTTCTCGAGCACGGCCCGGACCAATGGATCCGGGCTGTTGCTTACGGCCTGGTATTTCGCGCCCTTGAGCTGGACGGACCCGCATGTGTCGAGCGGCGTGATCGTGATATCCCAGGGTGTTGAGAATACCTTGCGGCAGGAGTGCGGGTACAGCCGGACGTTGTACTCGGCCGGGATCTCGGCGCTGCCGAAGTAACCCTGGCGCAGGCTCCCATACATCCCGACGAAGCGCGAGTTCCGCACGACCTCCGGGGCCTGCATCAGCAGCGCGGCGACGTTGGGCAAAGGGCCGATCCCGATCACGGTCACCGGCGTCGACGAGCCACGGATGACGTCTGCGATGGCCTGAACGGCGTCCGGCAGAAACCGGCCCGGCTCGTCGGGCAGGGCGTAGTTCTGAACCCATTCACGTTGGTAGAGTGGCGCCTGTTCGAGTGGCACCCCGATCCCGATCGGGATGTCGGTCCGCCCGGCCACGTCCAGCAGTCGCGCGACGAGCCGGGCCCTTTCGAGTGTGTCCCCGGTCGTCGTGGTGATCAAGCGCACATCCAATTCGGGGCAGCGCAGCAGAAAAGCCAGCGCCCAGGTGTCATCGATATCGGTTCCGATGTCGGTGTCAAGGATCACCGGGACACGCTGGTTGCGCGAAGGCGTGGGCAGAGTCATTCCTTAATTCCCGTGGAGGCGATGCTGTCCACATAGTACCGTTGCAGAGGCAGCATGACCAGGACGGGCACGATGGCCGCGATCAGGGAGCCGGCGAACAGCTCGTTGAGCAGGGTCTGCACCTGTTGGGCGGAGAGCGAGATCGCCACCTGGATGACCCGCAGCTCGGGCTTGGGGGCCACCACCAGCGGCCAGAAGAACGAAT
>WBZS01001823.1_pt1 | contig 15340 bp, 14 predicted proteins | sample 5204201 | NCBI WGS metagenome assembly WBZS01 (sample SAMN12344357, study PRJNA552823) | activated sludge metagenome | biome: Activated sludge suspended growth; feature: Nitrification reactor; material: Wastewater; isolation source: activated sludge from nitrification reactor of wastewater...
TGGCGGCCGATTCTAGGAATTGCCTCTGCATTTCGCGATCGGAATATTTCCGTGCGAACTCCGAATGAAGGTTGGAATCCAGATCAAGCGACTGGCGGTCTGTTTGAAGCAACAGGTTGAGGACGCTCCACGCGACGACCGGATGGGTAAAGAAGGCTCGATAATAAAGCGCGGCCGCGAATGCGATGCAGGCCAGCACGAAATAGCTGACCGGATTCATCACGTTGTTCACGAAATCTTGCGCCCATTGCGGAATGATCCAGCCCGAATGTGCGAAGTAGGCGACGGCGTGAATCAGGAAGAGACCTGAGACCAACCCCCAAATACCGGCCTGCAACTTATTTTTTTCTTGTAGGAAATAATAAGCTGCGAAACCTAAGTTCATGAGCGTCAGAAGAAGATAGTAGAAACCAATCCCATTCTGAAGCGATTCGGACAGGTGATGTTCGGTATGCATGATCACTTCGCGTGAAGAAGGTCCAAGAGCAACACGGCGTCGCCCTTCGGAGAGTGCCTCGAAACGTCCAAATCCCTCTGGAAAGGCCGACTTCCGGGAAGGCGAGGCTCCTACCGAGCCGAACGCCAAGTGAAATTTCCAAGCTTTTCGGGGGGTTTTTGGCTCGGCAGGAGCCTCACCCCCTCTTGTCTGGATCGACGCTTACAGAGCGCCGCTAATGTTCCCATCTTTGCGTACGCGCCAAAAATGGACGGCGATCAGGAGCGCGACCACAAGTGGCAATGCCACGCAGTGAAGCACATAGAAACGTAGCAATGCGGTTTCGCCGACGAATCTCCCGCCTAACAAAAGGAAGCGTGCGTCACTTCCCGAGTGGATCAGTTCCACGCCTCCGATCGTCAAAAACTTGGACCCGGGACCTTCGTACCCCATCCCCGGCGTGGCGCGAGCCATGTTGCTACCGACCGTGATGGCCCAAATCGCCAACTGATCCCACGGCAATAGATAGCCCGTAAAGCTGAGAAGCAGGGTCAACACCAGCAAGATGACGCCAACCCCCCAGTTGAATTCGCGTGGCGGCTTATAACTTCCCGTAAGAAACACGCGATACATGTGAAGCCAGATCGTGATCACCATCGCGTGCGCGCCCCAGCGATGCAACTCGCGGAGAATCCCTAAAGTCGCGACGTCACGAAGGCTAAGGATATCGTTGTAAGCGTGTTCCAACGTCGGCCGATAATAAAACATCAGCAACACGCCGGTGACGGTTTCCACCAGGAATAGGAAGAAGGTGATCCCGCCCATGCACCACGTGTAGCTGAGTTCGATCCCCGATTTCCGCACCGAAACCGGATGCAGATGCAGGAAAACGTTCGTCAACATCACGACGATGCGATTTCGCCGATCGCGCGGCGCGGGATGACGGAAGATACTCTTCCATACCTGTGAACTTCGAATCCACTCTCCGAGGGACATAATTACTCACTCTTACAGAAGGATATAGGAATCCGGATCTTCCCACTGCCCGATTTCTTTTTGGAATTTGCGTGATTTGTCGACCAGGATCTCGCCTTCTTCCGTTTTTCGGATGGCGAACCGTTCGAGCGGACGCGGCGCTGGACCTTCGAAGTTGACGCCGGAAAGCTTAAATCCCGAGCCATGGCAGGGACATTTGAATTTCTTTTCACTTTCGAGCCAATTCGGCGTACACCCAAGGTGCGTGCAAACCGTCGAAAGGGCGAAGATGATCGAACGGTTTCGCTCATCCTTCGAGCGAATCACCCAGGCGCCGACTTCTTTATAGCGGTCGTCGACCTTGTCATCTTCATAGCTCGCCACATTGCCCGCCCGGAATGTCGAGGGTGGCTCAGAGAGTACATTGGGAAACAAAAAGCGGACGGTTCCCAACGCTAACGCGCCCATGCTCAGCGAAAACGTCGTCCAGCCAAACGCGAACCACGACCCTACCACCGCGAACAAAAAGAACCGACGATCCCCACCACCAGGCTTGGCAGCAGGTTTCGCGGCAGGTTTTGCGGGTGGGGGTGGTGGGGCGGGTTTAGGCGGTGCCGACGCGGCGGGTGGTGCCGCAGGTGGTTCCGGAGTGGGATTGGGTGTGGGAGAATTAGGTTCCGCCATGGCGTTTACCAATAGGCCCCGAATGGGTTTTCCGCGCTCTCGTTCCAACGAAACCGCGAAAGACCGTGGGAGTTCACCATCGTGAAAGGATTCACAAAGGACGTTGTAGAACCGAGGAATCGGATGTCAACGGCTTCGCTCGGTGAAACAAGCTTTTTGCAAAGCCCATGCCGCCGCGAAACACCATCGGAATCCACGAAAATCTCGCATCGGGTTGGTACACTTTTCCCGTTTCCAGGAATTGCCCGCCGGTTTTGTCGCAAATCTCGGAAACCAGAGGCTTCAAACCTGCATTCCTGGCACCCTCGCCTGATTTGGCCCTTTCCTGCTATCGCGAATCTTCCCGTCGCAGGACGCGCCGAATATTGCCTTCATTCACGGGGCGGATCACGCCTTTTTCCGTGATCAGCGCGGAAGTCAATTCAGCTGGGGTTACGTCAAAGGCTGGATTATAGACCACGACGCCCTCGGGTGCGGTACACGATCCGAACCCATGGGTGATTTCGCGGGAATTGCGTTGTTCGATGGGGATTCCGGATCCATCCGCCAAGTTGAAATCGAAGGTGGTGCTCGGAGCGGCTACATAGAAAGGAATGCCATGATGTTTCGCGAGCACCGCCAACCCGTACGTGCCAATTTTGTTGGCGGCATCGCCATTGGCTGCGATGCGGTCGGCACCCACGATGACGTGTTGAACCTTTCCCTCTTTCATGACCTGTGCCGCCATGTTGTCGCAGATCAACGTTGCCTTCACGCCATGTTGCGCCAATTCCCACGCCGTGAGCCGAGCACCTTGCAACAACGGCCGAGTTTCATCGGCGAATACGTGGATGTTTTTTCCCTGGTCGTGGGCGGTGAAAAGGACCGCGAGCGCCGTGCCGTATTCCGCTGTAGCCAACCCACCCGTATTGCAATGCGTTAATACCCCGTCACCCATGCCGATCAAATCCGCGCCGAATCGGCCAATGGCGTGGCACATCTCGGCGTCTTCCGCTCGGATCGCGTGAGCTTCATTGAGCAATGCCTGACACCATTCACCCGCCGCCTGCGTTTGAGACCGACCTACCGCTTCCATTCGGTCCAGCGCCCAAAAAAGATTGACGGCAGTCGGTCGACTGGTTCGAAGGTAGGCGGCGACCTCAGCAACCTTGGCTGCGAAAGCGGAGGTGGAACCATTGCGGACCGATTGCACCCCGACGACGACGCCGTACGCTGCCGCGATCCCGATCGCAGGCGCTCCTCGCACGCGTAAGGAGCGTATCGCTTCCCAAACATCTTCCACGGTCTTGCAGTCACGGTACTCCAGCCGATTTGGAAGAAGCGTTTGGTCAATGAGGCGAAGGAAGCCCGGAGAACCATCGATCCAGGCTGCCGAGAGAGGAACATGTGCCATGGCAATTTTCTCAGTCGGTGAATCGTCCGACGTTGTTATAGCCAAGAAAGGACCACCCGCCCAAACGCCATTCACCCGCACGATGCCATGAAATGCTAACGTCTCCAAGTTTTGAGACTAATTCTCGTTTTCGATGTTTGGCGATTTCGAGCTTGCTCTTGTGGCACGTCCTGTCTGTTGCCGAAGAATCCAGGAAATGATTCTTGCTTTCTGGGGCGGAAACGCGTAGATTGTATTGAGACTTAATCTCGCTAACGTCCCGCCAAATAGGATGTGCCGTGTCCGAAATCTTGCCTTTGGAATATCTCGGAAGTGGCGAACACGCGGAAATCGTCGAGCTTTCTGGCGAACCGAAATGGATCGGCCGCCTGGGCGAGTTGGGGCTGCGTGCAGGAAGTCGGTTTCGCGTCTTGCAAGGCGGAAGCCCTTGCCTACTGCAGATTGCGGGTTCTCGTTTGAGCCTGCGAGGCGACGAGATGACCCGCATCCTCGTCCGTCCCGTTCCGTCTGCCGACTGATTTTTGCATGACCTTCCATCCCCTGCTACCTGGTATTGCCAGCTGTCTCGCGGTTTCCCTTGGTACTCGAATGCCTACCTTAAACCAACTCAAACTCGGCGTGCGGGCACGCATCGAACAGATCGCTGGCGCGGAATCCGTCGTCCAGCGCCTTTTAGAAATGGGCATGCTCGAAGGGGAAGAAGTCGAGGTTCTCGGCTTCGCGCCACTCGGTGATCCGATGGAGATTCTCGTCCGCGATTATCGTCTCAGCCTACGCACCCAAGAGGCTGCGGGGGTTCAAGTGACGGTCCTTCCTTAAGCCTTCTCTCTTCGCCAGGCATTTCTTCATGGCTGAACAAATCCCACTGGTCGCGCTCGTTGGCAATCCAAACACCGGCAAAACCACGCTTTTCAATTCCTTGGCGGGGATGAACCAACGCGTAGGCAACTATCCCGGCGTCACCATCGAGACCAAAAAAGGCCGCCTTCACCACGGCAACGAAGTGATCGATCTGCTGGACCTGCCAGGCACCTACAGCCTGGCGCCGCGAAGCCCCGATGAAATGGTCGCCGTCGAGGTAATCCTTGGCCACAAAGAAGGCGAACGCCGACCCGATGCCGTGCTCGTGATCGTGGACGCATCCAACCTCGAGCGCAATCTTTATTTGACGACCCAAGTGCTCGAGCTGGGCGTGCCGGTGGTCGTCGCATTGAACATGATCGACGTGGCTACCCACCAGGGCCTGAAGATCGACGTGCAGGCATTATCCCGCAAGTTGGGCCTGCCGGTCATTCCGATTCAAGCCAACAAAGGGCGGGGCATTGAAGAGTTAAAAAACGCCCTGTCCCAGGTCTTGCGTAAACCCGCCTCCGTGGCGGGCCCGGTGTTTCCACCTGATTTCGAACAGGAATTGGATCAACTCGCCAAACACCTTCCGGCCGATGAACCGCGTTTCCTCGTGCGCCGATTACTCTTGGACGTGGGCGGATATACTGAGGAATTACTTACTCAAAAGCATGGCAAAAATTTGCAGGAAGTCGTGAAGGCGGCACGACAACGGCTACACGCGGCTGGTCATGGCGTTCCTGCCGTCGAGGCACGGACTCGATATGGATGGATCCGCCAAGTTACCGCCGGCAGTATCCAACGCCCCGCCCAACGCCCCGTCACCTGGACCGATCGCATCGATAAGGTTCTGACCCATTGGTTTTGCGGCACGCTGGTTTTCTTCGCGGTGATGTTCCTTGTCTTCCAGGCGATCTTCACCGGGGCGCAACCCCTGATGGACGCAATCAAAGCAGGCCAAGGTTGGTTGGCCGACGCCGTGCGCGAAATCATGGCGCCGGGACCGTTGCGAAGTTTGATCGCCGATGGCGTCATCAACGGGGTCGGCAGCGTCATCGTTTTTTTGCCGCAAATTCTAATCCTTTTCGCCTTCGTCGCCCTGCTCGAAGATTGTGGTTACATGGCTCGGGCGGCGTTTCTCATGGACCGCCTGATGTCGCGGGCCGGCTTGAACGGGAAATCGTTCATCCCCCTGCTCTCTTCGCTCGCCTGCGCGGTGCCGGGAATCATGTCAGCACGCGTGATCGAAAATCGCCGGGACCGTTTCGCCACCATTTTGGTCGCGCCCCTCATGAGTTGCTCGGCCCGCCTTCCTGTCTACAGCCTGCTGATCGCCGCCTTTTTACAGCCTGGACCAGACGCCACGCTCTTGCAAATGATGACTCCAGGCCTCACGCTTTTGGCCTTGTACATGATCGGTTTCATCCTGGCTCCGTTGATCGCGTTTTTCTTGAAAAGCTCACTATTACGCGGCGAAACGCCCGTGTTCGTGATGGAAATGCCTCTTTACAAATTGCCCTCGATCACCCACATTCTGCGCCGCGCGCTTGAAGCGGGATGGATGTTCATCTACCGGGCGGGAACGCTCATTTTCTGCTGCATGATCTTGGTATGGGCCCTGCTCTATTTTCCGGGTTATCACCCAAGTGGGGAACGGTACGAGGAAATGATCGTGGGGCTCGAGAAGTTGGCGGAAACCCAAAAAGGTGCCCTGGAAGATCTATCAGGAAAAATCGAGGAAATGGAAGAAGCGAAACAGGAGGTTCCTGGGGAACTCTACTTCGAAAAGCATCAGCTCGAAGATCAGGTGGACGATGCCGAAGCGTCGGCTCGCAAATTGGCGGCCGAGTGGAAGGGGCAAAGCTACCTGGGTCGTTTAGGTAAATTTATGGAGCCGGCGGTTCGTCCGCTCGGCTGGGACTGGCGCATCGGCATGGCGGCGCTGGCCAGTTTTCCAGCCCGCGAGGTTATGGTCGGTACGCTCGGCATCATTTTCGGCGAAGGGGAAGGCGACGATGAAGCGTTTCAGCAACAACTCGGTGATGCCCTTCGCGAAGCCACCTGGGATCAGCAGCCACACCGAAAACTCTTCACCTTCCCGGTCGCGCTTTCCATCATGGTATTCTTCGCGCTTTGCTGCCAATGCGTCTCCACCCTGGCCGTCATTCAACGCGAAACCCAAAGTTGGTGGTGGCCTACGTTTACCTTTTTCTACATGACCGCACTGGCCTACGTCGGCGCGCTGCTCACCTACCAAGTGGGATCCTGGCTGACCGGAGCGTACTAAGTTCGCCAACGCTTCTTCCTACGACGTGAGAGTTCCTCATGAATTGGCAAATGGTAATCACACTGTTGCTCGTCACGGCTGCGTCTGCATACGTCATTTACAACCTGGTGATTTCGTTCGTTCCGTCAAAGAAAGCATGTCCCGGCGGGTGCGGCTGCGGAGCCACGTCTAAACGCGCCTCCCCGAGCCATGGACTTCAACAACTGAATCTCCGCCAACCACGTTGAACGGCCCTCGGCGAGCCAGACGGCGTAAGCCCCTGAAGGTCCTTTCCACCGCAAAAAAGCCGAGTACCTCCCGCGTGCACGTCACACCGCGTGGTGGAGTCATCGGGCTCGCCGATCGTTTACTTTTTGCGCCCGAGTTCTTGGTCGAAATCGCCATAGTTAGGAAGTGAGGATCGGCCCAGAATGAGTCGGCGATGGCGGGAATAGCGTAGTTCGAAGGTGCCCTGCGCATCGAAGACGCGATTGCGATCGTAATTCGTCTCGCCGGTGGAATTGATCTCTTCGGAAGCCATCGAATTCGCACTTGCGAAACGCATCAAGCTGATCCAGACGCGATCCGGCGGCAAGTAGCTGCGAATGGGGCTTTCCTGCGGCGACCGAGGTTCGAAACCCAAAAAGTCCGCTGGCGCAGGCAATGTCTGCAAAACCACACAGATGAACCCGGATACGAAATACCCCGTGATCGCGCCCACGAATCCGGCCCCAATTTGTTGAAGCATGGGATTGTAATTGACCATCGTGGGATTCAATCGATTGGTGACAAATCGCAGAATCGCCAACGAAATTGAGAAAAGGCCCGTCAGTACGATCAGATCCTCATATCCCTGGAGTTTGCTGTTCTGGAAGTTGCCATCGAGAACGTCCGCTAATGGCTCCCAATAGTTGAAGGCAATAAGTCCGGAGATCAGCACTTGGAGGAAGATGGTGATCGCGCTCAACAGCCCGTTGCGATACAGGCAGTAGGCGACGATAACCATGACCACCAAAGTGAGAATCGCGTAGCCTGCCATGGAATTCGTTCCCTAATGCCCAGTCGGAAAATTCTAAAAGCTAGCGGCAAAACCTGATTGAGATCAGGAGTGCCTCAATAAGTCACCGTTGCTGATGCAACATTCCACCGCCTGAAGCGATTTACATACGCTTTGCGCCGGATCCGAGCCTAGGCGCCAGTAAGAGACACGAATCCCTCTCGCTGACGCTCGGGCTCGGACGGCGACGCATTTGATCCGACCCGCAAAAAGGGGAAATCCAGCGGGGATCATTTGCACACCCGCAACAGCTCGGCGACCGAGGTGGTACCCTCCATGACCAGGCGAAGCCCGTCGTCGAAAAGGGGCCTCCACCCGAGTTTGATGGCTTCTGCCTTGATGGCGGCCATGTTGGGGTTTTCACGGATCAGATCCTTGATTGTATCGCTGACGACCAGCAACTCATAAACGCCCGTTCTGCCTCGGTATCCCGTGCCGCCACAATGCTCGCAGACGACTTCTTCCCCCTTGGTGTCGACATTTTCACCCGGATCAGGGGGACGATACAACACCCTCAATTCCTCGGCACTGACACGCAGTTTTTTCAACGTGTCTGCGGTCGGCTTGTAGCGTTTCCGACACTTGGGGCACAGCTTGCGTACCAAACGTTGGCCAAGCACGCCCACAAGCGCGGACGAAATCATGAAGGGCTGAACACCCAAGTCAACAAGGCGAAGGATCGAGGTGAGTGTGTCGTTCGCATGGACGGTGCTGAAAACCATGTGGCCCGTCTGGGCCGCCTGGCAACCAATTTCCGCCGTCTCCTTGTCGCGAATTTCGCCGACCATGATCACGTCGGGGTCTTGCCGAAGGATGCTGCGAAGTTCGGTCGCGAACGTCTTGCCCGCCTTGGGATTGATTTCGATCTGGGTCACGTTGTCCAGGCGGTATTCGACGGGGTTTTCGATCGTGATGACGTTCGAGGTGAAACGGTCGATTTCATGCAGGCATGCATAGAGCGTGGTGCTTTTCCCGGATCCAGTCGGGCCACACACCAAGAACATTCCGTGAGGCTTGGTGGCGATGTCCTTCACTTTCTCACGGACGTCATCGGGCATGCCGACGTGTTCAAGGTCGATGACCTGATGGCCTGAATCGAGGATACGAACGACCATTTTCTCGCCGAGGACGCTGCCCGCCGTTGCGACGCGGAATTCGACGGTTCGGTCTTCCACCTGAGCCGAGAAACCGCCGTCTTGCGCTTTGCGTTTTTCGGTGATGTCGAGATTGGCGATGACTTTCATCAGGTTGATGACGGCATCGCCCATTTGGCGGGAGAAGGGATCCTGGTTGGTCATCACGCCATCGATGCGGAAGCGAACCGACATTTCCTCCTTGGCCGGTTCCATGTGGATGTCGGTGGAACGTTTTTGAATCGCTTCCCAGACCATTTCAAGGGCTTTTTTGTAGCCCTTCGACTGCATAACGCGTTTGCCACGCTCGGGATCGTCGGAGTTTTGCAGCGAGGTGGAGCGTGTGATGAATCGGATCGGGATGCCTCGCTCCACCATCTGCACGGTTTTTTTGCGCTTGAAAAGCCCCGCAAGGCCTTGTTCCCAGATGCGTTGGAAGTGCTCGGGCGTGAGCAGCTTGGCTTCGTCCTGCACTTTTTCGTTTCGGGTGATCACGTAGTAATACGTGGAACCACCCACGAACGCCCAGAAGAGGATGAACGAGAGAAAGAACGACGGGATGTTCCAAAGAAGCAGAAAGCCAATGAGGCCGGCACCAAGCGGAAGGCAGTTCCAGAGTTGGAAATCCATTTTGACGCGGACAGCGTCGTCATCCACCCAGCTACAAATCTTGACCCAGCCAAGAAAGCTGAGCACGAGAAGGGCGAGCTTGACCGGATGGAAGTAGAAGCCGATGCCGCGCGGAAAGGACGGATCCGCCGCCAACGCGACGTCCACCAGCACCGACCAACCCAAAAGGAGAAGGCCAGCGTGCCGACACCAGGGGAAAGCACAACGTCGAAGAATGGGCATGGCCAATGTTGGGGCAGGTGGAGGTACGGTGGGCGATGAAGTATCTACCAAAAACCTCGTCACCCACATGGATGACGAGGCTGCAACCTACGTAGAAAATTTTACAAAATACCCGGGGCAGCGACCTTAATTCCTTTGAGCATCATCTTGAGCTGGTCGGGATTGCTCGAAACTTCGATGGCGACTTCCTTCGTGATGTCGTTGCGTTCCACCAGCTGACGCAGGTTCTCGTTGAAGTCGACCATGCCTTCTAGATAACCGATGCGGATCGCGTCGGGAATCTTTTTATCCTCGCCTTTCGAAATCAAATCGCGAATCGTGGGGTTCACGATCATGATCTCGTTCGTGGGAACACGGGACTTGCCCGGCTTGATGCTTTTAACGAGCTTTTGCGCCACCACGGCTCGAAGGTTATTCGCGAGGGCTTGGCGAATCGCGCCGTGCTTGCTAGGTGGGAACAAATCAAGAATACGGTTGATGGTGGTGGCGGCACTCGCCGCGTGGATGGTGCCAAATACCAAGTGCCCCGTTTCCGCCGCATGCACCGCGGCTTCGAACGTCTCGATATCGCGAAGCTCACCGACCAGGATGACGTCCGGGTCTTGACGAACGGCGTCTTTAAGAGCTTTGTGCCAGTCTTTACTGTCCAGGCCGATCTCGCGTTGGTTGATGTAGGATTTCTTATCCGCAAAGACGAATTCGATTGGGTCTTCGACCGTGAGGATATGCAACGGCTCACGCTCGTTCACATAATCGAGCATGGAGGCGATCGTCGTCGACTTCCCCGACCCGGTCACGCCCGCGAGAATGATCAACCCTTCCGGATAGTTACAGAGCGATTCGATCGACGGGGGCAAGCCGAGGCCGTGAAAGTTCGGAATGTTATTATTGACGCGCCGCGAGACGACCGAAAGCCGACCTCGCTGTTTGAAAAGCGAGACGCGGAATCGGCATTCGTCGTTGCCGACGACCCAGGAAAAGTCGACCCCGCCTTCGTCTTCGAGAATCTTGGCTTGTTTGGGCTTCAAGATCGGCAGGAAGACACGTTCCATGTCTTCCTGCGTCATCGGTCGGCCATTTGTGCGCGTGATGTCGCCTTTCAGACGCATCATGGGCGGCTGACCTACCTTGAGGTGTAAGTCAGAAGCTTCATGCTTCATGACCATGCGAAAATACTTGTTCGCTTCGGGCTCTTTTTTCGGATCGTACGACGCGATAACGCGATCCGGGTTTTCCAGGCTGTTGGGCACTGCGGGTTTCGCAACGTCGGCGGACGCCATCGCGGCTTCCTCCTGAAAGGGACTCGATGGGAATAGATACGTTTTTACCCTGAAAAGGGCGCGTAAGTCAAAAAACAAATCGAAAGAACGGAAAACTCCCGCCAATCTTCAACATTATATCGTGAAGTTGCTGATCTAAGACGGGATGCGGATCCTCCGCGAAGTCGACGTTGGCACGTGAAAGCCAACCTCAGAGCATGCGGACCGGAACGCCACGCGAAGCAAGGTAACGTTTGGTCTCCTCAATGCCATGTTCATTATAGTGGAAGATACTGGCTGCCAGCGCGGCATCGGCACGCCCCTGCGTGAGTGCGTGGTAAAGGTGCTCCGGCGAGCCGGCGCCGCCACTTGCGACCACGGGAATGCCGACCGCGTCGGCGACCGCACGCGTCATCTCGAGGTCATAACCCGCCTTAGTGCCGTCAGCGTCCATCGACGTCAACACGATTTCGCCGGCGCCCATCGCCTCCACCTGCTTCGCCCACGCGACCGCTTCGAGCCCCGTCGGGACCCGCCCCCCATTGATGTGAACTTCCCAAATCGTCCGACCCTCGCGCACGACCCGGCGTGGATCGATATTCACGACCGTGGCGCATCGGCCAAACTTTCGGGAAACTTGCTCAACGATTTCGGGAGTTTTCACAGCTGCGGAATTAATGCTAACTTTCTCAGCACCTGCTTGAATCAAGCGCGTTGCGTCGTCGAGGGTGCGAATCCCACCGCCCACCGTAAACGGCATGAAGATTTGCTCGGATACCTTGCGAACCACTTCGAGCATGATCGCCCGACCTTCGTGGCTCGCACTGATATCGAGAAAGACAAGTTCGTCGGCTTCTTGTTCCTCGTAACGGCGGGCGACTTCCACCGGATCGCCAGCATCACGCAGGTTGACGAAGTTGACGCCCTTCACCACGCGGCCACGGTCCACATCCAGACAGGGAATAATTCGTTTGGTAAGCACCCGCGCACTCGCCGAAAGATGGGAATCCTAAACCATCTCTTCAGTGTAAACACGCCCTCCCCCGTGGTCAACGGGGAGCAAAGGAGCGAAACCCACGCGGGTGTGACTGGATTTTCTTGTGGGGAAAAAAGGAAGATCGCGCGCGGAGACGCAGAGACGCGGAGGGAATGGGAAGAATGAATCCTGGTTTTGTCGAGGTTTTCGTTGGTGAAACAGAATAGTTTCTCTTCATTCTCTCCGCGTCTCCGCGAGAGCTTTTTGGGCCCGAACCCAAGAGAACTGGGCTCCACCCACCCACGCTGGCGGCACAAACTTATTCGTAGAAATGGACGCGAAAGTGGCGAACAGGTCGATCGCATGAACCTTCGAGCCTGACCGGAAGCTAGGGACGTTGCGACGGAATCCGTCGATTTCGCTCAGGCTCGGACCTTTTGTCGTCGCCAAACCAATCAGGTGGTGTCGGGTAGTTCGTCCGCCATCGTCCAAAGCATGTAAGCCACCCGGGCGCGAAGTCGGCGTTCACGTCGTTTCATGGGGACCCGATATCCATCGCGCCATACATAAAAAATCATGGCGATGGAAAGGAAGCATGGAGCACATTGAATGAATGCCATCGGAGATTTCCGTTGGACGGGAAAACCAACAGAATCGTGTCAACGAGCAATCCTAGCCTACCCCCTCCAAGAGAGCAAATCGACAAAATCGGAAAAAACCGCACAATAGTTCTCGGTCGTCCTCGTACACGCGCTTGACAAAACGAGCCGCGATCGTGCGGAAACGCGTCGCAGGTTGCCCTGCGACTTCCGCCTCGGTCACGGATCGTAAACCTCGCCCGGCAGGTTTCTCCTCCAGCCATGCTCGAACAAGCCATGCTCTGGTTCGGAAGTTGGGAACGCCAAACGCGTGAATCCACCCCCACGACTTGGCACCGCCCCGTTCGATCGGAACGGAACGGCGTTTTTCTGGGTTGGCAGCATCTCCACGTTCAGGCCAACGCCCGATGGTGGTGGCCCCTAGGTCGTTTGCTTCGTATCGAACTCTTCGAAACGGAGGATGACTCCCTCGTTTTCGTACTCGAACGCAACGTCGGCCTTTACACTTCCTGGCGATTGACCGAAGCGGATGGATTGGAAGTGGGCGAAGTGCTGGAGCCGAGCCTGATCGATAGCAACGGTGAACGAAGGGCCATTCTCGATTGCCCCACGCCCTCCGAGGGCCGAGTTTTGGACTTCGCTTCTACCCTGCTCGCCGACTTCCGCCATGGAGCCGAGGAACTGAACGTCCGTCTCTACCCGACGTTGGGGGAGAATCCGTTTTTAAGAATGTTGGTGTTGGCGGGGATTTTAGCATTACAGCCAACGCCGAAATGAAAAAGCTGGGGAGAGGGATGTGGCCGAACCTGAAACGGAACGTCGCTTACGCGGCTTCGACGATCTCACCGCGCAGCCCAGCGATCCCTTCGCTTCCGACATGGAGCGTTCGTTCCCCAATTTGCAGGACGAAGAGGTCATCGAGAGGCTGATAGCTTACGAAGTCCACCACCGTGCCTGGGACGAATCCCATGTTTCGCCAATGCTTTAAGCGTTCTGGGTTGTCGTCTTGGACTTCGCGAATGACAACACGTTGGCCGCCACGGAACTGATGGAGCGGTAAGAGGTTCCGAGCTTCCATGAAGCCGGATTCATTCGGAATGAGGTGGCCGTGGGGGTCCTCGGCGGGTTCGTCCAAGTGGGCCGCCAAAGCCCGTTCCAACCGTGGGGAAATCGCGTGTTCCAGCGCGTCCGCCTCGATGTCGACTTCGCTCCAATCCAAGCCAAGCACACGGGTGAGAAAAAGTTCGATCAACCGATGACGGCGAATCACGCGTCGAGCGTGGGAAATCCCTTCGGAGGTAAGCTGCGCGCCGCGGCCTACTTCGTAGTGAATCCAACCTTGGTCGCCCAAGCGTTTGAGCATCCCCGTAACGGACGGCGCACGAACCTTCAACCGGTCGGCGATGTCGACGGGCGAAACCATTTTTTCACACCCACCCAAGGCGTGAATGGTCTTCAAATAATCTTGAACAGCGGGCGTCACGTGCTCGGACATAGAACTCCCTGGATACACCGGAGTCGATGGGACGGAATCCGGCCTCAAATGGGAACGCTAGGTTCCACAATTATAGGACTTTTGCGTCGCGAATGTTGAGAAAAACCACGTTTCTAACTCTCGAAGGACCCTTTCTGCGTGCACTACAGCATTTGAAAACCATGTCGCGAGTCGCCAAGTTCCAAGCAGGTTTAAGGTCCCAATTCATTGATAAATTCGAACGCTGCTCATCTCGTGTCAGTCACGGCCCAGATTTTGGGTCATGCATTGCCGAGCCTAAGCGCCAAGCGAAGGCTCAAACGTTCCCTCGCTTGGCGCCTCAGGCTCGGACGACCTCAAAAGCTTTTGGTGACAAAGCATTAGTTACCTTTGTGATCCGGTACTTCTTTGAATCTCGTCATTTTAGGGCGTGGTACAGCGCGGCCATCCTGCGTCAGGAGCCCATTTCAGCCAGGTGCGGCGAGCAAAAGGCCCATGTAAGCCAAAGTGCCAAACCAAAGGCAAAGCGTAAACCAATCTGCGTGCTGATCCACCACAGCTGAAAGTTAAGCAGATCGCTGACGGCAATGAGCGCTTTGCGCACTTCTTCCACGACCATTTTTCGCGGGTTGACGAAACCAAAGGTTACGACCCGAACGACATGTGCCGTTTTCGACTTCAACCAATATTCCGCCTGATCGAAGTGAGATTCCAGCAACTCGCGATTTACTTCGGACCCGCGGTAGAGGGTGTAACCATCGAATGCCACCATCGCGATTCCCAGGGGCAAAAGCACGATCAAAACCGGCCAAACGTCAAACACGCGTTCGATGGTCAAGCCATTCGGAGGATTGCCGGCTTCGGGCCAAACAAGCCTCGACGCGATCAACTGAATCACCGACAAAGCAGCGGCCAAGAGCGCGGGAAGCACCGTTCCCCACGTCATGAAAATCATGCGTTGCTCGCGGACCAGCAACAAAAGTTTCGGCCAACGTGTCGGACCTGAGATCACCAGTTTTCCGACATTGCGATATTGATCCAACCTACGGACGACGCCAGCGAGAAACATTAAGATCAAATAAAAGTCCAGAAAGTGAATAAGGTTCAACTGCATGAGCCGATGTTCCAAAGATCGGTTTGCTCGCGCGTCAGCCCCTTTCCATTTCGACCATTCCCTTCATGCCGCTTCGTGAAAAATGGCACAAAGAAGATAATCTCTAGGTGGGAAAATACCTGTTGCAACGACGGTTTGTCAACACCGTGGGAGTGGGAAAACCCACAATGGGTGCACGACAGGGTTTGCATTGAGGTCTTGGGGTGTGGTAGGCTGTCGGACATAACAGGCAATTCGGGCAACACGTTGAGAAGAGGCCTCAACAAGGAGCCAAGG
>WBZS01001825.1_pt1 | contig 15336 bp, 7 predicted proteins | sample 5204201 | NCBI WGS metagenome assembly WBZS01 (sample SAMN12344357, study PRJNA552823) | activated sludge metagenome | biome: Activated sludge suspended growth; feature: Nitrification reactor; material: Wastewater; isolation source: activated sludge from nitrification reactor of wastewater treatment...
AATTCACAAAGGGTGTTTGTCGTTCCTCGCTATGGTGCATGACGTAATCAACGAGATAGGATTTCAAGTGGTGAACGAAGATTCGATGGTTGTAAGGATTACGAGGAACTTTGGGTCCCGCCTCCAACCCTTCGATCAACCCGGTAGTAAACAACCCGCCCTTCCCTTTGATCTCGATCGCCTTTTGGTTTCCCATGGCAGCCGAGAAAACGACCACGCCCACATCGTCCGTGGTGAGGGCGCGCGTGGCATCGTCGACTGCGGACTGACGACCGCCGATCCCACCGCTATGGCACGCATCCATGAGTAGCATGACCTGACATTTGAAAGCGCCAAGTGCCTTGGTCAGGTCATCGCCTGAGAGCGAGGTTCCTTTCAGGGCATTCAAGTTCGCTTCGTGGGTGAGCAAATAGAATTGGTCCTTCTCTTTAACCCCGTGACCCGCGAAATAAAACACGAAAAGGTCGCTTGCCTCGGCCTTTTGCCGAATCTGCGTGATCTTATCGAGCACGGCCTTGGCGTTGGCGGCTTCATCGAGTAATTCGGTCGCTGTCACCTCGCTATACAGGTCTCCTTTACAATGCTTGCTGAAGGCTAGGCCTGCATTATTCGCGTCCTGGGCGGCGGCGTTCAGATTCAGATTCGGGTTTTGATATTTGCTCACACCCACGCAAAGAACATGCATGATAGGCCGTCTCGTGGAGGGCGGGCCTTCCACGGTAGGAGCGTCGGAGAATTCCGAAGAACTTGGCCCTGATCCCCGCACGCTGATTTTGTGAGTACCTTCGGTAAGGACAACATTCCACGTTGCATCCGCTTCGAATTTGCCTCCTGCGAACTTCACTTCGGTGTCTTTGACCAGTTTGCCATCTAGAGCAAGTTGCAGTGCTTGCACCAATTGCGATTTGCTCGACGCGATTGCCTTTGCTTTCACGACGATTGTGGGCTTTTTGGTTTCATCCACTTCGACGGTCACGCGAGGCGGCAAGGAATCTTCGATGGTCGCATTTCGGGTCGCGACCACGACTCCTGCTTTTTCGACGGCTGCGACGGCCGCGCGATGGCTGCCTTGCACCAAAACCTGCTTGATGACCTCCGGTTGGTAGAAGGCCTGAAAACGATCGATCGGTGAAAAGGTCGCAAGTTTGCTTGGATCGGCCGAGTTGATCTGCATTCCCACCAGGCGAAGGCCACCGGGCGAACCGGCAAAATGCCCCGCACGCGACCAGACAACCCACTCGCCCTGCGTATGAAAAAGCGTCAACAACGGTGCTTTGCCCAGGCTTGAATCCATGGCATACACTCGTACCGTTTGATCCTCCGACGAGGTGACGATGTATTTGCCATCCCCGCTCAAGCATAAGGAATTAATAAAACCTTTATGACCAAGACGAACCGTGTAATCCTTTGGATTGCCGGCTTTTTCAACGTGAATCGCACGGGCAGCGGCAACACGGACCACGTATTCCTTGGTTTCGATTCTGGACAAAATAGGTTGTGTCGCCGAAGGAGTCGCCACGAACTCCAGCTTGCTGAAATCAAAGGCAAGAGACTTGCCATTTTGCTGCCAGGTAATGACGTGTCCTTTCTTCGCGAAGGCGGCGTTGGTGGTAGTGGCGCCGATGCCCACGAATTTCAATTCCTTTTTCGCACCCTTCTTCGTAGAACTGTCAAACGTTTGCACCGCGTTGAATTTGCCGAAGCTGGTCGCGAAATGGAAACCGTCCGGAGCGAACGCCGCGGCGTGCGGCGCCGGCTTCACCTTGGCGACCGGCAGTGACCGTTCCACCGTGCCCGTGTCGGGATTGACAAATTCCAGGCGACCGGTTTCGTCAGCATGAGCACCAACCGTAATTATCTTGGCGATCTTCTTCCCATCCATGAGAAACTCGAAGGCGGAAGTTGACCCTACATTCCATTCATGTTCGAGCTTTTCTTTTTTCGGATTCCACACCTGCACTCCCGATTCGGTACCGACGAAAAGCCGATTCCCCACGGGCCAAGCGACACCTTGCACCAGTGGAGTGTTCAGCTTGGCAGCGAGCTTTAGCGAGGGAAGGTCGTAGATATGGACCGAGGCCGATTTTTTTTGGCCAAAACCAACCGCTAGTTGTTTGCTATCCGGCGAGAAAGCCACGGGATGTTTACCACCTGCGATTGCCGATTTCGGCTGCATCGGCGGTCCCTTACTTTGAAGATCGAAAACATGCAACCCGTTTGGAAAGGTTGATCCCACGGCCAGATACTGCCCATTGTTCGAAAGTGCCAAGTATTTCATGATCTTCGTGGTGCCACGGGGAATTTCCAGGACGCGTGTGATTTCACGCTTTCTGAGATCCACGAGCAACGCGATCGGCACCCCTTCGCGATATCCCACCACGGCAAGCGTGTTTCGATCCTTGGAAAATGCCGCCGATTGAATCACTCCGAGCGACGGCCGAACCTTTTGCTTCAGTTCACCGCTGATGACATCCCAAATTCGGATGTCGGTATCGTGGGTCACGGTGACCAATTCTTTGCCGCCGTCGCGATACGTTAACTGAATGACTTCCGAATGATGACCGCCTGTTTCGATCACGACGCGTGCCCGGCCCTGTTGTTCCTCGTCGTCCTCATCTTGCCCGTGGACGTAGGGCGAGAAAGCAAACGCCACGAGGAATACGAGCAGAATCAGGCGTTTCATGGAGGCGTCCTCGATAATAGACTGTGTACCTACATGTCATGTTTGCATGTCATTTTCGTACATCGTTCGAATGTCCGTTGCAGAGCGTCGAAAAGGTCGCTCTGCAACGTTTCCAATTTTTATGGATCGGGGCTTAATGAGCGATAGGATGGAAGTTCCGTGTCGGAACAAAAATCGGCTTTTGACCGCGGAACTCCCACTCGCATTTCCTGGCTAACGCACGATTTCGAATTCCCGTGCGAAGTTTTTCCTGACGTCACGGAGGATGGCGGTGTCGCGCCCACCGTTCGCTGCAAATGCATAAATTGCTTCGAATCTTGTCGTATATTGGTAAAGGGCTGGTCCGATGAGCGTGCTCACCGTGGGATTCCCCGTGAAGGTGTCATTCCCCTTCGAATCGTACAAGTAGGCCGTATCCTTGCCGCCGCCGGTGGCGTACGCGAAATAGCGGTCGAAGCCCGCGGCATAATTGTAATAACCGGGGCCGCTGAAATACCCGTACGTTGAACGTCCATAATAAAGATCGTTGCCGGCTGAGTCGTAAAGGTAGGCAATATCATTCCCCGTCGAAGCGTAGGCAAAGACCTTGTCGAATTTCGCAGCCGCGTTCGAATATCCTGAACCGGTCATCGTGCTAACACTCGGCTTGCCCGTGTACGTGTCGTTGCCCGCGGTGTCGTAAAGATATGCGGTATCGTTGCCGTTCGATGCAAAAGCAAAGTAGCGGTCAAAGGCGTTGGCGACGTGTACGAAAGCACTACTCGTCATTGAGCTCACATTTTTCTTACCCACGTAAACGTCATTACCCGTCGAGTCGTAAAGGTAAGCGTCGTCCACGCCGGCCGTGGCGAAGGCGGAGATACGCTCGGCACCCTGGACCGACAGAGAATACCCCGGGCCCTTAAGTGTGCTGAGTAAAGGCTTGCCGACGAACTGGTCATTTCCGCTCGAATCAAACAGAACGGCCTCGTCGCGCCCCGCGCCAAGATTTACCGTGGCCGATTCGATTTTTGAAAGAGTGACGACATAACCTTGCCCAATAACAGTTCCCGAACCGGGGCGAAGAGTCGCTTTCTCGTTGCTCTGGTCACCCGTTAGAGTCACAGTGTCCGCTCCCGCCCCGCCGTCAAAGAGAACCTGTGTAACGTTGCCGCTCACGGGAACCGTGAAGCCGTTCAAGTTGAATTGCCTAGGGGAAGCCTGGAAAAAGGCAAAGGAATCGTTGGTTGGGGTGCCATGGATTGTCCACGTCGTTCCCACCAAACCGATCTCTTGGTTCAGCACCAAGACATCGCTTCCGTTCATACCCGAGTAGGACACATCGGTGCTCGTAGCGGGATTGGTCACGACGGTGAAGGAGACATCGCCGTCAGCCACGTTGTCTTGAACGCCCGTGACTGTAACGGCCTGGGGGACATTCCAGTTCACACTCGAAAAGATCAACGAGCTTGGCGAGACAGTTCCTTCCGTGGGTTTTCCAGAGGCGATGACGATCGAAACGTCTGCAATGGGTTGGCTTGTGAGAACGACCGTGAAGGTCGCCGTGCCGCCAGATTCTGTCGTGATCAAAGGGTTGGTTGGTGAAACGACGATACTTGCCGTGTCGTCGTTGGTGATGGAGCCCACGCCATCGCCGTCCGCGATAGGAGCCGACACCGGGTTAGAGAGGAGCACGTGAAACGTTTCGATCGCTTCGACGAGAAAATCACCGTTCACCGAAACACTGACGGATTTGCTCGTTTCACCTGGGATGAAAACCAGCGTCCCGGTGGTTTCCAAAAAATCCGAGCCGGCCAATGCTGTTCCGTTCGCAGTGGCGTAGGTGACCGACGTGGTTAGCGAGCTTGCACCCGTAAGCGACACGATGAACGTTGCGTTCGCCGTACCGGCATTACCTTCCACAACTGTCACATCGCTAATCATGAACGAAGGCACGTCGTCGTTCGTGATCGTACAAACACCTTGGCCATCCCCCACGCTGGCTTGGGTCGGACTGCTGAGCACCATCGTGAACGTCTCGTTGGCCTCGATGGCGCCGTCGGCGATTACTGGAAGGGTAATGGACTTCGTGGTGTCTCCCGGCGCGAAGGTCAAGACTCCGGAGACCGCGGTAAAATCGCTGCCTGCCGCCGCGGTTCCGTTCGCCGTGGCGAAATTCACGGTCACGGGCCGGGGACTCGATTGAGACATTGTCACCGTAAAGGTGGCGTTCGTGGTTCCGCCAGTTCCTTCGGTCACGGTAATGTCGTTGATGCTGATCGTGGGGAAGTCATCGTTCGTGATTGTGCCCACACCTTGGCCGTCACCGACGATCAAGAAATTGGGGTTCGATAAAGTCACGCGGAACGTCTCATCATTTTCAACCAGCGTATCGCCGAGGATATCGATGACGATGTTCTTGCTTGTTTCGCCCGGTGCGAAAGTCAGCAATCCCGACGCGCTCGCGTAGTCGCTGCCAGAATTGGCGGTGAGATCGGAAGTGGCGTAGTCGATGGTGGTGGTAAGCAAACTCGCGGCCGAAAGCGTAACGGTGAATGACAAATTCTTGGTGCCGGAATTCCCTTCGGTGATGACGGCATCGCCGAGGTTCACTGTAGGAAATTCCCGACCGTGAAGTCGGATGAGGCCAAAATCGTAGTCGGTGTCGGTGATCTGGGCTTCACCGCCGAGGACGACGCGCCCTTGCGGGTCGACAAGAACGCCCCTGGCACGGTCGCTGAAGCTACCGCCGATGCCGAAACCGATAAACTGTGCACCACCGCCCTGGAAACTGCCATCTTCGGAACCATTGGGTGCGAAGGTTTGGTCAAGGTTGCCATTTTGGTTCAAGCGAACGGCGGCGAAATCGAAATCGTTGGCGTTGTGGTTGTCCTGCGAGTAGCCGCCAAGTACGATTTTGCTGCCATCGAAGGCGATGCCTGTGACGATGTCAATGTTGTCTCCGCCACGATTGAAAGCGATATGACGTCTGCCGTTGCCATTGAAGGTGTTGTCGAGCGAGCCGTCGTTGTTGTACCGAACGATCGCCATGTCGTAGTCGGTGTTGCCCGCCTGAGCGAAACCGGCGAGAAGAATTCGTCCCGAGCTGTCGACGGCGACAGCTTGAGCTTTGTCATTGAAAGCGCCGGCAAGCCCAAAACCTGTGATGCGTTTGCCATCGCCATCGAAAGTGTTGTCAGGAATGCCCGCATCGGTGAGTCGAACGGCGCCGAAATCGTAATCGCCACTTCCGTCATTATTGTAGCCCGCCAATACGGGTTTTAAGCCGTCGAGGGTAAGCGCCCAGGCGCGGTCGTCGTTGTCGCCGCCGCGTTGAAAGCCGATGGTTTGTTTTCCATCGCCGCTAAAGGCGGGGTCGAGGCTGCCGTTGGGGAGCAAACGAGCTGCCGCGAAATCGAAATCACCGGAACTGGTCATCTCAGCATACCCGCCAAGGATGATCTCGTTTCGGCTGTTGACTGCGACCCCCGAGGCTTTATCTTCGCCGCCCGAAACGATGTTGAAGGCCACGGTCTGTTTGCCATCGCCACTAAACGTCGTGTCGAGCGAACCATCGGTGTTCAAACGGACGACGCCAAAGTCATAATTCCCTGGGGAAACCTGCACGAAGCCGGCAAGGACGATTCTCCCCGTACCGTCGATGGCGATGCCTCTTGCTCTGTCGTTGCCGTTGGCGGTGAGGTCAAAAGGGATAGTGACTTTGCCAGTTCCGCCAAAAGTCGTATCAAGGGTACCGTTGGAGTTCAAGCGTGTGACGGCAAAGTCATGATTCCCATTGGCAAGTTCGACGTCACCCGCGAACAGGATTCGCCCGGAGCTATCCATGGTAATCGCTTCGCCGTGATCGTCGAGAGTGCCGCCTAGATTGAAGGACACAAGTTTTCTCCCGTTTCCCGCGAACGAAACGTCGATATCCCCCGTGGCAGGTGTCAGGCGTCCTTCAAGGACTTCGATACTAAGCCGGGTTCGGCGTCCGGATCGTGTGGGAAAATTCATCGTCATGGCAGCCTTTCGAAAGAGTGTTGAAATTCATTTACCGTTGGAGTTTCGCCTTTTGGCCATTGTAGCGGCAGGATCCGCCAGCGAGCGGAACTTCGACGTTAGATCAAGCCCGTGAGTTCTTGCCGAAGCCGTTTCAGAACGCGGCTCTTGGCGAGCAACACCGAATTCAGCGACAAACCCAACTCCGCCGCGACCATCGTTGCTGGTTGGCGTTCGAGAACATGGCGGCGAAACGCTTGCCAAGTCTTGGGTGTAAAGTCACGTTCGACTCGCCGGAGCAGCGACGCGGCCACATATTCATCATGCTCACGGTCCCAAAGTCGGCTGAGGTCGCTTTCGGGTGATTCCAGGACATCGATCCGACGGGCCAAGTCGGCGTCGCCAGTCGCAGCAGGGCGGTACTGGGCGGAGCGGAAGTGGTTCCGCATCCGATTTGCCAAAATCGTTCGTAACCAGGACCGGAACGCCCCAGAGCCACGGCGTTCAAACCGGCCTACATCTTGAAACACCACCAAGAGAACTTCCTGAATGAGATCGTCGGCATCGGAATCAGCAACGCCAGCACGCGCCATCCATACTCGAAGTAAGGGCTGATAGATTTCAACCAAACGACGCCAATCATCGTCGTTTGGTGCGACAGCCAGTCGTTCAAGAAGACTGAGAGACGTTTCCATAGAAGGGTTCTCAAGGCTTCGCGGGGATGCTGGGTTCAGGCAGGCGCACGAGAACGACTTCGAGCATGGTCGGCACAGCCGCCCATCGGCCATCCGGCGAAATCGCAACGTCACTAACTCGCATTCGGGGCGGATCAGACTGCGGAACTGGCAATTGTTTTCCCGTCGCTAGATCCCAGAGCCGGTAGGTTCCATCGAGATCCGGACAGAAAAACCGATCTCCACGTGGACTCAGGGCTCCCTCTCTACCGCGATCACCTTCCATCTTCGAACCTAGGTTTATTTGACGCAAGTGCTTTCCGGTGTCAACATCGTGGAAATGCAGGGCTCCGTCGCGACATGCCACGACAAACTTCGAAATTAAAAACGAATCAATGAAAAGCCCGCGAAATGGGACGCCATTCCCGGGAATCTCTTTTTTTGCCGTGATGTCCCAATATTGAATTGCTTGGTTCGGGTCCTTTCGATTACCTAATGCGATGCGGCTACCATCGTGATTGAAGCAGTAAGGCGCAAACTTCGAATTCGCTGGCCAAAAATACAATTCTTCACCTGAGCTTAGATCGTACAGGCGTTGAGTTAAGTCCGCGAACCAGACTCGGATATATCTTCCGTCATTTGAGACCATAGCTCCCCACGTCTGTGATCCAGAATTTGCCAAGTCTCGAACGACTTTTTTCGTCTCGATATTGAAAACACGAACGCCTTGCGGCAGAAGTACAATAATGCGCTTTCCATCAGGAAGAAACTGTAATTTGCCCCAACCGTAGCTTGGAAAATCCTGAAGCTTTTTTCCTGTCGCCGTGTCCCAAATGGAAATGGTGCCATGATTGGCTACGCCACTGTCCACCGCGGCCAACAATCTCGAATCCGGCGAAAACGCTACCGAATTTAACCCGCCTTGGGCGCGATGCGTAAGGTAGCGGATCGGTTCGTGCACGCTTGCAACGGCGATTTCCCGTGAAGACCGTCCGTCTTTCGAGAATCGTTCAACGGTCGCAAGTGCAGTCTTTCCTCGGAGGATCGTGGCTTTTTCGATCTGAAGTTTCAAACCCTCGGCGCCGTCTTTCAGTTCTAGGTCGTATTCGCCGGAGCGAAGGGTGACTTGCTGCCGCGTCTTCGTATCGACAATCTGGACGATCTTGCCGCCCTGCTTGACCAGGACTTCCACGTTGGAGTCTTTCGTGGAAATCATGAGTTCGCCGTTGTCAGTGGCGATGCGGTAGACAAAGCCAGAGAACAAGACCATCGCAAACAGAGCCAAACTGACCGCGACGAACAGGCTGCGCCGTTTCTTAGGCGGGTCCGACTGGATGAAAGGTTGCAATGCCTTGGCCACTTCACCTGGCGATTGAAAGCGATCTCGCGGGTGCTTGGCCAGCATGCGACGCATAACACGCTCCAGTTCGGATGGCACGTCGGCTCGCTCGCTTGCAATAGACGGAATTGGTTGTTCGCGGTGTGCAACGACTTTTTGCAGGGAAGTCTTACCGGAATAGGGCGGATGCCCCGCGAGAAGTTCATAAAGCGTGCATCCAAGTCCGTAAATATCCGCTCGTGTGTCTGCACCGTGAGGATCCGTCGCCAGTTCCGGGGCCATGAAGTCCGGCGTGCCCATCACCATATCTTCCTCCGTCAGGCCGTTTCCCGGTTCTGACGTGAGCGTGGCCAAGCCGAAATCGAGAACTTTGACCGTGCCGTCGTCGCAACGAATGAGATTCGAAGATTTGACGTCGCGGTGGACCAGGCCACGTTCGTGGGCATGTTGAAGTCCCAACGCCGCCTGCCGGATGTAGTCACACGCCTGCGCCACAGGCAAAGGGCCTTGGTTTCGCACCAAAGTGGCCAGCGTTACGCCATGAACCAGTTCCATCACCAAAAACTGGGCGTTGCCGGCATCTTCGGCGTCGTATGTGGCCACCACATTCGGGTGTGATAATTGAGCCGCCGTTTGCACTTCGCGGCGAAATCGGCCCAACACCGTGGGATTTGCCGTCAATTCGCGGTGGATGACTTTCAGCGCCACGCGCCGCCGCATCAATCGATGTTCCGCTTCAAAAACAGCTCCCATGCCGCCTCGGCCGAGAAAACGGAGCACGGTGTATCGGCCATGGTTAACAAGGTCGGGAGGTGGCGGTGGCGGCGAAGCCAATAGGAATTTTTCGGTCGCATCCAGGGGCGTTTCGTGATACGAACCATCGTGCGTGGGAAACGGATCCGAATTTCGCATGGGCATCGATAGGGATTCTGCCTGCGATTCCGTCGTTTGATTCACCCGAGCAAATGCTGTTCGAAGAAGGTCGACAATCGAGTCGTCTTCGGTGGCAGCCACGCGTTTTTGGCAGCCCATGCAGTCGGCAAGGTGGGTTTCGATCTCAGTGCTTGCCGGTCCGCATAGGGTGCCCAATGCGAAGGCTTTCAATTCGTCCGTAGTCGGATGTTCAACGGCGGAATTCATGTTCGACTCCCCCCAAGGCGATTCTCGACTGGCCCGCCAATTTGGCGTCAGCTTTTTCTTGTCTGACGGCACAGGCGAAATATTCTTCGGTAGGCAAAAAACGGACATGTTTGTCCTATCCGTATGGGATTGGCCAAAAATGTCGCCATTTCTTAAGTGCATTGAGCGAGAAGTTCTGTCACGAATCCAGAAAAATGTCACTTTCGACTCATTGCAGGGCGACTTTCATGATCGCGGACGCCAAAATTGACACAAATTCACCGCCGTTTTCTGGTGAAACTGCGAACCACGATGAACGAACAATGGCCCCTGAGGAAGTCGATCGTCTGGCCTCGGACTTCACTTTTCCAGGGGTCATTGTCCGTTGAGATGACCGTTTCCCGCCGCGACACTTTTCAAATGCCGGACACAACGGGCGACTTCAAACCGTCTTCCGATTGGATTCTCGGACTTACTTCTTCAACTGCACGGTCAGCTTGAAGGCACCCTTTTCGCCCTTATCGTACGTCGTACAAATAATGTGATAATCCATAGCTTTCGTGCAATTAAAGAGGATTTTGGAGTTCAAGCCCTTTCCGCCGTCATCGTCCTCGGCAAACACTTTACCGGCAGGGCCTTGCAAGCGAAGCCAACAATCGATCTGTTTGCTCGTCATGGTGATCAAGTATTTGTGGCCTCCTTCTAAGTGAACGACATATTCCTTGTAGCGATGTCCCTTGCGGGCCGGGTCAGCCGGATCATCCTTGGTGATGAAAGCGTCCACCTGGGCCTTACCATCGGCTAGATTTAGCTTGTTTCCCTTTTTTCCAGCCTCGGCATCAGGCGCGACGACCAGGCCGAGCACGACAAGTGCTCCTAGGCTAAACAAGACTTGCTGGATGCGAATCATCGAATTCTCCTCGGGGTAAAATGGGGACAGGGATTGGGAACCTTTTCAACTCGTATGGAACCAGCGCAACGCGACGCGTGACGGTCGTTATTTCTTGCCTCGAATAGGAAACGATTCCACCGTCCACGGCAGATTCACGAAGGGCGTTTGCCGATCATCACTATGGTGGACCACATAATCCGTGATGTGCGACTTTAGATGATGGACATAAATTCGCGAGTTGTAGGGATTTCTTGGCACCGACGGGCCGGCTTCCAGCGCGTCGACCAACGCCTGCGTGAAAAGCCCGCCTTTTCCTTTAACTTCGATTGCCTTCTGATTGCCCATGGCCGCGGAAAAGACCACGACGCCAACGTCGTCGGTTGTCAGAACACGAGCGGCGTCGCTAACCGCCGAGGGGCGACCGCCGATCGCCCCGCTGTAGCACGCGTCCATCATCAATACCACCTGGCATTTAAAGTCACCAAGTGCTTTGACCAATGCCTCGCCCGAAATGGAACTCCCCTTAAGGTCGTTTAGCTTCGCGTCGTGGGTAAGAAGATAAAACTGATCGGCCTCCTTCACACCGTGTCCCGCGAAGAACAATACGAAGAGATCGCTCGGTTCGGCCTTTTTGCGTATCTCGGCAATATTCTCCAAGATGGGCTTGGCTTGAGCATCCTTATCCAGCAACTCGGCCGCCGACACGGTGCCAAAAACTTCGCCCGGGCAGTTTTTCGCGAACGCTCGGCGAGCGTTGCTGGCGTCGGTGGCGGCGGCGTTTAGATTAAGTCCTGCGTTCTGGTATTGGCTTACACCGACACACAACACATGCATCGTCGGCAGCTTCGAAATCGGCGTGCTGGAAAGCGAATACGGTTTAGAAAAGTTCGACGAATCCGGCCCCGCGCCGCGAACGGCGATCTTGTGATCGCCGTCCGGAAGCGTCAACGTCCAGGAAGCATCTGCTTCTGTTTTTCCCGCATTGAACGCCACTTCGACGCCTTCGATCGACGCGGGCCGACCGTCAACGAATAGCTTCAGTGACTTGACAGGTTGTCCCTGCGATGCAGCCACCGCTTTCGCCGTCACCGTGATGGTGGGTTTCTTCGATTCATCCACCGAGATGGTGGTGAGCGGCGGAAGCGTCGACTCGATTTCCACGTCTCGGGTTTTTATCTGCGTCTTGGTCGTACTAGAATTTACCGCAGCCAGGGCGTCTTTCACGCTTCCTTTCTCCAGCACGAGCTTGATCAGTTCAGGCCGTTCGAAGTTGCCTTGAAATCGATCGATGGGAAGAAATTGAGCTAATTTTTCCGGCCCAGACCCTCCGATGTGCATCCCGATCATGCGTACGCCGGATGGCGTCCCTGTGAAGTAGCCGGATTGAGTCCACGCCACCCAATCGTTCCCAGCGACGAAAAGATTCAGCAATGGCGTAGAGTGTTCGCCATCGGGAATCCAGATGCGAATCGTTTGGTCTTCCGAGGAGGTTACCAAGTACTTATTCTTGGGTGACAGGCCTAAGGCGGTGATTTTGCCCGTGTGGCCGTGCAGATAGCGATTGACGCCATTTTTGTGCCAAACGACATTTTCGGACGCTTCTTGAAGGAAGCCGTCTTTGAATACATAACGGCGTTGGCTCGACCCCGTTTTTTTAGGGACGTTGACGAAATCGAGCGTTGAAAAATCGAACGCTCGCGTTTTGCCCGCCTGTTTCCAAACGACGACATGGTCGCCAGCGAAGGCTGCGTTCTCAGTCATGCTGCCTCGACCAACGAGCTTCCACGTCACCACTTTATTGACGGAATCGAAGACGCGAACTCCGCCGTCCGGACCGTAGGCCGTCGCCCAATGGCGACTATCGGGCGCGAACGCGCACGCCATGGGTGCCGGATTCGCGAGTGGAATGTACCGAAGTTGTTCTCCGGAGACCGGATTCAGCATCGCCGCGCGAGCTTGTCCCTTCTTATCCTGCCCAACGACAAGGAGCATCTTGCCGTCGGGGCTTTGGTCGATGGCGTTCGTCGGACCTTTCAGCCAGGTCGTAGTAATTTTTTTGTCAGCGTTGTTCCAAACCTGAATGCCGTTCTTGCCGCCGATATAAAGCCGGTCGGCGCTAGGCCAATTTACGCAGCGGACATCATCGATTTTCGTTTTGGAAACGAGCTTGAGCGAGGGAACATCGAAAATTCTTAGCTCCTGGACAAGATCGGCTGCGAGCGCCAAATATTTCGAGTCAGGCGAAAAGGCCACACCGAAATAATGGGAAGTACCGGGCTGGTCGGAAGGTTCACGAGGATCGGTCCCTTTTTTTAAGTTCCAAAAATGGAGCGATTTGTATCCATTGCGGCCAGCCGCCATGAATCGGCCGTTTCCGGCAAACGCCAGCGACCAGAGGTTCCGATCCGCGAGGTCTGGAGCTGGGAGCATTTGCTTGATATCGCGGCTCTTGAGATCAATCACGAGAACGAGGTGCTCGAACTTTTCTTTCATTCCCACGCCCGCCACGGCAAGGTATTGCTGATCTTTCGAAAACGCCGCCGCTTCCACGCCGAGCATCTTGGGTCGCAGGACTTCTTTTAGTTCGCCACTTTTGGTGTCCCAGATCCGAATGTCTTTGTCTCGCGTCACCGTAACGAGCTCTTTGCCTTCTTCGCGAAAGGACATTGCGATGACTTCGGAATGGTGCCCACCCGTTTCCAAAACGATTCGGGAAACCGCCTTTTTCTTTGAGCCTTTTTTTTCCCCGGTATCTTGCGAAATGACCCACGAAGTCGAGATTGCAAGAAATAGAAATGCACAAAGCTTGGAGAATACTTTCACGGTTAATATCCCCGGTGAGAAGACGCAAAGAACTCGATTCAACTTGGTGGGCTTGTAGGGAAATAACTCGTGGGAGAACGCACCGGACTTGCGGGGTTGAAGTTCCGTCTCGAAGCGGTAATGGCCAACTGAAGCCGAAACTCCAACCCTTCACCGCGAAAACGATCCGACTCCCATCGCTTAATTCGTGAACAACCGATAATGTGCCGGCGTTTTCGACAGGTTATAAACGCGGATCGTGTAGGTTATCGGAGCCCCTGTGATGGCTTTTCCTTTTTTTTGCGTGTCGGGGAACCAGTTGCAGACGCCTCGCGTGTTAATGCCGGCGGCGACGACATTATCGTTCCCAGTCCGTACCACAGTTACTCGAATGGGGATATTGGCCTGAAAACCAACCGTGGCGGGGATGTGAGCCGCGAATTGAATGTGGTAGACGTGGGCATCGTGCCCGCCGAGGGTGCGATTGATATTCCGAGGGCCGCCGATTGCACCGCGAGTCGCCTCGTCGTCCAGCCGTTTGCTGATCTTTTCCAAGTTTTTCAGGACCGCATCGAGATTTAATTTTTGATCTTGGCTTGCCTTTTTCGCCAGGGCCAAAAGCGCGTCGCCTTCTTTTTTCAGATCGCTGGGCACGTCGACCTTGTCGACCTGATCGACACCCTTACCACCCTCCGATTCAATGGTGGGAGTTACTTTGAGTTCGTCGACTTTAGTCGCGGCGAGATCGAAGAAAAGTCGCGCGGCCGCCACCATCGATTCAGGAGAAGTGTATTCAACCTTGCCTTTTCCTCTGGGAACGTGGGCCGTACCAAGCTCCTTCAGCCGGTAAGCCATCATTAAATCTTTGACGTAGTTGTCTTGCTTTTCTGCGGTCGCGAGTTCCTCGGCTTTTGGCCCATCACCGGCGTTCGAAACGACGGGTAATAGCAAGGCGAAGCAACCACTCGCCACCACAAATCCGATCCAAAGACGTGCATTCATCGCCAAATCTCCCTTGGGACATGCGGAAGGTGAACGAATCATTCATCGAGTCAAGGAAGAGTACGCAGCTTGTAGCAGAACCTGTCAGACATTGTTCAAATTTTTCTGGCCGTGGAAGTTTGCAAATTGACATTCACCATAGAAATGCCAAGCCGGTTTTCGTCGACCAAATCGAAAGACCAATAATCGTTTTGCTGGCGATTCTGCTGGAGAAATGGGGTGATTTCAATGCGATTTGCGAGGATGACGTAAAATTAACCAAATCTATCGAGGTAGTTCCCAAAGCTTGACGACGCCGTCGGCCCCGCCGCTGAGTGCGCGCCGACTATCCGCGGAGAAAGCCACACCGTTGACGGGTGCCTTGTGTTGACCGTGAAAACTGGAAATCTCACGGCCATCTGCCACATTCCACAGGCGAACCGCACCATCCGCACCACCGGACAGCCAGCGTTTTCCGTCGGGCGACCAAGCTAATGAATGCAGCGCTTTCTCGGTTTTGATCGGTGTTGAACCCTCACCCGTCAATATGTTCCATTTTCGAATCGTGCCGTCGAAGCCGCAAGAGCCCAAGAGGTCGCCATTTGGTGCGACAGCAATCGATTTGACTGCTTCGCCGTGACCTTCGAAAACCTGCAATTGCTTCCCGGTCGCGAGATCCCAGTGCACGATTTTTCCGTCGCGTCCTGCGGAGAAAGCCGACGCTCCATCGGGCCGAAACACCACCCGTGTGATCTCCTGGGTATCATGTCCTCGCAAGGTACGGGCAATCTTTGGTGGATTCAGTTCCCAGACCGTGACGGACCCATCGGCGAGACCGGCGATTAATTGTTCGTTGTTCGCTGGT
>WBZS01000517.1_pt2 | contig 15316 bp, 15 predicted proteins | sample 5204201 | NCBI WGS metagenome assembly WBZS01 (sample SAMN12344357, study PRJNA552823) | activated sludge metagenome | biome: Activated sludge suspended growth; feature: Nitrification reactor; material: Wastewater; isolation source: activated sludge from nitrification reactor of wastewater...
AAAGAACCGTCCCCGCGTACCGTCCCCCGCGTGTGAGGCGGGTGGGTGACCTTGCGATGCGGCCTACCGACGGTTGTCCGAAATCCTGCTCAGAGTCGTGCCGCGGTCACGCCGCCCGAGCCTGGGCCGGGCATCGAGGCTCACCACTGGTGGGAACATTTCGGACTCGATGCCGGAGCCTCGCCGACGTCCGACCCCTCGGACGCCGCCGGCACCCGCGAGCGACTCCGTTAGGCTGTCGGGGTAAGGGCCCCGTGCGGGCCGCTTTTCATGCCGGAGGGAAACCAGATGCCGGGCATCGTGGTCGTCGGAGCGCAATGGGGCGACGAAGGCAAAGGCAAGGCCACCGACCAGTTGGGCGACCGGGTCGATTACACGGTCCGTTACTCGGGCGGCAACAACGCCGGTCACACCCTGGTCGTCAACGGCGAGCGGTACGCGCTGCACCTGCTGCCGTCGGGCATCCTCAGCCCGAACAGCGTGCCGGTGATCGGCAACGGCGTGGTGATCGACCTCGACGTCCTGTTCGACGAGATCGACGGCCTCGCGGCCCGCGGCGTGGACGCCGCCCGCAAGCTGCTGGTTTCCGCCAACGCGCACCTGATCACGCCCTACCACCAGACCATCGACAAGGTCTCCGAACGCTTCCTGGGCAAGCGCAAGATCGGCACCACCGGACGCGGCGTCGGCCCGGCCTACTCCGACAAGGTCAATCGCCTCGGCATCCGGGTGCAGGACCTGTTCGACGAGGAGATGTTGCGGGCCAAGGTCGAGGCGTCGCTGTGGCAGAAGAACCACCTGCTGGTGAAGGTGTACAACCAGCGCGCGATCGATCCGAACGAGATCGCCGACCGGCTGCTGAGCCACGTCGAGCGGCTGCGGCCGATGGTGGCCGACACCTCGCGGGTGCTCAACGACGCCCTGGACGCCGGCGACGTCGTCCTGTTCGAGGGCGCCCAGGCGCACCACCTGGACGTCGACCACGGCACCTACCCCTACGTCACGTCGTCCAACCCGATCGCGGCCGGCGCCTGCACCGGAGCCGGCGTCGGGCCGACCCGGATCGACCGGGTGGTCGGCATCGCGAAGGCCTACACCACCCGCGTGGGGGAGGGGCCGTTCCCGACCGAGCTGCTGGACGCCGACGGCGACAAGATCCGCGCCGACGGCGCCGAGTTCGGCACCACCACCGGACGCAAGCGGCGCTGCGGCTGGTACGACGCCCTGGTGGTCGAGGCGGCGGCCAGCGCCAACGCGTTCACCGACATCTTCCTGACCAAGCTCGACATCCTGTCCGGCTGGGAGAAGATCCCGGTCTGCGTCGCCTACGACGTGGACGGCGAACGCCACGACCGGCTGCCGATGACCCAGCACGACTTCTCCCGGGCCACCCCGATCTACGAACTGCAGGACGGCTGGAGCGAGGACATCTCCGGCGCCCGCAGCTTCGCCGACCTGCCCCGCAACTGCCAGGCCTACGTCCGCCGGCTCGAGGAGCTCAGCGGCGCCCGGATCTCCGGCATCGGCGTCGGACCGGGCCGCGAACAGGCGGTCATGCTGCACGACCTGCTCTGAGGTCGGTCAGGCCCGAGATCCCGGGGCGAGCGCGGGATCACGAGACTCGATCCCGTCATCCGTCATCCCGGCGGAAGCCGGGACCTCCGACTGAGGATGCGAGGTCGAAACCAGGATGACGGGGCCGTTCCCGTCGTCCCGACACACGCCGGGATCTCCCGCGCCTACGGCTCGTCCGGCAGCCGCGGATCGCGCACCCGGATCTCGACGATGCCCTGGGCGCGGGCGTCCTTGAGCAGCCGAGACACGGTCGCCGGCGAGACCTGCAAGGCCCGGGCGATCTGGTCGACCGAGCAGCGCTGCAGGTAGTAGAGACGAGCGGCCTCGGCCATGGCTTCCGGGCTTCGCGGGGTCACGGGTCTCCTTCTGGTTGATTCGCTGACGGTGTGCGCGGCCCGAGCGGACCGCGCACACCTGCTCGCGGGTCGAAAGCGGATCCGGTCGATCCGGTCCTCAGAGCAGCCCGGCGGCCAGCATCGAGTCCTGCAGGCGGCGCATCGCCACCAGCGGCCGGGTCTCGTCGACCTCGACGTCGTCGTAGGTGACGATCGCGTCGGCCGGCAGGTCCCGGATCAGCCGGCAGCCGCCGACGATGCCGACCGGGACGGCGTTCTGGGCGCGGGCCTCGTCGGCGTCGACCGTCCAGCCCCGGACGTGGTGGCCGCCCATGCCCTCCAGCGTGGTGCCGGCCGCCACCGGGAACTTGGTCTTGGCCACCACCTCGGAGCGCCACACCTTGGTCTGGAAGTCGGCCCGACGGTCCAGCACGGCCTCGCCGATCGACAGATGCGCCTCGATGGAGGCCAGGTGGTGCGGCCGGAAGATGGCGTAGTAGGGGCCCTTGCCGAGCTTGAGGAAGTCGAGCTCCTCGGTCATCACCTCGTTCTCGGACCGGACCACGACGAAGATGCCCGGGGCCACGTCGCCCTCGACGGTGTACTCGACGGCGGGGATCCGGGAGAGCAGGCCGCCGTCGGCGTCCGGGATGAGCTTGCTGGCCAGCTCGGCGACGGTGCACGCCGCGCCGTGCATGCCCGCGACGTCGACCGGGATCCCGGTGGCGTTGGACAGCGCCGCCATCTCGAGCTGGGTCTTGGTGCCGTCGGTGAACTCGCACAGGATGCGCGGGTTCATGCCCTTGGCGATGGCCTCGTCGTAGACGTCCTCGATGACGTCGGTGGGCCGGTTCGGGTTGTTCTTGCCCTTGCCGGTGGCGACCACGGTGAGGCCCAGGTCCTCGGCGTACTCGACCAGCTTGAGGCATTCCACCGGCTCGTCGCCGCGGCAGATCGTGTACACCTGGCTGCCCGCGTTGGCGACGCTGGCCAACAGCAGCCCGACCGTGACGTCCGCCTCGACGGTCATCAGCCCGACGTCCTTGCGGTTCATCAGTGACGCCCAGGCGATCTGTGCGGCGATCTCGGGAACGCCTGAGACCTCGAGCACGAAGTCGACGGGGAGCTTCGGCACCTGCAGGCCGTCATCGATCACGACCGGACGCCCCGCCTCGATCAGCTCGGCCGCCGCGGCCAGATCGGACGTCACGGTGGCGGCCTCGGCGCGGCCGGCGTTGGCGTAGGCCTGGACGCCCCGGTCGGGGGCGACGTCGGCGACGACCGACACCTCCATGCCGCGGGAGCGTTCGATGGTGGCGATCAGGCCACGACCCATCTGGCCCGCGCCGACGACGGCGACGCGGACGGGGCGGCCGAGCTCGCGCTCGCGGGCGATCAGGCGTTCGGTGTAGCTGGGCATGTGGGTGGGGATTCCTTTCGTCGCGGACCGCGAGGCGGCAGAGGTCCGAAGCTGCGATGGGCGATCCGGCCGCGCGGACGAATCAGTGATGCACAAATATGCATCTGGTGAAGAACTATGCGTATCAAGTATCGCCCGGGCCTCAGTAGAACGCAAGAGTCAATCAGTACTGAATAGATATGCAGAGTGCTGGTGCCCGCCGGCAGGTGGGAAGACTCGGTGCGTTGGGGGTGGGACGTTCGGGTGGGCGGCGCCCGGCGCCCGGGCCGCAAACCCTTGCCTGCCGCGCGAAGCCCGGTCGGCGCCGCGCGCCCTAGGGAAGCACTGATTGCCGTTGGTCGAGCTTGTCGAGACCGTCGTTGACAAGGGGTTTCGACAAGCTCAACCAGCGGGAGTACGCATTGATCAGCGCGCCCTAGCTGTCGGCGTCCTCGACCAGGCGCCGGGCGGAGTCCCGATCGGTGATCAGCACGTTGATCCAGCCGCCGCGCGCGGCGCCGCGGATCGCCTGGAATTTGGCCGCACCGCCGGCCACGCCGATGCGCCGGGGGATGCCGAAGAACTGCTCGGCGGAGATGCCCATCACCCGTTCGTCCAGGCCGGAGCGCACCAGGGCGCCGTCGGCGTCGTAGTAGCGGAAGCCGATGTCGCCGACAGCGCCGAGTTCGCGCAGGATGCCGAGTTCGGCGTCCGTCACGCCGGTTCCGCTGCGCGCCAGCAGGGGGGAGGGCTCCATGCTGCCGATGCCGACCAGGGCGTCGGTGATGTCCGCCCAGGCGGCCATCACGCCCGAGATCGAACCGTCCCGGACCAGCGCGTCCCGGACGGCTGCGTCGCTGACCAGGCCCGGTGCCGGCATCAGGATGGGGGCGGCGCCGCAGGCCGCGGCGAACTCGGTGATCAACCGGTTGGCGTGCACCTGACCAGCCGGGACGCCGAGGCCGCCCAACATCTGCACCACCCGGTCGACGGTGGGCTGGCCGCGGCTCGGCATGCGTTCCACGGCGCCGAGCACCGATTCGCTCCACGAGGTGAGGCCGACGACGTGGCCGCGGGTCAGGGTGACGCCCAGGTAGGCGGCGGTGGCGGCGCCGAGCGCCGCGCGGATGTCGTCGGTGTCCGCGGCGTCGACCACCACGACGTCCCGTAACCCGTAGCGGCCCTGCAGTTCGTCCTCGAGCTCGCCGTGCACGCCCGGGGGCATGGTGACCACGGTCCGGACGATGCCGAGTTCCTCGGCCTGCTTGAGCATCCGGGACACCCGGGCTTGGGAGAACCCGAGCCGCTCGGCGATCTGCGGCTGCCGGACGCCCTTCTCGTGGTAGAGCCGCGCCACCTTGGTCAGCAGCCGCAGCTCGTCCAGCCCGGGCTGCCGAGCGGGGCGTCGGCCCGAGGTGGTTGGCATGGACGTCCCATCTTCTCGCCGGTGCGCTGGATCGGGTTCACGCTACCGCCTGCGCACCCGGCCGGGCCGCGAACGGCTCAGGTCACCTGGCCGCGCTGGACGGCCGCCACGCCCGCGAGCATCACCAGGCCGCCCAGGAGCTGGGCGGGGCCGGGCAGCTCGCCGAGCAGGATCCAGGCCCAGCCGACCGCGAACAACACCTCGGTCAGCCCGACGAAGCTGGCCACGGTCGAGCCCAGGTACTGGACGCCGACGAAGCCCAGCGCGTACGCGGCCGCGGCGGCGACCAGGGCCAACACGACCAGCGGGACCCACCACGGCATGGTCGCGCCCACGAAGGAGACCGCCGCGGTGCCCGCCTGCAGCGGCATCAGCCCGACCAGTCCGGCCAGCAGGATGGTCACCGTCCCGATCGCCAGGCCGACGGCCACGAAGGTCAGCGGCGGCAGCTCCATCGGGCGGGCCGAGATGACGAAGTAGACGGCCAGTCCGCAGGCGGCGAGCAGGCCCCAGGCGATGCCCCGGGCGTCCAGGCCGACCATGCCGGTGGGGTCGAGCACGATCACCAGCCCGGCGATCGCCACGGCGATGCCGATCAGGGTCAGCCGCGACGGCAACCGGCGGCTGCGCAGGGCCACCCAGGCGACCACGAAGAGGATGCCGAGGTATTCCAGCAGCAGGCCGAGCGCGACCGGCACGTACTGAACGGCGTTGAAGAAGGCGACCTGGGCGGTGGCCCCGCCGAACACCCCGTAGGCGGCCAGTGGACGCCAGTGGCTGCGCAGCAGGTGCCACCGTCCGCGCAGCGCGATCAGGCCGGGGATCAGCAGGGTGAGCGCCGCCAGCCCGAGCCGCACCGCGACCACCGCGCCGGCGCTCCAGCCGGACGCCAGCAGCGGCTTCGCGAACGCCCCCGAGGTCCCGAACGCGCAGGCCGAGACCAGCGCCGCCGTCCAGCCCACCAGCGCCGAACGCGAGCGCTTGGCGCCGGCATCCGCCAGTTCGGCCACCGCCTCGGCCATCGGGCCCCCTGTCATGATCGATCCGTTGTTATGCTCATGACATCGTAGGCCGTGTCAGGAGTAACAGTGGAAATCACTCATGACGCAAGACTGTCGCTGCAGGCCGCCGCGGCACTGGTCAACAGCCGCGACCCGGACACCCTCACCAGCACCGCCGAGCTGGACGCCTTCTGCATCCGCTGGCAGTGGAGCGGGAGCCGCACCCACGACGCGGCCGAGCTGGCGGCGGTGCGCGCGCTGCGCGACCGGCTCGCCGTCTTCTGGGACGCCGACGAGGCCGGGGTCGTCGCACTGCTGAACACCCTGCTGCGGGAGGGGCGGGCGCTGCCGCAACTGGTGCGGCACGACGCGTTCGACTGGCACATCCATGCCACCCAGGACTCCGCCCCCCTGGCGGTCCGGATGACGGTGGAGTGCGCGATGTCGATGATCGACGTGGTCCGGGCGGACGGACTCGACCGGCTGCGGCGATGTGCGGCGTCCGACTGCGATCAGGTGTTCGTCGACTTCAGCCGGAACCGTTCGCGACTGTTCTGCGACGCGGGTTGCGGGAACAGGACCAACGTGGCGGCTTACCGTGCGCGCCGTCGTGCGGCAGGCTGAGGGCATGACCGATTTCGATGTGCTGGCGAAGGGTTGGGACGACGATCCCCACCGTGTGGAGCGCGCCCGCCGGGCCGCCGACGCCATCGCCGCCGCAATCCCGGTGCGGGAGACCATGCGGGTGCTGGAGTACGGCGCCGGCACCGGGTTGCTCGGGATCGCCCTGGCCGGCCGGGTGCGCGAGGTGGTGCTGCTCGATTCGTCCGTCGGCATGATCGAGACGGCCCGCCAGCGGATCACCGAGTCGGGCCGGCCGAACATCACCGCCGAGGTCGGCGACTTGACCGCCGAACCCTGGGCCGGCGAGCCGTTCGACCTGGTGGTCAGCCTGATGGCGCTGCACCACGTGCCCGACATCACCCTGCTGTTGACCCGGCTGCACGACGCCACGGTGGACGCCGGCTGGATCGCCGTCCTCGATCTCGAGCCCGAGGCGGGCACCTATCACGACCCCGGCTTCGAGGGACACCACGGGTTCAGCCGGGGAGCGCTGCGCCGGGCGTTCTCGGCCGCCGGCTACGGCCACGTGACGGTGCGCAACGCGCTCACCACCGAGCGCGAGGTGGACGGCGAGGTCCGCCGCTTCGGCGTCTTCCTGGCCACCGCCGAACGCGAACCGACCCGCTGACCGGCTACGGACGCAGACCCCGCCCGCCGACCCTCTGCACGCGGGGACGGTTCTCGGCGTGCGAATCTCGGACGTTGGGGACGGTTCTCGGCATGCGAATCTCGGACGTTGGGGACGGTTCTCGGCATGCGAATCTCGGACGTTGGGGACGGTTCTCGGCGTGCGAACTTCGAACGTTGGGGACGGTTCCTGCGTGCGCATGTCGCACGGTGCGGAAGCCGCCTGGGAGGACGTCAGACCTGGAGCGCCAGGCCCCCTGGAATGCGAACCTCGAACCGGAAGAACGGTCCGCGGGCGGTGCGAACCTCGAACGTGACGAACCGTCCCCCGCGGTGCGGACGCCGGGGGGCGGCAACACTAGGCTGAGCAGGTGCACACCACCCAGCAGCTCTCGGTCCTGATCCTCGGCAGTGGCGGACGCGAACACGCCATCGCAGTCGCGCTGGCCGGCGACCCCGCGGTCGCCCACCTGCACTGCGCCCCCGGCAATCCGGGCACCGCGACGATCGCCGCCAATCACCCGGTGGACATCAACGATCCGCGCTCGGTCGTCGCCCTGGCCCGTCGGCTGCACGTCGACCTGGTCGTGGTGGGCCCCGAGGCGCCGCTGGTGGCCGGGGTGGCGGACGCCGTCCGTGGCGCCGGCATCGCCTGCTTCGGACCGTCCGCCGCCGCCGCCCGGCTGGAGGCGTCCAAGGTGTTCGCCAAGGAGGTGATGGCCGCCGCCGGCGTCCCGACCGCGCGGTCGCGCTACTGCGAGACGCTAGCTGAGGTCGAGCAGGCGCTCGACCATTTCGGCGCGCCGCACGTGGTCAAGGACGACGGGCTCGCCGCAGGCAAGGGTGTCATCGTCACCGACGACCGCGCCGCCGCGCTCGAGCATGCCGCCGGCTGCCTGCCGGTGGTGGTCGAGGAATACCTGGACGGCCCCGAGGTGAGCCTGTTCGCCATCACCGACGGGCTGACCGCGCTGCCGCTGCAGCCCGCCCAGGACTTCAAGCGGGTCGGCGACGGCGACACCGGTCCCAACACCGGCGGCATGGGCGCCTACACGCCGCTGCCGTGGGCGCCGCCCGGCCTGGTCGACGAGATCATGGAGAGCGTCGTCGAACCCACCATCGCCGAACTCGGCCGGCAGGACACGCCGTTCGTCGGCCTGCTGTACGCCGGGTTGGCGCTCACCTCCAAGGGACTGCGGGTGGTGGAGTTCAACGTCCGCTTCGGTGACCCCGAGACGCAGGCGGTGCTGGCCGCGCTCGATTCGCCGCTGGGCCAGGTGCTGTACGCCGCGGCCACCGGCAACCTCGCCGAGATCGGCGAGTTGGCCTGGAAGCCCGGCTCGGCGGTCGTGGTGGTCTTGGCCGCCGACGGCTACCCGGGCACGCCCGCGCTCGGCGGCACGATCGCCGGCCCCCGGCTGCTGGGCTCGGACGACAACGTGCACGTCGTCCATGCCGGCACCGCGCGCGACGCCGAGGGCGCACTGGTGGCGTCCGGCGGTCGGGTGCTCGGCGTGGTCGCGCACGCACCCACGCTGGCCCGCGCCCGGGCGGACGCCTACGCCGCGGTCGACGAACTGGACGCCCCCAGCCTGTTCTGCCGCCGCGACATCGCGGCCCGCGCCGAGCGCGGCGAGATCACCGTCTCGGACGCCTACCGGGTCAACTCGACCCTGGCCCAGTACGTCGGCGACGTCGCCGAGGGGGACGCCGGCGAGTGGTGAGCCGGCCTCACGTCGTCCACTGGGAGAACGTGATCCGGGTCATGCCCAGACCCAGGTCGTCGGTCAGCTGACCCTCTCCGATGCCGGCGACCCGGACCCCGAACGCCGGGACGGGGCCGCGCGGATCGGGCCGGGTGGGGTCCCAGGACAGCACCGTCATGGCCGAGCCCCAGGGCTTCAGCCGAATCGGCTTCGGCGGCCGGCCGTCGACCGTCAGCCACTCCTGCTTGGTGAGCTCGAGGCGGGGCAGCCGCAGCGTGACCGGGTCGGGCGAGCAGTTGTGCACGGTCAGCAGCACCCGGTTGCGGGACTGTCCGTGATCGATCGGTGAGAAGTCGATCAGCGGCTGCTTCGTCCGAGCGCAGGTCGGCGACCATTCGCCCTTGCGCTGGGTGAGCCGCTCGGGCAGCGTGACCGGCACGGTCGTTGCGAGGTTGCCGGACGGCCGCCCGGGCTGCTGCGCCGGTGGCGTCCGTACCGCCGGGGTCTCGGGGACGGCCGCCCGCAGTCCGGCGCCGAGCACCATCAGGGCGCCGATCGCGATGCCGACCCGGGTGACGATGTGCATCCGTACAGCCAAGCCGACGACGCGGCCGGCGGCGTCCGACCATGGGGGTGGGTGGCTGCGACCAGGGGCCCGTTCTGCGCCGCGGGCGGGGTGCGCGGCGTCCGCTCCGGTCGTGAAACGATGGCGGCATGACCGTTCCCAACGTGCTGGCCACCCGCTACGCGTCCGACGCCATGCGGGCGATCTGGAGCCCCGAGAACAAGATCGTCGCCGAGCGGCGGCTGTGGCTCGCCGTGCTGAAGGCGCAGAAGGACCTCGGCGTCGACTTCGGCGGGGACGACCCGGCCGACGTGATCGCCGACTACCAGCGGGTGATCGATCAGGTCGACCTGGCGTCCATCGAGGCGCGCGAGCGGGTCACCCGGCACGACGTGAAGGCACGCATCGAGGAGTTCAACGCGCTCGCCGGCCATGAGCACGTCCACAAGGGCATGACCAGCCGCGACCTGACCGAGAACATCGAGCAGTTCCAGGTGCTCAGCGGCCTGAAGCTGGTGCGGGAACGCGTGGTCACCGTGCTGGTCGCGCTGTCCCGGCTCGCCGTCCAGTACCGCGACCTGCCGCTGACCGGACGCTCGCACAACGTCGCCGCGCAGCTCACCACGCTGGGCAAACGGTTCGCCACCGCCGCGGACGAGCTGCTGGTCGCGTTCGCCCGCGTCGACGAGCTGATCAACCGCTACCCGGCCCGGGGCATCAAGGGCCCGATGGGCACCGCCCAGGACATGCTCGACCTGCTCGGCGGCAGCACCAAGAAGCAGCTGGCGCTGGAGAACCAGATCGGCCAATACCTGGGCTTCGCAAGGATCTTCACCTCGACCGGCCAGGTGTATCCGCGCTCGCTCGACTACGAGGTGCTGACCGCGCTGGTGCAGGTGGCGGCGGCGCCGTCCAATGTGGCGACGACGATCCGGCTGATGGCCGGGCACGAGCTGGTCACCGAGGGCTTCAAGGAGGGCCAGGTCGGGTCGTCCGCGATGCCGCACAAGATGAACACCCGCTCCTGCGAGCGGGTGAACGGGCTGAGCGTGATCCTGCGCGGCTACGCGACCATGGTCGGTGAGCTGGCCGGCGACCAGTGGAACGAGGGCGACGTGTCCTGCTCGGTGGTGCGCCGGGTGGCGCTGCCGGACGCCTTCTACGCCCTGGACGGCCTGTTCGAGACGTTCCTCACGGTGCTGGCCGAGTTCGGCGCCTTCCCGGCGGTGATCGAGGCCGAGCTGGCCCGCTACCTGCCGTTCCTGACCACCACCAAGGTGCTGATGGCGGCCGTCCGGGCCGGGGTCGGGCGCGAGGCCGCGCATGAGGCGATCAAGGAGCACGCGGTCGCGGTCGCGCTCGACCTGCGCCGCGGCGTCCGGACCAACGACCTGCTCGATCGGCTCGCGGCCGACCCCCGGCTGGGGCTCACCCGCAAGCAACTGGACGCCACCCAGGCCGACCCGCTGGACCTCACCGGCGCAGCCCGCGATCAGGTGGACGAGGTCGCCGACAAGGTGAAACGGATCGCCAAGAAGTACCCGGACGCCGCCGCCTACACCCCCGGCTCGGTCCTGTAGCAGGAACCGTCCCCAACGTTCGAGATTCGCACGCGGAGAACCGTCCCCGATGCGGACGCCGCACGTCGGAGAACCGTCCCCAATGCGGACGCCGCAGGGGCGTCAGGACTTGATGACGATCTTGGCCTTCTTGTTGGGGAGTTCGACGTAGGTCTGGCCGGGGGCCATCACCAGCGGGCTGCCGTCGTCGAGGGCGAAGCTGAACGGCTCCGAGATCGAACCCTTCTGCCAGGTGCCGGTGACGTACCGGCCGCCGTGGAAGTAGTGGAACGGTCCCGAGGTGTCGATGATGTCGTGGATCGGCTCGTCGTGCCCGCTGCCGGTGTAGATCTTGTCGTAGTGCTGCTTGGCCCGGATGATCAGCACGTTCACCGGGGCGACCCGCTTGCCGTTGGCCAGGGTGTGCGGGCCCCACGGCATGCTGCGCAGCCAGGTGCCCGACGAGGCATTCCAGGTGTAGCTCATGTTGTAGCTGTTGCCGCTCTTCCACGGCACGCTGATCGTCTTCACCTTCGCGCCGTTGACGGTGCTGGCCACGTCGGCGTCCCCGAACGGGAAATAGATCTGCGGCGGCCCGTCGCGGAACTTCTTGGTCTGCTTGGCCAGGATCTTCGGGTGGCACAGGACGGCCCGGTCGTAATAGGTGACGCCCTGATAGACCCGCACCCGGGCCGGATCGATCGAATACGAACCGGTGCCCTTCGTGTTCATGTACGACAGCATTCCCTCGAGATAGGTGCCGTACTTCTTCACGTAGTTGAGCACCCAGCCGGTCGCGCCGGTATTGCCGATGATCGCGTGCATCGGGGCGAGCAGCGGAATGTCGACCGGGCGGATCGAGCGAACCGGGCCGACGGCGTCCGGCATCGTGGAATGGAAGACGGGAACCAGTCGCGTGCCGCTGTAGCCGGCGGAGTCGCGGTAGCCGTCCAATTCGACGAAGACGATGTCGGCCGAATCCAGGCCGCGCTGGGGATGCTCGTTGCGGTTGTCCGGGACCTTCACCGCGACGGGCGCGTGCTTGGCGTCCGCGGGGTTCTTGAGCAGCTTGCCCGACAGCGGCCAACGGGGCCGGTCGTCGACCGACGGCGACGGGCTGGGGGTCTCGGACGGCGCCTCGACCGGGGGTGCGGAGGGTGCGGGCTGGCCGGAACAACCGACTGCGGCGACACCGGTGGCGCCGAGCAGACCAACGAGCGCTGTGCGCCGGCTCAGTTCGCGCATGGCAGGACGTTCAGTTCGTGCATGGGAGAAAAGGTACAGCCACGCGCCGCAGTCGCACGGACGACACTGGCATCATGGCGCTGGCGTCACGTCCGGCGCCGCGGAAACGGGAGGTGCGGTGGCCGAGCCGACATGGATCGAGCGCCACATCCCGGGACGCCACGGCGAGGTCAGGGTCCGCGAGTACCTGCCGCCGCGCGAGGTGGCCGGCCCCCGGCTGGTCTGGGTGCACGGCGGCGGCTGGGTGGTCGGCACCCTGGACGAGCCGGAGGCGCATCAGGTGTCCATGCGGGTCGCCGCGGCCGGCTTCCCGGTGACCAGCGTCGAGTACGGGCTGGTGCCGATGTTCCCCGTGGTGGGACCGCTGCGGCTGCGGCCCTCGCCGTTCCGCTACCCGGTGCCGCAGGACCAGGTGATGGACGCCTGGCTGGACGCCCACGCCACCCACGGCGGACCGATGTGGCTGGGCGGCGCCTCGGCCGGGGCCTGCCTGGCCGCCGGCGTGGCATTGCGGCTGCGGGACGGGGAGGCGCCGGCACCGCTCGGCCTGGCCTTCCTCTACGGGTTGTTCCACGGCGTCCTGCCGCCGGCCTCGGCCGCGTTGCGCCGCCGGCTGTTCGGGCTGCCCGACCTGCGGGTGATGCAGGAGATGGTGCGGCGTGCCGCGGTCAATCATGCGGGCTCGACCGAATTCCTCGACAACAGGAATGTCTTTCCCGGGCTGGGCGAGCTGGCCGGGCTGCCGTATGTGCATCTGCTCAATGCCGACCGGGACATCCTGCGGGCCTCGGCCGAGAATTTCGCGCATCGGCTGACCCTGGCCGGCGTCCCGCACGAGGGCTGGTACCTGCCGGACACCACCCACGGCTACCTGGCCCGGCCCGAGACCGAGGCGTTCCACCTTGGCACGCGGGCGATCGCCGGCTGGCTGAGCGACGGCTGAGACCCGGGCCGCGAGCGGGCCTCTCGTGGTTCCGAGAACCGGCGCACCGGGCCCGCCGCCGGGCTCAGGCCTTGCGGCCGAAGACCATCGAGACGTACCAGCGGCCGTCGCTGCCCTTGACCGCACCGGAGGCCCGGAGCCGGTAGTCCTTGTTCAGGATGATCGCCCGATGGCCGGATGATGCCATCCAGCCGGCCGTCACGGCCTTTCCGGAGGTGTAGCCGACGGCGACGTTCTCACCGACCAGCCGCATCTTGCAGGCGCCCAGGATCGGGCCCAGATCCTGGTGGAAGATCTTCTTGGCGTCCGCCATCCGTCGGGCCTGCGCCTCGGCGTAGCGGTCCAGGCAGGACGACCCGCTGAGCTTGACCCGCTTCTGCTTCGTGCGCTCGGTGTTCACGTACTTCGCGACATCGCTCTCGTACTTGTCAGAGCTGGACGCGGCCTGTGCGGGGATGCTGGGGACGGCCAGGACGGACGCCGACGCGAGCCCGACGACGACTGGACGGACGAAGGTGCGGAGCATAGGGGGAAACCTCTCGGGTGGACCCGGATCCCCACTGTCGGGGGATGCAGACGGCAGGAGGCCAAAGGAGCCTCCTGATCGCCGCCCCCGATCGAACGACCTTTCCACGGTAACCGATCGGCGCCGCCGACGACAAAACACCCCGGCCATGGAAAGGACGGTTTTCGTTGGTCGGGCCTGTCGAGGCCCACCTGGCTAGGGGTTTCGACAAGCTCAACCAGCGATCCACCCGTTGATGGCCGCGGCGCTAGCCGAGCGGCGGCAGGGGAGTGGAGTACACCCAGGCATCGATCAGGGCGGCCACGTCGGCGTCGGTGTAGCGCTGGGCGTGCGCGACGAATGCCTCGGTCGTCACGTTCGACCAGCGATTGGCGGTCGTCCATTCCCGTAGCATCGGGAAGAACGCCTCGCCGAGCGCCCCCCGCAGCGCGTGCAGGGTGAGCGCGCCGCGCTTGTAGACCCGGTCGTCGAACATCAGGTCGCGGCCCGGGTCGCCGAGCAGCAGATCCTGGGGGAGGGCGGCCAGCCGGCGGTGGTGTTCGGCGGCCCGGTCGGCCGCGCTGCGGCGTCCGGACAGCTCCGACCACAGCCATTCGCTGTAGCAGGCGAAGCCCTCGTGCAGCCAGATGTCGCTCCAGGACGCCGCGGTCAGGCTGTTGCCGAACCACTGGTGGGCCAGTTCGTGGGCGACCAGCCGTTCGTTCTCCCAGTCGTCGGCGACATGGTTGGCGCCGAAGGTGGACAGCGTCTGCGCTTCGAGTGGAATCTCCAGTTCGTCGGCGGTGATCACCGCCGAATAGCGCTCGAACGGGTACGGCCCGAACAGGGCGGCGAAGGCCACCACCATGTCGGCCTGGCGGGCGAACGACGTCCCGGCGCCCACGCCGACGCCGCGCGGATGCGCCACCTCGACCCGGTCGCCCAGCGGGGTGCTGAGGTAGCGGCCGATGTGCAGCACCGCCAGGTAGGGGGCCATCGGCTCGTCCTGCCGGTAGCGCCAGGTGGTCCGGCCGGACCGCTTCTCCCGGCCCTCCAGGACGCCGTTGGCGACCACCCGGTACCCGTCGGCCACCGTCACCGCGAACCGGTAACGGGCCTTGTCATCGGGACGGTCGTTGCACGGGAACCAGGACGGCGCCCCGCACGGCTGCGCGGCCACCAGCACCCCGTCGGTGAGTTCCTCCCAGCCGACCGGACCGAACACGCTCGGCATCGGCCGGGGCTTGCCGGCGTAGTCGATCTCGACCTTCAGCCGGGCACCCGGCCTGGCCCTGGCGGCCAGAGTGATCCGCAGCTTCCGCTCCCGGTGGGCGTAGCGGGCGGCGCGGCCGTCCACCTTCACCCGCGAGACGTTCAGCCCGTACAGGTCGAGCGCGACCTGGTCGAGTTCCTCCAGCGCCTCGATCTCAAGGGTGGCGCGACCGCCCAGATGGTTGGTGGTGACCTTGTAGTCGAGCTCCAACCGGTAGCAGCGGACGGCGTACCGACGGTTCCCGTGACCGGGGACGTACGGGTCTGCTGCGGGCATCATTCCTCCGTGGACGGCTGGGTGTCCTCCCTGGACTCCTGGGACGCCGGCCACGGGGCGATCGGGTTTCCGATCCATCGGGTCTTGTCAGGGACGGATTCACCGCGCATGACCAGCGATACCGGCCCGATCGTAGCGTGCCGGCCGATGGTCGCCGCCGGCAGGATCACGCTGTTCGGCCCGAGCGTCGCCCCGGCGCGCAGGGTGACGGTGTCCATGCTCAGCACGCGGTCGTGGAAGAGGTGGGTCTGCACCAC
>WBZS01001260.1_pt1 | contig 15316 bp, 15 predicted proteins | sample 5204201 | NCBI WGS metagenome assembly WBZS01 (sample SAMN12344357, study PRJNA552823) | activated sludge metagenome | biome: Activated sludge suspended growth; feature: Nitrification reactor; material: Wastewater; isolation source: activated sludge from nitrification reactor of wastewater...
CCGGCGCGCGGAGGCTGGCCACCGGCGCCGGAGGGGGACGCGGGCGGGGCGGGGACCGGTGTCGACGGGGTCGTTCGGGGCGCGGCCGGACCGGCGGCCGCGGTCGTCCGGGAAGCCGGAGGTGCCGCCGCGGCGGTTGCCCGGACGGGTGGGGTGGCGGAGGTTCCGGCCGGTGGAGACTGCGCCGGGCGATCGCCCGGTGATCCGGCAGCTGCCGGGGCTGCGCCGGCGTCCGAAGCCGCCGTCGGCCGGGCGGGATCGCCCGCCACGGGAGCCGCCGACCCCGCCGGTGAGGCCGCGGACGAGGTGACCGCGCCGGTGCCGCCGACCCCGACGGTGCCGGAGGTCTCGGCGCGGGCGTCCGGGCGGAGTTCACCGCGATAGCTGAGGCCGGCGTCGGTGTCGCTCTGCGGCTGGAAGAACCAGCCGCCGCCGGCCTCGGTGTCCTCGCCCCACAGGTTGGTGTCCTCGCCAGAATCGTCGGGACGATCAGTCGGCACGGTGTGTCTCCTTCGATGTGGGCGGCGCCGCTGTCCAATCTGGCACGTCCGGCCCGCCGGACGGCAATCGTAGGTGTCGCCATCCCACGAAGGCGGGGGCGCGGGGGGCGTCGGGATTCCCGGCGGGTCGGCGGCGCCTCGATCAGGACCGCGGCGGGGAGGGGGCCCCGTCCCGGGCGGGCCCGCGCGGTCCCGCCGGTCGCCGGTCGGGGCCCGTACCCGCTCGCCGATCCTTGGTCAGCGCCCAGAGGATCTCGAGGATCTGGTCCACCTCGGCGTTTCCCTCCCGCCAGACGACTTCGAGCGGTACGTACGCGGGCGGCTCCATGCTCAGTGCGGCCAGGTTCCCCCCGGCCTCGTGCGCGGCGAAGTCCTGGGGGGCGAGGGCGAAGGCGCGGGCGTCGTCGAGGAAGTACGACCAGGAGCCGGAGATGCGGGTGGTGCCGGTGAGCAACAGCGGGTCAAGGCCCCGGCTCCGGCACGCGTCCAGCATCGCGTCGTGATAGACGGGGCTGCGCTCCCGGGGCCAGATCAGCAGGGGTACGTTGTCCAGCTGCCGGAGATCGATGGTCTGCCGCCCCGCCGGCGCCAGGTGCCGGCTGACCACCACCCGCAACTCATCGTCGCCGATCCGCCGCTTGGTGGCCCGGACGGGATCGACCAGGTGGTGGCCGATGCCGATGTCCGCGCGGCCGCCATCGACCGCCGCCACCACATCTCCGGTTTCGACCTCGAGCGCGAGCAGGCTGATGTCCAGCTGGTGGTCGTCGACCTCGCGCAGCGTGTCGGGCAGGATCCGGTTCACGATGCTGGGGGAGGCGGCGATCGTCACCTGCCGCCTGAACCGGCGCCGCACCTCCGCGGCCATCGCCTCGAAGGTAGATGCCTCCCGCAACACCGCTCGCGCTTGCGGCGCCAGCCGCTCTCCCGCTTCGCTCAGCGTCGTGCCGGCCGGCGAGCGGGCGAGCAGGCGGACCCCCAGTGCGCGTTCCAGCGCGCGTATCTCCTTGCTCACCGTCGGTTGGGAGATCGACAACCGCTCGGCGGCCCGGGTGAAGTGGAGGGTGTCGCAGAGTGTCACGAACACCTGAACCTGGGCCAGACTCAGCATCATACCTAAAGGCTATCAGATGATGCCGATCCAATGCTGTTCAGGAATGACTGGCCCTACCTAACCTGCTGTTTCGGAGTTCCCGAATCCACCCAGTGAAAGGAAGTACCCATGAGCAACGCTGCTTTCCGCGTCGCCGAGCACGTCCAGGATGCGATGGCGAGTGGCACCCCCGTCGTGGCCCTCGAATCGACGATCTTCACCCACGGCCTGCCGCGCCCCCGCAACGTCGAGGTCGCGCTGCGTGGCGAGGAGATCGTCCGCCAGGGCGGCGGCGTCCCCGCCACGATCGGCGTCGTCCACGGCCAGCCGGTGGTCGGCCTGACGGAGGCCGAGATCAAGGAACTCGCCTACGACGACGACGTCACCAAGTCATCGGTGCGCGACCTGGCCTACGGCGCGGTGACCAAGAAGAACGCGGGCACCACGATCGCCTCCACCGGCCTGCTGGCGCGGGCGGCCGGCATCGGCGTGTTCTCCACGGGCGGCCTGGGAGGCGTCCATCACGGCGCCGCCGAGACCTTCGATGAGTCGGCCGACATCTACTCGCTGGCCAGCACGCCGATCGTGCTGGTGAGTTCCGGAGCCAAGGCGATCCTCGACATCGCCGCCACGCTGGAGCGTTTCGAGTCTTTGAGCATCCCGGTCGTCGGGTACCGCACCGAGCGCTACCCGGGCTTCTACGTGGTCGACTCCGGCCATGACCTCACCGCCCGGGTGGACGAACCGGCGGACGTCGCCACGATGGTGGCGACCCAGAAGGCGCTGGGCATCGACAGCGCCATCCTGGTAGCCAATCCGATCCCGGCCGACGAGCAGCTCGACCCCACGGAGCTCGAGGCAGTGCTCGCCGAGGCGTGGGAGATGGCCGAGCGACAGGGGATCCACGGCCAGGCGTCCACGCCGTTCCTGCTCGACTACATCCGGCAGGCCACCGACGGTCGCAGCCTGGACGCGAACGTCGCCCTCTACTACAACAACATCCGCGTCGGTCTCGACATCGCGACCGCGCTGGCGGGGAGGTGAGCTCTGTGTTGGGCGTCATTGGTGACGTCGTCCAAGACGTCGTCGTGTGGCAGTTGGAGCGGGTTCGCTACGCCACCGACACCCAGTCCGAGATCCGGATGCAGCGGGGCGGGTCCGCGGCCAACGTGGCCGCGTTTGCCGCTCCGCGCTACCGCACCCGCTTCATCGGCTGTGTCGGCGACGACCTGGGCGGCAACGTGCTGACCGCCGAGCTCGAGCAGCGCGGGCTGGACGTCCGCATGCAGGTGCGCGACGTCACCGGGATGATCGTGGTCCTGATCGATCAGGACGGCGAGCGGTTCATGTTTCCCAGCCGCGCCGCCAGCGCCTGCTTGGAACCCATCGATCCGGCCTGGCTCGACGACATCGAGTTGCTGCACGTGACGGCCTACTCCTTCGAGGGTGGCAGTACCGCGCAGACCGTGCGGGAGGCCGTCCGCGATGTGAAGCGTCGTGGCGGCAAGATCTCGATGGACGTGTCGTCCACGGGGATGATCGACCACCTCGGGATCCCCGCCTTCCTCGACCTGATGGCCGAGTGTCGGCCGGACTTCATCTCGGCGAACCGGGACGAGAGTCTCCACCTGGGCCTCGCGGACGGGGCGACCCCCGGTCCGAACCTGCCGCGGTTCGGCGATGCCGTGCTGCTGGCACGTCAGGGCAAGCGCGCCACGAACGTCTTCGCCTCGGGCCGGCTGTTCGCCACCGTCCCGGTGGTGCCGGTCGAGCAGGTCAGGGACATGACGGGCGCGGGGGACGCGTTCAACGCCGGCTTCCTGACGTCCTACTTGTCCACGGACGGCGATCTGGTCGCCAGCTGTCTGGCGGGGCATGCGTTGTCTGCCCGGGTGCTGACCTGTCCGGGGGCGAGTGAACCGCCGCTCGACCCGTCCTCCGGCAGCGACTCCGCCGAGGAGGTGACGGCATGACCGGCACGGAAGCGAACCGGCTGCCGACCTCGCGGGTGATGCCGATCGTCCTGAGCCTGTTGGTGGCGATCTTCGCGTTCCAGCTCAATGCTTCGATGCTGTCTCCGGCATTGGCGACGATGGAGAAGGAACTCGCGGCGACGACGGCCGAGATCGGTCTGACTCAGACGGCGTTCTTCACCGCAGCTGCCCTGTTCTCGCTGTTCCTGCCCCGCTGGGGCGATCTGATCGGCCGTCGCAAGGTGCTGGTCGGCATGCTCGTGATCACCGCGATCGGCTGTGCGATCTCGGCCCTGGCGCCGTCGGTCACGGTGCTGTTCGTCGGTAGGATCATCCAAGGCGTCGCCGGCCCGATCGTGCCGATGAGCCTGATCATGTTGCGGGTCGAGATTCCCAACGAGAAGCAGTACGCGCTGCTGATGGCGGTGCTCGCCTCGATCAACGGCGGCATCGCCGGCGTGGACGCCCTGGCCGGCGGCTGGCTCGCGGGCCACTACGGCTTCCGGTCCATCTTCTGGGTGATGTCGGCGGTGTGTGCGGTGGCCGTGCTCGCGGTCGCGTTCTTCATCAGGGAGTCCAGGGCCAGCGAGACCCCGGCGATGGACTGGAAGGGCGTCGTGCCGATCGTCGTCGCTCTCGGCGCCACCCTGATCGCGCTCAACGAGGCGGGCAAGCTGGCGGCGGCGAACTGGCTGCTGGTCGCGATCCTGCTGGTCGTCGGGGCGGTGGGCTTCGTCATCTTCTGGAACGTGGAGAAGCGGGTGCCGCACCCGCTGGTGTCCACGACCTATATGAAGCAAAGGCGCACCTGGGCGCTGTTGTTGACGACCACGCTGACCATGACAGGAGTGTTCGCCGTCATGAACGGGCTGATTCCCAATCTGGCACAGGATGCCGAGGTCGGGGCCGGCCTGGCCGCCGACACCGTGTCGTGGGTGACCCTGACTCCGTACGCGTTCGCCGGTCTCCTGATGGGTCCGGTCTCCGGCAAGCTGGCTGGCCGGATCGGCTACAACCGGGTGCTGCAGATCGGCCTGGTCGGAACGGCGGTCGGGCTCGGCATCACGATGTTCGCGGCGAACGTGCCGAACATCTGGCTGTTCCTGTTCATCTCGATCTTCGTGGGCGTCACCTACGCCGGGATGAGCAACATCATGCTGAACGGCCTGGGCATCGTGCTCAGCCCCGACGACAACCCCGGCTATCTGCCCGGAATGAACTCGGGCGCGTTCAACCTCGGCGCGGGCCTCAGCTTCGCCGTCCTGTTCGCGGCGTCCACCTTGCTCACGGACACGTCCGGGGCTCGGGCCGGCTACCTGGGCGGCATCGCGACCGGTGCCGTCATCCTGGTGCTGGCGTTCCTGTCCTCGCTGCTCATCCCGAAGCCCGAGGAGATCCACAACGAGAAGGAGGTCAGCCTGTCATGACCAGAAAGATCATTCTGGATTGCGACCCGGGTCACGACGACGCCGTCGCCATGATCCTGGCGGGCGGTGACCCGGCTATCGAACTGCTCGGCATCACCACGGTCGGCGGCAACCAGACGCTTGAGAAGGTGACCCGCAACGCGCTCAGCGTGCTGCGGGTGGCCCGGCTGACACAGGTTCCCGTCCACGCGGGCTGCGACCGGCCGCTGGTCCGCGAGATCGAGGTGGCGCCGGACATCCACGGCGACAGCGGACTGGACGGGGTCGAACTCCCCGAGCCGGCCAGCGAGGTCGGCGCGGCGCACGGGGTCGACTTCATCATCGACACCGTGATGGCCAACGAGCCCGGCACCGTCACCCTGGTCCCCACCGGACCGCTCACCAACATCGCGCTCGCGGTCCGTAAGGAGCCACGGATCGCGGAGCGGGTGCAGGAGGTCGTCCTGATGGGCGGCGGCTATCACGTGGGGAACTGGAGTGCGGTCGCCGAGTTCAACATCAAGGTCGATCCGGAGGCTGCGCACATCGTCTTCAACGAGGCGTGGCCGCTCACCATGGTGGGCCTCGACCTGACCCATCAGGCGCTGGCCACGGCCGCCGTCGAGGAGCAGATTCGCGCGATCGGCTCCGAGTGCAGCGAGTTCGTGCTGGGTCTGTTCGCCTTCTTCCGTAAGGCGTACAAGGAGGCGCAGGGTTTCGACGATCCGCCGGTGCACGATCCGTGCGCCGTGGCGTACCTGATCGATCCGGCGACGGTCAGCACGCAGAAGGTGCCGCTGGACGTCGAACTCCGCGGGGACCTGACGGTCGGCATGACCGTGGCCGACTTCCGGGCGCCGGCACCGCCGGACTGCCATACCCAGGTCGCTGTCCGGCTGGATCACGGCGCATTTTGGAACATGGTCGTCGCTGCGATCCGGTCGGTGGAATCGCGGTAGCACACAGCGGCGAGCAACAGTGAGAGCGGGTGCGGCTTCCGGATGGAGCCGCACCCGTTCGCTGTCCCAGCCGGATGGTGGAACAAATGCACAACAGTGGTAGTTGAGTCTGGTGCGCTCAACTTTACGATTGAGCGTGCTAGGCTCAACAACGTGGCCGGCTGAAGCCGGCAAGTAGAACACCACACACTGGAGGAACACGCAATGGCTCGTGCAGTAGGCATCGACCTCGGCACCACCAACTCGGTCATCGCCGTCCTTGAGGGCGGCGAGCCCACCGTCATCCCCAACGCCGAGGGCGCCCGCACGACGCCCTCGGTCGTCGCCTTCACCAAGACCGGCGAGGTCCTGGTCGGCGAGGTCGCCAAGCGCCAGGCGGTCACCAACGTCGACCGCACCATCCGCTCCGTCAAGCGCCACATGGGCACCGACTGGAGCGTCGACATCGACGGCAAGAAGTACACCGCGCAAGAGATCAGCGCCCGCATCCTGCAGAAGCTGAAGCGGGACGCCGAGGCCTACCTCGGTGAGCCGGTCACCAACGCCGTCATCACCGTGCCCGCCTACTTCTCGGACGCCGAGCGGCAGGCCACCAAGGAGGCGGGCGAGATCGCCGGCCTGAAGGTCGACCGGATCATCAACGAACCGACCGCGGCCGCCCTGGCCTACGGCCTCGACAAGGGTCACACCGAGCAGACCGTGCTGGTCTTCGACCTCGGCGGCGGCACCTTCGACGTGTCGCTGCTCGAGATCGCCGACGGCGTCTTCGAGGTGAAGGCCACCAAGGGCGACAACCGGCTGGGCGGCGACGACTGGGATCAGCGCATCGTCGACTGGCTGGTCAAGCAGTTCAAGAACGCTCACGGCATCGACCTGAGCAAGGACAAGATGGCCCGGCAGCGGCTGCAGGAGGCCGCCGAGCGCGCCAAGATCGAGCTGTCCTCCACCCAGGAGACGTCGATCAACCTGCCCTACATCACCGCCGGCGCCGACGGCCCGCTGCACCTGGACGAGCGGCTCACCCGGGCCGAGTTCCAGCGCATGACGCAGGACCTGCTCGACCGCTGCCGCTCGCCGTTCAACGCGGTCATCTCCGACGCCAACACCTCGGTCGGCAAGATCGACCACGTCATCCTGGTCGGCGGTTCCACCCGGATGCCGGCCGTGGTCGACCTGGTCAAGGAGTTGACCGGCGGCAAGGAGCCCAACAAGAGCGTCAACCCGGACGAGGTCGTGGCGCTGGGCGCCGCGCTGCAGGCCGGCGTGCTGAAGGGCGAGGTGAAGGACGTCCTGCTGCTCGACGTCACCCCGCTGAGCCTCGGCATCGAGACCAAGGGCGGCGTGATGACCAAGATCATCGAGCGCAACACCACCATTCCGACCAAGCGGTCCGAGGTGTTCACCACCGCCGAGGACAACCAGCCGTCGGTGATGATCCAGGTGTACCAGGGCGAGCGTGACTTCGCCCGCGACAACAAGTCGCTGGGCAACTTCGAGCTCACCGGCCTGATGCCGGCGCCGCGCAACGTGCCGCAGATCGAGGTCACCTTCGACATCGACGCCAACGGCATCGTGCACGTCCACGCCAAGGACCTGGCCACCGGCAAGGAGCAGTCCATGACCGTGACCGGCGGTTCCGCGCTGGGCAAGAACGACATCGAGCAGATGGTGAAGGACGCCGAGGCGCACGCCGAGGAGGACCGCAAGCGCCGCGAGGCCGTCGAGATGCGCAACGAGGCGGACGCCCTGGCGTTCCGCACCGAGAAGCTGATCGCCGACAACGCCGAGTCGATCACCGACGACGTGAAGGCTCCCGTCGAGGAGTCCCTGGCCAAGCTGAAGGAGGCCCTGGCCGGCGACGACAACGACGCCGTGAAGAGCGCCATGGACGACCTGAACACCAAGGCGTCCGCGATGGGTCAGGCGATGTACGCCGCCGCCCAGGCCAAGCAGGCGAGCGAGGCGCAGGCCCCGGCGTCCGAGGCCCAGGACGCGCCGTCGGCCGCCGCCGATGACGACGTCGTGGACGCCGAGATCGTCGACGACGAGGACAACGACAAGAAGTGACGCCGTCGACCGGTCCGTGGGTGAGTCTCACCCACGGACCGGCCGCGCGAAGGAGAATCCGTGAGCAAGCACGAGCAACAGCCCGCAGCTGAGCCGACCCCCGAGTCGGCGCCGGACGCCCCCGAGGCCGTCCCCGCCCCCGACGAGACCGCGGCGGAAACCCCCGCCGCGGCGGTGATCGACGAACCCATCGCGGCGGCGAAGATCGCCGAGATGGCGGAACTGGTCGCCGAACGCACCCACGACCTGCAGCGGCTGCAGGCCGAATACGCCAACTACAAGAAGCGGGTCGACCGCGACCGCTCGCTGGCCCGGCAGGGCGGCATCGAGGCGGTCGTCCTCGACCTGCTGCCGGTGCTGGACAGCATCGAGGCGGCCCGCGAGCACGACGAACTCACCGGCGGCTTCAAGCTGGTCGCCGAGGAGTTGGAGCGCCTGACGTCCAAGTACGGGCTGACCGTCTACGGCGAGGTCGGTGAGGAATTCGACCCCAACGTCCACGACGCCCTCATGCAGGTGCCGATGGAGGGCGTCCAGGTCACGACGGTGTCGGCGGTGATGCAGAAGGGCGTCCGGCTGAACGATCGGGTGCTGCGTCCGGCGAGGGTCGGCGTGGCCGAGCCGGAATGAGGCGCACCCACGTGAACCACTCGTTGGTCGAGCTTGTCGAGACCTCGGCCGACACGAACCACCCGTTGGTCGAGCTTGTCGAGACCACGGGCAAGATGTAGGAGAAAAGGAGGCGTAGTGAGCACCAAGGACTGGCTCGAAAAGGACTACTACAAGGTCCTCGGCGTCTCCTCCGACGCCAAGCCGGACGAGATCAAGAAGGCGTTCCGCAAGCTGGCCCGGGAGAACCATCCCGACCAGAACCAGAACAACCCGGCCGCCGAGCAGCGCTTCAAGGACATTTCCGAGGCCAACTCGATCCTGTCCGACGAGAAGAAGCGCAAGGAGTACGACGAGGCCCGCAGCATGTTCGGCGGAGGCGGTTTCCGCTTCCCCGGCGGCGGCCAGGGCCCGTCGATGGAGGATCTCTTCCGCAACGCCGGCGGGGGACAGGCCGGCGGCAACATCTCCGACCTGTTCGGCAACCTGTTCGGCGGAACCTCCAGCCGCCGGACCACCACCAACCGCGGCCCGCGTCGCGGCCAGGACATCGAGGGTGAGGCGACCATCGACTTCACCGACGCGGTGGAGGGTGTCACGGTCACCATGCAGACCGTCTCGGACGAGGCCTGCGCGGCCTGTTCGGGCACCGGCGCCAAGTCGGGCACGTTGCCGAAGGTGTGCCCCACCTGCCAGGGCAGCGGCATGCAGACCTCGACCTCCGGCGGCGTCTTCGCGGTCACCGAACCGTGCCACGACTGCCGGGGCCGCGGCCTGATCGTCGAGGAGCCCTGCCCGGTGTGTGGCGGCTCCGGACGCGGCCGGTCGACCAAGTCGATGCAGGTGCGCATCCCGGCCGGCGTCACCGACGGGCAGAAGATCCGGATCAAGGGCAAGGGTGGTGCCGGCGAGAACGGCGGCGCGCCCGGCGACCTGTACGTGCTGGTGCACGTCCGGCCGCACAAGCTGTTCGGCCGCAAGGGCGACAACCTCACCCTGACCGTGCCGGTCACCTTCACCGAGGCGGCGCTGGGCGCCAGCATCTCGGTGCCGACGCTGTCGGGCCAGCGGGTCACCCTGAAGATCGGTCCCGGGACGCCGAACGGCCGCACCTTCCGCGTCCGCGGCAAGGGTGTGCACAAGTCGGACGGCAGCACCGGTGATCTGCTGGTCACCGTCGAGGTGCAGGTGCCGAACGCGCTGAACGACACCGCCAAGGAGGCTCTGGCCAGCTTCGCCGCGGCGATGGGCGACGACAGCGACCCGCGGGCCTCGCTGTACGGGGGCTGAGATGACCGACTCGTACGGCTTCCTGCCGCAGCGGATCGACTCCGACGCCCCGGTCTTCGTGATCTCCGTGGCCGCGCAGCTCGCCGAGATGCATCCGCAGACGCTGCGCGGCTACGACCGCGTCGGTCTGGTGGTGCCGAAGCGGGCCCGCGGCCGCGGCCGCCGCTATTCGCTGCGTGACATCGCGAAGCTTCGGCACATCCAGCACCTGTCGCAGCACGAGGGGATCAACCTCGAGGGAATCCGCCGCATCCTGGCGCTCGAGGACGAGCTGGACGCCCTGCGCGGCCAGCTGGCCAAGGTCGCCGAGCTGGTCTCGGCCCTGCAGCACGAGCCGCGGGCGTCCCGGGTGTTCACCGCCGCGTCCGCGGGTGACGTGCACCTCGGACGCCGAGCGGCCCAGCGTCCGACCCTCGCCCTGCCCGGCCGTCCGCCACTCGCCGAGGCCGATCCGGCCGTCCGGGACGCCTAGCATCGGCCGTCCTGCCGCACCTTTCCACCCCCGCGCTCGCCTAACTATTTAGGGCTCGCCCAACTGGGCGAGCCCTAAATAGTTAGGCGAGCGCGAGGTGGAAATCAGGCCTGCCGGGCGCGACGGGCGTCGATGAACGAGCGGACGCCGAAGGCGAGGTAGACGACCAGTGCCACGAACATCACCAGGCTGGCCCAGATGGCGCCGGGGCGTTCCGCGGTGCCGGTGAACAGCTGGCCGACCTTGACCACGTTCATCAGCGAGCCGAGGGCGCCGAGCAGGGCGACGGCGAGCGCGGCATGGATCGCGTGCCGGTGCAGCTTGGGATTCCGGCCGATCCATCCGGCGACCAGCAGCAGGACCCCGACCGCGCTGGGAATCAGCGCCGTGAGGCTGACCCCGCCGGTGGCCATGTAGGCGATCACCCCGGTGAGGGTGAGCAGTCCGCCGATGGTCAGGGTGAGCTTGGTGATCACGGTTTTCGTCCTCTCGTCGGTGAGACGATCGTCTCACGAGTCGGCGGAGCCACCGCGCGCGCTCCAGCCATCCGGACGCCGCCCGCGGCGGGCGACCCGCGAGCGCCTGGGTGCGCGGAACGGATCGACGGTCAACGAGCAGTCCCTGTCCGACGACGAGGTGGTCCATCTGACCCTCCACATCGCGCGGCTGATCGAGGGTGCCCGCACCGAGCCGTGACGCCTCCGGTGCGGGTCTGTGTCGGCCGGGCCGGCAGGATGAGGGCGGTGTGCCAATCACGGCCACCCTTACCGCCAGCGCCCGTCCGCGGAATGATGTCTGTAGGAGGCGTTGCGGCCGGCTTTGATACAGCGCCGGGGACTGCCGGCATCGAGAGCCGACGACGCTTTGCAGAGCGTCAGCGGCTCCCCAAGGCGTCAGTCAAATTCGCGAGCGCATGCCGTTGGTCGCCACGGGCCAAAGTGTCGGAGGCGGCGCGCATGCTTGATGCATGACGTACCGCAGGCACTCGATAATCCCGCCCTATCTGTTGCGCCGGCTCGCCGAGTCGGCCGAGGCCGAGGTGGCGACACCCGCCCAGTTCACCCTGCGCACCGACGAGTCCTTCCGCGCCGTGCGGGGTGCGCCGACGTATGTCGCGACCGCCCGGACGGCGGTGATACCCGGCCCGGCGGTGGTCGATCGCGAGATCAGCGATGCCCATAACACCGAGCGGCTGCCCGGCACCGTCGTCCGCCGCGAGGGCGACCCGGCCACCGGCGATGTCGCCGCCGACGAGGCCTACGACGGCTTCGGCGCGACCTGGACGCTGTTCCACGACGTCTACGGACGCAACTCCATCGACGACGCCGGCATGCTGTTGCCGGGCACGGTCCACTACGGCACGAACTACGACAACGCCTTCTGGGACGGTCAGCGCATGGTGTTCGGCGACGGCGACGGTCAGATCTTCGGGCGGTTCACCGCCAGCCTCGAGGTGATCGGCCACGAGCTGACCCACGGCGTCACCGAGCGCACCGCCGCGCTGATCTATTCGGGCCAGCCGGGGGCGCTGAACGAACACATCTCCGACGTGTTCGGCAGCCTCGTCAAGCAGCGCCAGCTCGGCCAGGACGCCGCCGCGGCCGACTGGCTGATCGGGGCCGACCTGTTGCTGCCCGGCGTCAAGGGGGTGGCCCTGCGCAGCATGATCGCGCCCGGCACGGCCTACGACGACCCGCGGCTCGGCAAGGATCCGCAGCCCGACCACATGAGCCGGTTCGTCACCACCACCGACGACCACGGCGGCGTCCACATCAACTCGGGCATCCCCAACCGGGCGTTCGCCCTGGCGGCGCGCGCCATCGGCGGACAGGCGTGGGTGGCGGCCGGTCAGGTCTGGTACGACGTCCTGACGGGCGGGAACCTCAAGGCGCAGGCCGACTTCGCCACCTTCGCGGCACTCACCGTCGAGGCGGCGACGACGCGGTTCGGCAACGGCAGCGCCGAGCATCGGGCGATCGCCGACGCCTGGGCGCAGGTGGGTGTGACTTCGGCGAATGCCGCCGAGCCCGCCCCGGTCACGCCCGACCCGGTGACGCCGGTGCCCGGCGACGCCGACCTGCTGCTGCGCCGCACCGGCGGGGTCACCGGAGTGGTCCGCGAGCGCCGCACCTGCTTCGACGACCTGCCGCCGAAGGACGCCCGGCGCTGGGGCACCCTGCTCACCACGAACGCCCTTACCGGGCTGGCCCCGAGCAGTCCCATCGCCGACGGCTACTGCTATCGGGTGGCGTGCGAGGCGCTGTCGGTCGACGTCACCGTCGGTGAGCAGGATCTCAGTGAGGCGCAGCGCCGACTGTTCCAGCGGACCCTGCTGGCCGGAGGCGAGTAGTGCCGGCCGCACGGGCTCGACCGAGAGTGGGGCCGGGCCGATACTGGAACGACCGACAGGCGAGCTGACGAAAGGGGGTCTGATGGGCCGGGTCACCCAACCGGTGCGCGTCGTCCACGTCCAGGACGGAGTCCGTCGCGAGCGCCCCGACCGGCTGGCGGTCGAGGAGCCGCTGGAACTGCGGGTCGCCGGACGCCCGCACGCCCTCACGATGCGCACACCCGGGCATGACATCGAGCTCGCGCACGGGTGGCTGCACGCCGAGGGGGTCATCGCCGGCGCCGCCGACGTGCTGCGCGCCCAGTACTGCGCCGGCTCGGTCCTCGACGACGAGACCGGGGTCGGCATGAACACCTACAACGTGCTCGACCTGATGCTCGCGCCCGGCGTCACTCCGCCGGCGGTGCGGCGATCCTTCACCTCGAGCGCCTGCGGGGTGTGCGGCGCCGACTCGATCGACGCCTTGGCCAAGCAGGGCCGCTGGACGATCGGCGACGATCCGACCCGGGTGAGCACCGAGACCCTGCTGCTGCTGCCGCGCCGGCTGCGTGAGCTGCAGCGCACCTTCGAACACACCGGGGGAGTGCACGCCGCCGGGCTGTTCACCACTGCGGGCGAGCCGCTGGTCGTCCGCGAAGACGTGGGCCGGCACAACGCCGTCGACAAGGTGATCGGCTGGGCGATCCTGGCCGGCCGGCTGCCGCTGCGCGGCGTCGTGCTGCAGGTCAGCGGACGGCTGTCCTTCGAACTGGTGCAGAAGGCATACCTGGCCGGCATCCCGATCGTGTCGGCGGTGTCCGCGCCGAGTTCGCTCGCCGTCGCCACCGCCGACTCCCTCGGGCTGACCCTGGCCGGGTTCGTCCGGGACACCTCGCTGAACGTGTACGCGCACCCGCACCGGATCGAGACCACCGAGCACGACTGAGCCTTCGGTCGTCCGGGTCTGCGGTGTCATCCCGGGGCTCGACCCGGGATATCTGTGATCAGGAACCCGGGTTCTGCCTGCTCGAGCGCCAGGATGCCGGCATCCGCCGGGCCGGTGAGCCTGGGCCGGATCGCGAGCGTTCGGGAGCGGGCTCGTCGGTGGGTGGCTGAGGGGGCCGGGAGCGGGCAGGCTGTCACCCATGGATCTCGACGGCGCCGCGACAGAGCTGTACGGGCTCGACCCGGACGAGTTCATGGCGGCCCGGACGGCGTTGGTTGCCCAGGCGCGGGCAGCGGGCGACCGCGCCCTGGCGTCCGCGGTGGGGGCGTTGCGGAAGCCGACCCGCTCGGCGTGGCTGGTAAACCTGCTCGCCCGAGATGCTCCGGACCGGCTGCGGCAGCTGGACGAACTGGCCGACCGGATGGCCGCGGCGCATCAGGCTCTCGACATGGCGACCCTGCGCGCCCTCGGGGCGGAGCGGCAGCGGTTGATCGACGCGGCCACCGCGCAGGCGGTGGCCGCCGGCTCGGACCGCGGCTACCAGGCGACCGAGGCCGTCCGGGCCGAGGTCGGCCAGACCTTGGCCGCCGCGATCGCCGACCCCGAGAGCCGCGCGGAGGCGCGGGCCGGCCGGGTGGTCAAGGCGCGGGTCTACTCCGGGTTCGGCTTCCCGCTGGCCGCGAGTCCGCCGCCACGAGGCACCGGACCGGCGAGCCCGGACGCCGTGGCCGAGGAGCCGTCCGTCGCCGCGGACGCCTTCCGCCGGGCGTCCGAGTCGGCCCGGCGCCGCGCTCAAGAAGCCGTGGACGCCGCGACCGCCGCGCTGGTCGAGGCGAGGGCGACGCTGAAGGACGCCCGGAGCGCCGACGCCGAGGCGCACCAGCGGCTGGATCGTGCGGCCCATGAGGTCGCCGATCTCCGCGCCGAGCTACGCGCGGCCGAGTCGGCCGAACTGGCCGCCCGCCAGTCGGCCAACGAGTCCGCGGACCGGCTGCACGAGGCGCTCGGCGCCGTCCAGCAGGCCGAGCAGACGCTCAGCGAGGCCGCCCGAGCACTCGGCGCGGCCGGCTGATCCCGGTCCGCGTCCGATCCCCGCTGGTTGAGCTGGTCGAAACCCTGCCGGCGGCGATGGTTTCGACAAGCTCGCCCGGCGAGCCTGCTGGTTGAGCTGGTCGAGCCCCTCCGGCCGCTATAGCGCCGCCGGGTCGTAGTCGAGGCAGGCGCGGCTGGTGCGTCGGGCACCGATCAGCGCGACCACCTTCAGGTGCTCGGGGTGCACGGCGTAGCCCTGCAGCGCGGCGGCGTTGGTGAAGACCGAGTAGATGGCCAGATCGAAGGTGTTGTCGAGGCCGGGCTGCGGGGTGATCACCTCGAACTCGACGATGCCGTCGATCAGGGCCGGCAGCCCTCGCAGCGCCTCGGCGACCAGCGCGACATTGGCCGCCTTGTCGGCGCCTTCGGCGTGCTCGGCGAACTCCCAGGCCACGATGTGCTTGATCATGCGCTCAACCTACTGGCCGGACGCCGCTCTCGCGGCGGCTTGGTCACTCGGCGCCGTCCAGCCATGCGTTGCGGTGGCCCGGGTGCCGATCTGGGCAGGCGGATCGGTAGGCCCGGCCGCGGTCGAGGTCGTCCACCGTCGAGGCGCTTCTCTCGAAGAGGGCTTCTCTCG
>WBZS01001826.1_pt1 | contig 15308 bp, 14 predicted proteins | sample 5204201 | NCBI WGS metagenome assembly WBZS01 (sample SAMN12344357, study PRJNA552823) | activated sludge metagenome | biome: Activated sludge suspended growth; feature: Nitrification reactor; material: Wastewater; isolation source: activated sludge from nitrification reactor of wastewater...
GTGGCGGTGGTCTCCAGAGCGCCGAGGTCGGACCCGGCCTCGGGCTCGGTCGCGCCGTAGGCGAACACGACGCCCTCACGGGCGATGGCGCCGAGCCACTCCTGCTTCTGCTCCTCGGTGGCGCCGACGACGATCGGGTCGGAGCCGAGGAAGGTTGCGAACACCGCGGTGGCCAGCCCGATGTCCTTACGGGCCATGACCTCGCACACCCGGTAGGCGTCGAACGCTCCGCCGTCCATGCCGTCGTAGGCCTCGGGGATGAAGACGAGTTGGACACCCAACTGCTCCGGGTCGCTCATCGACCGAACGATGTCTTCGGGGCACCGGTCCTCGTGATCGAGGTCCAGCTGCAGTTCGGGGGAGAGGGCCGCGTCGACGAAGTCGCCGAGGGCCTCGAGCATGAGGTTGAGGCTCTCGAGGTCCAGGCCGGCGCCGAGGGCGTGTGAGGGGGTCTGGGCGGTGTCGGTCATGGCTCGTCCTTGCTGCGATAGGCGGTTAGCGGGCTGATCGGGTGCTGGTGCGGGTTCACTTCGGGGGCGGCTCCCGCGAGGCGGGTATGCCGCCCCGCGGCCTTACGAAGAAGCGGACAACGAGTCCACGAGGTCGGGTCGGACCGAGCGCAGGAGCACCTCGGACACGTCGGTCACCGCCACGGTTGTGGCAGCGGTGCCTTCCTGCTGGCGTTGGGCAACGCCGTCGGAGAGCATGGTGATGCAGAACGGGCAGGCGGCGGCGACGATGTCGGGCTTGGTCGCCAGGGCCTCGTCGGCGCGGTTCTGGTTGATCCGTTCGCCGAGGTTTTCGTCCATCCACATCCGGGCACCACCGGCGCCGCAGCAGAAGGACTTCTCGCGGTTGCGTGGCATCTCTTGCACCTGTGCGCCAGGGATGGCGCCGAGCACTTCGCGGGGCGCGGCGAAGATCCGGTTGTGCCGGCCGAGGTAGCACGGGTCGTGGTAGGTGACCGCGGCGTCGACCCGTTGGACCGGGGTGAGGCGCTTGTCGGCGACGAGGCGGGCCAGCAGGGTCGTGTGGTGGACCACCTCGTAGTGGCCGCCAACCTGCGGGTACTCGTTGGCCAGTGTGTTGTAGCAGTGCGCGCAGGTGACGACGATCCGCTTGGCACCGGCCTCGTTGAGGACCTCGACGTTCTGCATGGCGAGCATCTGGAAGAGGAACTCGTGCCCCATCCGGCGGGCCGGGTCACCCGTGCAGGACTCGGCTTCACCGAGGACCATGAACTCGACGCCGGCCTCGTGCAGGAGCGTAGCCACCGCGCGCGCCGTCCGCTTGGCCGTGTCGTCGAGAGCGCCTGCGCAACCGACCCAATAGAGGTACTCGACGTCGTCGGGAATCTTGTCTCCCTCGTAGACACGCAGCTCGAAGTCGAGCGACTCGGCCCACTCCAGACGCTTGCTGCGACCCAGGCCCCAGGGGTCGCCTGCGTGCTCGACGTTGTTGAGCATGATGCCGGCCTCTTCGGGGAAGGCCCCTTCCATCAGCACCTGGTAGCGGCGCATATCCACAATATGGTCGACATGTTCGATGTCGACGGGGCATTGCTCTACGCACGCGCCACAGGTCGTGCACGACCACAGCATGTCGAACGGGATGACGCCTTCGCCGGTGATCCCGTGCTCCCCGACGTGGGCACTCTCGTCGCCCTGCGGGCCGATCAGCGGCTTAGCGGCTTCGGCCGCCGCAGCTTCCGGTATGCCGCCCTCCGACACTTCGCCCGCGTCGTTCTTGGCGGCGAGCAGGTAAGGCGCCTTAGCGAGCGAGTGGTCGCGCAGCCCCATGATGAGGACCTTGGGGGACAGCGGCTTATCGGTGTTCCAGGCCGGGCACTGGCTTTGGCAGCGCCCGCACTCGGTGCAGGTCGCGAAGTCCAGCAGCCCCTTCCAGGTGAAGTCCTCGACCTTTCCGACGCCCATGACGTCGTCGTCGCCGGGATCCTCGAAGTCGATCTTCTTGCCCTGCCAGAAGACAGGCTCCAACGCCCCGAGGGCCCGCGGACGCCGCGCAAAGGCCACATTGGGGATCGAGGCGAAGATGTGCATGTGCTTGCTGTACGTAACGAACACCGTGAATCCGAGCAACACGGCCAGGGACAGCAACAGGAAGAAGGTCTCCCAGAACTCGACGTTGGTCTTCGGCAGGATCGAAGCAAACCACTGCGAGGCGAATGCTCCGTGCAGGAAGCCCATCTTGTCGGCGTTGGCCGGGTCGTGCAGTTCCTGGGCGTTGATCGAGGCTCCACGATAGGCCAGCAGAGTCCACACGACGTTGAAGATCATGAAGAGCACGAACCAGGCCGGCCCGATGTGGGAGCCGAAGAAGCGACTGCGCCGGCCGAGGTTCTTCGGCGCTTGCTGGATGCGCAAGATGGTGAAAACCACCAATGCGAGCACACACAGGAGGGCGAACAGGTCCTCGATGAACCCGAACCAGGCAAAGTTGCCGACGACCGGGATCTGGAAGTCGGCCTTCACCAGGCCGATGAACGCCTCAACGATCGTGAACAGCAGGATCATGAAGCCCCAGAACACCAGGAAGTGCGCCACCCCGGGCACCGTCCAGCGCAGCAGCTTGCGCTGGAAGGCGACCTCGGCCACTTCCGCCCGGACGGCTGAGCCGGCGTCGACGCGCCGCTCAGCCTCCAGGGGTTGGAACTTCTGGCCGACTCGATATAGGAAGAACGCCCGACGCCCGGCGATCCCGAGGCAGACGACGGTCATCAACAGACCGAGGACGAAACGGACCCACATCGCGAATCGAGCTCCTTTGTGCCGTCTGGACGGGAGAGGTGCGGCGCCTGGTCAGCCCTTGCGCTTTGCGACCTCGCCGATGAGGGCCGGCAACACCGTGTGCAGGTCGCCGACCACACCGAAGTCGGCCAACTGGAACATCGGCGCCTTGGCGTCCTTGTTGACCACGACGATGGTCTTGCTGCTCTGCATCCCGGCCCGGTGCTGGATGGCACCGGAAATGCCCGCCGCGAGATAGAGCGACGGAGCCACGGTCTTGCCGGTCTGACCGACCTGCAGCTCGTGGGGGGCCCAGTGCTGGTCGGTGACCGTTCGAGAGGCGCCGACGGCTGCGCCGAGGGCGTCGGCGGTCTGCTCGATCACCGCGAAGCCTTCCTGCGACCCCACGCCACGACCACCGGCGACGACGACAGCAGCGTCGGTGAGCTCGGGACGACCGGTGGACACCTTGGGGTCGCGGGAGGTGATTTTGGCTCCCTTGGCAGCTTCGCTCACGGCGACGTCGACGTTCTCCACCGAAGCGGAGGCCGGAGCTGCTTCAGCCGAGGTGGCGTTGGGGCGCATGGTGATGACGGCCGGGCCACGGACGACCTGGCTGCGGGCCTGCCAACGACCGGCGAACACGGTCTGGGTGGCCACGACGGTGTCACCATCGAGGGATACGGCGGTCGCGTCGGGGACGATGCCCGAGTTGAGCCGGACCGCGACGCGAGCAGCGACGTCCTTGCCCTCCGGTCCGCTGGTGACGAGGATCGCGACCGGGTTGGCGGCTCCGGCGATTTGGACGACCGCTTCGGCCTTGGGCAGGGACAGGTAGTCGCCCACCTCAGGTGCGCCGACGGCATACACCTTGGTCGCTCCGTATTCGCCGAGTTGCGCGACGACGGCATCACCTGCTTCGCCGAAGACGACGGCAGCGGGTTCGCCGAGGCTGCGTGCGGCGGTAAGTAGTTCGAGGGTGGGCTTGCGGACGCCGGCCGCGGTGGTCTCGGCGAGAACGAGGACTTCCGACACGATGAGTCTCCTGGGTTGGTATGCCGCGGCGCCGCGGCGGTCTGTCGGGTGGGATCGGCGACGGGGTCGCCGGAAGGTCAGATGAAGCCGCGGTCGGCGAGGAAGCCGGCCAACTGGGCCGCGCCCTCACCGTCGTCGGTGACGATGGTTCCGGCGGTGCGGGCCGGGGTGGGGGACACGTCGACTGTGCGCACGCTGGCGGCACCCAGACCGACGGCTGAGGCGTCGACACCGAGATCGCTGAGCGACCACGTGGTGATCGGCTTCTTCTTGGCGCCCATGATCGCCTTGAATGCGGGGTAGCGGGCCTCGCCGGTCTGGTCGGTGACCGAAACGATGGCCGGCAGAGCGGCGGTGACCCTCTCGCTGGCGACATCGCTGTCGCGCCGGATGGTCACGGCACCCCCATCAACGGAGAGCTCGCCAGCGAAGGTCGCCTGGTTGATGCCGAGGCGGTCGGCCACCATCGACGGGACGACCGACAACTCGGCGTCGGTGGAGGCCATACCGGCGAGGACCAGGTCGTAGCCCTCCTTCTCCAATGCCTTGGCCAGCACCAGGGAGGTGCTCAGCGCGCACGAGCCGTGGATCGCGTCATCCAGGACGTGGACGGCCTTGTCGCCACCGATCGCCAGTGCCTTGCGCAGGCCTTCGGCGGCCTTGGCTGGCCCGACGGTGAGGAAGACAACCTCGGAGGCCACTCCCTTCTCGGCGAGTTGCGCCGCCTGCTCGACGGCATATTCGTCCAGTTCGGAGAGGCGTCCTTCGACGCCGGCGCGGTCGACAGTGAGGTCGGGAGCGAACTTCCACGTGGCCGTGGGCTCCGGCACGTACTTGACGAGGACGACGATCTTCATGCGTAGTGACCTGCCTTAGGGTGCGGTGCGACGTTCCGGGTCGAGCCTGCCAGAGATGCTCAGATCGGCAAGGGGGTCATAGGTCCCCTACCGGTGGGTAACCCGAATTCGGCGCCGAATGGACGGGAAACGGACCTATTTTTCGGCCCTCCCAGGTGCGCGGTAGCGCTCCTGTAGGACCTCTTCGTCGGCCAGGATGAGGGCGTCGGCGATCGGTTCGGCGTCGACGGGAGCCGGGCCGAGGGCGCCACGCGGGATGGTCGCGCGACCGCGGCTGCGAGTGCGCCGTTCAAGGTAGGACGCCAAGGAGGTGAGGGCGTAGTTGACGAGAACGAAGATCGCGGCGATGACCACGAGTGCGGGGACCGGGTTGGACTTGTAGGACCCGATTTGCTGGAACTTGTTGAGCAGCTCGGGGTAGGTGATGAGGAAGCCCAGCGCGGTGTCCTTGAGGATGACGACCAGCTGTCCGACGAGGGCGGGCAGCATGGCCGTGATCGCCTGGGGGATCAGGACGGCACGCAGCGTCTGCCCACGCGTCAGGCCAATGGCCAGTCCAGCTTCGGTCTGACCCTTGGGGAGGCTGCCCACGCCGGAGCGGAGCAGCTCCGCGACGACGGAACCGTTATAGAGGGTCAGCCCGGTGACAACGCCTGCCAGCGAGTTGAGATCGCTGCGGAACACCCCGTTGAAGGCGAAGAGCGTGAAAGCGAAGAACATCATCACCAGCACCGGGACAGACCGGAAGAACTCGACGATGACGGTGCTGACCCAACGCACAGCTGCGACGTGCGAGAGCCGACCCATGCCAAAGATGAGCCCAAACACGCCGGCCAACACAATCGAGATCGCGGCGGCTTTGAGGGTGTTGAAGAGCCCAGGAATGAGGTAGTTGACCCACAGGTCCGCGGTGAGGAACGGGGTCCACTTGGCGGCGTCGAGGTTCCCCTTTTCGGCGAACTGGGCCAACGCCCACCAGATCGCACCGACCGTGGCGACGGCGCTGGCGACCGCGATGATCTTGTGCCTGGCCCGCGCCTTCGGTCCGGGGTGATCGAACAGCACCGAGCTCATCGCTTCACCGCCAACTTGGTCGACAGGTGTGTGGTGAGTAGCCCGATCGGCAGGGTGAGGATGACAAACCCGAGGGCGACAACGAAGAAGATGACGATGAGCATGTCCGGCCGGAACTCCATCATCTCCTTCATCAACCCGCTGATCTCGGCGACCCCGATGGCCGTCGCGACGGTCGTGTTCTTGGTGAGCGCGATGAGGGTGTTGCCGAGCGGCGTGATCGCGCCTCGGAACGCCTGCGGGAGCAGCACCTCGGTGAGGCTTTGGCCGAAGGTCAACCCGATCGATCGGGCCGCCTCGGCCTGCCCGGCCGGGACGGTGTTGACGCCGCTACGCAGCGCTTCGCAAACGAAGGCCGCGTGATAGAAGGACAGCCCGATGATCGCCCAGATGATGTTGTTGCGGGCGATGTTGTCGGTGAACGACATGCCGAGGTTCACAATGAACCCGATATTGCAGAAGACGATGATGAGCGTGAGGGGCGTGTTCCGCACGACGTTGACGTAGAACGCTCCCACCTGGTTGAGGAACCCGACCGGGGACACCCGCATGATCGCGACGCCCGTGCCGATGACCAACGACCCCAGGGCTGAGAAGAGCGTCAGCAGGATCGTCAGCCCGAAGGCTCCGACGATGTTGTACGTCGCGAAGAGCTCGCCCATGAGGTCCTTCCACGATCGGGGTCAGCCAGCAGTGCGGGGTCGGTATGCCGCCCGCGCGAGGTGCGCAGGCGGCATACCGGCGTCCGTGGCCGGGTCAGGAACAGGGGGCCGGCGTCGGCGGGTTACCAGCCCCCGGCTTGTAGCCGGCCGGGCCGAGGTTCTTCTCGACGGCCTTGAGCCAGTCGCCGCTGGAGACGTACTTGTTGATCGCGTCGGTGACCTTCTGGCAGAACGCCGTGTCGCCCTTCTTGAGGCCGACGCCGTAGTTCTCCTTCGAGAAGGTCTTGCCGACGACCTTGAGCTGGCCCTTGTTGGCGTCTTGCGCGGCATACCCGGCGAGGATGGTGTCGTCGGTGGTCAAGGCGTCGACGTTCTTGGCCTTGAGGGCGTCCACACACAGGGTGTAGGTGCCGTACTCCTGGAGGTTGACGCCGGGGACGAGCTTCTGCACGTTGGCGGCCGAGGTGGAGCCCTTGACCGAGCAGAGCTTCTTGCCGGCAAGGGATTCAACGCCGGTGATCGACGCATCGTCGGCGCGCACGAGCAGGTCCTGACCGGCAATGAAGTAGGGGCCCGCGAACGACACCTTTTCCTTGCGCGCGTCGGTGATGGAGTAGGTGCCGACGATGAACTTCACCTGGTCGGTCTGGATGAGGGTCTCGCGCTGGGCGGAGACGGCTTCGACGAACTCGGGAGTGCCTAGGCCGAGCTCCTTGGCGAGATATTTGGCCAGGTCGACGTCCATGCCGGTGTAGTCGGCGCCGCTCTTGAGCCCAAGTCCCGGCTGGTCGAATTTGATGCCGATCTTGACGGTGCCTCCGCCGGCCGAGCTGCCCCCTCCGCAGCCGGTCAGGCCGAGGGCGGTGCCGACCGCGATAGCGGCGACGATGGTGCGTCCGAACTTCATTGTTCCTCCTGGGTCGGGGCTCGGGGTCGTTCCTGTCCTGCGTTCCTGCGGTGGGAGCTAGTGGGTGAGGATTTTGCCGAGGAAGTCCTTGGCTCGGTTGGACCGGGGCGAGGTGAAAAACGTCGTGGGCGTGGCGACCTCGACGATCTCGCCGTCGGCCATGAACACAACCCGGTCGGCGGCCCGGCGGGCAAAGCCCATCTCGTGGGTAACGACGATCATCGTCATGCCCGATCTGGCCAGGCTGGTCATCACCTCGAGGACCTCGTTGACCATCTCGGGGTCCAGCGCCGAGGTCGGCTCGTCGAACAACATCACCTTGGGCTCCATAGCGAGGCTTCGAGCGATGGCCACCCGCTGCTGCTGGCCACCCGACAACTGCGCCGGGTACTTGTCCGCCTGCGCTGTAACACCCACCCGTTCGAGCAACTCTCGGGCCTTGGCCTCGGCCTCGGCCTTGCTCTTCTTGCGTACCTTGATCGGGCCGAGGGTGACGTTCTCGAGGATCGTCTTGTGAGCAAAGAGGTTGAACGACTGGAAGACCATGCCGACGTCCGAGCGCAGTTGAGCCAGCGCCTTGCCCTCGTCAGGCAGGGTCTTACCGTCGATGGTGATCGAGCCGCTCTCGAACGGCTCGAGCCGGTTGATGGTGCGGCACAGGGTCGATTTGCCGGAGCCGGACGGGCCCAGGACGACGACAACCTCGCCACGACCGACGGTCAGGTCGATGTCCCGAAGGACGTGAAGGTCACCGAAGTGCTTGTTGACTCCCGTGATGACGACCATCGGCTCCTTCGTGGGAGCCGCGGCCAGTGGTGGCTCGTCGCCCTCGGCAACAGGGGCCTTCGCAGTGGGCAGGTCCTTGGGCGCCTCGGTCATGCCGGTCAACGTATCGGTTCGGAGCGCATTTGGGCAGGGTAAGTGCCCGCTTCCCGAGATGGTTAAACACGCAACTACTCTCGGTCGGCCGCGCAGCCCCGTGTCCCAGGCAAATGCCGCGAGGGGGCCATCCGGTGTGGATGACCCCCTCGCGGGATGCCCGATCGACCGTCGGTCGAGGCCTAACGTCGTTGACGTTGCGGCTCGACCAGGCCATCAGTTGGGGATGCGGAAGACCTCTCCCGGGTGAATGAGATCGGGGTTCTTGATGTGGTTCAGCGACGCGATGTCCCGCCAGCTCACGCCGAACTTCTTCCCGATCGCCGACAGGGTGTCCCCCTTGACGACGGTGTAGGTGCGCTCGGCGGGGGCTGCAGCGGCAGCGGCGGCGGCAGCAGCGTCCGCCTCGGCCTTCGCGGCGGCGGCCGCAGCTTCGGCGGCGGCTTTGGCCTCTGCCTCGGCCTTCGCGGCAGCGGCGACCTGCTCGGCGCTCATGACGTTGCCCTGAGCGTCGTAACTCACCGACGAGATCACCTCCGGCGATGCTGCAACGGCGTTGCCTTGGGCGTCATAGGTGACCGAGGAGACGCGCTCCAGGGTCTCGCCGGCCTGGACGGCGCCCTCTTCCATCTGTGCCACGGGTGGCTCCTTGTCTCCTGTGCCTGGCCGACCCGACGTGGTCCGGCCCCACGAGTCCCCCCGTGGTGGGCGTGAGCCTAGCCGTCGACAGGGCAGGGCGGTGAGTGGGCGGCATTCCGAACCGGTATGCCGGGTCCAGCCGCCGCTTGTCGGTCGGGTAGGCCACACTGTCCGCCATGCGAGGTCTCCGCCATTGGATCGGGTTGGTCGCCGCCGTCGGCGTGGCGCTCTCGGCCTGCACCGGAACGCCGACGCTCCGATCCGACGCGCAGGCTCCCACCGGGGCCGCAGCGTTGGCCTCAGGAGCCAGCACCGCGGCATACCCGCCTCCCGCCTCGCCGCGCCCGTCGGGGCCCACGACGGAGGCGACACCCTCGACGGCTCCGACCGCGAGCCACGCTGCGGACAACGGCCGGATCACCATCGCGTTCGGAGGAGATATTCACTTCGAACGCCACGTCAAAGCACTGCTCGAGCGCCCGGACGGGCTGGCCGAGTTGCGGCCGCTGCTTGGCACCGCGGATGTCGCCGTGGTCAACCTCGAGACGGCCATTACCACTCGCGGCACGCCGGAGCCCAAGTCCTTCACTTTTCGGGCGCCGTCGAGTGCCTTGCAGACGCTGGCCGCCGCGGGGGTCGATGTTGCGGGGATGGCCAACAATCACGCCGTTGACTACGGCCCGCAGGGTTTGGCCGACACGCTGGCCGCCAAAGACGCCAGCCCGATCCCGGTGATCGGAGTAGGCCGCACGGCCACCGAGGCATTCGCTCCCGCGGTCCTCGACGTCCGCGGAACGTCGGTTGCTGTCATTGCCTCGACCCAGGTGGGCGATCTCACCGCGACGAAGTTCCCGGCGGGAGACACCAAGGCCGGGGTGGCCGCTAACCTCGACAACACCCGGCTGCTGGCGACCGTGCGCGCGGCCCGGGCGAAGTACGACGTCGTGGTCGTGTTTCTGCATTGGGGGACCGAGCGGACGACCTGTCCGGATCCGCGCCAGTTCGCCACGGCAGCCGCGCTCGAGAAGGCTGGCGCGGACGTCATCGTCGGCGGACATCACCATCGGGTGCTCGGGGCCGGCTGGCTGGGACGGGCGTATGTGGGCTATGGGCTGGGCAACTTCGTGTGGTGGCTCAACACCAACACCCCTGCCGATGCCGCGAGCGGAGTGTTGACGGTCGAGATCGATGCGGCCGCAGTGGCGGCCCGCGCGGCGACCCCTCGCGATCAATGGGCCGGGCTCCCGTCGATCGTGGTCGCGGACCACTACGCTCCGCTGACGATCTCGGCCAAGGACGGAGTGCCCCGGGCCGCCGCCAAGGCGACTGCGCGGCTGGCCGAGTGGGAAGCGGCCCGCTCGTGCACCAAACTGAAGGGGACCCCATGAGCTCGTCGCCGACCGACCCGTCGGTCCGAAGCGCTGACCGTGAGCGCATGATCAACGCCCTATGTGTCGACGAGCTCGCCGGCATCATCGACCTCGTTGTCTGGGTCGAGCCGGTCGACGGCATCCCCACCGCGCACGCGGCCAACCATCTCGGCCGCACCCGGCTCCATCCTGGGGGACGCCAGGAGGTGCTCGCGGGCATTGCCCCGATCGCCTCGCAGGACCCTATGGCCTTCCTTCCGTATGCCGCGCCGCACGGCGAGCTCGCCAACCCCTGCCCGATCTCGTCGCGGGACAACGCCTACCCGTATGCCGCCGAGCGGCTGCTGTCGTTCTTCGCCGACCCCGACCGCAGCCCTGACTTGGCGATCGTCCACACGCCCCGGCACTTCTTCCCGGACGAGGGAGGCCACGTCGGCGAGCACGGCTCGCTCGATGTCATCCAGTCCCGCGCACCGTTGCTGCTGTCCGGGGCCGGGATCCGCCGGCTGGGGATGGTCGATGAGCACGCCCGGCTCGTCGACGTCGGGCCCACGTTGGCGGTGCTCGCCGGGGTCGATGAGACCGACCTGCGGGACGCCCACGGTGACCCGCTGGACGGAAGGCCGCTCACGGCATACCTCACGCGGGAGGTCCCCCGCGCGGTCGTGGGGATTCTCTGGGACGGCGCACACTGCTCGGATCTGCTCCATCTTGCCGAGACCGGTGAGCTGCCCAACGTGGCGCGGCTTATCGATCGCGGGCTGGCACTGCGTGGAGGAGCGGTAGCGCAGTTCCCCTCGATCACGCTGACCAACCACACGTCGATCCTCACCGGCGTCGGGCCGGGTCGGCATGGGGTGATGGGCAACGTCTACTTCGACCGGGCGACCGGGGAGCAGGTCGTCCCCAACGACGAGACGACCTGGCACCGGTCGGGCGAGTGGCTGCACGATTCGGTGCGGACGATCTTCGAGCTGGTGCCGGGCTTCACCGCCTGCATCGACGAGGCCATCGATCGCGGCTCGGACTATTCGACGATGGGTCTTATTCGGGCCAGTGGCTCCGGTAACGGTGCGGGAGGTCTGGGTGACCAGTTGCCCGACGCGGCGACCTCGCCTTTCCTGTCCGACCCACGCTTCATCGCGGGCGACGGCTACTTCCGGTGGGGCGTACAAGTCGACGATATGGGGCTGGAGCAGATGCGCCGCCTGTATGCCGGTGGGCTGGCTTCCGCTCCGAAGCTCACCTGGTGGGCCAACGTCGTTACCGATGCTGGGCATCATGCGGGTGGCCCGCGGTCCGATCCGGCGCGGGAGTCGTTCCGTCAGGCCGACGCTCGGCTCGGGGTCTTCCTGGACCTGCTCGATGCGAAAGGTGAGTTGGACGACGTCGCCATCCTGCTGACCGCAGACCACGGGTTCGAGGGGTCCGACCCAGCGTGCATCGGATCGTGGCGGCCGGCCCTGGACGCACTCGGGATCGCCTACCGAGACGAAGGCCCCGGGTTCGTCTACCTGGTCTGAGCGCCCTCGGTCGGCCGATGCCATCGGACTCCCTCGAAACGGTCGAAGTCCGCGTCGAACGTGACGACGACCGCATGGTGCTCGATCGCGAGCGCGGCCAGGTGCGCGTCGGTCGTGAGGTTCCCGGCGGCGCCGCCCGAGCTCAGGAGGGTGAGCAGCACGTCGAGGTGACGCTCTCCAGGGTGCAGGATCGCGGCGGCCGGGGCGCTGAGCCACGCGTGCAGGATTCGGCCAACGTCATCGACGGTCAACGGCCGCGGGAACAGACCGGCCCGGGTGCTCAGCCGGGTGAAGGCCAGTAGGACGACCCAGGCGAAGCCGACGGGTGCACCTCCGGCGAGAGCGTCATCGAGCCAGCGTTTGGCCGAGGCGTGGTCCGGTGCCGCACTGTTGACCGCGTTGAGCAGCACGTTGGCGTCGACGAGGGTCACGCGCCGCGCCGAAGGGCCGCGACGAGCGACTCGTCCTCCAACTCAGCCGCGATCCGCAGCGCCTTGGTGAGGTCGACGGTCGGCACTCCCATGTCGAACACCGGGGTGTGTGGGTGCGGTGGCCTGGCGCCGGCCCCCTCGCGGATGGCGTCGTTGAGGGCGCGCTTGAACGACACTCCCTTGAGGCGCATGCGTTCTCGGACGAGGTGCTCGGTGTCCGGGTCCAGCGTGACGGTCGTGCGCATGGTGACAGCATACCGTCACGCGGCTTGACAGCAAGGCATCATCCGAGTGTGGCAGGATCGAGCGCTCCTAGGGGAACGTGGGTGGGGCCACCTCGGCCCGACCCGCCGCGAAGGCGCGGTGGTTGATGTCCAGGTGGGCGGCTTTGACCCGGCGGTCCAGGACGGCGGCCCAGTCGGCCTCGGGCAGGCCGATCATCGTTGACAAGGCTCCGAGCAGGACGACATTGGCGACGAGCTTGTTGCCCAGCTCTTCCGCCACGCGGGCTCCGTGGATCCACACGACCCGCTGACCGGGCTCGGTGAAGGCGGACTCGATCGCGGGGTCGCCGGGGTAGTGGGCGCCGCCGGTGATGACGGTGATCGGCTCGATGGCAAAGTCGTTGACGATTGCGGTGCCCTTGGGAGTCAGCAACGCGGCATACCGGGCGGCCTCCATCTTCTCGAAGGCGACGAGGATGTCGGCCTCACCCGGGGAGATGATCGGGGAGAAGACCTGGCGACCCCAGCGCACGTGCGAGACGACCGAGCCGCCGCGCTGGGACATGCCGTGGACTTCGGCCTTCTTGACGTCGTAGCCAGCCGAGATCCCGAGCTCGGCCAGGACGTTGCTCGCGAGGATGGTGCCCTGTCCGCCGACGCCGACGAGGGCAATGTTGAGCGTCTCAGGCAACGGGGGCTGGTCAGACATGGGCGACCTGCTCGCGGAAGAGGATCGCGTCGCGGGGGCAGACCTGGGCGCAGATCTCGCAGCCGGTGCACATCACCTGGTCGATGAGGGCCAGCGGCCGCTGGGTTCGCTCGTCGAGCTCGTCGGACTGCAGGATCGCCGGGCACCCGATCCGGAAACAGATCGTGCACCCGTTGCACGCGTCGGTGACCGCGAGCGGCAGATAGGTCGCCTTGGCGGTCGGCAACAGCGCGCACTCCTCCTGGGTGATGAGCACGGCCGGGCCGTCCTCCTTGAGCCAGGTCTTGAGCTGCTTCTCCAATGCCTTGACGTCGTAGGACTTGATGGTGCGCACCTTGTCTTGGGGGAACCCGAGCGAGCGCACGACGCCCTCGATGTCGACCTCGACCGTCTCCTGACGTTGCAGGGTGTGCCCGGTGCCTGGGTTCTCCTGGTGTCCGGTCATCCCGGTGATCCGGTTGTCCATGATGATTGTCACGACGTTGCTGCGGTTGTAGAGGACGTTGAGCAGCGCCGCGATCCCGCTGTGGAAGAAGGTCGAGTCGCCGATGACGGCGACGTGCCGCCCGGGGTCACCCGCGACCGCGCCGCCGTGGGCGACCGCGATGCTCGCGCCCATGCAGCCAGCGGTGTGCAGGGCGTCCAGCGGCTTGGCCATCCCGAGCGTGTAGCACCCGATGTCACCGTTGACGGTCACGCCGAGCTTGTGCAGTACGTAGAACGACGAGCGATGCGGGCAGCCCGGGCACAGGACCGGTGGGCGCGGAGCCACCTCGACCGGGGTGAGCGGGAGGGTGCGGTAGGACGGGGAGGTGCCGCCTGCGGCATACGGTATGCCGTGCCCGGCCACCCCGTTCCCGGAACCGTTCGCGGATGGGGCTGCTCCGACCACCGCGGGCGCCTCGAGGAGTCCGGCGGCGACGGCGCTCGTGCGGACAACGGCCGGGTCGAGCTCGCCCATGAGCGGGAAGATCGACTTGGTGTGGGGGTAGGTGGGGGGCGTCGGCGGCTCGTGGAGGCGGATGCCCATGAGGCGCAGTTGGTCCTCGACAAATGGGTCGAGCTCTTCCAGGACGATGAGAGTGTCGACTCGGGCGGCGAACTCGGCAATCAAGGCGCGGGGGAGCGGGTACACCATGCCGAGCTTGAGCGTGCTTGCGTCGGGGAAGACCTCACGGGCGTAGGCGTAGGCGACCCCACTGGTAACGATGCCCAGCCGGGTGCCGCGCATCTCGACCCGGTTGAGCGGGGAGGTCTCGGCGTAGTCGGCCAGTGCCTCGACCCGGTGCTCGATGACGGGGCGGCGGGCCCGGGCGTTGGCGGGGGCCATGTCGTACTTGGCGAGGTTGCGGACGTAGCTTTCCGGGACCGCGCGACGGTTGCGGATCTCACCGACCTCGACCGGAGAGCTGGTGTGGCAGACCCGGGTCGTCGGGCGCAAGAGGACAGGGGTGTCGAACCGCTCGGACAGGTCGAAGGCCGCCATCATGAAGTCGTGGCTGTCCTGGCTGTCGGCCGGGTCCAGGCAGGGGACCCGGGCCCAGCGGGCGATGAACCGGTTGTCTTGCTCGTTCTGGGAGGAGTGCAGCGACGGGTCGTCGGCGGAGACGACGACCAGGCCGGCCTCGATGCCGGTCATCGAGACTGACCAGAACGAGTCCATCGCCACGTTGAGGCCGACGTGCTTCATCGTGGCGAAAGCCCGCCGACCGGCTATCGCGGACCCGATGGCCACGTCGAGGGCGACCTTCTCGTTGGGTGACCACTCGGCATACACGTCGGGGTAGGGGGCGAACTCCTCGAGGATCTCGGTGCTCGGGGTGCCGGGGTAGCCAGCGCCGACGACGGCACCCGCTTCCCACGCGGCACGCGCGATGGCCTCGTTACCCGAAAGGAGACGCTTCATGGGTGGTCCTCCTTGACCGGCCCGCGGGATCGCCGGGGCACTCGTCTCCCCACCGTGCGCCCGGCGAGTGCCCGTGGTCCAGTGCCATAGGTCCTTGGGCGTCGGTGCTCCCCCGCGCGGGTCACCACGAGCCATCCGGGTCGCCGGGAGAAACCGGCCAGGATGCCAGACCCTCGGCAAAGTCGCTCAGTCGTGGCCACGAGTGTGATCGGGCGTTGTGAATCGCCCCGGGTTTGTCAGACAGTCAGTTCTGCCGGGAGCGGTTGCTCGACGGCGTTGATATGACGGTAGTACTCGGCCTCGATTTCTGCCGGTGTGCGGTAACCCAAGGAGGAGTGGATCCTG
>WBZS01001526.1_pt2 | contig 15306 bp, 12 predicted proteins | sample 5204201 | NCBI WGS metagenome assembly WBZS01 (sample SAMN12344357, study PRJNA552823) | activated sludge metagenome | biome: Activated sludge suspended growth; feature: Nitrification reactor; material: Wastewater; isolation source: activated sludge from nitrification reactor of wastewater...
CGCTTGCCCTGGAAACGGGGTAACTGGCTCGGCGGGTACCCACGCGCGTCGTTCGACTACGAAGCAGCAGTCCTGAGCCAAACAACAACCTGGGCCATTAGCTCAATTGGCAGAGCAGCTGACTCTTAATCAGTTGGTTGGGGGTTCAAGTCCCTCATGGCTCACAAGACGGCGGCCGGCCGTCGTGGTCAGCATTGACGGACCCACACCCGTGTGTTATAGTCCGTCCTCGTTGCCTGGACCCGTGGTGTAGCTGGCCAAACACGCGGCCCTGTCAAGGCCGAGACCGCGGGTTCGAATCCCGTCGGGTCCGCAGAGAAACGGCTTGCCTTTATGGGCAAGCCGTTTCGTTTTCCCCACCCGGTCGCCTCATCGAAAACTCAACATAAAATGCGCCATAACCATTTGCAGCCTGCCAGGCGCGTTGCGCACAGGCATCAATACCAGATAAACTACACCTGGTTTCGTTAAAACGACGCGGTCCGCCAGAGCAGACGCCTCGGAGGTTGCCCATGCGCCAGAACACGCCCAAACAAATTCGTCGCCTACGCGCCTTGCAGTGGACGATCGCAAGCTTACTCTGTGTGGGATTGATCGGATTAACCCTGGGTCTGCCGCACTCTCCGGCTGCCCGCGCCGATGTCGAGGCGCAATTCACTTTCTTCCCCATCAACACCGCGACATCGACGCGCACACCCACGCCGATCAACCTCGGTAATTTCGTGTGGGACGATATCGATGGCGACGGCGCCCAGGACGCCGGAGAGCCCGGTGTCGCCGGGATCCAGGTCCAGCTGTGGAACAGCACCAAGACCCTGCTGCTGGCCAACACCACAACCAGCGGTACGGGATCCTACACGCTGGTCGCGCCGACGCCCGGCGATTATCGCATCCGCGTCGTTCTTAACGCGGGCGACTTTTTTACCGCGAAGGACCTGGCAGCGGGCGACGACACCAAAGACAGCGACATCAACCCAAGCGGGCTCGACTCCGGGTTCACGGGCATCATTTCGATCGCGTCAAATGTCATTAGCATCTCGAGCATCGACGCCGGCATCATCGTCTTCAAGACGCCGACGCCGACCCGCACGCCCACGCCGATCAACATCGGCAACTTCGTCTGGGGAGACACCAACGGCAACGGGATCCAGGACCCCGGTGAGACCGGCGTGGGTGCGGCGCAGGTTCAGCTTTGGAACGCCGCGAAGACGGCTTTGATCGACACGGCCTATACCAACGCCTCCGGCGCTTACGCCGTGATCGCGCCGACGGCCGGCGACTACCGTATCCGCGTCGTCCTCCCGGTCGGTGTCTCGTTCTCCCCCAAGGATCAGGGCGGCGACGACCTGAAAGACAGCGACATCAACCCGTCGGGGACGAACCAGGGCTTCTCCGACACCTTCACGATCGCCAGCAACGTGATCAGCACGACGATCTGGGATGTGGGCCTGATCAACGCCCCGGCCTCGTTTCCAACACCGTCGCCGACGCTGACCCGCACACCGACGCCGACACTGACTCTGACGCCGCTGGTGCTTGACCAGCGCCTGTACTTACAGAGTCTGCACCGGCCCTGATCTCAACGCGCCGTGTTCAGGGTCGCGCGCCCGATGAGTTCGAGCGCGGCGTCGCCCGACGGCGGATGCATCAGGCCGGCGCGAGCGTCGCGGAAAAATCGCTCGAACTCGAGGTCCGCCGAGAGGCTTGCCCCGCCCGCGGCACGCAACGCGGTTTCGGTAACCCGCATGGCCGCCTCGACCGCCACGTGTTTGGCGGCCACGATGCGCGGATAGACTCCCTCACGTATTTCGAGCGGCGTCGTCGACCACTCGTCTGCAGCCGACTGCATCAGCGTCTGCGCGGCGTCGAGGGCGGCCTGCATCTCGCCGACCTGGCGCTGGATCGTCGGCAGGGTGGCGATGGGCCGACCGAGCGCCGTGGGCACACGCGCCGCCGCGTACAGCACGAGCCGATCTCGAGCCGCCAGACCCGCGCCCAGATATGTAGCGGCCGTCAGCAGCGTGAACCAGGCGTTCGACAAACGCGCACCTGGCGCTCCGCGCGACACCAGGTGATCGGCCGGAACCTGCACGTCGTGCAACAGCAGGTCGTGCGAGTCGCTGGCGCGAAGGCTGAGCGCGTCACGCCACGCGGTGCGCCACTCGACACCCGGCGAGGCGGAGGGAACCCAGAGCACGGCCGGCTCGTCACCGATGCGGCAGCGCACCAGAAGATGATCGAGCGCGCGTCCACCGGTCGTCCACGACTTGTGGCCCGAGATCACCCAACCGGTGCCGTCCGAGGTCGGGCGCGCCTCGGTCTTGGGCAATCCACCGCGCGATGGGCTCCCGAGCTCGGGCTCGCTGGCCACGGAGTTCATCACCGCACCGGACACGGCCAGAACACTCAGTTTTTCGCGGATCGTCTCCGGCCACGGGCGGGTCTCTTCAGCATGGCCGAAGAGATGCAGTTGCATGGCGGCGACCAACGCCGTCGATGTGCTGCCGCGCGCCAGCTCCAACTGCGCGGCGATACAGTCGCCCAGACCCAACCCGGCACCCCCGAAGACCGGGTCCACGCTCAGGGCCAGGTAACCGCTGGCCTTGAGATCGGCCACATCCGCCGCGGGTAACGCGCCGACACGATCGGCCTCCAGAGCCCGGCCCGCGAACTTGACGGCCAGATCGCGCGCGAGCGCCTTCACGTCGTCACGTGTCATGCGGTCTCCTTTCCGAAGTTGCTGTGCATGAAGCCGAAGTTTACCAGGGCCATATGCGATGGCCCTGGTGGACCCATCCCACCCGCAGGGCAATCGCACCTCAATTGGCTTCGACGTTTTTTGCCGCGGATTGCGCGGATTTCGCAGATGGGGAGCGTGATTCCACAATCCGCGTCATCCGAGCAATCCGCGGCAAAACATGTCTTGTTTGGTTTAGGTGCGATTGCCCTGATCCCACCCAAATGCGGCGCTCCGGTATGATGTGCGCATGGACCTATCCGGCATCTTCCCCCCGCTCTCCACGCCGTTCACGACGGACGGCGCCATCGACGTTCCCGGTCTGCGCACAAACCTGGAACGACTCAAGGCCGAACCGCTCGCCGGATTTGTCGTGGGCGGGTCCAACGGCGAGTACACGTCGATGACGACTGACGAGCGCGTGCAGGTCGTCGAGATCGTGCGCGCCGCTACGCCCGGCCGGTTATTGATCGCGGGCGCGGGCCTCGAGTCGACAGCCGGGACTGTGTCACTCACGGCCCGGATGGCCGGGGCCGGGGCGGATGCGGTGCTCGTGGTGACGCCGGCTTACTTCAAGGCTCGCATGACCCCAGGCGCTTTGGCCGCTCACTTCTCCGCCGTCGCGGACGCGAGCCCGGTGCCCGTCATCCTTTACAGCGTGCCCGCGAACACGGGCATCGACCTGCCGGCCGAGGTCGTGGCTCAACTGAGTCGACACGCCAACATCATCGGCCTCAAGGACAGCGGCGGCGACATCACCAAATTCGGGCGCATGGCGTCAGAGTGCCGACCCGATTTCCAGCTCCTGGCCGGCTCGGCGGGCTTTCTCCTGGCGGCCCTGACCCTTGGCGCCGTCGGCGGGATCATGGCCCTGGCCAATGTCGCATCCGGCTCCCTCCGCGAACTGGTCGATCGCTTCCAGACCGGCGATCTGGCGGGCGCCCGCGCGCTGCAACTGAGGCTGATCCAGGCGAACACGGCCGTGACCGCCCGCTTCGGCGTAGCGGGCCTCAAGGCCGCGCTGGACATGCAGGGCCTGGTCGGCGGATCGGTGCGGCCGCCGCTGCTCCCCCTCCTGCCGTCCGAGCGCCAGGAACTGGAATCGACCCTGGAGCGAGCCGGCCTGCTCCCCCGGTAATTGCAGGCCGCCGAAATCGCACAAAAACCAACGAGCCATAACCAAATTCGGGTTGTTTCAGGTATGCCCTGTGCTATAGTGCTTTGGTTATGTCAGAATCCATGTTCCGCGAGGCAGTTCAGGCTGTGCGTGCGGGTCAACGCCGCCGCGCCCGCGATCTGCTGACCCGGCTCATCAAGACCGACGCCAACAACGCGGACTACTGGGTCTGGTTGAGCTCCGCCGTCGACACAGAAAAAGAACAGGTCTATTGCCTTCAAAAGGCACTGGAGATCGACCCGAACTCGATCCACGCCCGTCGTGGGTTGGTCATGCTCGGCGCTCTGGCGCCGGAACAGGCGAATCTCCCCCCGGCCGCCACGATCGACGAACTTGCGACCAACGCACCGGCCCGCCAGGCGGCCACTCGATTCCAACGCGCCTGGGCCAGTCGCCGCATCCAGGGGCTGGCCGGGGTCGGTCTGGCGGTCGTCCTGGCCGGCGTCGTCGGCTACTGGCTGATCGTCAACGTCGTGCCCGGGTTGTTTCCGCGCGGCAGCGCGGCAGCGATCACGACCACGCCGCAGCCCACGCCCACCGAGACGACCACGCCGACTCTGACGCCCGAGGCGACGGAAACTTCCGTCGGGCTGATCGCCGGCTGCCAGCCCGAAGGCGACATCATCGCGGCCAAGCCGCTCTCGCAGTACCTGTGCCTGCCGCCCCAGACGCCGACCAGCCCGGTGCCCACCGAGCAGTCGGCGCGACCCGAAGAAGCCTACCAGAACGTGCGTTTCGGCTACCTCGAGAAGAACTGGGATCGCGTTATTCAAAACGCCGACCAGGCCATCACGCTCTATCCCGACAGCCCGTACCCGTACTTCTACCTCGCCGAGGCGTACCGCGCCGGCGGCACCGGCGAGAGCCTGGTCCAGGCCGAGAAGAACTACACCACGGCGCTCCAAAAGAGCCCTGGCTTTACAGCCGCCTATTGGGGCCGCGCGCTGGTCCGGTTCACCCTGTCGGGCAGCAACACCCGCCGCGCCCTCGACGACCTCGAGCAGGCGATCGGCGCCAGCCCGCCCTTCCTGCCGGCTCTGCTGGTGCGCGCGGACTTCTATCTGATCAACGGCGAGACCGAGCGCGCGGTCGAAGACCTCAAGGCCGCGCAACGCCTGTCGCCCAACGACCCGCACGTCCTTGGCCAGCTCGCCAACACCTATGCGACCGCCGGTGACGTCGACCGCGCGATCGAGTTCGCCGACGCCGCGTTGAAGCTCAACCCCGCCGAGGTGCTGGCGCTCTTCGGCCGCGGCCGCGCCCGCATCGAGCTCGACGACCTCAACGGCGCCCAGGAAGACCTGCGCCTCTCGGTGCCCTACGTGCTCGACGCCCGCGCCTTCGCGGAGCTGTTCCCGGCGGCCGATGCGATGAGCATTCGCAGCCGCCCCCAGGCGGATGCCCTCCTGGCGCAAAGCATCGTCGAGCGCCGGCGCGGAAACGCGGCCGGTGCCCTGGCCTACATCAACCAGGCGCTTGAGCTGCGCGCCGCCTTCCCGGCCGGTCTGGTCGAGCGCGGCGAGTTGCTCCTCAGCGGCGGCGAGCTCGAGGCCGCGCGCGAGGACTTCAATCGCGCGATCGGCATGCTCGGAGGCGAACCCGACACCGACCCGACCCTGATCCGCGCCTACATCGGCAACGGACAGGCCCTCCTGCAGGCCGAACTGCCGAACGGCGCACTGTCGAACTTCCAGGCTGCCGCCCGCGGCGCGCCGGAGTCCTATGACGTCAACCTCGGGCTTGGCCTCGCCAGCCTGGGCATCGACCAGAACGTAGATGCCGTCAAGGCGCTTTCACGGGCGCTCTCAGTGGCCGAGACGGCTCGTCAACAGGCCGACGTCCTCATCGCGCGCGCAGCCGCCTTCCGGGCCCTCAAGCGCTACGGCGAGGAGACCGCGGACCTGCAGACGGCGCAGTCAATCGCGTCGGCCATGCAACAACCCACGATCGTCGCCCGCCTCACCGAGGTACACGACCTGATCACGCCGACCGCGACGCCCACGACGCCGGCCCCGACCGTCACCGGCACGGCCACGCGCACGTCGCCGAAGAACACGGCGACGGCGGCAGCGACAACCACGCGCACGCCGCGTCGGACGGCCACGCCGTCGCCGTCCCGGACGCCGGCGGTGACGCCCACGCAGCGGAACACGGCCCCACCCGCCACCCGTACCCCGACGCCCTGAGAAGCCATGAAGCCGAGCCTGCTCGTACGTGCCGTCGTGCTGCTGGCCGGTCTTGGCCTGATCCTGATCGGCGTCGCCGGGACGGCCGCCACACCGTGGTGGCCGTGGGCGGCCGGTCTGGGCGGCGTGCTCCTCATCGCGATCCTGAGCGCGCTCCGCCCGAGCCCGACCGCGCCGACCGCTCCGAAAACGACCACGCTGGGCCAGATCGCGGTGGACGAACATGCAGCCGTGGTCGATGCCGCCTCGCGCCTCAGCGGCCTCATCGACATCCGCACGGTCTACCGTGCCTCAGCCACGGTTCTGACACGCGCGACCGGCGCCGACCGATGTTTGATCTATGACTACGACCGGGTCGACGACCTGTTGCGCCAGAGCGAGCCGCGCGGCGGGCGCGTGGACTTCTCAACCCAGCCCGTGTTGCGCGACGTGATCAACGGCGGCGCACCGGTGGCCGCGCTGGTCCACGATCTGCGGCTCAGTGAAGCCGATCAGACGCTGCTCCACGATCACCATATGGTGACCCTGCTCACCGTCCCGATGCGTGTGGGCGACCAGGTCGTCGGTCTGATCCGGTTGCTGTTTGGCGAGGCGCGCGAGTTCACGCAACAGGCGATCGCCGCAGCCCAGGCGCTGGCCAATCAGGCCGGGCTGTCGATCCAAAACGCGCGTGCCGTGCACGTGATCGCCGAGGATCGCGATCGGCTGGCCGCTGTCTTGAATGCCACACACGACGGCGTGCTTCTGCTGGATGCCTCCGGCAACGTGCTGTTGACCAACCCGCAGCTCGAGGCGATGTGGGGCTTGCGCGGCTACCGGCTGTACAACCGGCCGCTCTCGGAGTTGCTCGACGACCCGGCGCTGCACCTGAGCGAGCGCTTGGGGTTGGCCCGCGACGAGCTCGACAACCTGTTGCGCGCCATTCGCGCCGGTCTGGCGCTCAACTTCTCGAAAGTGGAGTTCACCAGCCGGCTGCCGCGCGTCCGCCACTTCGAGCGCACCGGCGCGCCGGTGCTTGATAGCCTCGATCGCGCGCTGGGCTGGGTGATCATCCTGCGGGACGTCACCGAAGAACGCGAACTGCAGCAGGTGCGCGACTCGCTGAGCAACATGATCGTGCACGATCTGCGCGGCCCGCTGGCCGCCATTCAGACCGGCCTGATGTTCGTCCGCGATCGCACCCCAGGCGAGCGCATGCCGGCTTTGGCGCTGCAGGCCATCGACCTGGCCCTGCGCGCCTGCAACCGGCTGCTCGGCCTCGTCAACGCTTTGCTCGACATCGCCAAGATGGAGAGCGGCGAACTTCAACTCCAGCGGCGTCCCACGGCGCTGTCGGCCGTCGCGCAAGACGCGGCCGACGAGCTCGGCCCGCTCGCCCGAGATCAGGGTCTGACGATCGCCTGTCAGTTGCCCGAGAACCTGCCGCTCATCTCGATGGACGCGGACAAGATCACGCGCGTCCTCAGCAACCTGATCGATAACGCCCTCAAGTTCACGCCGGCCGGCGGCACGATCACGATCGCGGCCGACCGCGAGGGCGACGGCGCCGAGCCGGATCGGGTGCGCATCGGCGTGCTCGACACCGGCCCCGGCATCCCGGACGAGTATCTGAGCCGCGTCTTCGATCGCTTTGTTCAGGTCGCGGGCCGGAAAGGCAGTCGGGGCGGGTCTGGGCTGGGGCTCTCCTTCTGCAAACTCACGATCGAGGCCCATGGCGGCAAGATCTGGGTCGAGAACCGGCCCGAAGTCGGAAGCGCGTTCTACTTCACGCTCCCGCTCTGATGAGAATGATATACTTACGTGCTTAAATGAGAGCCAGGAGAGTACGACATGCCGACCTACACCTATCGCTGCAGCAACTGCGGCGTCAGCTTTGAACGAATTCAGAAATTCACCGACAAACCGTTGACCCGTTGCCCGGAATGCAAGGGCAAGGTCAATCGCGTGCCGCAGGCGTCGGCCGTGGTGTTCAAGGGCTCGGGCTGGTACATCAACGACAGCAAGGGCGCCAGCAAGTCCAGCACCGTCACCAGCAAGAAGAAGAGCGAGGGCGGCGACGCCAAGCCCGAGACTCCGCCGGCCGCGCCGGCGGCCGAGAAGACCGAAAAAGCCGCAAAGAGCGACACGGCCGCTTCCACCGACTGAACCGACCACAAATCAAAACAAACAGCGCGGGCCCGGCGAATTCGCCGGGCCCGCGCTGTTTGTTTCACCTCGTTTGGGTGGGCGCTACAACATCTGAAAACCGTTGCGGGCGCGCACCAGGCGCTCCTGGTAGTTGTCGACGAAGCTGAGCAATTGCTCCTTCAGGCTGTGCCAATCGTCGGTCAACAGGATCCGGCGCATCGCGCCGAGATCGCGCGCCGTGCCGCCCGAAAGGATCTGAGGCGAATTGCCATGCTGCGTGTACCAGGCATCGGTCGGCTCGATGCCGAGACGTTGGATGCCGGGCACCCATTCTCGCACCATGAACTCGAAGTACTCTTGCTCGCGCCCGGGCTTGATATCCCAGGTCATCAGGATTTTCACCATAGCGAGGCCTATGATAACGCGAATCGCGGCTCGAGGAGGACGACCTTGGACTCCCCGGGCAAGCTGCCTTTTGTGATCTTCAGGGTCGCCTCAGGCTGCGGCGCCACCAACCCCATCTGCTTGAGGAACTTCGCCACCGGGTCAAGCGGGAGCGAAATCGCCTCGGTCTGATAGTGCATGGGCACGATGATGGACGGCTCGATCAAGGACACGATCTCGGCCGCCTGAGTGGCGTTGAGGGCTGTGCCTCCACCGACTGGCACCAGGACGACATCGACCACGCCCAGGGCCTCGATCTGCGTCTGGGTGGGCACGTGAGCCAGGTCGCCCAGGTGCGCCACGGTCAGACCGCCGAAGTCGAATACATAGACCGTGTTCTGCTCGAGATCCTTGCGACCGCCTTCGGGCACCAGCCCGGTCACGAACACGCCACCGACCTCGTACTCACCCGGGCCGCTGATCGTGTAACGCACATCCCGAACCGCGGTCGAGTTGCTGTGCCCCGGCGCACCATGGCTGATCGTCACCACGTCGGCCGACAGGTCGGGCTGCCGGTACCCGAAGTCTGCGGTGTACGGATCCGTTACGACCGCGGCCATACCGCGCTCGGCCAGGCGAAAACACGACAGGCCGTACCAGGTGATCTCCATCTGTGCTGTCTCAGCTCCTCAATGCTTGTGGGTCGGGATCGCTCTCCGCTGCCCGAAATGCCATTATATCATGCGGGATCGGATATGAAACATTTGGGCTAGACCGCCTGAACGGGCTGTGTCTCGATTCGATGCCTGCGCAACTCTGTAACAGCTCGAATGGGTGCTCCACGTCTTTGACGGCTGAAGCAACTGCGGACGATCGAGCGAAGGCGGCGCGGCCGCCTGCGCCACATGTGCAAGCACGCGTTGATGCGGTTGGCGAACCGGATTCGGACGGCTGGCCCTGTACACGGATCACACGGATGTTCACGGATCGCACGGAGCCATTCGAGATGTTTCCGTGTGATCCGTGCGATCCGTGAACATCCGTGTACCGGTCCGGCCCGTTCCGGGCTCCTGACAACGTGCGATCGGGTTCGCCAACAGCATCACGTCCGATGGCAATAAGCCATCGGCGTTGTCAGCGGCCCTTTTACCGCGGCCAGAATCCGGGCCTGGCAACTTGCCCGTGCGCACTGCGCCACGCTTCGCCACGGCTTCATCCATCGCCCGGTACAATGGAGCACCACTGCGGAATCAAAGCCCATGCTGTTCAGTTCCGAAATCGGCACGAGCCACGTCGCCTTCGACCCCGATACTGCCCGGGCCCGGCTGGAGGTCGGACCCAGCCCAGGCTATTCGGACGCCCAACTCGACAACTACAAGGGCACGCCGCGGCATCGCCTGCCCAGCCGCGCGCCGGCGGGGTTCGCACTACGGGCACGCGCCTCCAGCGACGCCCCGATCGGCACGCTGGGCTTCGGCTTCTGGAATGACCCGTTCACGCTCTCGGGCGGCGTGCTGGCCGCACCGAGCGCGGTCTGGTTCTTCTACGCAGCGCCGCCCGCAGATATGGCGCTGGCCGAGAATGTGCCCGGCCACGGATGGAAGGCCGCCACCCTCAACGCCGGGCGTTGGCCCGCCTGGCTGCTGGCGCCGGCCGCGGCCGGCGCGATTGCGTTGACGCGTGTGCCAGGGCTTGGCAGCCCGGTCATGCGGCTCGCACGCCGTTATGCGCACGCCCACGAGCGCCTTCTCACCGATGTCGCGCTCAGCGCCTGGCACGAGTATCGATTGTTGTGGACGGCCTACGAGGCCGTCTTCTGGGTCGATGGCGTCGAGCGCCTGCGCGCACCCGCGCCGCCGGCCGGCCCAATGGGCTTCGTGCTGTGGATCGACAACCAGTACGCCATCGCTTCGCGAGACGGACACTTCGGGTTCGGCGTCCGCGAACTCATGGCGACGCAATGGCTCGAGATCCAGGATCTCCGGTTGAATCTTTAGGCCGGGTATTGTGCGCAGAACGGATGCAGCGCGGGTTGACCCCGCGCTGCATCCGTTCTGCATCGGTCCTTCCCTGACAGGGCGAAGGGCTAATCTGGCTCGCCCGTCAGCGACCCGCACCATTCAGTTGAGCGGCCGTCTGCACGAGCTGGCCGAACTCGTAGACGTCGGGATCGTCGTAGAGACCGATCAGGCTGGCGCGCCGCGACAGCTCGGCCCAGGTCCACGGTTCGGCGTACGGGCTGCGGCGCAGCAGCTCCGCGAACTGCGCCACCGAGACGGCCAGCTGGTAGCGCGCTGAAGTCTGGTCGAAGCTGCTGACGACGTCGAACGTGTTGACGTTGCCGTTCACCTCGCGCACCTCACCGGTGTCCGGATCCTGCCAGCGCAGCTGTAACGTCGCGATCCGGCCCTGCGTGCCCGGCCGCAGGTGCACGGCGTAGAGGGCCGTCACGGTGTGTCCGGCGCCCACCTCGCCCGCGTCCACGGTGTCGTTGCGGAAGTCGCTGTCGGCCACCGCGCGGTTCTCGTAGCCAAGCTGGCGATACGCAACGACCGTGTCGGCATTGAAGTCGACCTGGATCTTGGCGTCGCGCGCGATCACCTGCAGGTTCGAGGTGACGTCATTGACGAACTGTGAACGGGCCTCGTTCTCGTCGTCGATATACATGTAGTTGCCGTCGCCGTTGTTGGCGAGTTGTTCGAGCAGGGCGTCGTTGTAGTTGCCCATGCCCACGCCCACCGTGGTCAGCGTGATCCCCAGATCGCGGTAGTTGCGCACACTCTCCAGCATCGCGTCGGGCGAGGTCTCGCCGACGTTGGCGACGCCATCACTGAGGAGGATCACGCGGTTGATGCGATCGCTGCGGAAGGTGTAGTTGGCGGTCTGATATCCGAGCGCCAGGCCTTCGGCCACGTTGGTGCTCTGGAGCGGCTGCAGCACCCCGATCGCGGACTCGATCGTCGAACGATTGGCGGCCGACGTCGGCTCGAGCACCACCCAGGCGGTCGTCGAGTAGGCGATGATGGCCACGGTGTCGTCGGCGCGGAGTTGATCCAACAGCAAACGCAATGACTGCCGGGCCAATTCGATGCGGTTCCCGTCGGCCATCGAGCCCGAGACGTCGACGACGAAGGTCAGCGAGGCCGGTTTGCGCGCGTAGCCGGGCACGCTGTAGCCCTGCACACCGAAACGCACGATGACGGTGCCGTCGCCCGTGTACGGCGACGGGGCCGCGTCGGCGAACAACCCGAACGCGACGCCGGACGGCTGGGTGTAGCCCTGTTCGAAGGCGTTGACGAACTCCTCGGTGCGCACGGCCTCGGGCGGCGGCAGCTGCCCGCCCTGCAAATACTGGCGCGCCAGCGTGTACGAGGCCGTGTCGACGTCGATGGCGAACGTCGAGAGGTGATCCTCGCGCGCATCGACGAATGGGTTGACGCCCGCGCCCTCGAAAACCATGCCGGCCGGCTGGGTCGGGGCGGGAGGCGCCCAGAATCCGCCGGTCGAGCCGTCGGCGGCCGGCGCACCGCCGATGACCGCGGGCGCCGCGGTCGCCGAGGACCCGGCCACGGGCTGCGGGTAGATCGGCGCCTCAAGCGGCGCGGCGGTGACGCCTGGCGCGGCCGCCACCTGTGTCGGTTCAGCGGCGGCGGTCGGATAGGCGTTGTAGTCGGTGCGCGGCGCGCCGCCAATCGGGCGGGCCGTGGCTGCCGGCGCACAGGCCGCGGCCAGCAGGCTTCCAAGCAGCGTCAGGGTCAGGATCGGGCGTGTGTTCATGGTCGTCTCCTCCACTCACATCTTTGATTGAACGACCTGACGGTATGCGAGCGCCGCCCGCCAGCCTTGATAGACGTCTGACAGAGCGTTGACAGAGCTTCGGCGGTGATGCCTTCCACGGCCGTGCCGCGGGCAAAAAAAAGAGCGCGCCGGATCGGGCGCGCTCTCGAGAGATCGAAGAGCTGAAGCGCTCAGGCGGTGCGCAGGGCCGCCAGCTTGCCGAACATCGCGGCCACCACGACCCCGGCCAGGCCGACGAGCGCCATGAGAACCCAGATCGCGATCTGCAGCGTGTCGAGGGTCGCGAGCGGCGACGGGGCCGCCGGCTGCGGGGCTGTTTGAGCGTTGAGCGTCACCGAAACCGTTACCGTGCTCGCCAGCAGCTGCTGTTGCGCCAGTTGCACACGCACGGTGGTCAGTTCCTGCTGCACCACGAGCAGTTGCGACTCGAGCTTGAGGACGGCTTCCGGCGTCTTGGCCTCGGCCAGGAACTGGCGGAGCTTGCCATCGGTCGTGGTCAACACGTCTGCCTGCGCCTGCAGCGTCGCCAGATCCTGCAGCGATACCGGCGCCCCGATGGCATCGTGTGTGACGGTGCCGGTCAGGCCGCGCAGCTGCGCAAAGACGCTGTCGAACTGCGTGGCCGGGACGGTCAGCAGCAGCCGAGCGGCTTCGTCGCCCCGGTCGGACTGGGCCACCTGCCCGCCGCTGGCCGCCGCGATCCGGCGCGCCTCGGCGACCGAGACGCCCAGGTCGCTAACATCGAGCGAGATCTCGGCCACGCGGCCGGCAGAGGGGGTCGGGAAGGACCAGGCCTGCGGCCGATCCGAGCCGGCTTCGGCCACGGCGGTGCCACCGAGCCCGTCGATTTGTCCTTGATACACGGCGCCCAGGACCAGTACGACGATCATGAAGCAGAAGATCAATGCAACTTTGGCTTTCATGGTGTCCTCCTCGCTCATCTTCGGAACTGATCTCAGTCTATGTCGCGCCCGGCGTGGCGCGTTGACACGGCGTTGATAGATCCCTGACGAACGGAGAGGTCGGGAGGTTCCCGGTGACCCGGCGGAGCGCGCCGGGCGGATGAGGAGGAAGCTCGGGCTGAGCCCTCCCCATCCGCCCGGCATCACGGCGTGTCTAGCCGGCCTTGGCTTCGGGTTGCGGGCCGGGCTTCTTGCCCCGGGTCGTGTTGCGGCGACCCAGCCAGACCAGGAAGGCCAGCACGATCGCGCCCGGCAGCCAGATCGGCGCGAAACCGACGGCGACGAAGACCACGACGTCGTACAGGCCCTGCGAGAGGCGCCCGGCCGTCTCGGTGGCGCGCTCCATCGACTTGTTGGGGTCCCAGGCCGCGGTGGGCGCCGGGGTCGGCTCGGCGGCCGCGAGCGTGAGCGCGACCGCGATCGTGCTAAAGGCCGAGCGACCCTCGTAGTACTGCATCTGGCCCTTGATCTGCGCGATCTCGCCCTCGAGCCGCGAGAGCTCGCCGTTGACCTTGAGGGACTCCTCGACCGTCTTGGCCTCCTGCAGGAATTCACGCACGCGGGCCGAGGTCGCTTCGAGGTTCGTGAGTCGGGTCTGCAGGTCGACGTAGTCGGCGCTGACGTCCTGGCCGGACCCCTGCTCCGAAATCACGCGGCTCGACAGCTGCCGCAGGCGCTCGAGCGTCGCCTCGAACTTAGCCGAGGGCACGGCCAGACGCACGCTGGCGCTCTGGTGGTCGTCGAAGCCGTTGGTGTTGGTCTCGAGCACGTAGCCGCCCTGGTCCGCGGCCAGCTGGGTGATGTTCGACACGGCCGTGGCCATCGACGTCACCTCGAGCGCGAGCGTGGCGTCCTTGATGATCATGCGCTCGGAGCCGGGCGGCACGAGCGCGGCCAGACCGGCGCCGGTGGGTTCGGCCGCGACGGCGGCCATGGTCGGTGCGGCGGTGGCGGCCAGCCCGGGGTTGGCGCTGAAGCTCGGCTCCTGCGTGGCCGCCTGGGCACAGGCAGACAGGGTCAGCGCGAGCGTACCGGCGATGGCGATCAGCGATCTCTTGGCGTTCATGGCTTCTCCTCCGAATCCTTGATGGGCGTGAAACAGCCACAGGCTAATCGGAGCGAGACATCCGCACATGACGCGGATTTGACAGGGCGTTGACGGACGACGATCAGGGGCGGCGCGCGGCCAGGTCGGCCGCGGCGAGGTAGAGGCAAGCCCGGGCGAGGGCGTCGAGGTTGTCGTGCTTGAGCGCGCCGAGGCAGGCCACGGCCAGGCACAGCTCGAACTCGGCGGCCGCCTGGGCGTCGGCGCGCAGGCGACGCGGGATGGCGAAGAGCGCGCCTGCCAGCGTGGCCGGGTCAACCTGATCGCGGCGCCAGGCCTCGAGGAAGCGCTGCGGATCGCCCGCGGCGGGCGCGAGGACGTGCGCGATCAGCTCGGCGCCGAGCCGCGCGAAGTCGTAGAGCACGTGGCCCTCGCGCGTCTCCGAGAAGTCGATCAGCCACACCAGACCCGCCGGGCCGACCAGGGCGTTCTCGAGGTTCAGATCGCCGTGGATGATCGAGCTGCCGCCCACGATCGTGGATTCCAGGAAGTCGGGCAGCCGCGTGATCGGGTCGACCAGGCCGTCGAGGGCAACGCCGGCGACGCGCTCATGGAGATAGTCGGCGCGGGTCGCGACCACCTCGGCCGGCGCCGGTGTGCCGTTGGGCGGCTGCAGGCCGAGCCAGCTGATGCGCAGCGGCGCCCGGCCCGCGGCGACCGGTCCGCTCAGGCTCAGCGAGCGACCGTCAGCGCGCGGCGCCACGATCGGGAAGCGCCCGACCCGCAGAGTTTGACCGGACTTGATGCCCGCCACGTCCGCTTCGGGCGTCAGCACCGGACCCTCGCCGACCGGCCGCGTCGTCGGCCGGAGGACCAGTTGCGGCGGCAGG
>WBZS01001827.1_pt1 | contig 15306 bp, 17 predicted proteins | sample 5204201 | NCBI WGS metagenome assembly WBZS01 (sample SAMN12344357, study PRJNA552823) | activated sludge metagenome | biome: Activated sludge suspended growth; feature: Nitrification reactor; material: Wastewater; isolation source: activated sludge from nitrification reactor of wastewater...
CAACAGCATCGTGAGTTGTCAGGCGCCTCTACATCGAGGCCGGATCCTGTACACGGATTTCACGGATCGTCACGGATCACGCGGAATCCTCACCAAACAACTCCGCGGCATCCGTGACGATCCGTGAAATCCGTGTACTCAGCTGGCTGTCCGAAGAGGGCCAGACAACTTGTGCTTACACACCCGCAAAGACGCGAAGGGCGCAAAGAATGTGGTTTTCTTTGCGCCCTTCGCGTCTTTGTTGTTTGTCAGTCCGTGTCTGTAAGAGCGATCAGGACCTTGTTCAGCGCCAGCAGACTTGCGCCGGCGTGGGCCTGATCGTCGAGACCGGCTACCGTGTACTGGCGTGCGAAAGCGTTGTTGACGAAGTCCGGCTGAGCGACCACAGATCCCAGCGCAGCCCGGACCGCTGCGCGGCGCGCGGCATCCCATGCCAGCACCTGCCGGGTCCAAAAAACGGTATACGAGAACTCGATCTGTTCAGGATCGGCCATGCTATTCGTGCGCGGTGTCAGCGGGCGGTTTGTCGCGTCGGCGCTCAAACAGGGCGCGCAACGCCGGCGGGATGGCGAGACCGCGCCGCGTCGTCACCGGCGGCGGCGGCGGCGGCGGCTTTTCGGGGAACGGGTCAAGGTCGAACAGCTTGGCGTAGATGTAGCCGCCGAACAACCCGACCGTCGCGAGCAGCGGCGCCGCCAGCACAACGCCGACGAAGCCCAGCAGTTGAGCCATCAGGATCGCACCGACCAGGATCGTCGCCGGGTGCAGACCGAGGTTCTGGCCCATGATGCGCGGGTAGAACACGTTGCCCTGGATCTGTTGCAGGACGAGGTACAGCAGAAAGACCACGCCGGCATAGGCCAGTTGATCGAGGCCGTAGATATTCCCGCCCTGAAAGAACGCGATCAACGTCCCGGTCAGCGCGGCCAACGTCGGGCCGATGTACGGAATGAACTCGAGGAAGAACGAGACGAAGCCCAGCGCCGGCCCAAACCGCACCCCGGCAGCCGTCGTGCCGACCGAGACCATCACGCCGATGATCAACGAAAGCGTGACCTGGCCGCGCAGGTAAGCGTTCCAGATCGGGCCCAACTCGGTCGCCAGTCGGCGCACGTCGGTGCCATAGCCCGGCGGCACGGCGCGCTCGAGGCTCGGCAGCAACCGCGGGAAGTCGATCATGATGTAGAACGAGACGAGCAGCACGAAAGCCAACCACGCCACCGCGGTCGCGGTGCTCGAAGCGAAGTTCGTGGCGATGGCGCCGGTCTGACCCAACACCGGTTGGACGGCGCCCAGGATCTGCTGCGCGATCGGCAGCAGGTTCGTGTCGCGTAGCGTGAACGTGTAGCCCGCGACCTGATAGGTCGCGTCGAACGCGGCCTGCAGGGCGCCCGGTAGGTCGCGACTGATATCGATCAAGAACCGGATCAGGCCCTCGATCTGGCGCTCGATCGCAAAGCCAGCCACAGCCACCACGCCCACGAGCACCACGATCAGCAGTCCGTACGTCACCCCCACGGCCGTGCCCCAACTGCCGACGCGTCGGGAGAACCACTCCACAAGCGGGCTGAGCAGGTAGGTGAGGATGAAGCACGCCAGCACCGGGCCGATCAGGTTGCTGAAGTAGACCACCAGGCCGCCGATCACGGCCAGCGTCGCCAGGGCGACAAGAAACTTCGTTGGTGTGTTCCACCGCGGAGATTCGGGTTGCTCCATCATCACAACATTGTAGCGTAACGAGTCGAAGACATCGCCGGAAACACCGCCGGAGACACCGGGAGTGCGAACGGCGAGTCTGGAGGACCGTGACCCGACGTTCGCATTTCCGGTGTCTTACTTTCCCTCTTGACACATTCCTATATTGGTATATAAATAGCGCGTGGCCCGTATCCCAACCACGCACGATCCATTCAACGCGGTAGCCGAGCCGAAGCGGCGCCAACTACTCGAGATGTTGGCTGCGGCGGAGTTGACGGTGACGACTTTGGTGGAACGTCTCGGTTGGCCGCAGCCGATGGTCTCCAAGCATCTGGCCGTCCTCAAGAAAGTCGGCCTGGTGAGCGAGCGACGCGTCGGGCGGCAGCGGCTGTATCGGGCCCACATGGATCGGCTCAAGCCGATCTACGACTGGGTCGTGCCGCTCGAGCGCTACTGGACCGAGAGCTACGAGCGGCTCGACGAGGTGCTGGCGCGCATTCACACACAGGAGAAATGACATGGCTGCATCGAAAAACCCCACCCGAGTTACCGTAGAACCCGGCCACCTGGATCTCTTCATCACGCGCGAGTTCGACGCGCCGCGCGATGTGGTCTTCAAGGCCTTCACCGATCCCGAGATCTACGTGCAGTGGGTGGGCCCACGCGACCTGACGACGACCATGGACGTCTTCGAGCCGGTCAGCGGCGGGCGCTGGCGCTTCACCCAAAAGGACAAGCAGGGCAACGTCTTCGGGTTTCACGGCGTCAACCACGAAGTGCTCGCCCCCGAGCGCATCATCGGCACCTTCGAGTTCGAAGGCCTGCCGGAGAGCGGACACGTCATCCTCGAAACCAGCCGCTTCGAGGAGCTACCCGGCGGACGCACCCGGGTGACGACGCAATCCGTCTTTCAATCGGTGGCTGACCGCGACGGTATGGTGGCCTCCGGCATGGAATACGGCGTCCGCGAGGGACACGAACGCCTCGACGAGATCTTCTCTGCACAGCGCGCCTGATCGCAGGGGCATTCATGACCACCATTCACTCGCACGACGGCACCGGTATCGCTTTCGATCGGATCGGCAGCGGGCCGGCTCTGATCCTGGTCGGCGGGATGTTCGAGCAACGCGCTCTGGACACCGATACGGCCAAACTTGCGGCGCTGCCGCTACTGGCCGAGCACTTCACGGTCTACCACTACGATCGCCGCGGGCGCGGCGACAGCGGTGATACATTGCCGTTTGCGGTCGAGCGCGAGATCGAAGACATCGAAGCCCTGATCGACCTTGCGGGCGGCTCGGCCCTCTTGTTCGGGATCTCGTCCGGCGCGGCGCTGGCCTTCGAGGCTGCGCACGCGCTGGGCGGCAAGGTCACGCGGCTGGCGCTCTACGAGCCGCCCTACAACGACGAGGCTGATGCGCGCCGCGCCTGGAAGCAGTTTCGTCGGGATCTGGACGCCACCCTGGCGGAAGGGCGTCGTGCCGACTCTGTCGGTCTGTTCATGAGCCTGCTCGGCGTGCCTGCCGAGCATGTCGCCGGCATGCGCCAGTACCCGATGTGGCCGATGTGGGAGGTGGTCGCGCCGACCATGGCCTACGACGCGGCTGCGCTGGGTGATGAGGCTGCGGTGCCCGTGGCCCGTGCCGCCGGCGTGACCATACCCACGCTGATCGTGACGGGGAGCGAGAGCTATCCCTTCATGCAGACATCGGCGGCAACGCTGGCCCAGGCCCTCCCGCAGGGCGAACACCGCGTGCTCGCAGGCCAGACGCATGAGGTGGCACCGGAAGCGCTCGCCCCGGTCCTGGTTGAGTTCTTCACCCTGGTCTGACGCCTTGGGAGCGAAGCGGAAGGCGAGAACCGCGAAGACGCAAGGAACGCGAAGGAGAGACTAAACGTTCCGCGAAAACACTCAGTGTTCCTGGAGTCTTCGAGGTACACGATTCTGATCGAAGTCAATGAGACTCACCAACGGAGGTGCGCATGAGCAGGGTCGTCTTCAACATGACGGTGTCGATCGACGGCTTCGTCGCCGGCCTGAACGACAACCCGGAGAACGGTCTGGGCGACGGCGGCCAGCGCCTGTTCAAGTGGTATTTTCAGGGCGACACCGAGGTGCCGATCTCGGACGGGAACATGGTGCTCAAGGTCTCGGCCCAGAGCGCCGCGCTGCTGAACGAGAGCTTCAAGCGCTTCGGGGCGGGCATCTGGGGCCGCAAGACTTTCGACATCGCCCATGGTTGGGGCGGGCATCCGCCGGGCTCCCCGGCCTTCGTCGTGACCCACGCGGCGCCACCGGAATGGGTCTACCCGGGTTCGCCGTTCACGTTCGTCACCGACGGGGTCGAGAGCGCCGTGCGTCAGGCCAAGGCCGCGGCAGGCGATAAGGACGTGGTCCTTTGCACCGCCACGATCCTGCAGCAATGCCTCAACGCCGGTCTGGTGGATGAGATCGACATCGACGTCGTGCCCGTCCTCATGGGCCGTGGCGTCCGGCTGTTCGATCAGCTCACCATCGCGCCGATGGATCTCGAGATGGTTCGCGTGGTCCCGGCCGCGGGCGTCACGCACTTCAGTTACCGGATCGCCAGGTAGGTCCGGCTCGACCGCGGAAACGCGAAGGGCGCGAAGATCCAGTTGGAATCTTCGCGCCCTTTGCGTCTTCGCGGTTCATCCTCGCGAAGTCGGGTCGGATAAGCCTTTCGTCGTCGGCTCAGCGGCGTCCGCTGAAGCCGCCGCGGTCGCCGCCCCCACCACCGCCGCGTCCGCCGAAGCCGCCGCGCCCGCCGCGGTCGCCACCGCGATCGCCGCCGCGACCACCCCGGTCGCCGCCACGATCCCCACCGCGGCCACCGCCGCGCGGCCGATCGCGCTCCTGGGCCTCTTCGAGCGTCCAGCTCTCGAGCACGGCCTGGCGGCTGAGGCGCACCTTGCCGCTGTCGTCGATGCCCGTGACCATCACGGTCAGTTCATCGCCGAGCCGCGCCACGTCTTCGACCTTGTTGACGCGCTCGGAAGCCAGCTGCGAGATGTGGCACATGCCGTCGGTGCCGGGCAGCAGCTGCACGAAGACGCCGAAGTCGGTGACGCGCACGACCGGGCCGGTGTAGATCGCGCCGAGCTTGACCGTCTCGGTCAGGCCCTCGATCTGCACGCGGGCGCGGCGCGCGCCCTCGCCATCGGTGCTCGAGATGAACACCGTGCCGTCGTCTTCGATGTCGATCTTGGTGCCGGTGTCTTCCTGGAGCTTGCGGATGTTCTTGCCGCCGGGTCCGATGATGGCCCCGATCTTCTCCGGGTCGACGTGCACGGTAAGGATGCGCGGCGCGTAATCCGACAGATCGGCGCGCGGGGCCGCGATCGCGCCGGCCATGACCTCGAGGATCTCGCCGCGGGCCTCGCGGGCCTGCTCGAGGGCCTCGGACAGGATCTGAGTGCTGAGGCCCTTGATCTTGATGTCCATCTGCAGCGCGGTGATGCCGAGCGCGGTGCCCGCGACCTTGAAGTCCATGTCGCCGAGGTGATCCTCGATGCCCTGGATGTCGGTCAGCACCGCGTACTTGCCGCTGTTGTTGTAGATGTCGGTCACCAGACCCATGGCGATGCCGGCCACCGGCGCCTTGATCGGCACGCCGGCGTCCATCAGGGCCAGGGTCGAGCCGCAGGTCGAGCCCATCGAAGTCGAGCCGTTCGAGCTCAGCACCTCGGAGACCACGCGGATGGTGTACGGGAACGACTTCTCGTCGGGCAGCACCGGGACGAGCGCGCGCTCGGCCAGCGCGCCGTGGCCGATCTCGCGTCGGCTCGAGCCGCGCATCGGGCGCACCTCGCCCACGCTGAAGGGCGGGAAGTTGTAGTGGTGCAGGTAGCGCTTCTCGTCATCGGGCGAGAGCGTGTCGAGCTCCTGGCGATCGCCGGGGGTGCCGAGCGTGGCCAGCGAGAGCACCTGCGTCTCGCCGCGCGTGAACAGACCTGAGCCGTGCGCGCGCGGGCTCAGGCCCACTTCGGATTCCAGCTTGCGGATCTGCTTGTAGTGGCGGCCGTCCGGGCGCACGCCGTGGTTGAGGATCGAGTCGCGCACGGCCTCTTCCTCGAGGTCGTGGATGATGCCGCTCAGGGTCGAGCCCTTGACGCTCGGGTCGTCGGCGAAGGCCGCCGCAACGTCGGTCTGGATCGCGTCCATGGCCAGGCGGCGGGTCGTCTTGTCGGACGGGGCGGCGGCCGACTTCATGCGATCGCCGACGATACCGCGCACCTTGGCGACGACCTCGGCCGGAAACTCGTACTTGGGGTAGGTCGTCGACTTGGGCTTACCGAGCTCGCGCTGCATGCGCTCCTGCAGGTCGATGAGCGGCTGGATCGACTTGTGGCCGAACTCCAGCGCGCGCACCATGGTCTCCTCGGGCACCTCGTTGGCGCCGCACTCGACCATGACGATCGCCGTGCGGGTGCCGGCCAGACGCAGGTCGAGGTCGGAACGATCCATGTCCTCGAACGAGGGGTTGATCACAAACTCGCCCTCGATCAGGCCGACGCGCAGGGCGGCCACGGGGCCGTCGAAGGGCGCAACGCCGAACGGCACGTCCGAGATCGTCAGCGCGGCCGAGGCCGCGACGATGGCGAGCACGTCGGGCTGGTTCACCTGGTCGACCGAGAGCGGCGTGCAGACGATCTGGACGTCGTTGCGGAAGTCGGCCGGGAAGAGCGGGCGCAACGGGCGGTCGATCAGGCGCGCCGTGAGGATCGCGCCCTCGCCGGGCCGGCCCTCGCGGCGGAAGAACGAGCCGGGGATGCGGCCGGCCGCGTAGAGCTTCTCTTCGTATTCCACGCTGAGCGGGAAGAAGTCGATGCCCTCGCGCGGCTTGGACGACATCGTGGCCGCGGCCAGGACCATGGTGTCGCCGACGCGGATCGTCACAGCGCCGCCGGCCAATCCGGCGAGCTTGCCGGTCTCGATGGTCAGGGTCTGACCGCCGAATTCAATCGTGAACTGTTTTGCCTCTGGCATGAGAGTCCCTTTCTGCCGGCGCCCGGGTCAGGGACTGGAGCGTGCCGACAAGCCCGCTTGCGGGCACGCTCCAATTCCCAACCGGACGGGCGTCCGGAAATGGTGGCTAGACAAAGAAAAGCCGGGCGCGACGGGGCGACACAGAGCTGGATCGTACAGCGCTCTTGCGTTCCCCGCCACCGCCCGGCACGTCTTTCAAGAACAATCGATTACTTGCGGCGCAGGCCGAGTTTCGCGATCACCTGCTCGTAGGCCTTCGGGTTGCGCTTGGCCAGATACATCAGGTGGCGGCGCCGCGCGCCGACCAGCTTGAGCAGACCGCGGCGCGACGAGTTGTCGCCCTTGTTGGCCCGCAGGTGCTCGGTCAGGTAGGTGATGCGCCTGGTGAGGATCGCCACCTGGACCTCGGGCGACCCGGTGTCGGTCTCTTTGCGCCCAAAGTCCGTGAAAATCTGCTGTTTTGCTTCCTTCGTCAGTGTCATGACGGCTGCCCTCCTTGAGGCAGGTCACCGCCGCCTGAGCCGAAACCCGGGCGGGGTCTAGTCTTGAAAATAGCGGGGTAGAGTCTACCAGAAAACGGCCCATTCGGGTAGGAATCGGATCGCGCACTCAACTGCGCAGGTCGCGGACCAGGTCGTTCTGCCAGTCTTCGGGGAGGAGCTTCATCACGGAGCGCACCAGGAAACGGCTGTTGTGATCGTTGCGGAGCGCCTGCTCATGCAGGAAGGGTCGCGCATCGAGCGAGCGCGCCGCGGTCAGCGTGCGCAGCGCGTCGACGACGGCGGGGCGCACGCTGGGGTCACTCTCGGAGGCCAGCACGCGCAGCACCTCGAACATGCCGGGCAGATCGTCCCAGCGCGATTCCTGCGCCAGCGCGTACACGGACAACGCGGCGGCGCGGCGCAACCACTTGTTGCGCTGCAGCGCCCAGCGCCGGGCGACGGCCAGGGCCTGGCCGGGCTCGCGCAGCAGCAGGGGTTTGAAGGCCCCCAGGACCAGCGCATCGACGATGGGCGCGCCCTCGCTCTTGGGCAACAGCGCCTCCAGCTCCGCCAGCGCTTCTTCAGGCGCCCCGACGGCCAGAAAGCCGAGCACGTCGGCCGCCAGCTTGCGCTCTTCGCGCGAGCCCGCGGCCCACAGGGCACGCGCCAGCGCCGCCGCCGATTGCGGGTCGCGCTGGACCGGCACGCGGAGCGCGACCGCCATCTCATGGATCACGGGCGCCGGCGTGCGCAAGACTTCGTCGAGCCGGCCGCCGACCGCGCGCTGGTTGACCCGGCGGGAGTGGTCGGCCAAATCACGAAAGAGCTTGCGGATCTCGGCCGCACACGTCCCGGGGTCCACCAGCCTGGCGGCGATTGCGGCGGCGCGCACCCTGAGGGCGGAGACGTCGATGGGCATCGGGCTTACCGGGCGTCGAGCCACCCGCGCAGTCGGGCCCGGACCGTGGGCCACTCGTCGGCCAGGACGCTGTAGTACACGGAGCTGCGCCGGTAGCCGTCGGGCATGCGCATATTGGCGCGCAAGACGCCTTCGCGCACGGCTCCAAGGCGTTCGATCGCGCGTTGCGAGCGTTCGTTGCGCAGATCGGTCTTGATCTGCACGCGTGTGCAGCCTAGCGTTTCGAAGGCATGACTGAGCAGCAGCCACTTGCACTCGGTGTTGACGGCCGTGCGCTGGAAAGTCGGTGTGTACCAGGTGCCGCCGATCTCGAGCATGTCGTTGGCCACCTGGATGTCGAGATAGCGCGACATCCCGATCGCGCGTCCCTCGGCCAGGTGCCAGACCGCGAACGGCAGGTCGGTGCCGCGCGCCTGACGGCCGAGCAGGTCTTCGATCTGCGCGCGCATATCGGCCTCGCTGCGGACTGCGGGATAAGGCATGAAGCGCCAGATGTCGGGATCGGAGCCCGCGCGCGTCAGGTCGGCGGTGTGGGCCAGGCTGAGCGGCTCAAGTCGCACAGCCGCGCCGGTGAGGGTGATGGGTTGAGGTGTCAGCACGCCGCGGAGTCTATCACGCGCGGCGGGATGGGGAGCGTGTTCCCACAATCTGCGTCATCCGCGCAATCCGCGGCAAAAACATGCCTTGTTTGGTTTAGATGCGATTGCCCTGGGGCTCGATATCGGGAATGGCCGGATATCGCCGCGCACCGGCCAAAAATCGCCGTATTTCGGCCGGATTCTGACAGGCCATTCCCGGTATCGCGCTCAGTCCAGCACACACCCGTGCAGCAGCGCGCGGAAATCGTCGCGCAGCCGCGCGTCGGTGAACAGGAGCTTCGGCGCCGTCCCCAGCTCGCCGACCACGGCGCCGTCCTGCCGATAGCTCTCGCAGACCTCGCGCACCCTGGCGCGCGTCATCCCGGGGACGAACACACAGGTCTCGGGCTGCCAGGCATCGCTCTCCGGCACGGCCTTGCCGGTCAGGTAGGCGTACCCCGCTTCGCTCAACACCCGACAGAGCTCCTCATGGCGTCGCCGATTCTCCGCGTCGCTCAGGGTCGTCGATTGCGGGTTGTACGCCGTCAGATACGCGTAGGTGTCGGCCCCATAGCGGCGCAGCACGTCGTCGATCGCCGCACTCGGTTGACCGATCGCCAACGCGACAGATCCCAAATCGGGAACATCGACTTCATAGCGGGTCCGCATACAGGAAGACAGGAAACTGTGCAGTCGGCTCATGCTTGCGCTCCGCTTCACTTGCCCCGGTTGATCGGGTGGATGATACCGGCGGGGCGGACGGACGACAACCGCTCAGCCCGCCCAAACCGATACAATTCAGGCATGCCTCTGCAGCCCTCCACCCCCGAGCGCGCCCGTCTGTGGCGTGACGTCGCTCTGGGGGATCTCGATCTCCTGACCGCGCGCTATATCACACACAGCTTCGCCCCGCACTTTCACGAAGGCTACGCGATCGGCGTGATCGAGCAGGGCGTCGAGACCTTCCGCTATCGCGGTCAGGTCGAGGTGGCGCCGGCCGGTCATGTCGTCATCGTCAACCCGGGAGAAATCCACACCGGCTCGGCCGCCGGCGACACGGGCTGGACCTATCGCATGTTCTATCCCTCGGTCGAACTGATCGCCGGGGTGACGCGCGAACTGGTCGGACGCCCGACCGGGCTGCCGTTCTTTTCGCAGGCCGTGATCCACGATCCCGACATCGCCGTGCAACTGGCCCGCGCGCACCGCGCCATCGAAAGCGCGCCGCAGGTGCTCGACCGGGAGAGCGCGCTGCTTCTGACGCTGGCCGACCTGATCCGCCGCTACGCGGATGCCCGGCTCCAGCCGATCCCGTTTCGCGACGCGCCCGGCACCGTCGCTCGGGCCCGCGAGGCCTTGAGCGCCGATCTGTCCACTGACCTGTCGCTGACGGATGTGGCCAACGCGGCTGAGGTCAGCCGCTTTCATCTGATCCGGCTCTTCCAACGTCACTTCGGTCTGCCGCCCCACGCCTATCGCACGCAGTTGCGCGTGCACCGCGCCCGGGCGTTGTTGGCGCAGGGCCTGAGCATCGCCGAGGCCGCCGCGGCCGTCGGCTTCGCGGATCAGAGCCACCTCAACCGACATTTCAAACGCGTCTACGGCGTGACCCCGGGCGCGGTGAGCAGAAAACACGTCGGCGCAGCCTAGGCAATTTCATCCAAGACGGCGACGGGCTTCTCGCGTATCCTCGAGCGCACGCCTATGACCGTCACAACGCCTTCCCGCACGCGCGGATCCGAGTTTCTCAAGGGCTGTCTCGACGAGGCCCCGATCCTCCTGGGCACCATGCCGTTCGGCCTGATCTACGGCGTCCTGGCCGTCGACGCCGGGCTGCCCGTCGGGCTGGCCCAGGCCATGTCCGCGATCGTGTTCGCCGGTTCATCTCAGTTCATCGCCGCTCAGTTGATCGGGCAGGCCACGGTCGGGGTCGTGGTCGTGGCCACGATCTTCATCGTCAACCTACGCCATGCCCTGTATAGCGCCTCGCTGGCGCCGTACCTCAGACACCTCAATTGGGGCTGGAAAGCGCTGCTCGCCTATCTCCTGACCGACGAGGCCTACGCCGTGGCCATCGTGCGCTATCAACGCGACGACGACGCCGGCCACAAGCCGACGTATCAGCACTGGTACACCCTGGGCGCTGCGTTCACCTTGTGGAGTTCCTGGCAGGTCGCGACGGCGGTGGGCGTGTTCCTGGGCGGCTCGGTGCCGGCGAGCTGGGGGCTTGATTTCACCTTGGCCCTGACCTTTATCGCTCTGGTGTTCACGGCCGTGCGCGGCCGACCAATGTGGATCGCGGCTGTGACGGCCGGCGTGATCGCGGTGGTGGCGCATGGGCTGCCGTTCAACTTCGGCTTGCTCCTGGCGGCTGCCGGCGGCATTCTCTCGGGCATGGTCGCCGAAGCGCAGACGGGCGTGACGCCGCGCCGGCCGCGCATTGATCAGTGAGGAAACGATGGACTGGTTGCCCGTCTTGATCTTCGGCGGTCTGCTGACCTTCGCCACCCGGCTGTCGTTCATCGCCCTGCTGGGTCGCTTTGAAGCGCCCGTGCTCGTGACCCGCGCGCTGCGTTACGTGCCCCCGGCTGTGCTCTCGGCCATCATCTTTCCCGAGCTTCTGTTGCGCGACGGCACGTGGGTGACGCCCTGGGCCAACCCGCGGCTGATCGCGGGCGCGCTGGCCGGCCTCGTAGCCTGGCGCACGCGCAACGTCCTGCTGACGATCGCGGTCGGCCTTGTGGTGTTCTGGGCGCTGGGCTGGGCGGGGATGTAAAGCGAGGAGCGAGGAGCGAGGGGCGAACGCTGCCGCGCTATCACGCGGTAGCGTTCGCCCCTCGCTCTTCGCCCCTCTGTCTTTCACATCCCGCCCTGCGTTTGAACCAGATGCGCCTGGCGCGTCGCGAGGTGGATCGTCGCGATGGCGCCGGCGTTGAAGTCGAGGGCGTCGGCCTCGATGCCGTCGCTGAAGATGACGCCGCCCTCGGGCATCTCGGAGCGGATCATCAGCGACTCGCCCGGCTCGATCGGGCCGTAAACCAGGCCGGCCGCCGACATGCGGCTGACAAACGGCTCGCGCACCGCGTACGTCAAGCGGGGCGACTCCCAGGGCAGTTGGTAACTTTCCGGTGCCGGCGGCGCGTGGACGCCGCCGGCCAGCCCGCCTGCGACACCCGCCGCGCCGGTGACGATCGACTTGAGCCAGCCGGTCGACCCGGCCCCCGTCGCGACGATCACGCCGCTCGAGCTCTGCGCTTCGGTCTGGCCGTGCAGGGTCAGACGATACCGCGCGGAGACATGCGTGCGCGCGCCGACGAAGATCTCGTTGAACGCCAGCAGGCTCTGCCCGTCGTGCAGCGTGGCCTCGGCCAGGCTCACCGCTTGCACCGGCGCCTGCCCGGCCACAGCGCGCATCACCCAGGCGCCGGCGGCCTCCACGGGGCAGCGCGCCAGCACCCCGTCCACGCTGAGCGGGTCGGGGTTGACGGCGAGGAGTGGCTGCACGGGCAGATACTTGGCCGTGTTGGCGGCCAGGCCGTCTGGTCCGATCGTCACCACCAGGTCACGCTCGCCGAACAGGTAATTGGGCAGGTAGGCGCGGGCGATCACATGCTGCTTGACGCGCGGCGGCAGCTGCGCTCGGAGGAGCGTCTGCGCCGCCTGGTAGCGCTCGTGTGCGGCCTGCACGGCCTCGAACGACGCGCCCAGTTGTTCGAGATAGAACCGCGCCTGCGCCTCGGTGTTGAACCGCGCAATCAAGTCCTCAAGCTGTGTGGGGCGCGTCACCACCACGATCCGGTCGAGCATGTCGCCCTCCGTCAGCCCTCGCGCGGCGCGGCCAACAGGCCGCTGAGCACGTCGGGCGTGATCGTCAGCGTGCCGATGCGTTGCGCGTTGTCGCCCATGGCCTTGAACGCCAGCGCCAGGAGCGTGCGCGCCTCAGTGCCGCGCCAGGGGCCCAGCCAGATCTCGTTGGCCCGCGCCTGGAACTCGGCCGCCCGAGTCTGGTTCTGGCCCTCGAGATCGACCAGGGCCTGGCGCTGCTGCTCGAGCGCCAGCTGATTGCTCAGCTCGTTCTCCTTGATCCGCCGCTCCTGCTCCACGGCCGCCGCGCGACGCGCGTAGATCGCCTGATCGGCGCGGCGCTGCAGCCCCTCACGGTATTCGGCCTCCAGCGCCTTGGCCAACTCAGGCGTGGGCTTGACCGCCTGCACGGCCACGTTCAGGGCCTCGACCCCCAGTTCGGTCAGCCCCGCGTCTTCGCGCAGCCCGTCGAGGGCCGCGTTCGCCAGTTGGGCCGACTCGCGCAACGCGTCCTCCAACGATCGGCCCGCCAGCGCCGCCCGCACCCGCGATTGCAGGGCGTTGAGGATCCGGGCCGGGAGTTTCTCCGGATCGTTGGTCAGATGCCGCCGCGTGGCCGGGTCGATGCCGTAGTTCAGGGCCAGGGCCAGCACCAGCGGCTTCACCACGCGATAGGTGAGCTGGCCCTGGATGGTCACTGGTTGAAAGCTACCGGTGGACTCGGTGAAAATGAAGGGCACATCGATCGTGCTGAGCGGGATCGAGGCCAGACTGGTCAGCGGCCCCCAATACCAGAAAGCCAATCCGGCGCCATGCCGCATCAGACGGCCGGCCGAGTGCACCACGACATAGTCGCTGGGCTCCGCCTTATAGAAACCGATCAGTGGGGTTGCAGCCGTCTTTGCCATGTGGCCTCCTGTTTGTGTACAACGTACACTAAATATAGTGTTGTTTTTACACTTTGTCAAGGCCCCTTAAAAGGAAGAGGGAGGAGAGAGGAGGGAACGCTGTCGCGCGACAGCGTTCCCTCCTCTCTCCTCCCTCTTCCGTCCGTCAATACGATCTGGCGAAAATGACTTTCTGCGTGGCGGGTTTCCCCGTATAGAAGCACGTGCCCGTGCCGCCGGGCTGTTCGAGCGGGATGCAGCGCACCGTGGCCTTGGTCTCTTCCTTGATGCGGGCCTCTTCCTCGCGGCCGCCCGCGAACCAGACCGAGGCCCAGCCCTTCTCGACGACCGACTTGAACTCGTCGTAGGTCGTCGGCTCGAAGGTGTTGGCTTTGCGGAAGGCCAGAGCGCGCTCATACAGGGCGGTGTGGATGTCTTTGAGCGTGGCCTTGACCTGCTCGGCCAACCCGGCCTGCGGCACGAAGCTCTTGCCCTCCCGGCCGGGTTTGTCGCGGCGCGAGAGCGCCACGCTGTTCTTCTGCACGTCCTTGGGGCCGACCTCGATCCGCACCGGCACGCCGCGCATCTCCCAGTCGTTGAACTTGAAGCCGGGGCTGACTGTGTCGCGGTCATCGACCTTGACGCGCACGTCGGCGTCAACCAGCTCGGCCTTGATGCGGGCGACGGCCTCGAGCACCGGGCCGCGCTCGGCGTCGTTCTTGTAGATCGGCACGATCACGACCTGCCACGGCGCCAGCCGCGGCGGCATGATCAGACCCTGGTCGTCGCCGTGGGTCATGATGATCGCGCCGATGAAGCGCGTGCTCAGACCCCACGAGGTCGTCCAGCAGAACTGGGTCTCGTTGTTGCGGTCGAGATACTGGATCTCGAAGGCCTTGGCGAAGTTCTGGCCGAGGTTGTGCGAGGTGCCCGATTGCAGCGCCTTGGTGTCGCCCATCATGGCTTCGATCGTATAGGTTCGCAGCGCACCCGCGAACCGCTCGCTGTCGGTCTTAAGTCCGGGCACGACCGGGATCGCGGCCTCGTTGACGGCGAAGTCGGTGTACACATCCAGCATCTGGCGCGTCTCGAACTCGGCCTCCTCGGCCGTGGCGTGCGCGGTGTGACCCTCCTGCCACCAGAACTCGGCCGTGCGCAGAAAGAGCTTGGTGCGCATCTCCCAGCGGACGACGCTGTTCCACAGGTTGATCAGGATCGGCAGGTCGCGGTAGCTCTTGATCCACTTGGCGTACGAGTAGCCGATGATGGTCTCCGAGGTCGGGCGCACGACCAGCGGCTCCTCGAGCTCCTCGCCGCCGCCGATCGTGACGACGGCCAGCTCGGGCGAGAAACCCTCGACGTGCTCCTTCTCTTTCGAGAGAAACGACTTAGGGATGAAGAGCGGGAAGCCGGCGTTGAGGTGGCCGGTGGCCTTGAAGCGCTTATCGAGCGCCTGCTGGATGTTCTCCCAGAGCGTCCAGCCGTACGGCTTGACGATCATGCAGCCGCGCACTGGCGCGTAATCGGCCAGGTCCGCGCGGAGGACAAGTTGGGTGTACCACTCCGAGAAATCCTCGGCGCGGGTCGGCAGTTTGGCATCAGACATGAAGAAACCTCGGGCTTGATTTGCGAAAGTCCATTATAAGAGATCGGGAAAAGCGAGGTCATGGCGAGACGGCGTGGGCCGTCTCGCCATGACCTCGCTTTTCCCTAAAGGTACAACGCGGGTCGCAGGCGCTTTTGGACGGCGTCGAGCGCCGGTTGAAGGTAGAACGTGTCGAAACGCGCGGCGATCGGGTCGAAAACGGCCGGCGGGCTGCTGGCTGCCCACTCCAGCAGATCCTGGATCAGGCGCCACATCCGGGCGTAATCCATCAACTCTTCGAAATCGGCGTCGGTCCAGCTGATACCGACCCGCGCCTCCATCTCC
>WBZS01001828.1_pt1 | contig 15303 bp, 11 predicted proteins | sample 5204201 | NCBI WGS metagenome assembly WBZS01 (sample SAMN12344357, study PRJNA552823) | activated sludge metagenome | biome: Activated sludge suspended growth; feature: Nitrification reactor; material: Wastewater; isolation source: activated sludge from nitrification reactor of wastewater...
CGGCCAAGAGTCGGACGCCGTGGAGGCGGGCCCGCTGGTCGGCCGGAAGGGTCTCGGGGACGTCGACCCAGGCCCCCATGCGGCTGTTCCATCGCTCGGTGAGCGGCTCGCGCAGGCGGGGGTCGGTCAACATGACCAGGTCGCCGTAGTCGAACGGCCCGTCGCAAGCCCAGTCAACGTAGGCGGCGAGGCGTTCGCTGATCGTGGGTACGTTTGAGTTGGTGGTAGTCAGGCGGGCGGCCAGATCCCGCTCGTAGCCGTCGAGGAGGTGGTCGACGACGGCGGTCATCAGTGCTTCCTTGGTTGGGAAGTGGTACATCAGGCCAGCCTTAGTGATTCCTGCAGCGCGAGCTGCGGACACCAGGGAGACAGAGGCGCCAGTGCGGGCCAACGCAAGAGTGCTGGCGAGAACGCCGGCTCGCGCCGACGGTCGGTGGGCAGGTGCAGTAGTACTCATATCGACAACTCTACCTACCGGTAGGGTAAGTAACAAACTCATGGTGAGCAGGGCCTCCCGAGCTGAGCATCAGTATGCTAATAGCGTGACCGCCCGGCACCTACGACGCCCCGGCCAAGGCGATCAACAGATGACTCGAACACCTCTGTGACTTCCGCGCATGGGTTCCGAAACCTCATCAACTATCGCTAGGCCACTACTCAAAGCCGGGCGACTTCCAGACCGCGACTACACCCTCGATTGGGATGAGCCGGTATGCGCCCCGGGCTCTCCTACGTTCGCGGCAAGGGGTGAGGGGCATGGCCAACTTCCCACCGCTCGAGTCTCCTCGTCCTCTACCGCGACCAGTTGCGAGACATTCTCGGCAGCCACGACATGCCCATCCGCGCGTCGTCGCTCTGGCGGCCAAGGACGAGGACGAGCAGGAGGCAGCGCCGTGGCCGCTCCTCGACGATCTCAAGACTGGGGTTCCCGCTTCTGAGGTGCTCGATGCCCTCCGTGACACGATCGTGGTGCTAGGTGCTCGTCGGCGCCCTCCACGGCTCAGCGGCGTGAACGAGATGGACCGTCACGACGGGCTGGCGGCCTTGGCTCTGCGGCTCCACCAGCAGTCACTGATCCCGGCCTCACGGTGTACCAGGCCAAGGGTCAGGAGTGGACGAGGGTCGGAGTAGTGCTCAGCCGTACGCAGCGAGCGCTGACCGCTGGGGGCCTCCAGGCCCAGGACGATGAGCACTGCGTGGTCCATTTTGCGTTGACTCGCGCCAGAGAGCGCAGCGGACTGCTAGCGGAAGACCCGACCCTCGACCTCAGCGCGGACCTGTCATCGGCGTCCTGAGATGTCGCCTCCGATCCAAGTCGAATCGGCTCGCGCTACTGGCGCGGAACAGCTGGGGCGACACGCGAGGCAAGAACTGGACGGGCGACTTTTCGCGGAATAGTATTCGGGCATGGTTCACCCGAGTGCGCGAGAGATCGAGGCCCTGAAGGTCGTTGCCCGCGAGATTCGCGACACCGCCGAAGAGTCAGGCTACAGCGTCGACCGTGCTGTGAGTCAGCATGCGTCGTTCTCCAGAACCCGGGGTCCGGCGAGTGCGCTGGAACGCTCCTTGATCCTCGACGCCGCTCGGAGAGGCGCGACCGTCGCGGGAGTCTCGACTGAGGAGGTGGCGGGCAGCCTTGACGTCGTGACGATTGCTAACGGCGTCATTCGTCGCTTCCGGGTGAAGCGAGTGAACGTCACCAGGGATGGTGACTACGAGGTGTTGTGCGGCGAAGCATCGACTCTGCTCGTCACCGACTATGAGTCGATCTTCCGGGAAGAGAAGTGGATCTTCGGCTACGTGATGTCGGACGATCACACGATCGATCGGCTCATCGCGGCAGAGATCGTGGACTGGCGCGGCAACGGACCGGTGCGACTCGTGTTTGGGACGATCATCGATCTTTCGGACGACCAGCCGCCTCGGGGCTTCGTCTCGACCGACGAAGGCCTCGACGGGTTCGGTGAGGGCGACGGCGCAGGCGCCGACATCGCCTGAGATCGCATTCAACCGGAACGAAGAGAGGTGCGATCGTGGCCACTCCTGCCGTCATCGGCGAACGCGTGCGACTGCTGCGGCTGGCCTGCAATCTCAGTCAAGGCGAACTTGCCAAAGCGCTCTCGGGTGGATCGAGCGAGGGCAACAGCTTGGTGTCCAAGATTGAGAACGGACGGCAGCCCGTCGACAGAAGGATGTTGGAGTCGCTGGCCTCGGCGCTGAGCTGCGCTCCCGAGTTTCTTGAGGCTGAGCCTTGGGAGGTGATCGCCACGCGCCCGTGGTTGCGTGCGTACGCCGATGCCCCCTCCCGTGTGGTCGAGAGTGTTGCTGCTGACAACCTGATCGCCGCCGAGTCGATTCGTCGTCTTCAATTGCGCAGGATTCCCGACCGAATCCCCGTCTTCGATGGTGACCTCAACGACGACGACGCGATCGAAAGGTTCTCCGAGGAGGTTCGCGCCGCGGCAGAGATCCATGAGGGTGCCGTCGTGGGCAATGCAATGCGTGCGGCGGAGCGTCTTGGGTGCGTGGTTCTACCGCTCGCGGCCGAACTTGGCCGGCACCTGGGGATGTCCCAGCGGATCGACGGCGATTCATTCATCAGGGTGAGTCGGCCCGGCACGGGCCAGAGCGGTGTGCCCGGGGACCGTCAGAGGTTCACGGTCCTGCATGAAGTCGGACACCTGGCACTGCATGCTGAGCTTCCGCCCCCTGAGACGGCCGACGAAGCTCGCCGGATTGAACGCCAAGCCCATCGGTTCGCAAGCGCGTTCCTCGCGCCGGCTGAGCCGATTCTCGAAGACTGGACACGGCTGGGTGGCCGCGTAACGCTCTCGGTTCTCTCCGACCTCAAGGCCACTTGGGGCATCGCGATCAAGGCGCTGGTCGTCCGGTTCCAGCAGCTCGGCGTCATTGACCCCGACCAAGCGACCAGCCTCTACAAGCAGATCTCCAAGCGCGGATGGAACAAGGCAGAGCCCGTGAACACGACTAACGAAGAGCCGATTTGGCTCATCCGTGCTCTCGAAAAGCGAACCGAAGTCGAACCCGGCGCCAACATGATGGAGTCCGCGGCCAGGCTGGCGCAGCTGTCGCAAAGCCACGTGCACCGATGGATCGATTGGTCGCCGGCGAGGGGCGACGCAGACGTGGTGAGCCTTCCGAGTCGGACCCGGACCCGTCGCGTCACGCCACAGGGCGACGGCGAGGTAATTGCGTTTCCGCCACCCAGGCGCTGACAGGCAGCAGCACCTTCGCAGTGGCGCGGTCCGAAGTCGATCAACCCCGGAGAATCGCCGGCGACCAGCAAGACCGGCCCTGTGAATCGGAGCTGCGGTGCGCCTGACCGGTGACGAGGGCGGACAGTCTCCGCGCGAGCTCTCGGTCGCGTTCGGCGCTGGCGTGCTGGTAGATCATCGCGGTGGCGGCGGGCGTGGCCAAGTCGGTTCATCAGCACGGCTACGGTGGTCCCCAGTTGGGCGCCGAGGGTGGCGCAGGTCGTGCCAGCGGAGGTCGGAGCGGCCGGCGGACCTTCCGTGCTCGCCGCTAGACCCTGTAGAGAGCGCCGTGCTTCATGTGGTGGCCGGGCGACTCCACAGCTGGGAACAGCAAGTCCTTCGTCACCCTGCTCGGGCCACTTGTCGAGGTGGTCGCGCAAGAACGGCAGCGGGTGCGGTGGAATCTCGACGTCGCGGAGGCCGGCGACGGTCTTGGGTTGGGACTGTTCGCGGCACGCCGATCCAGCAGGTGGTGGAGGGCGACAAAGCTATCGTTGCCAGCCTTGGTGATGCCTGGACCATCCCGGTGGAGGCCCGGAGCGCCACCAATCGGAGAATCAACCCGGTGCGATATGCGATCGTGGTGTCCGTCGAGGTTTCTAGCCGTGTGCTGGTGGATATCCGCGAGGAGATCCGAGGACTCCTCGCTCAGTCCGCCATCCAGACAGGCTCGAATTCGTAGCTGACTGAAGCAACCCGGCGAGTCCAGAGTCACAGAACCCACGGGGTGGCTCACCGGTGAGAGACTGGCCTGCTGGGCCTCGCAGAGATGGGCGGCTGGAGATGAAGTTCACGGAATATGTCGGAATCACCCGGGCCAAAGGATCGGACTGGTTCGATCTCGACGTCAACACCGACACCCCTCTCTATGTCGACCCGTTCCTGATCTACAGAGAGACCTCTGGGCGCTGGGCGAAGGCCCACAAGAAGGTAGTCGCGTTCTTCGAACTTGCCGTGACCTACCTGAACCTCGCCAACGGTGCCACTGCTTCTATGCACTGGAGCAAGGCCGAGCGCCTGTTCAGCTTTCCTGAACCCAAGGAGTTCGCCCTGGGACTTTCGATGGGACACCCGGAGGGATCGGGCGTCGGTCCCGACACGGCCTCATTGATGGTGCAAGCTCTGGACCGCTACCGGCACCGCGCGAGGACGCCCGAGCAGATCATGGGAATCTTCCAGGTTGTTGTCCCCGGAATGGGCGTCGACCGCATCAGCGACATGATCTGCAACATCCTGAAGGAAGACTTCATCCGCTACACGAAGAAGGTGTGTGAGAAGCACGGCGCGCCCACCCAGGAGGTTCTCGTCCGCCATGCCGCCTGGGATCAGCTCGGCGTATGGCATGACCTCCCCTGTGAGCTTCCGGCGAGCCCTGTGTTCAGGGGTGGACTGCTCCTCGTCCCCAAGCGCTTTCTCAAGGAGATTCCTCGCGTCACTCCTGACGGGTTCTGGCACTGGTCGGAGATCAACCGGAACGAGGAACTGCGATTCCAGTTCAACTACGACCTCAGCCAGAACCTGACTGGCGCGGAGAAGACGAGGCGAGCGCGCGAGTTGGCGGAGCGAGACCCAGACATGCTCTTGGATTACATCGACAGCTCAATCGGCAGCGGGGATCTCGAGTCCTACAACGTCGATGACGACCCCGAACTCCTGGTCGGGTGGAACGACGCCGGCGACGAGTTCGCTCGCCAGATGGCGCCCGTAACTCCCCCTCAGGGGCAGGCGGACTTCGAACGGTGGCTGACAGACCTCGCTGACAGCTTCAAGTACGAAGTCGAGAACTCCGACCTGTGGCGGGTCCTCTGGAATGAACCGGTCAATGGCAAGTACACCAAGCATCGACAAGAGAAGATCGTCCAGGCTGTGGCCCGCGTGGCTTGGGTTCAGCAGTGCAAGTCCGCGAACATCGACATGTCGCGCGAGGCCGACGTCGGTCGTGGGCCAGTCGACTTCAAGTTCTCACGCGGTTGGGAGCTGCGAGGGCTTCTCGAAGTCAAGCACATCAGCAACTCTGCGTTCTTCCATGGGGTCACCGAACAGCTTCCCGTCTACTTGCGTGCTGAGCAGATTCGATTCGGAATCTACCTCTGCATCGGCTATAGCGATCGAGACTTTGACGAGGACCGGATCGAGCGGGTGCACGACCACTGCAAAGTTCTAGCCAATGCGCAAGGCGTGAATGTGGCGCCGATCTTCGTAGACGCGAGGCCGAAGCCGCCGGCATCCAAGGTCTGAGGAGGCCCTGTGCGGCGCCGGCGTGCCTCATTGCCCGGCGGAATCGGATCAGGCGCCACGGACACGTCGAGGGAGCACCGGCCCGAGCTTGTCTAGCGGCCTTGGCGGTCGAGGAGGTACCGCTCGTCGATCCCCGCGTTGTCGCTCGTCACGCCTGGGACGTCCGGTAGAGGTCGGCCATGCCTACCAGAACAGCTTTCACTGCTTCCCAGTTTGCAACCACGTCGGCGGCGGGGACGGCGGGGTGCTTTGGCGGAAGGCGCTTGGTCGTAATCCTCTGAAGAGCTGCGATCGAGCTGTCGGCTTCGCCATTCCAACCGTGATTGCGGAGTTCCTGGATGTAGACCTCCAAGTAGTTGTAGGGATCGAGGTAGACCGTCGCGAGCTACTTGTGATCGGGGTACACGAGGACGAGGCCGACAGGCGTCTCACGAAGATCGAGACGCTGCTGCTGTGCGAACTCGGTGACGAGATCCAGCAGCCTTCGGGTGTCTGCTGTGGAGGACACAAGCGCTTCCTCTCGCGTGCGGCCCAGCGCGCCGCGGCCCGATTTCGCGGAGACTACTGCGGTTCGCCCCAGGAGTCTCGGAGCGATGATCAGGTCATCATCGCCGTCGGCTCGATACTGCTTGACCTCCACGGCGTAGATCTCGGTCTGGCTCATCTGCCCATTGAGGAACTCCACGATTCGCAGGAGTTCGTCAGGAATGACATCCGCGACGAACACCAGCCGCAAACGCCCGGCGCGAAGGTTGGGCTCGACCTGCGCGAAGAAGTCTTCGACACTCAGGGTTGCGTCATTCCGAAGCTCGGCGATCGCTTCTGCTGAGTTGCTGCCAGCGGCAGTCTGGGTCGCTTCAAACACAGCCTGGAGGCCCGCGGCGGGCCAGTAGCGGACGCCATTGGCTGCGTAGTCGAACATCTGGCCGACCACCTCGCGGCGAATTCTCGTGTCTGTCGAACGCTTCACCTCGACCAACGTCGGCACCGCGTCCTGATCGACGAACAGGTGATCGACACTCCATCGACCAGTGGACACCTCACTGTCGGGAACGGACTGCTCCCGCTTGATGAGAAGCCAGCGTCGTGGGTCGCCCGGAGACATCTGCGCGCCAGCAAGCAGATCCGGGTACTGCTCGATCAGCTCCTGCAGCACATCCTCGGCGTCGTACGGCGCGACGCGCATCGCCACCAGGCGCTTCCCCACAAGATGGAATAGCCCGTCACTCATCTCCGAGTACGCCTCCCGCTACATCGGCCAGCATAGGCATCATCGCGCACGGCGCTGAACAGTGCGTTGGTGATCTCGCAGGAGTGGTCTTGCACCGCAACTGCTGGTGCAGCGTGGGCGAACCACTCCCTGGATCGGCTCGCCGCTGACGGGACGATCCTCACGCACCGTCACAGGGCTGAGCCGTGGCCCGTCTTTGAGGGCCAGCTGATTCAGGCACGCGCTGTCAGTGAGCATCGATAGCCTGACCTTCATTGTCGCGGAGGAGGGGCATGGCACGAGATTCGGCAAGTGCACGTGGTGAACATCTTCGCCATGCGCTCGAACACAGCCCGGCTTTGACCCTCCTCAAGGCATACGACGGGGACTGGATCATTCCTCTGTTCGCCGACCTCGAGGCGGAGGGTGGGGTGATCAACTTCGAGGCGTTTCATGCGCGTGTGGAAGACGCAGTGGACGCGGCCAAGCCGGGGCGGGCCGACTCGGTCAGCCCATCTGAGCGGTGCCGTAAGTGGGTCGACGCCGGATGGCTGGACATGCCCACTTTGAATGGCACCTTTCACTACCGGCTGACCTCTGACACGCGACGGGTGCTTGAGTTCATTCGCAGTCTTGCCGGGACGGCGAGCAGCGTCTCGGGCGCTCGGTTCGGAAGCATCGCAAACGCCATTCGCGAGCTCGCGGTGATGACCGATCCCGATCGCAACGCCCAAGCGATGCGGCTTGACCGCGAGATCGCCGACCTGCAGAGAAGACGCGACGCCATCACAAGCGGACGCGCTCGCCTCGCCTCCGCGCAAGAGGCGCGCAGCCAGTTGCAGGAAGTCGTGTCGATGCTGGCGCCGATGGCCTCGGACTTCGCCAAGTTCGAGAAGCGGGTCGAGTCGACCCATCACGAGACGGCTCGACGTGCTTTCAGCGACGCACCCAGTAAGGCGGAGTTGGTCGACGAGTACCTGGATGCCAATGACCTGCTCACCGCGACCGACGAGGGTCGCAACTACCAGGCACTGGTTGGGATGCTTGCCTCTGACGAAGCCGCGCAGGTTCGGCAAGATGTCGACCAGATTCTTGGGCTTGACTTCGCCCATACCCAAATGACGGCTCCTGAACGGGATCTACTGGACGGGATGCTGTCAAGCCTTCTGGCTCAGCAACTCAAGGTGCAGGGGACGCATACGCGATGGGCCGCGTCTCTTCGGCGATTCCTTACCCGTCAGCCCGCGGCGCGCCGTCAGCAGCTGGTTGATGCGGTCGACGCCGCGCTGGCGGCGGGCACTGAGTGGGCCGCTGCTGATCCGGGGCTCCGGCACATCGTTCCGATCACGATCGGCGTTGGTGCGCTGGACATGGCGGAGTCGTCAGGTCTGAAGCTGTGGAGCAAGCCTGTCCGCGAGGAGGTCGAGGTGGTCGCCACGGAGGCAACGGAGGATCTCCCCGATGACCAACGGGCAGCGCTGCGGCTGGCTGCCGGCACCAGCACGAAGGCTGTTGTCGACACCCTCAAGTCGCTGATCGCGCAGGCAAAGCCCGTCACGGCTGGCGACATTGTCGCTGCCACCCCCGAGGAGTTCCGCCGCATGGGGCTCGTCACATCGATCTTCGCGGTCGCGCTGGACGAGCAGGCGATCGACGAGTCCGACAGTGACGAGCTCACGATCGGAGGGAAGACCTATGTTCTTCCAGGCAAGATCACCTTTCACAAGCAGCCCGCGCAGTCGTCGAGGAGGACGTCGTGACCGAGGAAGTTGACTACGCCGAGCAGCCCGATGACATTGCGGCCGATCTTCGCCCGGGAGAGTTGCCCGATGTCGCCAAGCGAGCGCTCGCGATGTTGCTCCAACGGCGGTTCGTGACTCGTGCGAAGAACCATGGCGTGTGGGACACGATCATGGCGTACCGCGAGGAACTCGCCGTACAGCTGGCCAACATGTTCCTTGATCTGGAGGTCGACGAGTTTCGCGGGGTGGTGTTCAAGAGGCAATCACGGGTGGAGGGCGCCCTCAAGGTGCTGAAGGAGGAGACCATTGGCCGTGAGGCCTCCTTCCTACTGGTACACCTCCGCAAGGAATACGCGCTGCGTGAAGGCTCCGACGAAGCAGTCGTGGTCCAGCGCAGCGAGATCGAGGAGTTCCTTCGCCCGTTCTTCGCGGACGCGGCCGCGGCGAACAGCAAGCGGTTCGCCGGTCAGGTTGAGTCAGCCATCACCAGTGTCGAGAGCATCGGGCTTCTCTCTAGGCGGACCGACATCGACTACCTGTACGACGTCTCGCCGGCGATCGTGTCGCTGATTGGCCTGGACGAGCTGCAGGCATTCTCGGCGCTCTACCGCCAGTACGCCGCGAGTGCGAACGACGACGAGGACGTGGCTTGATGGACAACTACACGGAGCAGTCGCTCCTGGTGACCGAGCCGAACGCGGAGCTGGCCTCTCAGTGGCGTTTGTGTGAGGCGCAAGTGCTCAACTGGGGTCGTTTCCACTCGGAAGTCCAGCGCGTCCAGTTCGGGAGGAAAGGCGCTGCTGTCCTCGGCCCGTCCGGCGGCGGCAAGTCGATGCTCCTGGACGCGATCTCCTCGGTGATCTTCCCGAACCCCCAGAAGTTCAACCAGGCCGCTCGCGACGACGGCGGCAAGTCAGAGCGGACTATCTACACCTACGTTCGGGGCCTCACCGACCACCGCCGCGATGGCAATGGCCACACCACGCCCAACTACCTCCGTCCGGCAGGCAAGGGGGCTTTCCCGTCCGGTGTCGCGGTCACCTTCGAGAACGGGGAGGGACAGCGCGCGACAGCCGTTCGCCTGATGTGGGTGTCGTCCGACGCCAGTGACCAGGCGACAATCAACAACGCCACGGTGTACGGGTTCATCTACGGCGACTTCGATCTCACCTCACTGAACGGACTGCGGGGCGCTCGCCCCGGAACCTCTCCGATCTCACCCAGCATCCTCGAGCGCCTGGTGGACACATCGCGCGGCGATGTGTTCCACGCCTCACAGGAGCGGGTTCATTCCCGGATGAGGGATGTCCTTGGCCTGGGTGCGAGCGACCAGTCCCAGAAGCTCGCACTCGATCTCATGCGACGGGCGCTGGCGTCCAAGGGTGTGCCGGACATCAACGCACTCTTCAAGGGCTACGTCCTCACCGAGCCTGACGCACTGACTCGCTGGGACGCCACCCTTGAGACCTACCAGGAGGCAGTCAAGCTCTATGGGGAGTACGAAACGGCACGCAAACGGTTCGATGCACTCAAGGGCCTGCCGGAGAAGGCAGAGCAGTACGCCAAGGCCGCCGGTGGCCACAGCGGCAAGCTGGCCCTACTGGACCGCTCCGCGGGTGTGAGCCGCCTCGAGCTGTGGCATGCCATGCACGCGCACGACTGGTGTGAGCGCACACTGGAGGACAAGACCATTGACCTTGGGATTGCCCGCGACGAGCAATCCGCGGCAAGAGCCAACCTGGCCGCTGCCACAGAGACCTACAGCTCGATCCAGGCCATGCTGACGGCGGCCGGTGGGGACAGCAGCCAACACCTCCAGTCCGAACTGCGGCGCCATACCGACACCCGCAGGCGCATCCTGGAGACACGAGAGAGCTTCGAACGGCGTCTCGCCGAGTTCGGGAAGACCCTCCCCGGCAGCGCCGGCGATCTGGAACTCCTGCGACACGACCTGCAGTCGGTGAAGGCCGCTGCGGCCAAGACGCGCGACGCCAAGGAAGCCGCCGCCACCAAGGCGACCATTGCAGCCTCACAGAAGGACGAGAAGGTTGGTGAGCTCGACAAGGAACTCAAGCGCCTGCTGGGGTCGCGGTCCAACATCCCCGGTGATGCGGACGCACGCCGCTCGCTTGTCGCGCGGGGCGTCGGTCTCCGGGCGAAGGACCTGCCCTACGTCGGTGAGCTGATCCAGGTCGGCGGGGAGCACAAGCGATGGGAGCCCGCGATCGCCAACGTGCTCTACCCGCTTGCTCGACGCATCTTGGTGGCTGAAGACCACTATGAGCAGGTTCGCCAGTTCATCCACGACAACCAGATGAACGGCGAGGTTGTGCTGCAACGGGCCTGGACCAATCGGCAACGAGCGACTGCGATCCCCCCTGACACGATCGCGGAGATGATCGACATCGACGCAAGTACCCCATTCCGCGGCTGGATCGCCGCTGAGCTGGCAGAGCACGCCAACTACCTGCCCGGTAGCTCGACCTCGGATCTTGACCGAAGGACACCGGCGGGAGTGAGGGGCTACCTGCTGGCGAACGGGATGCGGTCCGTGAACTCGGACCAGGTGATCAAGAACGATCTGCGCCGTACCTACACCTGGATCGGATGGGACAACCAGCAGATGCGGCTCGACCTGCAGGCGGAGCGAGACAGCGCCTTGACAGAGGCACGCCTCGCCCACGCGGCACGCCAAGCAGCTGTGGGGGACCGAGACGATGCCGTGCGCCGCATCGATCGCCTTGAGGGGATCGTATCCGAGCTCACATGGGAGAAGGTTGACCTCGGCGTGGTCGACGCCCTCGTTGCTGGCGCAACAGCTGCGCTAGAGAAGTCCGAGACCCCAGAAGTAACCGGTCTGCGTGAACGCCTTCAGACAGCTGAGGAAGCCAAGCTCGCAGCCGCCATCAGCAATCGTGACTCCGACGTCGCGGTCGCCGATCTCGACGCGACGATCGAGAAGCTCTACGAAGCCAAGGCGCCGCTGTGGGACACCATTTGGCAACAGGACGAACTCACCCAGGACGAGTACGCGCTGCTTGCTGAACTCGCGTTCGGTACGCCGTTGTCGGTCGACCAGCTCGGCGACTCGCTTCGCCAAGCGGAAGACGCACTGAGGGAGCAGGTCGCCCGTCACAGCGAGCAGCGTGACGACGTTGCGGCAACCATTGTGGCCATAATCAGGGGCTATGGGGTCGTCGACGAGGAATTCGCTCGGGAGAGTAGTGGTGACATCGAAGCGCTCCCGTCCGCACTCGATATCTACAGCCAGCTCGAGACTGACGACCTCCCCTCAACCCGCACTCGATGGCTCTCCAAGGTCACAATCGAACTCGACCAGCAGCTGAAGATGCTGCTCTCACAGATCGACAGCGACTCAAGAGAGATTCGCAAGGGTCTCGCTCCCATCAGGTCGGTACTTGCCAACGTGTCGTTCCGGGACAGCTCGACACTGGACATTGAGGCGAGGCCCCGACCTACCGCCGAGTTCCGCAACCTCCAGAAGGTCATCAACCAGTACACCGAGGGCAGCATCGGACGCGACCTCAAGCCGGAGGACATCGAGAAGGCCTTCGTCACGTTGATGCGGGGGCTCGCCAAGCTGAACGAAAGCTCAAGGTCTGGAGACCGGTGGAGGCGGCTCGCGTTCGATGCCCGCGAACACTTCGAGTTCCAGGCCATCGAGACACGGGCCGACGGCACCGTCGTCATTCATGACGGCGTATCAGGTATGTCAGGCGGTGAGGGGCAGGAGCTCATCGCGTTCATCCTCGGCTCAGCTCTGCGATACCGGCTGAGTGAAGGCAGCGACAGGGTCCCGACCTACGGCACGATCATGCTTGACGAAGGGTTCGTGAAGTCGGATGGCGACTTCACGAGCAGGTCGCTGGAAGCGCTGACATCACTCGGGTTCCACATCATCGTCGGTGCCCCGCGAGAGAAGGCCAACGCCTTCGAGGATCACGTGGAGTCAGTGGTCTACCTATGCAAGCAGCGGACGGACCAGAACCGAATCCGGATGTACTCAATCGGCATCAGCGAAGCAGTCGCCGCAGGCTACGAGTTCAACGACGATGAAGCAGCCTGACGAAGTCGTCTCCCAGGTCCGCACGCGCTACCGGCGATCGTGGCGCGATTGGCTTCTGGGGGAGTCACCGGAGCCGATGTCGTGGTCACTCAACGGGCCGACTGCTGAGGAGTTCTTCCGCGAGCCGGCAAGGGTCAACGGAGACCTGCTTCAGTGGCGCCGATGGGCGGCAGACCATCCGCTCGTGACGCTTCGCCCGAGACCATTGCACACGCGGCTTGGAGAACAGGAGTCGTTGACGCACCTCGAAGTCCCCGATGTCGAGGCTCTGCTGAGTCTGGACCCGACTCTTCAGCGACACTGGCGAACCGCGAACAGTCGGCTGGAGACCTTGGCAGGACTCGGTTCCTCGACCGACCTCTTGCGGCCATTCCTTGGTCAAGTCATCGAGCTGTCGGAGCCGGACTTCACCATCTTGGTTGACGCCTCGCGATGGTTCGCTGTGAACCCGGCGAGTGGCTACACGGTCAGGCAAGTCCCCGTTCCGGGGATGCACACCAAGTGGCTCGCCCGACATCGCCGCCTGGTCTTGGCGGCCCTGAACCATGCCAGCGATGTGAGCGATGTTGGTGACGACCTGAGCCAGATCGAGTTGGATCCGCTCGGCCTGCGCGCGCTCCCGCAGACTGTGGATCTCATTCTGGCGGACCCGACAGACCAGCAACGACACGGTGGTCTTCGGCATGTGCAGGCGCCACTACCAGAGGTCTCCGCACTCCACATCAAGCCCGCCCACGTGCTGATCGTTGAAAACAAGGAATCGGCGATGATCGTGCCCGACGTGCCTGGACTGGTCGTGATCCACTCACTTGGCAACAACCTGGAACCGCTCTCCGCGATTCGATGGCTGAAGGATGCTGAGTGCTGGTACTGGGGGGATCTGGACCGGGCGGGGATGACGCTGCTCAGTCGCGCGCGCACCAAGATCCCTCGTATCAAGTCCCTCCTCATGAACTCAGCCACTCTCGACGCCCACGAGTGGCTCGCAGTTCAGGAGGAGGAGAGGGCAGATCGCCCAGGTCAGAATCTAGATGAGGATGAGCTGGTCGTCGCCGCAAGACTGTGGGCTGGCGATGGCAGCTACAAGCGACTCGAGCAGGAACGCGTGGCCCCAGACTGGGCGCTGGAGGCCATCATGCACGCGATCGACCCTGCGGGTGTCCCGGACCAGTCGTCACTCCGCAGGGGCGGTGGCGAGCGCCGAGAGCCTGCGGGCGAGTTCTCTGTCCCGCTCGGCGCTGGCGTGCTGGTAGATCATCGCGGCGGCGACGGTCGAGTGTCCGAGCCGGTTCATCAACTCCGCCAGGGTGGCCCCTTGCTGGGCTGCGAGGGTGGCGCCGGTGTGGCGGAGGTCGTGCCAGCGGAGGTCTGAGCGGCCGGCGACCTTCCGGGCACGCCGGTAGACCTTGTAGAGGGCGCCGTGCTTCATGTGGTGGCCGGGGGACTCGACGGCCGGGAACAGCAGGCCGCTGTCACCCTTCCCGGCCCACTTGTCGAGGTGGTCGAGCAGGAAGGGCAGCAGGTGGGGTGGGATCTCGACGTCGCGGACTCCAGCGGCCGTCTTGGGTTCCTTGACGATAGGGGTGTCGGGGTCGGGCCAGGTGACGGCGCGTGAGATATGGAGGATGCCGGCATCCGGTTCGCCGTCCTTGTTGTACTCGATTGTGATGTCCGTGCGGCGAAGTTCGGTGAGTTCACCGAATCTCGGCGCGCACCAGGCGGCCAGCAGCACCATGAGCCGGTATCTCTCCGGGAGGGCGTTCATGATCGTGGCCAGTTCGCTCAGGCTCGCGGGCTTGACCTTCGCGCCCCTTCTGGGCGCCGTGCCGTCGGCGCGACGGTTGAGGGTCTTGGCGGTGAGCCGGGCAGGGTTGGCGTCGATCAGTGGGGGAGCGTCGGTGTCCTCGTCAGGTCGGGCGGCAGTGGCCAGGATGGCACGGAGGACCTCGTAAGACTTCTTCCGCGCGATGGGGTAGCGGGTGTTCTGGGCGTCGAACCACTGCTTGACCGTGCCCGGGGAGATCTGGTCGAGGGTGAGGTCGTTGAAGTAGACGAGGCGACCGTCGAGTGCCCGTTGATACTCGGCGCGAGTCTTGGGGGAGAGGTCGCGGTTCTTCATCCAGCGGGCGGAGTAGTCGGCGAAGGTGATCTTGTCGCGTTCGGCGGGCGGGGCTGGTTTCCACCGGTGCTCGATGATCTCGGCTTGCTTGCGCGACAGCCAGGCGGCGGCATCGGTCTTGGTCTGGAAGGTGGTGTCAGCGGCGATCCGCCGGCGGGGGTCATCGGGGTCGGGGTAGCGCGCCCTGAACATCCCGGAGGGCAGTTGATCGATCCGCCCGAAGGATCGGCGGCCGGTCTTCTCCTTGGTCTCCTCAACCTGTTGAACGACGAGGTCACGCCGCAGCGGTGTGACGTTGCTCGCGGACGAGGCCTTCGGACGGGTGGTCGCCATGAGACCTTCCTTTGCCTGCGCTGGGCTGACAGGATGAGGCCCACGCTCCGTGGGCCTATCGTGGGCCTCAGGCTACCGAATTGTGGGAAATCGTGGCTAGTCGTGACGAGTCGTGCTAACTATCACCCGTAGTCAGCGAGCGGTGATCACCTTGTCGGGCCCGGATTCATGTCCTCGTTCAAATCCTGTCAGCCCGACGGGTGTTTCGTTTTGTCGGAAGCATATTTCGGTTCCGTAGGTGTCTTGCAGGACTATTGCAGGACTAGCGGTTCTCAACGTTCCGGTGCGAGTGTCCGTAT
>WBZS01001829.1_pt1 | contig 15297 bp, 18 predicted proteins | sample 5204201 | NCBI WGS metagenome assembly WBZS01 (sample SAMN12344357, study PRJNA552823) | activated sludge metagenome | biome: Activated sludge suspended growth; feature: Nitrification reactor; material: Wastewater; isolation source: activated sludge from nitrification reactor of wastewater...
CCCTGGCGGGCGCGCTGAAGTGCGCGGGCCCTGACCGCCGTCCGCCCCGCCGGCGACTCGCTCCGCCAACAGGATCAAGCCGCCTTCCGACCGCCCTCCCACCCACTCAAAACGACGAGGAGGCCATAAAGCGGGCCCCGCCAAAATTTTGCCGTTGCGCCGTCACGCTCCCTCGCGGCGGACGGGGGGCAACAAGGCCGCGATAAGCGCAGCCTCTCACCAACGAAGAAAGGATCAAGACTCATGAGCAACACCCCGAAGTTCCACGCCTTCAGCGTGCGCGAGCGCGACAAGGGCAAGAAGGCCATCTGGCCCCGCGTCGGTACGGTATGGGCGCACGACAAGGGCGGCGGTTTCAACCTCGAACTCGAGGCTCTGCCGGTCAATTTCGATGGCCGCCTCGTTCTGCTGCCGCCGAAAGACAAGAGCGCCCCCTCCGACACCTTCGAAGGCGATGTGGGCTGATGAATACCGCGCTCTATCTCTCGCGCACGAACTCGCCCGCAAGGGCGAGCCTCGATGCTCTCCGTCCCAGCCGCCGCGTCGTGGCGCGTGCCGATCACGACTTCTATCCGACGCCCCCGGAGGCGGTCCGCGCCCTCTTGAGCGTCGAGCAATTCGACGGCCCGATATGGGAACCCGCCTGCGGCGACGGCGCCATCGCCAGGGAACTCGAGGCCGCTGGACATGATGTCCACGCGACCGATCTCGTCGATCGCGGTCACGGGGTAGGGAATCACGACTTCCTGTCCCCCCTCACCTTCACGCGCGTGGCGTTGGAATATCCCCGCCTCAAGCACATCGTGACCAATCCGCCCTACAGCTACAAGCCCGGGATCGGCGACCGGTTCGTCGGCCAAGCCTTACGCTTCGGGCGCATGCAGCGCGGCAAGGTCGCGATGTTGCTCAATATCGGCAGTCTCGCGCATCCCAGCCGCACCATGAAGTGGCGCAACCACCCGCCGGCCTCGATCCACATCATGGATGACCTCACCTGCTGGCCCTACGGCGACAGGAGCAGGGCGGGCCGCTCGATCGCCGAGCAGCGCTACTGCTGGATCGTCTGGACGCCGGACCACGCGGGACCGACGGAAGTGACATGGTTGCGCATGGCGGAATTTCGCAGCCCCTGCGTGCAACACGCCGGAGGCCGCGCATGACCGACATTCTCGACAAGGCCATCGCCGCCAACCTGGCCGCGCTCGCCGAAGGGCTCGCCCGAGGCGCCAAGCTCGCCGCCATGGCCGCCAAGGCCATGCGAACGGGCGAGCGGAATCTCGCCATCGGCACGGTACTTCCGCTGGAGCATGAGCTGCCGACCTCCGCCGGACTGTTCGCCACCATTGTTGCCTTGCACCGCAAAGCAGGACGGGAGGAAGCGCCATGAGCAACGTCAGCAACAACGGCCGCGCCGTGTCGGCAGAAGCCGTTCTTGAGGCCTTCCTTGCCCTTGTCGATCTCGACAAGGGCAAGGCCGATGCAATCAGCGATATCATCGCCGATCTCGGCCATTACTGCGGCGCTAACGGCGTCGACTTCGTGGCCGCCATGCAGCGCGGCATCGGGCACTGGCGAGTGGAAGTTTGCGATCCGAACCGCATCGACATCATGCCGCAAGTCACGATCGGTATCGAGAAGGTGCTGCCATGACCGCGCGACACCCTCGCAGGGCTGCCCGAACATGGCATGACTTCGAGCGCCGCTTCCATCCGATCGTACGTGCCGACGGTTCGCTGATCTGGCACAACGACGAGATCCCGCGCCCGATCGAATTGCGCACCTGGTGGACCATCCTCGATTGCGATGGCCGCCTCTATGTTTCGCCGGGCATTCGATGGGTCAACCGCATCGGCTATCTGCGGACCCGACTGCCTTGGACTCGAGCCGACGAACCGCACGACTGGCGCTATGACTGAAGCGAAGCGTGGCCAGAACGTGCGACCTCAGTCCGAATATTGGGCCGCCAGCGCCGCCTCGGCATCCATCCGTCGCTCGTCGTGCTCGTTAATTTTCGAGCAGTACGATGCGGCCGTCGAACTTCGGCGGCAGGGCATCGAGCACGACGGTCAGACCGGCCCCTTGCGCATGTGGGTAGACACGGCCGATCTGCGACCACCTTGCGCGTCCGTTCGGCCGCTGCTTCACGGCCCAAGCCTGCATCACCGCGTCATTCGTCATGCCAATCCTTGCATCTCGACTTTTCGTCCTTGTGCGGTATAATTATCGAAATTGCCAATCAAGAGCAAACGTTGCCCGTCATGCGTCTCGAACCGAAAGAAGTCGTCGCCATCAAAGCCTGCGCGTTGCGCAGCTTCGGCGACAAGGTCAAGCTGATCCTGTTCGGCAGCCGCGTCGACGACAGCAAGCGCGGCGGCGACATCGATCTCCTCATCGAGCCCGCCGATCCGACCCGCGCCGATTTCTCCAGCGAAGGGCGGTTTCGTTCCGAACTCGAAGTCCTGATCGGCGAGCGCAAGATCGACATTCTCTTGCGTCGTCCCGACGATCCGATGACCGCCATTCAGGACCTGGCCCTCACCACGGGCGTGCGGCTGCTATGACAGCCGAGCACTCCGAGTATCAAAAGAAGCTGCGGCTCTTTCACGAGCACGTCGCCGCCGCCCGACGTTCGGCGGAACTCCTTGCCGTGTATCATGGCAAGCTGCTGCCGCTCTATCCCCTCAAGCCCGACAACGTCGAACACCTCGACAGCGAGCAGACCATGCCGGTCTACGCGCTGTTCAAGAAGTACGAGCAGCTCATCGTCCTGCTCAACGACAACATCCTGAAGCACATCCCATACTTCGATCTCGAAAACGTTGGCCGGATGTCGCGGTTCGATACCATCATCTATGCCGAGAAGGCAGGCATCCTGCAGTCGGCGCAGCGCTTCGTGGATGCCGTCGCGCTCCGCAATCAGCTCGCCCACGAATACCCTCTCGACAGCTCGAAGCAGGCCTCGCTGATCAACGCCGTCATCGTTGAGACCGAGGTGCTGCTGCGTGTCTTCGCGCAACTCACCTCCTACATCGCGTCCCGCGCACCGATGTGGGCTGCAACCCGCGCTGCCTCACCTACCGACGTCGCGTGACTTGACGCCGTCGCGTCAATTGACGAGCACCGCGCCGGCCGTCGAATAGTACCTCCGCAGCACCCGTCGCCTCCCCTTTGAACGCTGCGCACGACTATGATCACGTGCTGCGATCCGACCTGCGGCATGTACACGTCACGTCGTCTGCTCAACCGCGTATCGGCGCCGCGCCACGAGCGAGGCAGCCCACGCATCACATCTTGCGCTGTTCGATCCTGGTCCGGCTGTTGCTCTGACGGGAACTCGCACAGTCGTTCTGGACACCACCAGCACGGCCTCATGACGTTGCGCGACCCTGGCAACTCGGGGCGAGCCGTTGTCGGCCCTGCGGACCTCAACGCCACAATTTTGGTTCCACCATGATTTCCGCGCTTGCGCAGCCCGCGACGTGGCGCGGGCGCCCTGCGCCCCCCGGAGCAAGTCCGGGGTCAAGCGCGAAAATAACGGTCCCCCAAAATTCTGCCGTTGCAACGGCTCGCTGACCCTCGTGCCGGACGGGGCGCAACGAGGCCGCGATTGGCGCTGCCTCACAACACCAAGACCGGAGACCACATCATGAGCAATCAACCGAAGTACCACGCCTTCACCGTCCGCGAGCGCGGCAACGGACGCAAGGCCATCTGGACCCGCATCGGCGTCGTCTGGGCGCACGAGAAGAGCGCGGGGCTGAACCTCGAACTCGAAGCCCTGCCCGTCACCTTCGACGGCAGGATCGTTCTTCTGCCACCCAAGGGTCGTGACGTCAGCGGCAACACGTCGGCCGCTTTCGGCTCCGACGATGAGACGCCCTTCGACGCCTGACCGCCGACGCGAGGCCCGTCTCGCCCGGGGGCGGGCCTTTCATCTCAAACACCAATAAGAAATGGAGCACGATCATGGGCCTCGATATGTATGCCTTCACGACCAAACGCCGCCTCTGGAAAGGCGTCGACTTTCCCCGCCATGGTAGCGACATTCTGCTGTTCAGCTGGCGCAAGCATCCCAATTTGCACGGCTGGATGCAGAACCTCTACGACGCCAAGGAGGGCAGGGACGGCGACTTCAACTGGGCCACTCTCGAGCTGACGTCGGCGGACCTCGATGCGCTGGAATGGGCGATCACCGCCAAGCGCCTGCCGCACACGATCGGCTTCTTCTTCGGCGAGTCCTTCCACACCAAGGTCGAACGCGACAACGATCTCGCCTTCGTGGCCGAGGCCCGGGCGGCGATCGCCAGCGGACTGTGCGTCTACTATCAAGCCTCGTGGTAGTGCGTGGGTGAGCCGTTTCGCCGAGGCTTGCTGGTCGGCTATGTGTATGCTATTGTCATACGCATGGCCGAACCACCCAACACCACGATCGTTCTCAGCGTCCGCGTCAATCCCGACGAGCGCGCGCTCCTCGAGGCTGCCGCCGAGCAGGCGCGCACGAGCTTGAGCGATTTCATCCGGCGCAAGTCGCTGGAGGCCGCCGAGATCGATGTCCTCGGCCGCAGCACGGTGACCATACCCGCCGCCGATTGGGAGAAGTTCGAAGGCTGGCTCAATGCCAAGCCGCGTGCGCTGGCGCCCTTGAAGCGCCTCGCGGCGCGAAAGCCCAGCTGGGAGCGTTGAGCTTGCCGGCCGTCCTGCCTCCGCGTCCGCTCGCCGAGAGCGACGACCGATCGAGTTTCGATTGCGGCCGGGAGTCGCTCAACGCTTGGTTCGCCCGCCATGCTTGGCAGAACCACGTCAACGGCGCGTCGCGCGTCACGGTGCTCACCGAGGCCGGGCAGGGGCGGATCATCGGCTATGTCACCTTGAGTGCCGCCCAAATTCAACGCAGTTTCCTGCCCAAGCAGCAGCAGCGCAACCGCCCCGATCCCGTGCCGGTCACCTTGCTCGGCCAGCTCGCTGTCGACAAGGCCTTCCACGGTCGGGGCCATGCCGCCTCGCTGCTCCTTTATGCCTTGAAGACGGCCGTGATCGCCGCCGATACGGTCGGCAGCGCCGGCGTCATCACCCATCCGCTCGACGACCAGGTGCGCGCCTTCTACGCCAAGTGGGGGTTCGTAGATCTCCCCTACGATCCGAAGCGCGCCATGATCGTCCGCATCGCCGACCTGCGCGCCAGCTTCGGCGACGTGCTCCGCTAGGCCGTGTGCACAGTGTCGACACCGTGCACACGGTCGTGTGCGCGCGGCGATGTGGACTGCCCATCGGATTCGAGACGGGGCAGGGGGCTACCGCCGGCCATCATCTGTCATGTCTCGATGCTTCGCGCCGTCCCTGCCACGCAGCCTTTGCGCGGCGTCCAAGTCGCACGGAATTGGTGGCCAAATGATTCCAACTTGCGCGACTCGGCGGGCCGTGACTCTATGGCGGCATATTATGGCTCGGATTGCGAAAAACTTTTGAGGCGCAATAATGGGGGTTGTCACCCCCTTGCGCCCACAAAACCCGAAAGCGCATGCTTTCGGTATTCCCAAACCGTGTTTTTGCCGTTGCGGTCCTCGGTTTGGGATCGGCCGCTTCGCCGTCGCGGCGCGATCGTTTCGCAGCTATATTGATTTGGCCCGGCGCCTCTCGCCTCGCCTCTCCGCCGCGTCCGGCCCCTGGTTAACGATTCCTTAATCGAAGCGCTTCGAAGCTCGGTCTCACGCCTCGCCCGCGAGGTCGGCCGGAATGCGCGCGCTCGTCCACGTCCCGGCTGCCTTGCGCGCCGGGCATCGTTCCGAGTTCCCGTATGAGCGTCCGCCCACTTCCGCACTTCGCCCACAACCCGATCGGTAAGACGACACACAAGCGCGGCTTCACCTACGCCCATGTGAACTACATCACCCGCGACGACGCCTGCACCAAGACGCTCGCCGGCAACATGGCCGACACGCGCGAGGCCGCGCGGCCGTATTTCGATCGCGAGGCCAACAAGGAGGGCGTTCCGGCCAATGCCCGCATCGCCGATACCTTCATCATCGCCCTGCCCGTCGAGCTGACAACCGAGCAGCGGCACGAGGCGATCGCCAGCTTCATGGAGAAGATCGGCCACGGGCGCATCGCCTGGCTTGCGGCCTTTCACGACAAGGGCGAGGACGCGCACAATCCGCATTGCCATTTGATCCTGCGCGACGCCGACGTCGAGACCGGCCGCAAGGTTCTCGGCACCACGACCAGCGCCAAGGATGTTCGCGAGGCAGAGGCGCATGGCTGGCGGGTGCCGCCGCGGATGACCAGCAAGGATCTGCGCGTCGCCTGGTGCGAGCATCTCAACGCCGAGATGGAGCGGCACGGTTACGAGGCCCGTTTCGACCAACGCACGCTCAAAGAGCAGGGCATCGATCGCAAGCCGCAGATCCATGTCGGGCCCAAGGCCAACGCGATGAGCGCCAAGGGCAAGAGCTTCGAGAGCCAGGATCGGGCGCGCGGCGATCACGCCAATGTCTATTCCCTGCTCGATGCCGGGAGCCGCGCCGAGCACAACGACCGCATCAAGCGGCAGAACAACGAGCGCGGCCAAAGAGGCGTCGACAAACTCGCCCAGATGACCGGCCGCGAGGGTGTCGAGAAGCGCGAGCTGCGGTCCCGCCAGTCGGACGAGCGCAAGTCGCTCTACACCGCGCAGGCGCGCGATCGCGCGGCGCTGCGTGCGGCGCACGAGGCACAGAAGCTCCAGCACCATCGCTGGACGCGCAAGCTCTATGCCGAGGCGCGCCAGAAAGCCTATGAGCAGACCAAAGCAGACTATGCAGACCGCTGGCAGGAGGTATGGCGCACGACCAGCAAGTCGGAACGGGCCGCTGCCAAGTCGGCGCTGACCGCCGAGCAGAGGCAAGCCTACCGCATTGCCAGCACCAAGCAGATCGAGACCGTGCGGCCGGAGAAGAACGCGGCCTGGCAGTCCCTGAAGGAGACGCAGGACAAGGAGCGCAACGCGCTGAAGCAGCGCCACGTCGAGGAGACGGCGGCCCTGTCGCGTCAGCATATCGCCGAGCGCCATGCTCTGCACGAGCGCTGGCAGCAGACGCATCGCGATCGCTCTGCGGCCAAGGCCAGCTCCCGCCTCAGCCGCCAGGGGATGGCCAACGCCAACCAGACCGCCGTCGCCATGGCGAAGCAGCACGCTCGCCAGCAGAAGCCGGCTCCCCGCGACCTGCTCGACGTTCCCGATCACGCCGCATGGCAATTTAGGGAGCGGGCACGAGCGGCCGCCGACAGCCGCGCCGCCATTCGCTATGAGCTCGACGCGATGCGGCGCCTCAACGAGGGTCGCGCCGGCCCGCGCGCGCAACGCCACATGGTCGCCGCCCACGCCGCCGGGCAACGGTTCAGCGCGACGCGAACGAGCCAGGAGCAACAGCAGAGCGACCGCCAGCAAGGCATGCAGCAAGCGCTCGCCGGCGGTCGCGCCCTGACGAGTGAAGAGCGCGCCGGCGCCACCGGAGCCGAGCGATCCGCCGTCACCGAGAGCGACAAGCAGCGCGCGCGCCGTATCCGCGAAGATTCGTTCCGGCATTTCGTCGAGGGGCAGCAGCAACAGCGCGGGCGCGATCGCGGCGGAGGCCGCTCGGAAAGATAGACGACGCCTGGCACCGGCCGTCCACGTCTCGCGTCGCCAACCTGCAAGGGCCAATCGAGGTGCCATCCATCGCTAGCGGCGGCGCTTCCGTTCGGCACCCCGTCGTGGAGCGGGAATTCAGGGGGGCTGCCAAGGTCGTCACTGTACCGCCGCCGAAGCCCACGCCTTCGGCGAAGAAGCGCCGACGCGGCGACACCGATTCGCGCACCCTCGTCGGCCTTGCCATTGCCGGCGATTACGTCAAGCTGTGCCGCAACCCCGCCCAAGACCTCCTGCGCTGGATTCGTGAAACCGACGATCAGGCAGGAGCGATCCACGTCACATTGCCGCCAACAACAAGAACGGGAGACGCGCATGAACATGCGACCGCATTTCGGAAGTCCGGACCCGCTGTGGAGGACGCCGCAAGGCTTCGCTGCCACCCACTGCACCAAATGCGAGATGGGCTGGACGCGCGCCGGCAAGGACGGAGCGATCACGGTCTGCCTGCTGGACCGCCAGCCGGTGCTGGCCGGTATGACGGACTGCGACCGCTTTCGGCCCACGAAGGAGGAAATCTAGCGCTCGGCGTTCAAGCGTCCCCCGAACGAGCGGATCACGGCGATGCCGTCTCCGCCGAACTCGCCGCAGTCAGCAGCTACTACGCCGCCCGCATTGAGGCCGTCCGCCGCTCGGCGCGCCCCGGAGACGTCACCGTTTTGCTGCGCGCGCTCGCCAACGAACAGGTTCTGGCCAAACGCGAGGTGATCGCTCGCCTGAAGGCGGCGCGGCGCATCGCCGAAGACCACTCTATACAACGACCGCCAGTGTCGCCATTCGCTCGGTGACTGCAACTTGCGTTTACGCTGATTTGTGCTCTCAGCAGAACGAGGCGCCGGGTATTCTCCCCCATCACACGACAATGTGTGGCATCGTACCGAAACGGCGCCACGCGCCCTTGTGCTTGGCTCAGCCGCTCCAGCAACACACCTTGCCGATCCTCACGCGACCTTTGCCGCATCGCACATAGACCTCCGCCGGGCGGTGACGCTCGCACTTCGGCGTCGTACGCTTCACAGACCGAACGTCGGTACGAGTCTTGCCCGCCTTAACGAACGGCCGAGGGATCGTCGCGGGCGCAGGCTCCGATGCCGCCAGTTTGACCTCGGCTGCCGCCGTCCCGCCATCCTTCGGCACGGCCGGAGCCGGCGGTGCAGTCGTCGCCGCCTTGTCACTACGCGCGGTGGCGTCGCCTACGGTCCGGATCAATTCGCCGAGCTTCTGCAACGGCCCCACAACGGTCTCCGGATTGATCTGTTTGCCGACCACCATGAGCACGATTGCCAATGCCGAGATGACCATGCGGCCCACGGGCCCCTTGGGCCACGGGGCGAAGCCCTTGATCGCCTCAAGGATATTATGGATGAGCTTCAGCACAGTGATGAACTGCCAAAGGCAGCCGATGCGCTTGTTCTTCGCCATCGCAGACAACTCCTCTGCTACTGGCGATCATTTTGCGCCGCCGGTTGGGACGGTGCGTGCCTGCTAGTGTCATCATTGACACTACGCACACGGAGATTCTCCTTGACTCTGCCTCCGCGGCGCGTTATCAGTTGGCGGATTAGCTTAGTTTATTCCCACTACGGACTTTAACTATGAGAAAATGCGATCTTGCCCTTTACGTTAAGCGCCAACTGACGACACCACCCGAAGGAATCCCACGTGAGACATACCGCGGCAATCCGGAACTCCGCGCCGCCCGCCTGATCGGACTCTTGAGCGATTTCGAAAACAATAAACCAGCGCCGCTGACCCCTATGGCGTTTCAGTCGATTCTTCGATGGAGTAGACCGGCCTGGGACATCTGCTGTTCGCAATTAGTCAAAACCGGCACAGAGGTCTATGGAGTAACATTTGCACAAGCAGCGGCTATAGTCAGGCGAGATGCGCGGATTCATGAAAAGTCTTTCAGCAATAGTGACAAAAGGTGGACAAATGGCCTGACAGATATTCAGGCGAGCACCCTCAAGAAGATCGCAAACAACAAGGTCGAGCCAACTCGCCTCGGTATATACCCAACAGCCATTATTTACAGCCTGTTTAGCCCACTACGTCTTTAACGCGCCTTTCGTGCGCCTCGCGCAGTCTTCGCGTCCGCATTTCGCTTTCGCGTTACTGCACATGCCAAATGCTCTCTCATCTTATCGGCAGCCTCGATTTCAGAGTTATAACGTATCGCGTCGTAAATCCGTTCTCTCGGCAATTCCGCATAGTATTATTTGAAGCAGTTTATTTCCTGCCAGCCGATGAATGGCAAGATGGAATCTCTGGTCTGCTGCCGCTACGGCCTTGTTGGCCGCTGTCTCTGCGAGTGCCGCATAGGCATTGTGCAATTGTTGATGAGCATTGTCTAGTTCGCCGCTCGGCTCGCTCGGCTTGGCATCCTTTTTGTAGGCGACGGCGGCGAGCCCGGCTGCTATGGGCTCGATCAACAGCCGCAGCTCCAGAACCTCTAACTCGGGTGTGTTTGCTGGAATTGCGAATGTCACCCCGCTCTTCCCAGTCCAAACAAATGGTTCGCCATCCACAGGGCCGCGTGCGATGTAGCCTTGTCTGGCGAGGCGTTTCAGTGCCTTCTTCCAAGAGCGAGCGGCTCCGTGATGAGGTTGCAGATCACGTCCATCGCCATGGATTAAGGTTTGAACGCTAGCAATGTTAGTTCCGCTCTCCTTGCCGCTGTAGAGGTCGAGCAGGATGCGCTCCATTTTGTCCACAGTGACCCATTCCGCCTGCGGTTTTGATTGCGTGGTCTTCTTTTTTCTGGGGCTGCGAGTAGCTTTGCTTTTGGTCACGGTGCTTTCCGCCTTTTCTGTCGGCGATATTACATAGAACTGGTTGTTCCTGCAGCGCACGCTGCCGCTAGTGCATCCTTCATCGGAAAAAGGCCTACTCCCAACATCGGATTTATTGCGCCAATTCTCTGGATATTCTAGTTGTGCCCAATGTTGTTCCGCTGGCCATGGGGTAACTTGCCTTGAAGCGCAATCGATTCTCTCGCGCTTGTGGCCGCCGTCGTTTGGCCATGAGTGGTATGCGTAGCGGTTGCTGTCTATTGCAGTATTCCGTCGGCATCACGACGGAGTCAAATTTGTTCGTGCCATCCCGCGACCCATTATCTCACATTGCTTGGAGGCATTGCATGCACGGCGTCGTCAAGGCCCTTGCCATCGCCACCGCCGTCATCGGGCTGTGCACCGAGGCTGCCGTCGTGCTGATCCAGTATCAGGAGGCGCAGTCGCAGCTCGAGGCGGCCAAGATGGCGAAGCAGAACCAGAAGGGCCTCGCCGATCTGAAGCGCGAAGAGGCCGAGATCGAGGCCCAGTCCGCCGCCGTCGCCGACAAGCTCAAGGCCGCCGAGGCCGAGCTCGCCCGTCAGAAGGCGATCACCGAGCGGGCCGCCGCCGATGCCGCGGCGCGCATCAAGACCGCCGAAGCCTTGCGCAGGACGTTCGACGCCAAGGCCGAGCAGGCCAAGGCCCGCTACGCGCTGCAGAACCTCGAGAACGAGATCAAGACGCTTGAGCAGGCCGCCGAGGATATGCGCGAGCCGATGGTCATCCTCGATCGCTACGACTACTACGGCCTGGCCGTGAAGATGCCGCCGCTGTCCATCATCAGGCCGAGGTCGTGAACATGTCGCCCACCCTCGAACGGCTGATCGCCGACCGCACCGTGCAGGCCCTCGCGCTCGTCGCGCTGCTCATCGCCGCCATTGGCTCGACGCTGGTCTTCGTCATCAAGGCGCAGGAAGGCCGCATCAAGCGGGAGATCGCCGCCAACGCGCCGACGATGCAGCCGGCCGAGGCGCGGCTCGCCGAGATGAAGGCGACCGTCGCTCACGCCACCGCACAAGCGTCGGCGAAGCTGAAGGCGGCCGAGGCCGAGATCGCCGTGCAGAAGGCGCGCGCCGAGGAGGCCGCGGCGCAGGTCGCCGACATCGAACGGCAGGCAACCGCCGACAAGGAGGAAGCGCAGGCCCGAACGCAGCGCGCCATCGCGCAGGTGGCGGAGCAGAAGTCGCGGCTCGAGGCCGAGCTCAACGAGCTGAAGACCCAGACCCTACAATTGCTCCAGGATTGCTGCGGCTTGCGCGAGGGCGCTTATGCCGCCGCCGCCATGCAATCGAGCGGGATCTTCCCGGACCGCAATCCCAACTACGGTATCTTCCCGCGCCGCAAGCGTGGCCTGCCGATGGAACTTAATCGCGTGCCGATCCCCTGCCGCGACAAGTGGCTGCGCTGGCGCAATGCCAACTCCTACGGCGCAATCGCAGTCAACGAGAAGGCAACCGACTGCGGTTTCTCGGCGAACATGGCCAGCATGGACGAGGCCGACGCCGAGGCTCTGCGGTTCTGCCAGGCCTCCGTCACCGGCGCGAGCCGATGCGCCGTGATGCAGCGCCTCGTGCCGCCGGAGCCGATGCTCGCCGCGCCCGACAGCAAACCGCCATATGCGGCGCCGCAAGCTCAGCGGCAAACGTCGGCCATCATTCCAGCCGTCGCCAAGCCCGTCGGCTTCAAGACGTTCGACAACCAGGACATGATGTATGGCGACATCAGGATCTTGAAGGACATCTCCCGCGACGGCTGCATGGAGGCCTGTCGCGCCGACCCCGGCTGCAAGGCCTACAGCTACGACAAGTGGAACAGCTCCTGCTACCCGAAGTCGGAGCTGCACCCGTTCTCGCTGTCGGCCCGCTCGCTGACCGCCGTGCGCGAGGACGTGGCCGTTCCGGGGCAGTCGCCGACGCAGATGTCGTTCGAGCGCTTTCACAACCGCGCCTTTCCGTCGCCCAGCCATGAGCGACGTTTGGCCAGGTCTCTCACCGGCTGCGAGGCGGTCTGCGCCGACACCGGCTGGTGCGTCGCCTACACCTTCATTGGCGCGCGCAACGCTTGCGAGCTCTACAAGACGACGGGCGCCTACAATCCGCAGACCGGCGCTGACAGCGGCGCCAAGATCCAGTCGGACAAGTGACGCGACGCCGCAGAGAGAGTGTCGGCATTTCAAAGTGCGCTGCGCGGCCTTTGATCGTACGCCACCCATCCTGGTTACGGCGCCCGAGCGTAGCAGCAGCGGTCGATGATGTTGGAAATGGCCAGCGCCCAGCGTGATTCGCGCACCCTCGACAACCCTATTGACTGAATTCGTGGCGGTGGCAGCCTTTCGCTATTGCGTTTGACCTGACGTCTTTGATTGCCGCCAATTCCGATCATCACACAGGAACGGACGTGATCCGGCTCTAGTCGCCCGCCCGACGGCGCGCGACCGGAGCCCCGACGCGCGACGTGCAAGGCGCGTCGGGTCTCCGCCCATGCGGGTGACGATCCGGCGTAAAGGGCATCGGTGCCGCTCCGACGCATTTCAAGGAGCGTGTCGTCGTCGTCTCGGTTGCTTGCCGTGCCGTTCAACAACAAAGGAGTTCATCCCATGACCCAGCCGTATTCCAGCTTCAAGCTCACCTACAATTACGCCTTCGAATCCGATTCCGCGCAGCCCAAGTTCGTCGATCGCAACGCCGTCATCCTCGACGGTGCGACACCGGTCGCCTTCGAGGTCGCGGTGTTCGTCAACGCCTCTCCGGCCGAAGATCCAGCCGTCCGCCGCCCCGACTATCGCCTCAAGCTGACGCCGAAGAGCCAGACCCTGCGCGCCGCCCAGGCCGATTACATGAACGGCTCGCTGCCGACGCCCCGCCCCGGCAACGCGCCCGCCGACTACGACGAGCGCCGACGCGCCGGCTACGGCTCGCTGTGGATCGTGCCGCGCGACGAGCAGGAGGCGGCCCGTGCCCGTGGCGACGAGCATGTGCGCACCCATTCCGGCAATGCCGTCGTGTTGCTGCCGTCAGGCACCATTGTCGCCATCGATCCGGTGCTGTTCGGGCGTTTCACCAGCGACAACAAGGAGCGCAAGATCTTCGACTTCCATTCCGGAGCACTCAACCCTCACGATCCCGAAGCCGCCGCTACCGCCCGCGCCGCACGACAGGCCGAGCCAAACGAGCACATCGCCGCCAAGGCTCGCACCGGCGCCAAGGCCCGCGTCATCCGGGGATCGTCCGCCACCCACGACGCCGGCAACGACTGACGCCAGCCGGTTTTCTGTCGGCGCGGCGCGGACCCCGATGCCGAGCCGGCAGACCGCTCCCCAGCCACCCACCAATCAGCAGGCCCCCGAAGGGGCAAGGGCGGGAGGGGACGGACGGAGCAAGCGGAGGGGCCGGGAGGGTCGCCGGCCCCGATGGCCCGGAGGGTAAAGGCCAGCGACCCTCCCGGCTCCGATCAGCAGCCCCCTCCCGCCCTCGCTTCGCGGAGGCCGTTGTTTTTTCGAACCGCACGTCGCAGCTCGCGACAGTGCTGGAATTCGCCGATTGGCGACAAAAAGTGCATCGGCAAGCACTTGATCTCGCACCGAAAAATCACACCAAAAGCGCGCCGTAAGTCATTGAACAACAACGACATTGCAGGCCAGCAAGATTGAACAAAACAAGAACTTATGCTAATCTATTTCAACTAGGCAAGGGCATTCTGAGGTTTCGCGCCATGTCCGCCAATATCCCCCATTCCAAGCGTCGCGCCATTGCAAGGCCGAGCCGCTCCAGCGGCCGAGCGGCCCGACAGCGTCCGCCACGACACCGGCCTGCCATCGGCGGCGCCCGCTAACCCACACGCCTTCAGAACCATGCCGGTGCAGTCCGGCAGACGACGCGGCCCCCGGGTCGCGAGCGAGGGGGCGCGCGCGTCTGCCTGCCCCGAGCAACCGCCCAAAGGAGTTCCGCGTATGAGCCCGACGTCCCGCAGCGACAGCCGTCCCGACCTGCACCAGACCATCACCGACAAGATCGTCGCCGCCATCGAGGCCGGCGCCGGCGAATGGCAGATGCCCTGGCACCGGCCCGGCTCCGCCTTTTCCATTCCGAGGAACGCCGTCACCGGCGCGCACTACAACGGCTGCAACATCCTCTCGCTGTGGATCGACGCCGACGCCAAGACGTTCGACAACGCCATCTGGGCTACCTTCAAGCAGTGGCAGGAGATCGGGGCGCAGGTGCGCAAGGGCGAGAAGGGCTCGCTCATCGTCAAATACGGCAAGTGGACGCCGAAAGACGCCCGTGGCGGCACGGCGCCGCGCGCGACGGGCGGCATCCCAGCGCAGGCAATCGGCAATGTTGCTGCGGATGGCGAAGCGGCCGAGCGCATGTACGCGCGTGCCGCGTGGGTCTTCAACGCCAATCAGGTAGACGGTTTCCCCGTGCCCGACACCGCGCCGCGCGCCGATCTGACCACCCGTCTCGCCCATGTCGACGCCTTCCTCGCTGCCACCAAGGCCGAGTTCCGCGAAGGCGGCACACGCGCCTTCTATCGTCCACGCAACAGCCGGGGCGAGGGCGATTACATCCAAATGCCGCCGCGCCACCTGTTCACCGGTACGCCGGCCTCGTGCGGGGCGCAGGCGAGCGGCATGACGCCGACCGAAGCTTACGAAGCGACGCGCCTGCACGAATGCGCGCATTATGCCGAGTGCCTGATTATGCCGCGCCGATCACTATTCTGCCGACCGGTGAGAGCCACCAGCGCGGCATGTCGGCATAATCTGGTTGACCAACACGATACCGACGTGATGAGAGAGCG
>WBZS01001830.1_pt1 | contig 15290 bp, 18 predicted proteins | sample 5204201 | NCBI WGS metagenome assembly WBZS01 (sample SAMN12344357, study PRJNA552823) | activated sludge metagenome | biome: Activated sludge suspended growth; feature: Nitrification reactor; material: Wastewater; isolation source: activated sludge from nitrification reactor of wastewater...
CAGGTCAACCGCGCGTTCCGCGTGCAGCACAGCATGGCCATCGGGCCGTACAAGGGCGGCATGCGCTTTCACCCCAGCGTGAACCTGTCGATCCTGAAATTCCTGGGTTTCGAGCAGACGCTGAAAAATGCGCTGACCACGCTGCCCATGGGCGGCGGCAAGGGCGGGTCGGACTTCGACCCCAAGGGCAAGAGCGATGGCGAGGTGATGCGCTTCTGCCAGGCCTTGATGACCGAGTTGTACCGCCACCTGGGCGCCGACACCGATGTGCCCGCGGGCGACATCGGCGTGGGTGCGCGCGAAGTTGGCTTCATGGCCGGCATGATGAAAAAGCTGGGCAACGACGCCAGCAGCGTCTTCACCGGCAAAGGCATTGCCTACGGCGGCAGCCTGATGCGGCCCGAGGCCACGGGCTACGGCACCGTGTACTTCGCGCAGGAAATGCTGCGTCGCAAGCAGATGGGCTTTGAGGGCCGCGCCGTCAGCATTTCGGGCTCGGGCAACGTGGCGCAGTACGCGGCCGTGAAGTCGATGGAGCTGGGTGCCAAGGTGGTCACGCTGTCCGATTCCGAAGGCACGCTGGTGTGCGACGCCGGCATGACCGACGGCATGCTGCAGGACGTCATGCATTTCAAGAACGTCGAGCGCGGCCGCCTGAAGGATTTTGCCAAGCAGCACAAGCTCAAGTTCGAGTCGGGCAAGCGCCCCTGGCACGTGCCGGTCGACATCGCGCTGCCCTGCGCCACGCAGAACGAGCTGGACGCCAAGGACGCCAAGCACCTGATCGCCAACGGCGTGGTGTGCGTGGCCGAAGGCGCCAACATGCCCAGCACGCTGGACGCGGTGGACCTGTTTCTGGAAGCGGGCACGCTGTATGCGCCGGGCAAGGCCAGCAACGCGGGCGGCGTGGCCACCTCGGGCCTGGAGATGAGCCAGAACGCGATGCGCCTGTCGTGGACGCACAGCGAGGTGGACCTGCGCCTGCACGAGATCATGAAGGACATCCACGGCAACTGCGTGCGCCACGGCGAGCGCAGCGACGGCACGGTGAACTACGTGGAAGGCGCCAACATCGCCGGCTTTGTGAAGATTGCTGACGCCATGCTGGCGCAGGGCGTGGTCTGATCGCCGCACTGGCGGGCAGGGCAAGGCCCGCCCGCCGTGGTTTGGCTTTGGCCGGCGCCGCGGCATTTGGTTGCCGCGCGGTGCGTTGCAAGCGAAATCGGGCCGTAGCGCTTGCTGAATAAGCGCAAGCAGCTATAAAAACAAGAGTCTTCGAGCGCACGCGCGAATCCCCGACAATCCTCCCATGAACTGGCTGGACGAAGTCAAATGGGATGCGCAGGGCCTGGTGCCCGTGATCGCGCAGGAGCAGGGCACGGGCGACGTGCTGATGTTCGCGTGGATGAACCGCGAGGCGCTGCAAAAGACCGCCGAACTGAAGCGCGCCGTGTATTTCAGCCGGTCGCGCAGCAGGTTGTGGTTCAAGGGCGAGGAGTCGGGGCACGTGCAGCAGGTGCACGAAATCCGCATCGACTGCGACGCCGACGTGGTGCTGCTCAGGGTCACGCAATTGGGGCACGAGCCCGGCATCGCCTGCCACACGGGTCGCCACAGCTGCTTTTTCAGCGTGCTGAAGGACGGCGCCTGGCACGCGGTGGAGCCGGTCTTGAAAGACCCGGAGTCGATCTACAAATAAGGGCCCTATGTCCTCTGAAGACACCCTGGCGCGGCTGACGGCCGTCATCGACAGCCGCAAGCCTTCGGCCGGCGGCGACCCTTCGACCAGCTATGTCGCGCGCCTGCTGCACAAGGGGCCCGACGCTTTTCTCAAGAAGATTGGCGAAGAGGCCACCGAAGTCGTGATGGCGGCCAAGGACGCCGACCACGGCGGCCCGCGCGACAAGATCGTGGCCGAGATGGCCGACCTGTGGTTTCACGGCATGGTGGCGCTGGCGCACTACAGCCTGTCCGCCGCCGACGTGGTGGCGGAACTGGCGCGCCGCGAGGGACTCTCAGGCATCGAAGAGAAAGCGCTGCGCAAGGTGCGCGAGCGCGAAGGCGAGTGACCCCACACGCATGGAAAGGAGCCGGATCGTGAGCAACAACGACGTGATCGACGTGGAACCCATCGGCGGGCGCGGCAGCGCTGGCGGCAAGGCGGCCGATTCGCTCAAGAGCTGGGGCTGGGTGAGCTACATCCTGCACCTGATCGTGGCCGTGGCGGCGGTGGTGCCAGGCGCGCAGGTCAGCATTGCGCTGCTCATCATCGCCCTGGTGATGGACCTGGTGAAGAAGGACGAAGCCGCCGGCACCTGGCAGGAGAGCCATTTCAAGTGGCGCATCAGCTCGGTGCTGTGGGCGGGCGTGCTGTACTTGGTAACGTTGCCGCTGTATCTGCTGCTGTACCTGCCGGGCGCGATCGCCTGGGCCGTCATCTCCATCTGGTTCCTCTACCGCATCGTCAAGGGCATGGTCCGCATGAATGCGGGGCGACCGGTCACGGGTTGACGCGCGGCTGAACGGCCGCGCCGCGCGGGCTCGCCAATGCCGGCGCGACCGTCGCGCGACCTCCGCATAATCGGCGCATGGCAAAAAACGGCAACGGGCGCGCGACGGGCAAGACGATCAACCTTGCGCTGCAGGGTGGCGGATCGCACGGGGCCTTTACGTGGGGCGTGCTGGACGCGCTGCTGGAAGACGGCCGCCTGCACTTCGAGGGCGCCAGCGGCACCAGCGCGGGCGCCATGAACGGCGTCGTGCTGGCGCATTCCTTCGCCCGCGCGCACGAAGATGGCCTGAAGGCCGGCGACGCCCGCGAGGCCGCGCGTGCCGCGCTGTCGCGCTTCTGGGACGGCGTGGGCGTGATGGGCAGCTTCATGACCGGCCTGCCGCTGGCGGGCGTGCAGATGCTGGGGCCGTGGTTCGCGCAATGGATCTCGCCCTACCAGGCCAACCCCTTCGGCGTGAACCCGCTGCGCGAGCTGCTGCGGCGCGAGGTGGACTTCGAGCTGGTGGCGCGGCAGCGGCAGCTCAAGCTGTTCATCACCGCCACCAACATCCGCACCGGGCGCGGCGACATCTTCAGCGGCGCCCAGGTCTCGGCCGATGCCGTGATGGCGTCGGCCTGCCTGCCGTCCATGTACCAGGCGGTGAAGGTGGGCGACGAGTACTACTGGGACGGCGGCTATTCCGGCAACCCGGCGCTCTATCCGCTGATCTACGAAACCCGCAGCGCCGACATGCTGCTGGTGCAGATCAACCCGGTCGAATCGCCCTTCAAGCCCGGCGCCACGGCGCCCGAAATCATGGAGCGCGTCAACGAGATCACCTTCAACGCGCCGCTGCTGGCGGAGATGCGCGCCATGGAGTTCGTCAGCCGCTTGCTGGCCGAAGGGCGCCTGGACCCGGCGCGCTACAAGGACGTGCTGCTGCACCGCGTGGACGGCGGCGCCGCGCTGGCCGAGTTCGGTGCGCCCAGCAAGGCGCGCGCCGACGTGGCTTTTTTACGCCGCCTGTTCCAGCTCGGGCGCGACGCCGGCCGCAACTGGCTTCAGGCGCACTTTAACGACATCGGCGCGCGATCCAGCGTCGAAAAGGTCAGCCGCGCCAAGATTCAACCTTCCGAGAAAGCCAAGCCATGAGCGCTTCCCCGCACGACCCGAACTGCATCTTCTGCAAGATCGTTGCCGGAAAGATTCCGTCGAAAAAGGTGTACGAGGACGATGACGTGTTCGTCTTCCACGACATTCACCCGTGGGCGCCCATCCACTTTCTGATCGTGCCCAAGGCGCACATCGCGTCGATGGCGCAGGTGGGGCCGCAGCACGAGGCGCTGCTGGGCCGCATCATGGCGCTGGCGCCCCGGCTGGCGCTGGAGCAGGGCTGCAACCCCTATCCGGACGGGGGCTATCGCATCGTGGTCAACACCGGCACCGAAGGCGGCCAGGAGGTGCACCACCTGCACGTGCACGTGATGGGCGGGCCGCGCCCGTGGCTGCGCGGCTGAGCTTGGCGTGGCGGAGGACGTGGCACGGGGGAACCTGTGGTCACGCCCGCCGTCTAAAATGACCTGAATGGTGCGCATTGAGCCGTGCCGAGGAGAATGACATGGGTAGTTTTTCCATTTGGCACTGGCTGATTGTTCTGCTGATCGTGGTGATGATTTTCGGCACCAAGAAGCTCAAGAACATCGGCACCGACCTGGGCGGTGCGGTCAAGGGCTTCAAGGACGGCATGAAGGAAGGCGCGGCCGATGCCGACAAGGCGCCAGCCGGTCAGGTGACCAACGCGGGTGCCGCCAAGGAAACCATCGACGTCCAGGCCAAGGAAAAGTCCTGATCCCTTCCTGAGCCGGCCTGCGGCCGGCCCACCGCTTTCCACAGGCCATGCCTGCCGCCACCGGGTCGATCCCGAACGCTGGCAACCTGCACTGAAGCGGCACGGGAACGGAGACTTCCGACATGCTGGACCTCGGCATTTCCAAGATGGCGCTGATCGGCGCCGTGGCGCTGATCGTCATCGGCCCCGAAAAGCTGCCGCGCGTCGCGCGCACGGTGGGCACGCTGCTGGGCAAGGCGCAGCGCTATGTCTCCGACGTCAAGGCCGAGGTCAACCGGGCCATGGACCTGGACGAACTCAAGAAGATGAAGGAATCGGTGGAAGAGGCCGGCCGCGAGGTCGAAAAGGGCATCTACTCCACCAAGGCGGATTTCGAAAAGGACTGGAGCAGCGTGACGGCCGGCCTGGACGGCAGCACCGGCACGTCGGCCGACGCCACGCCCGGCTGGACGCCGCCCCCGCCCGAATATCGCCATCCCGACAAGAACTGGCGCCTCAAGCGCGGGGCCACGCCGCAGTGGTACAAGGCGCGCCAGGGCGTGCGCCGGCAGGTGCAATCGGGCGCCGCGCGGGTGGCGCGCTTCAGGCCCAAGCCCAAGTGACGTAACGACCGCGCCGGCGCGGCGCCGCACGCGCTGCGCCTGCGCTTCGTCCGACCCATTCCGTCGTCGCAGCACCTGCGACAATCGCGAGCTTCATGACCGATTCCCCGAACAAGCCCGACCCTGAAGACGAACTGGCTGGCACCGAGCAGCCGTTCGTCGCGCACCTGATGGAGTTGCGCGACCGGCTGATCAAGGCGCTGGTGGCCATTGGCGTGGTGGCGGGCGTGCTGGCGCTGTACCCCGGCCCGGGCGCGCTGTACGACGTGCTGGCCGCGCCGCTGGTGGCTCATCTGCCGGCGGGCGCGACGATGATCGCCACCTCGGTCATCTCGCCGTTCATGGTGCCGCTCAAGATTCTGCTGATGGCGGCTTTCCTGATCGCGCTGCCGGTGGTGCTCTACCAGGTGTGGGCGTTTGTCGCGCCGGGGCTGTATTCGCACGAGAAGAAGCTGGTGCTGCCGCTGGTGGTGTCCAGCACCATCCTGTTTTTCATGGGCGTGGCGTTTTGCTACTTCTTCGTCTTCGGCAAGGTCTTCACCTTCATCCAGAGCTTTGCGCCCAAGTCGATCACCGCCGCGCCCGACATCGAGGCCTACCTGAGCTTTGTGCTGACCATGTTCCTGGCCTTCGGGCTGGCGTTCGAGGTGCCCATCGCCGTGGTGGTGCTGGCGCGCCTGGGTATGGTGACGGTCGAGCAGCTGAAAGCCTTCCGCGGCTACTTCATCGTGCTGGCGTTCGTGATTGCCGCCATCGTCACGCCGCCCGACGTGGTGTCGCAGCTGGCGCTGGCCATCCCGATGTGCCTGCTGTACGAGGTCGGCATCTGGGCCGCGCAACTGTTCATCAAGCACACCAAGGCGCCCGACGAAGAAGACCAGGCGGGCGCGGCGTCATCCTGACGCGCGCTCAGACGCTCAATTTCAAGCAATTTGAGCGTCCAGCGCTTGTCTGCAAAGCGCGGACAGCTATTGTTTAAATAGCAATCAGCGCTGGCGAGGCAATCCGCGCGGCTGCGGCCTTTGCGCCGGCGTGACCTGCGCCTGCACCGATTCGCCACGCCGCTGCAGCGTGAACGGCGTGGCCTGGCCCGGCGCCAGCGCTGCGATGCGGGTCAGCAGTTCGGACACCGTGCGCACCGGCTGGCCGCCCACCTGCGTGATGACGTCGCCCGGCCGCATGCCGGCGTTGGCGGCGGGGCCGTTGTTCAGCACGCCCGTCACGATCACGCCCTGGTCGGTGTGGATGCCGAAGGTCTGCGCCAGCTCGGGCGTCAGCTCGTTGGGCTCCACGCCGATCCAGCCGCGCACCACCTGGCCGTTCTTGACGATGCTTTCCATCACCTGCTTGGCCGTGCTGACGGGGATCGCGAAGCCGATGCCCATGTTGCCGCCCGAACGCGAATAGATGGCCGTGTTGATGCCCATCAGGTTGCCGCCGATGTCGGTCAGCGCACCACCCGAATTGCCGGGGTTGATGGCCGCATCGGTCTGGATGAAGTTCTCGAACGTGTTGATGCCCAGCTGGTTGCGCCCCAGCGCGCTGACGATGCCGCTGGTCACCGTCTGGCCGACGCCGAACGGGTTGCCGATGGCCAGCACCGTGTCGCCCACCTGCAGCGCGTCGGAATTGCCCAGGGTCATCACGGGCAGCTTGTCCAGGTCGATCTTCAGCACGGCCAGGTCGCTTTCGGGGTCGGTGCCGATGACCTTGGCCGCGGTGCGGCGCGCGTCGGGCAGCACCACCTCGATGGCGTCGGCGCCTTCGACCACGTGGTTGTTGGTCAGCACATAGCCCTCGGGGCTCATGATGACGCCCGAGCCCAGGCCGGATTGCTGCTGTGCGCCCTGGTCGCCAAAGAAGAAGCGGAACCACGGGTCGTTGTTTTGCGGGCCGCGCGTGTTGGTGCTGGTGTTGATGCTGACCACCGCGGGCGCGGCCTTGCGCACGGCGCCGCTCAGGCTGCCGGGTGCGGGCTGCGCGATGGGCGCGGCGGGCGCTTCCAGGATCGAGATGGTGCCGGTGCTGCCAGGCGTGGGCGCGCCGCGTTGCAGCCATTGCGGCTTGAGCGTGCCGACGACGAAATAGGCGGCCAGCAGCACGGTGACCACTTGGGCGAACAGGAGCCAGAGACGTTTCATGAAAATTTTCGGCAGCAGCGCCGGCAGTGTGGTCGAAATTTTAGGGCGGGGCGCGCGAATGCAAGGCTGATTTTGAATACCGGACGCGAAGGGCGCGAAGGGGTCGCGAAGGACGCGAAAGATTCAGAAATATTCATTGAATTGCTCGCGGGCCTTGATGAATGAATGCATTTCGCTATATTTTTAATAGCTATCGGACTTTTCGCGTCCTTCGCGACCCCTTCGCGCCCTTCGGGTCCGGCTGTCCTGAAGATGTCCCCTTGCCGCACAATCGCCTCATGCTCGAACCCGCCACCACCGACCGCGCCACGCTGCTGGCGGCCTGCAACGCCGAGCTGCAACCCGAACGCTTCAAGGACTACGGCCCCAACGGCCTGCAGGTCGAGGGCAAGCCCGCCATCCGCAAACTGGTCAGCGGCGTCACGGCCAGCCGGGCGCTGATCGACGCCGCCATTGCCGCCAGGGCCGATGCCATCTTCGTGCACCACGGCCTGTTCTGGCGTGGCCAGGACGGCACGGTGACGGGCTGGATGAAGGAACGCCTGAAGCGCCTGCTGGCGCACGACATCAACCTGCTGGCCTACCACCTGCCGCTGGACGCGCACCCCACGCTGGGCAACAACGCGCAACTGGGCCAGCGGCTGGGCTTGCAGGCCACGGGGCGGTTTGGCGAGCAGGACCTGGGCTTCATCGGCCAGCGGGCCGACGGCGAAGCCTTTGCCGACGCCGACGTGCTGGCCTGGCAGCTGGAGCACACCTTGAATCGGCCTGTGACGCAAGTGGGACAAGCGCAAGGCGCTATTGAACGAATAGCGTGGTGCAGTGGGGGGGCGCAGGGCTATTTCGAATCCGCCATCGCCGCGGGCGCGCAGGCTTTCATCACGGGCGAGATTTCCGAGCCGCAGGCGCATCTGGCGCGCGAATGCGGCGTGGTGTTTTATGCGTGCGGTCACCACGCCACCGAGCGCTACGGCGCACCGGCCTTCGCGGCGCATGTGGCTGCGCAACTGGGCATCGCCCACGAGTTCATCGAAATCGACAATCCGGCATGATGAATGCTATGAATTGCGTAGCTGTTTGCGCTGACTGGATGCGCGCTGGAGGCTGAAATTGCTTGAATCCAAGCCGGATGCGCGGCCGATGGCCGTGACCATGGGCGACCCGGCGGGCATCGGGCCCGAAATCATCGCCAAGGCCTTTCGCGACGCGCCCGAGGCCATGCGCGGCTGCTTTGTGGCGGGCGACCTGGCCACGCTGCGGCGCGCCGCCGCACTGGTGACGGGCGATGGCGTGGCGCTGCCGGTGGCCGCCATCGAGCAACCCGCCGACGCCCTGCGCGCGCCACCCCGCTGCGTGCCGGTGCTGCAGGTGGTCGACGCGCCACCCGCGCCGGTGCCGCTGGGCCTGGTCAGCGCCCTGGGCGGCAAGCTGGCGGGTGATGCCGTGTTCTGGGCCGCGCGCGCCGCGCTGCGTGGCGACATCGCGGCGCTGGTGACCGCGCCCCTGCACAAAGAAGCGCTGGCCGCCGCCGGCGACCCGTACGCCCGCTACCCCGGCCACACCGAGCTGCTGCAGGCCGTGGCCGCCGAGCACCTGGGCAAGCCGGTCAGCGAAGTGCCGGTGCGCATGATGCTGGCCAACGACGAACTGCGCACGGTGCTGGTCAGCATCCACGTGTCGCTGCGCCAGGCCATCGATCGGGTAACGCCCGAAAATATTCTGCAGACGCTGCGGATTACGCACCATTCTGTTGGGTTGGCGCTACAAAAAGCGCCGCGCATCGCCGTGGCCGGGCTCAATCCGCATGCCGGCGAAGGCGGCCTGTTCGGCTCCGAGGAGGCCGACGCCATTGCCCCCGCCATCCGGCAGGCGCGGGCCGAAGGCATCGACGCACACGGCCCGTTGGCGCCTGACACCGTGTTCATGCGCGCGCGGGGTTTTGCGGAGTTCGACGTGGTGGTGGCGATGTACCACGACCAGGGCCTGATCCCCGTGAAGTACCTGGGCGTGGAGCAGGGCGTGAACGTGACGCTGGGCCTGCCGCTGGTGCGCACCAGCCCCGACCACGGCACCGCTTTCGACATCGCCGGCCGCGGCGTGGCCGATGCGTCGAGCCTGGTCGCCGCCACCCGCATGGCGCGCCAGTTGTCCAAATAAAAAAACGCCCGCAGCGCTTGGCTGGCGGGCGCTTTGCGCTAGCTTTTATATAGCTATCAGCGCTTGAGGCTGTCGCGAATTTCGCGCAGCAGCTGCACTTCTTCGGCGGGTGCCTCGGGCGCGGGCGCCGGCTCTTCGCGCTTCAGGCGGTTGAGTTGCTTGACCATCATGAAGATGATGAACGCCAGCAGGATGAAGTTGACCAGGATGGTGATGAAGTTGCCGTAGGCGAACACGGCGCCGGCCTTCTTGGCCGCTTCCAGCGGCATGCCAGCCGCCTGGCCGGCCAGCGGGATGTAGTAGCTGGAAAAATCCAGGCCACCAAACAGCTTGCCGACGATCGGCATGATCAGGTCGCCCACGATCGAGTCGACGATCTTGCCGAACGCGCCGCCGATGATCACGCCGACCGCCAAGTCGATGGCGTTGCCCTTGACCGCGAATTCCCTGAACTCTTGCATCATGCTCATGTGTTTTTCCTCCGGAGGGTTGTTGAAAAGGCCACCAGTATTCTCGCTGGCGGGGCCGTGTCAACCCACCCGGGGCGCGTCCGGGAGGCTGTTGCGCTCAGCTACAATCCCCGGTTGATCCGAGCATAAGAATTCATCCGCAGAGGACCGCCATGAGCGACGCACCTTCCAGCACCTTTACCCCCGTGCCCCTAGACAGCAGCAAGCGCACCTGGCTCATCGCCTCGACTTGCGCCGGCGCCGCAGGCGCCGCGGCCCTGGCCACCCCCTTCGTCAGCAGCTTTGCGCCGTCCGAGCGCGCCAAGGCAGCGGGCGCCGCGGTCGAGGTGGACATCTCCTCGCTCAAGCCCGGCGAAAAAGCCACGGTGGAATGGCGCGGCAAGCCGGTCTGGATCATGCGTCGCACGCCCGAGCAGCTGGCGTCGCTGAAAAAGACCGACAGCGAGGTGGCCGACCCGAAGTCCGAGCGCACCGCCTTCCCGACGCCCGAATACGCCCGCAACGAAACCCGCTCCATCAAGCCCGAAGTGCTGGTGGTGATCGGCATCTGCACGCACCTGGGCTGTTCGCCCGGCGACAAGTTCACTCCGGGCGCGCAACCGTCGCTGCCCGACAACTGGCAAGGCGGCTTTCTGTGTGCCTGCCACGGCTCCACGTTCGATCTGGCGGGCCGCGTGTTCAAGAACAAGCCGGCGCCTGACAACCTCGAGGTGCCGCCCCACATGTACCTGGCCGACACCAAGCTGTTGATCGGCGAAGACAAGAAGGCATAAAGAGGCGGCCATGGCAGAGTTCAAGGAAATCTCCCCCAACGCGCCGCTCGGCGCCAAGGTGACCAACTGGTTCGAGAACCGGTTCCCGACCGCGTTTGCGGAATACCGCAAGCACATGTCGGAGTACTACGCGCCGAAGAACTTCAACTTCTGGTACTACTTCGGCGTGCTGGCCATGCTGGTGCTGGTGATCCAGATCGTCACCGGCATCTTCCTGGTGATGCACTACAAGCCGGACGCCAGCCCCGTGGGCGGCGTCCTGGGCGCGCCGCCGATCGCCTTCGCGTCGGTCGAATACATCATGCGTGAGGTGCCGGGCGGCTGGTTCATCCGCTACATGCATTCCACCGGCGCATCGGCGTTCTTCATCGTCGTGTACCTGCACATGTTCCGCGGCCTGATGTACGGAAGCTACCGCAAGCCGCGCGAACTGGTCTGGATCTTCGGCTGCGCCATCTTCCTCGCGCTGATGGCCGAGGCCTTCATGGGCTACCTGCTGCCCTGGGGCCAGATGTCCTACTGGGGCGCCCAGGTGATCGTCAACCTGTTCTCCGCCATCCCCTTCATCGGCCCGGACCTGGCGCTGCTGATCCGCGGTGACTACGTGGTGGGCGATGCCACGCTGAACCGATTCTTCAGCTTCCACGTCATCGCCGTGCCGCTGGTGCTGATCGGCCTGGTGGTGGCGCACCTGCTGACGCTGCACGATGTCGGCTCCAACAACCCGGACGGCATCGAGATCAAGAAGGGCCCCAAGGGCAACCGCTGGTCGCCCGACGCGCCGGCCGACGGCGTGCCGTTCCACCCCTACTACTCGGTGCACGACATCGTGGGCGTGGGCGTGTTCCTGATGGTGTTCTTCGCCGTGGTGTTCTTCGCCCCTGAAATGGGCGGCTACTTCCTCGAATACAACAACTTCATCCCGGCCGACCCGCTGGTGACGCCGCTGCACATTGCGCCGGTGTGGTATTTCACGCCGTTCTATTCGATGCTGCGCGCCACCAACGACGTGATGGTCAACGTGCTGTGCGCCATCATCCTGCTTGGTGTGGTGCTGGCGTTCCTGAAGTGCCGCTGCTCGATGGCGCTGAAGGTCGGTCTGGCCGTGGCCGGCATCGTGGCCATCGCGCTGCTCAAGACCTTCGACGCCAAGTTCTGGGGCGTGGTGGTGATGGGCGGTGCCGTCATCATCCTGTTCTTCCTGCCCTGGCTGGATCGCAGCCCGGCCCGTTCCATCCGCTATCGCCCCGACTGGCACAAGTGGCTGTACGCGGTGTTCGTGGTGTGGTTCTTCATCCTCATGGTGCTGGGCATCATGGTGCCGGGTCCGATTTTCTCGGCGCCTTCGCTGGCCTGGTTCACCAACGAACTGGTGGCCATGATCGGCACGCTGTTCTATTTCGGCTTCTTCCTGCTCATGCCCTGGTGGAGCCAATTGGGCGATCCCAAGCCGGTGCCTGATCGCGTCACCTTCAAGCCGCACTGAGCACCCGGGAGAAAAGCAAAATGAACCTCTGGAAGAAACTGCTCCTCGGGCTGGCACTGGCCGTGAACATTGCCGGTGCGCAAGCATCCACCGGTGGCATTGCATGGGACAAGGCGCCGGGCAAGGTCACCGACCAGGCATCGCTGCAAAACGGCGCCAAGATTTTCGTCAACTACTGCCTCAGCTGCCATTCGGCCAACTTCATGCGCTACAACCGTCTGCGCGACCTGGGGTTGACCGACCAGCAGATCAAGGACAACCTGCTGTTCACGTCCGACAAGGTCGGCGACATGATGAAGTCGGCCATCGACCCGGCACAGGCCAAGGCGTGGTTTGGCGCCAACCCGCCCGACCTGACGCTGGTGGCGCGCTCGCGCGCGGGTGCCGGTGGCTCGGGTGCGGACTACATCTACACGCTGTTGCGCAGCTACTACCGCGACCCGGTCAAGCCCACCGGCTGGAATAACCTGGCGTTCCCCAACATCGGCATGCCGCATCCGCTGTGGCAACTGCAGGGCGAGCGCAAGCCCATCTTCGAAACCCGTGAGGAGCATGGCCACGAAGTCCACGCCTTCACTGGCCGTTGGGAGCAGGTGACCCCGGGCACCATGACCCAGCAGGAATACGACACGGCCGTGGGTGACCTGGTCAACTTCCTGCAATGGATGGGTGAGCCGGCGCAGAACAGCCGCATTTCCATCGGCGTGTGGGTACTGCTGTTCCTGCTGCTGTTCACTTTCCTGGCGTGGCGTCTGAACGCGGCGTACTGGAAAGACGTCAAATAATCTTTGCTTGATCACGCCCCGGTGCCAGCCGGGGTGGCGGAGTGGCGAGGCGTCTGCAAGGCGCTTCTCCACTCTTTCGGTTTTAAGGAGCCTGCCGACATGATGGTGCTGTATTCCGGTACGACCTGCCCGTTTTCCCATCGCTGCCGATTCGTGCTGTTCGAAAAAGGCATGGATTTCGAGATCCGCGACGTGGACCTGTACAACAAGCCCGAGGACATCGGGGTCATGAACCCGTATGGTCAGGTGCCGATCCTCGTGGAGCGCGACCTGATCCTGTACGAGTCGAACATCATCAACGAGTACATCGACGAGCGCTTTCCGCACCCCCAGCTGATGCCGGGCGACCCGGTGGACCGCGCCCGCGTGCGCCTGTTCCTGCTCAACTTCGAGAAGGAGCTGTTTACGCACGTGTCGACGCTCGAAAACCGTGCCAGCAAGAGCAACGAGAAGGCGCTGGAAAAAGCGCGCTCCAACATCCGCGACCGCCTGACGCAGATGGCGCCGGTGTTCCTGAAGAACAAGTACATCCTGGGCGAGAACTTCTCCATGCTTGACGTCGCGCTGGCGCCGCTGCTGTGGCGCCTGGACTATTACGGCATCGACCTGTCGAAGAACGCCGCGCCGCTGCTGAAATACGCCGAGCGCATCTTCTCGCGTCCCGCCTATATCGAGGCGCTGACGCCGTCCGAGAAGGTCATGCGCAAGTAAGGCGCTGGCACCGATGATGAACGCGCTCGAATCCAACTCGACCCGCCCGTACCTGATCCGGGCGCTGTACGAGTGGTGCACCGACAACGCGCTGACGCCTTATATCGCCGTGCTGGTCGACGATACGGTGCAGGTGCCGCGCGAATACGTGCAGAACGGCGAGATCGTGCTCAACATCAGCTTCGATGCCACCAGCGGACTCAAGCTGGGCAACGAATTCGTCGAGTTCAAGGCCCGGTTCGGCGGCGTGCCGCGCGACATCATGGTGCCGATGGACCGCGTCATCGCGATTTACGCGCGCGAGAACGGGCAGGGCATGGCGTTTCCCATGCCGGTGCCGCAGGCTGCAGATGACGGTGCGCCCGCCGCGCCGGCAGAGGCCCCGGCGCCCGACGAACTTCCGGCCGACGCTGCAGCGCGCGGCGGCATGCAGCTGGTGCCGAGCCCCGATGCGGAAGTCGAGGAGCCCATCGACCCGCCGCCGCCGCCGCCCCAGCGCAAGCGCCCGGCGCTCAAGCGCATCAAGTGAGCCGGGCACATCGCTAGAATCGCACCTGTTTTCACGCCGGCTTAGCTCAGTTGGTAGAGCACCCGCCTTGTAAGCGGTAGGTCGTCAGTTCGAATCCGACAGCCGGCACCAGTTCAGCCCGCATCGCCCCCGGCGGTGCGGGCTTTCTGCTTTCAGAGGGCTGTGCGCATCACCTTGATGCGGATGGCGGTCACCGGGTGGCCTGCGGCGGTCAAAGCCGACACCAGCGTGGGCGCCAGCTGGCGCAGCTTGGCGGCTGCCGAGTTGTGCGGCACCAGTAGTGTCCACGCGTCGCCATCCGGCGCGCCAGGCCGCACCAGCGGGCGCAACGCGGGCGGCAACACCGGCAGGATCACGACCAGCCGCGCGTTCGATTCGGCGGCCAGTTCGCTCAGCCGCGCCAGCACGGGCGCCTGGGCCACGGCCTGCTGCAAGGTGAGGGCGGATCGGGACGGTGATGTCACTGGCGTGGGGGAATGAACAGGCCGGTTTGGGCAAGGCCGGGCCAGTTAAAATACGCGATTGTCTCGCGAAGCGCGGGCGCGGCGGCGGCGCGGGCTCTCAACCCGGCCTTGCAAGCAACCGTAACGCCCCCAGTTTCGCGTCACCTGGATCATTTTCTGGATAGTCGGTCTGTAGACGGCGCGCCGGGTTGGGCGCCGCGATGACCGCGCATGCATGGCCACTTCCAACTTACTCACCAAGATTTTCGGCAGCCGCAACGACCGCCTGCTCAAGCAATACCGCAAGAGCGCCGCGGCGATCAACGCCATGGAGCCCGAACTGGAGAAGTTGAGCGACGAAGAGCTGCGCGCCAAGACGCAGGAATTTCAAGGCCGCATCGCGGGCGGCGAGAGCCTGGAAAAGCTGCTTCCCGAAGCCTTCGCTGTCGTGCGCGAAGGCTCCAAGCGCGTCATGAAAATGCGCCACTTCGACGTTCAGCTGATCGGTGGCATGGCGCTGCACGAAGGCAAGATTGCCGAGATGCGCACCGGCGAGGGCAAGACGCTGACAGCCACGCTGCCCGTGTACCTGAATGCGCTGGCCGGCAAGGGCGTGCATGTGGTGACGGTGAACGATTACCTGGCCAACCGTGACGCCCAGTGGATGGGCCGGCTGTACAACTTCCTGGGCCTCACGGTGGGTGTCAACCTGCCGCAGATGGCGCGCGAGGACAAGCAGGCCGCCTACAGTGCCGACATCACCTACGGCACCAACAACGAGTTCGGCTTCGACTACCTGCGCGACAACATGGTGTACGAGACGGGCGACCGCGTGCAGCGCAGGCTCAACTA